>JABAHQ010001654.1_pt1 | contig 40679 bp, 45 predicted proteins | sample 7062091 | NCBI WGS metagenome assembly JABAHQ01 (sample SAMN14534359, study PRJNA622989) | marine sediment metagenome | biome: marine biome [ENVO:00000428]; feature: marine pelagic biome [ENVO:01000023]; material: deep marine sediment [ENVO:00002113] | place: India: Gulf of Kutch | collected... | reverse complement strand
ATTCCGGTTGCCGCGCCGCCCGAGGCGCCGGTGCTCCTCGAGGCCTTGCCCGGGGAGGCGAGCGGCCTGGTGCTCGAGGGGCTGCGGGAGGCGAGCCTCTACGGCGACATCGAGGCATGGGCGCAAGAGGTGGCACGGCTCGAGGCGCGCTGGTTCGCGCCCTTGCTCGGGGCGCTGCGAGACGGCAGGCTCGACGCGATCGAGCTGCACGGCGCCGACGGCGCCGTGCACCGCGTGGGCCGGGCAGGCCTGCGCTGGGGATGGCGCCGGCCACGACGGCTGGCCGGGTTCGTGGGAACGTGAAGTAAAAAAATCTATAGAGCAAATTGATACACGAACTAATTACAGTAAATTATCTTATCGCGCGGCGCCCGTCCCCGGCGGGGTCGGCGCCGTGAGGCGCATCGTGCGCCGCGAGCCCACGGTCGACCCCGCGGGCCTGCCGGCCAATCTCCACCCGGTCCTGCGGCGGGTCTACGCCGCACGGGGCGTGCACGACGCCCTCTTGCTCGAGCGCCGGCTCGACCGCCTCGCGCCCTACCGCGACCTGGCGGGGGTGGATCGCGCCGTCGCGGTGCTGGCGCGCGCGTTGCGGGCACGCCGTCGCATCCTGGTGATCGGCGACTTCGACGCCGACGGCGCAACCGCCTCGGCGGTGGCCGTGCGCGTGCTGCGCGGGCTCGGGGCCGACGTCGACTATCTGGTCCCCAACCGCTTCGAGTATGGATACGGCCTGACCCCCGAGATCGTCGCGGCCGCCGCGCGGCGCGACCCGGGGTTGATCGTCACCGTGGACAACGGCGTCTCGAGCGCCGAGGGCGTGGCTGCCGCGCACGACCGCGGCATCGAGGTGCTGATCACCGACCACCACCTCCCCGGCGCCGAGCTGCCCGACGCCGAGGCCATCGTCAACCCGAACATCCCGGGCGACGCCTTCCCGAGCAAGCACCTCGCGGGCGTGGGCGTGGTGTTCTACGTGCTGCTCGCGCTGCGCGCGCACCTGCGCGAGGCGGCCGCCTTCGCGGCGCCCGGGACGGCCGAGCCCAACATGGCCGCGCTGCTCGATCTGGTAGCCCTGGGCACGGTGGCCGACGTGGTCACGCTGGACGCCAACAACCGCATCCTGGTCGAGCAGGGGCTGCGCCGCATCCGCGCCGGCGAATGCCAGCCGGGCGTCTCCGCCCTGCTCGAGGTGGCGGGGCGCGACCCCGGCCGTGCGGTGGCGGCGGATCTGGGCTTCGCCGCCGCGCCACGGCTCAATGCCGCGGGCCGCCTCGAGGATATGGCGCTGGGCATCGAGTGCCTGCTCGCCAACGATCGGGACCGGGCGCGGGCGCTGGCCGCGGAGCTCGATGCGCTCAACAGCGAGCGACGTGACATCGAGGCGCAGATGCAGGCGCAGGCGCTTGCCGAGATCGAGCGTCTGGAGGCCTCACTGGCGCGCGAGGGGCTGCCGCTCGCGCTGTGCCTGTTCGATCCGCAATGGCACCAGGGCGTCATCGGGCTGGTGGCCTCGCGCCTCAAGGAGCACGCCCATCGGCCGGTGATCGCCTTCGCACCCGACGGCGACGGTCGCCTGAGGGGCTCGGCGCGCTCGGTGCCGGGGCTGCACGTGCGCGACGCGCTGGATGCCGTCGCGGCCCGCCACCCGGGGCTCATCGAGCGCTTCGGCGGCCATGCCATGGCCGCCGGGCTCTCGCTTGTCGCCGAGCGCCTCGAGCCGTTTCGCGCGGCGTTCGAGGACGAAGTGGGCCGGTGGCTGAGCGCCGCGGACCTCGAGGGCATCGTCCACAGCGACGGCGAGCTCGCGCCGGGTGAGCTCGGTCTGGAGCTGGCCGAGACACTGCGCGCCGCCGGACCGTGGGGGGCGGGGTTCCCCGAGCCCGTGTTCGACGGGGTGTTCGAGGTGTGCGCCGCGCGCGTGGTGGGCGAGCGCCACTTGAAGCTCACTGTGCGCCCCCAGCCCCGCGGGCGCCCGGTCGATGCCATCGCCTTCAATCGGGCCGAGGGCGAGCCGCCGGCCGCCGGTGATCGGGTGCGGGTGGCCTACCGTCTCGACGTCAATCTCTATCGCGGTCTGCGCAGCGTCCAGCTGATCGTCGAGCACCTCGAGCCGGCCTGACGGCGTGTTCGGCGCCGGCGCTTTCGGTGTAAACTTTCGCTTTTGCAGCGATTCCGAGGAGCATCGAATGGCCGAGCTCAATTTCCTGTTCGAGCAGATCGAGGACCTTCGAGGGCGGGTCGACGCCCTGAGGAGGTATCTTTGACGCCGACGCCAAGCGGGAGCGCCTGCAGGAGGTCGTGGGGCTGCTCGAGGATCCGAACGTGTGGGCGGATCCCGAGCGTGCCCGGGAGCTCAGCCAAGAGCGGGCCCGTCTCGTCGACGTCGTCCAGGGAATCGAGGGTCTCGAGCGCGAGCTCGGCGACTCGCGAGAGTTGCTCGCGCTCGCGCAGGTCGAGGGCGACACCGGCACCGCCGAGGAGGTCGCTCACGACCTCGAGCGGCTCGCCGGTGAGGTCGCGCGCCTGGAGTTCCGGCGTATGTTCTCCGGTGAGATGGATGCGGCCAACGCCTTTCTCGACATCACGGCCGGGTCCGGCGGCACCGAGGCGCAGGACTGGGCCGAGATGCTGCTGCGGATGTACCTGCGCTGGGCCGAGCAGCACGGGTTCAAGACGGAGCTGATCGAGGCCTCGCCCGGGGAGGTGGCCGGGATCAAGAGCGCCACGGTGCACGTGGTGGGCGATTACGCCTTCGGCTGGCTGCGCACCGAGACGGGTGTGCACCGCCTGGTGCGCAAGTCGCCCTTCGACTCGGGGCACCGGCGCCACACCTCCTTCGCGGCCGTCTTCGTCTCGCCCGAGATCGACGAGGACATCGCGGTCGACATCAATCCGGCCGACCTGCGAGTCGATACCTACCGGGCGAGCGGGGCGGGCGGGCAGCACGTCAACCGGACCGATTCCGCCGTGCGCATCACTCACCTGCCGTCCGGCGTCGTGGTGCAGTGCCAGAACGACCGCTCCCAGCACAAGAACCGCGCGACGGCCATGAAGCAGCTGCGCGCGAAGCTCTACGAGCTGGAGCTCGAAAAGCGCCGTGCCGAGAAGGCTGCGCAGGAGGAGGAGAAGTCAGACATCGGCTGGGGCAACCAGATTCGCTCCTACGTGCTCGACCAATCGCGCATCAAGGACCTGCGCACGGGCGTCGAGACCGGCAACCCGGAGGCGGTGCTCGACGGCGAGCTCGACCCGTTCATCGAGGCGAGCCTCAAGGCCGGTGTCTGAGCTTTACGATCGGAGCCGATGTCCGGCTGGAGAATCCAACGCAAAGAGCGCAAAGTCGCAAAGATTGAAGATATAAAAATGGCCAAGATCGCGCATCGATCGCACGGGCAGCGATGATTGTCTCGCATCCGCCTTGCACATAATCATCTTCTTCGCGTCCTTTGCGTTAATCACGAAATCTAAATAGAACTTAGAGCATGGCTGACGAGGAAGAGAACAAGATCATCGCGGAGCGCCGGCGCAAGCTCGCGGAGCTGCGCGAGCGCGGCGAGGCGTTCCCCAACGACTTCCGCCGCGACGCGCAGGCCGGCGAGCTGCACGGCCATTACGGTGATTGGAGCAACGAGGCGCTCGAGGCCCAGCCGCTGCGCGTGAAGGTCGCCGGTCGGATGATGGCCAAGCGCGTCATGGGCAAGGCGAGCTTCGCGCACGTGCAGGACATGTCCGGCCGCATCCAGCTCTTTTTGAGACGCGACGACCTGCCGGAGGAGACCTACGCCGCCTTTAAGGACTACGATCTTGGCGACATCGTCGGTGCGGAGGGCGCGCTGTTCAAGACCAAGACAGGCGAGCTGTCCGTGCGCGTCGACGACCTGCGCCTGCTGGTCAAATCTCTCCGGCCGCTACCCGAGAAATTCCACGGCCTGCAGGATCAAGAGACGCGCTATCGCCAGCGATACCTCGACCTGATCATGAACGAGGAGGCGCGTCGGACCTTCACGATTCGCACGCAGGTCGTCAATTATGTTCGCGATTTTCTCGACCACTGCGGATTCCTCGAGGTCGAGACCCCCATGATGCAGGTGCTGCCCGGCGGCGCGGCGGCGCGCCCGTTCCGCACGCACCACAACGCGCTCGGCATGGACCTGTTTCTCCGGATCGCGCCGGAGCTGTTCTTGAAACGGTTGGTGATCGGCGGCTTCGAGAAGGTCTATGAGATCAATCGCAACTTTCGCAACGAGGGGCTCTCCACGCGCCACAATCCCGAGTTCACCATGCTGGAGTTCTACCAGGCCTATGCCGATTTCCACGACGCGATGGATCTGACCGAGGAGCTGTTGCGCGGCATGGTGCACGAGCTGCGAGGGGAGGGCACGCTCGGCTATCAGGGCAAGACCTACGACCTCGATCGGGCGTTCGAGCGGCTGACGCTGTGGGAGGCGGTGCGGCGCTTCAACCCGGGGCTCCCCGACACCGCGCGGCACGACGATGCGGCGCTCGCCGCTTACGCCGAGCGGATCGGCGTCGAGGTGAAGGCGGGCTACGGCGCCGGCAAGCTGCAGCTCGAGATCTTCGAGAAGACCGCCGAAGCGGGCCTCGAGCGCCCCACCTTCGTCACTGCGTTTCCCACGGAGGTCTCGCCGCTCGCGCGTCGCAACGACGCCGACCCGGCCGTGACCGATCGCTTCGAGCTGTTCATCGGCGGGCGCGAGATCGCCAACGGCTTCTCGGAGCTCAACGACGCCGAGGACCAGGCCGAGCGCTTCCGCCGCCAGGCCGCGGAGAAGGCCGCGGGCGACGAGGAAGCGATGGCCTACGACGCCGATTACATCCAAGCGCTCGAATACGGGCTGCCGCCGACCGTCGGCGAAGGGGTCGGCATCGATCGTCTGGTGATGCTGCTCACCGACTCGGCCTCGATCCGCGACGTCCTGCTCTTCCCTCACCTCCGCCCGCAGGCCGGCGGGTAAGTTGCTTAAGGACGGCCTGGTCTGACTAACCGCCAAGCCGCCAAGACCGTCAAGAAAAATTATTTAAGTTTTAAAAATAATAAGTTATTTAGTATATTTAATCTATATTCTACAACTCTTTGCGGTTTCCTTGGCGCTCTTGGCGGCTTGGCGGTCAGCCCAGGTCGTTGTCTGCAGGTTATCGAGGCCCGGCGGTATGCTCAGACGGAGCCAGCCTCGGGGGCGGTGACCTCGTAGGGCAGGTCGCGGAGCTCGAGGGGGGTGCGCTCGGCGTCGGCCAGGTGCAGCTCGCTGTCCCGGGCGGCGGCGATCTGCAGGACCGCCAGCAGCTCGTGCCCACCGTCGGGCGAGGGGCGCGCATCGACCACGATGCCGGCCGCCTGATCGCCGTCGGGCGGATAGACCTCCGCGCCGGGCGGCGGGGCCTCGGACGTGCTCACCCACGCGCGGTACATGCGGCGCTTGAGGTTGCCCAGGTAATGCATGCGCGCGACCACTTCCTGGCCCGGGTAGCAGCCCTTGTTGAAGCTCACGCCCCCCACGCGGTCGAGGTTCGCCATCTGCGGCACGAAGGCATCGACTGTGGCCGGATAGACGGCGGGCAGCCCCGCCCGGATCTCGAGCAGCGCCCAGGCGTCGGCGCCCACCGGTGCGCCCCGGACGTTGAGCGCATCCCACAGTCGCTTCATCGGCTCGAGATAGCCATAGACCTCGAATCTCGGGTGCCCCGCGCCGGGCACACGCAAGAGGGTGAGCCCCTCGGTTTGGGTGACCTCGTCGATCGCTTCCGGCACCGGGCCGATGACGGCGGCGAGCTCATCGGCGGTCTGCGGCCCGGAGCAGCCGAGCCGCACGAGATCGTCACTCGCATCCTCGAGGTTGACGTTGGCGCGCATCACGAACATGCGCAGGCGCTGCAGGGTGGGATCGACCAGCTCCCGGGGCAGTCGCAGGTAATAGTGGTCCCCGCGCACGAACAGACGAAACACCGCCAGCATGCGCCCCTTGGGGCTCAGGTAGGCGGTGAGCTGGCTGCGGCCCTCGTCGACCGCGCCGACGTCGTTGGTGAGCTGCCCGTGCAGGAAGCCCTTGGCGTCGGCGCCGTGCACCCCGATCAGGCCGTGGTGGGACAGGTCGCTCAGCACGTTCCCGGTGAGGGCGACCTGCAGCTCCCGTTCCGGATTACCGAACGTCGCCACGCGCTCGTCGCTGAGCTCCGCGCCGGCGTCTTGCAGGAAGGTTTTCCAGTCAGGTTTCATGCCGTGCCGATCCCCTGGACGGGGCGGGGGTCGCCGACGGTATCGGGATCGGTCCGCTCGCCCGGTCCGCGGGTTGATCCAAGTGCCGACCGCGCCGCGGCTTTTCCCGGCGGCCGCGGGTGCTCGCCGCAAGCGCGTGCCGGGCGTCGGTTCGCTGTCATGGTAGTGGATCGCCGCTCGGCTGTCAGCCGCCGGGCGTCGCGCGTGGGCTCGCAACGGCGCCGGATTAGGGCTTTGCAAGCCCCGATCCCCGGTGTAAGTTGTCGGCGATGGCCAGCACGCGACGCGACCCCCGTCCCGCCTTTCTGAACCCTCTTCGCATTCGACTGCCGGCGCCGGGCGTGACCTCGATCGCTCACCGCGTCTCGGGCCTGCTGCTGGTGCTTACGGTCCCGGCCCTCATGCTGGCGTTCGAGCGCTCCCTCGACGGTCCCGAGGGCTTCGCGCAGGTGCGGGGCTGGCTCGGCGCGTGGCCGGCGCGGGCGGCGCTCGTCGTGTTGGTTTGGGCGCTCGCGCACCATCTGCTGGCGGGCCTGCGCTTCCTGCTCATGGATCTCGAGCTCGGCGTCGCCCTGCGTCCGGCACGGGCGAGCGCCTGGGTGGTGAACGTGCTCGGGGTGCTCGCGTTGCTGGCCGCGGTCGGGGGCCTGTTGTGAGCCCGGCCGCGACCGGGTTGCGCGCCTGGCTGTGGCAGCGCGTGACAGCGCTCTATCTCGCAGCCTCGACCCTGGCATTGGCGGCATATTTCCTGTTCGCGCCGCCGAGCTCGTTCGAGGCGTGGCGCAGCGCCGTGAGCCAGCCTGCGGTGCGCGCCGGCCTGGGATTGTTCCTGCTCTCGCTGCTCGTGCATGCCTGGGTGGGGGTGCGTGACATCCTGATGGATTACGTGTGGCCCACGCCTTGGCGGCTGGTGGGCCTGAGTCTCGTGGCTCTCGTCCTCGCGGGCTGCGGGGTGTGGGGCGCCGGCGTGCTGCTGCGAGTGCCGGCGCCGTGAGCGTGACGCGGCGTCGATTCGACACCCTCATCGTCGGCGCCGGCGGCGGCGGGCTGCGCGCCGCATTGCAGCTCGCCGAGGCCGATCAACAGGTCGCCGTGGTGTCCAAGGTCTTTCCGACCCGTTCCCATACCGTCGCCGCGCAAGGCGGCGTCAACGCGGCGCTCGGCAACGTGCTGCCCGACAGCTGGCACTGGCACATGTTCGATACCGTCAAGGGCAGCGATTACCTCGGGGACCAGGACGCGGTCGAGTACATGTGCCGGGCGGCGCCGCGCATCGTCTATGAGCTCGAGCACTACGGGGTGCCCTTCTCGCGGCTCGACGACGGCGGTGTCTACCAGCGCGCATTCGGGGGTCAGAGCCGCGATTTCGGCGGCGATCAGGCGGCCCGCACCTGCGCGGCGGCCGATCGCACCGGCCACGCCATCCTGCATACGCTTTACCAGCAGAACATCCGTGCGAAGACGCATTTTTTCGACGAGTACCTCGCCCTCGATCTCATCCGGGACAGAGAGGGATGCGCGCTGGGCGCGGTCGTGCTCGATATCGAGTCCGGGGAGCCGCTGGTGATCGAGGCGAAGACGACCTTGCTCGCCACCGGCGGCGCCGGGCAGCTCTACCGCACGACCACGAACGCCCTGGTCAACACGGGCGACGGCATGGCCATGGCCCTGCGTGCGGGGTTCCCGCTGCAGGACATGGAGTTCTTTCAGTTCCACCCGACCGGCATCGCCGGGCGCGGCATGCTCATCACGGAGGGAGCGCGCGGCGAAGGAGGCTACCTGGTCAACAAGGAGGGCGAACGCTTCATGGAGCGCTACGCGCCCCAGGCCCGAGATCTGGCGAGCCGCGACATCGTCAGTCGCGCCATCGGCAGCGAGGTGCGCGAGGGTCGCGGTTGCGGGACCGACGGCGGCTACGTGCTGTTGCGTCTCGACCACCTCAGTGCGGACGTCATCAGCAAACGCCTGCCCGGCATTCGAGACACCGTGCGGACCTTTCTAGGTGTGGACATCGTCGAGCACCCGATCCCGGTGTATCCGACGGCGCACTACGTAATGGGAGGGATTCCCACCGATCGCGTCGGACAGGTGGTGGTGCCCGAGCGCGAGGGCCCCGAGGAGCCCGTGCCGGGGCTTTACGCCGTGGGGGAGTGCGCCTGCGTGTCCGTGCACGGAGCGAATCGTCTCGGCGGAAACTCCCTGCTCGACATCTTGGTCTTCGGCCGAGCCGCGGGCAATCACATCATCGAGCACCTGCGCGAGCATCGCTACCATCGCCCGCTCGATTCGTCGGGAGTCGATCAGGCGCTCGAGCGCCTGGCGCGGTGGGAGCGGCGCGGCGAGAGCGAAACGCCCGATGCCCTGCGGCGCGACCTCCAGTACACGATGGAGCGCTACTGCGGGGTGTTCCGCGACGCCGAGGTGCTGGGCGAGGGCATGACGCGGCTCCACTCGCTGGCCGAGCGCCTCGAGGCGTTGCGCCTCGCCGACCATAGCCGAGTCTTCAACACCGCGCGCGTGGAGGCGCTCGAGCTCGAGAACCTCGTGGCGATCGCGCTGGCCACGATCCGCTCCGCCCAGGCGCGCGAGGAGAGTCGTGGGGCGCACTATCGATTCGATTTTCCGGATCGCGACGATGCGCGCTGGCTCAAGCATACGCTTTACTACCGGGACGGCCAGCTCGACTACAAGCCGGTACGCACCAAGCCGCTGACCGTGGAGGCATTTCCGCCCAAGGAACGGGTGTATTGAGAAAGTGATCAGAATGCCGTTTGCAGATAACAGCAAGAAGCGTCGCGCCGGTTATCGCGCGCCGCTGAGCATTCAAAAACGCGGCTATCCGGGCCCTGATGATGCTGGTGAGCGGGTAAAATGAAACGGGGGCTCTCTTTCTGTAAACTGATCTGCGAAAACTGTTAGCTTCTGTCGCATGCGCTTCTCGATCTACCGTTACAATCCCGAGGCCGACGGCGAGCCCTGGATGCAGGGCTTCGAGCTCGAGGACGTCGGGCCAGATATGATGCTGCTTGAGGCGCTTATCCGGATCAAGGAGCGCGAGCCCTCACTGTCCTTTCGCCGCTCCTGTCAGGAAGGGGTGTGCGGCTCGGACGCAGTGAACATCAACGGCCGCAATGGCCTCGCCTGCGTGACGTCGCTCGGGCAGCTCAAAGAGCCAGTGGTGGTGCGCCCGCTTCCGGGCATGCCGGTCATCCGCGATCTCGTCGTCGATCTCCACCGGTTCTACGCGCAGTATCGGGCGGTGCGCCCTTACCTGATCGTCCACGATCCGGAGCCCGAGGTCGAGCGGCACCAGAGCCCCGAGGAACGCGAGCGCCTCGACGGGCTCTACGAGTGTATTCTTTGCGCCTGTTGCTCCACGGGTTGTCCGTCTTTCTGGTGGAACCCCGACCGTTTCCTCGGTCCGGCGGCGTTGCTGTGGGCGAGTCGCTTCCTCGAGGACAGCCGCGACCAGGCGACCGATGAGCGCCTCGCCCAGCTGGACGACCCCTACAAGCTGTTTCGGTGCCACTCGATCATGAACTGTGTCGATGTGTGCCCGAAGGGGTTGAATCCGACACGTGCGATCGGCCAAATCAAGATGATGATGGTCAAGCGCTCCCTATGAGCCGCGGTTCATCGAGCAACGAGCGCGCGCGACTGCATTGGCGATGCCGGCGGGGCATGCTCGAGCTCGACGTGCTCCTGCAGAATTTCCTGCAGCGGGGCTACGAGCGGCTGGATCCGGGCGAGCGCGTATGGTTCGAGCGGTTGCTCGAATATCCCGATCCGCTGCTGATCGAGTATCTCATGGGGAGGCTGGTGCCCACGGACGGGGATGCGGCGCGTGTCATCGACAAGATACGCCACACCGCTGGTCATTGAGCCTCGGCGCTCCACGCGCCTGGCCGTCTATGTGATCGGCGCGCACACGGCCGCCGCCGCAGCCGTGTGGTGGACGGCGTTTTGGCCGCTCGCGCTGGGTCTCGATGCCTTAATCGTGACCGCGGGGTACGGGGCGTGGCGGCGGCACGTGGCACGCACGGCCGGTGGCGCGGTGCGGCGACTGGTCTGGCGGGACGACCATTGGGTGGTCGATACGGTGGATGGCCGCGCCCGGACCGCGCAGCTCTGCCCGGAGACGTACGTCAGCCGAGCGCTGGTGGTCCTCAATCTGCGCACCGGGGACCGCCAGCGCGTCTCTCTCGTCCTGCCCGCCGACGGGCTGGACCCCACGACGTTCCGGCGCCTCCGGGCGCGTCTTCGGATCGAGTCGGTGGACGAGGCGGCGAAGCGCAACGCCCGTCCCGGCAGGCTATCCAAATTCTGGGCAGGCTAGTAAACTGCTGCCGGAGCGTTGTACGAAGAGGGCCCCATTCATGCAAGTCGATGTCAACGGTGATGAGGTCACCATCCAGCTCGACATCAAGAAGGAGGGTGACGACCTCCAAGACGAGATCCACGAGAGCGCCGAGCGCATGGACTCCATCCTGCTCGATCTAGCGAGCATCCTGCGCAAGGCCAAATACGACGCGGCCAACGAGTTCCGCCAGCCGCCGGGCGCCTGGGAGCCGGGCGCCACGCATCCGAGAATGGAGTAGGCACCGGCGGACGGGCACGCGCACGAGCGAGGGTGAACGCGCATGTACTCACTCTACGTGAAGCAACAGGACCAGAAGACCGTTACGGTCGGCTTGACGATGCGCGACGCACGACGCCTGCTCGAGGCGCTCAAAGACAACGAGGCGACGTTAGGCTCGGCTGAAGACCTGATCGAGGCGCTCGAGGAAGCCGGAATCACCGTCCCCGACCCGCAGGATCACGTGCGCTACGAGTACGTTCCCCCGCGCGATCTCGATCCGGCGTCCGATCACGCCGAGTCGATCGAGGACTGAGCGCGCTCATTCGCGTTCGGTCTCCGCGACTGACTGAAACACGCCGGCGCCTCGCCGGGCGAGCAGGCGGGCCCGTGCTCGAGGCTCTCCGATGCTAATTCTCGGTTGCCGTGGCGGCCGCCTGGGGGCGTACCGCGTTCGGGGGGGTGAGCACGGTGTTGGCCGGGGGATGTGAGGTGTCGGGCCCGGCGTAGTCCAGGATGTAGTGCAACCCGCGGCTTTCGTGCCGGGTCATGGCCGAGCGTATGATCAGATCGGCCACTTGCGCGAGGTTGCGGAGCTCGAGCAGATCGCTCGTGACGCGGAAGTTACCGTAGTACTCGTCGATCTCGCGCAGCAGGAGCTCCACGCGGTTCATGGCGCGTTGCAGCCGTTTCTGGGTGCGTACGATGCCGACGTAGTCCCACATGAAGCGCCGCAGCTCGTCCCAGTTGTGGGAGACCACCACCTCCTCGTCGGAGTCGGTGACCCGGCTCTCGTCCCAGGCCGGGAGGGCCGGCGGCTCCGGCGCGCCGGAGAGGTGTTCGGCGATGTCGTGCGCCGCCGAGCGGGCGAACACCAGGCACTCGAGCAGGGAGTTGCTCGCCATGCGGTTGGCTCCGTGCAGGCCCGTGAAAGCGCATTCGCCGATCGCGTAGAGCCCTTCCAGGTCGGCGCGCCCGCTCAGATCGCTCATCACCCCGCCGCAGGTGTAGTGGGCGGCCGGCACCACGGGGATCGGCTCGCGGGTCATGTCGATGCCGAAATCGAGGCATCGCCGATGGATGGTGGGGAAGTGCTCCTCGATGAATTCGGCCGGCTTGTGGCTGATGTCCAGGTACACGCAGTCCGCCCCCAGCCGCTTCATCTCGTGGTCGATGGCGCGGGCCACGATGTCGCGCGGGGCGAGCTCGCCGCGGGCGTCGAACCGCTCCATGAATCGCGTGCCGTCGGCGAGCTGCAATCGCCCGCCTTCGCCGCGCACCGCCTCGGTGATCAGGAACGATTTCGCCTCGGGATGGTAGAGGCAGGTGGGGTGAAACTGGTTGAACTCCAGGTTCGCCACGCGGCAGCCCGCCCGCCAGGCCATAGCGATACCGTCGCCGGTCGAGCCGTCCGGGTTGCTGGTGTAGAGATAGACCTTGCTCGTCCCGCCCGTGGCCAGCACGACCATGCGGGCGCGGAACAGATCCACGCTCTCGCGGGTCCGATCCAGCACGTAGGCGCCGTAGCAACGCCCGGGCGGCCGGCTCAGCCGGCGGCCCGTGATGAGATCGACCGCCACGTGATTCTCGAACAGCTCGAGGCCCGGCGCCTTGCGAGCGGCGTCGATCAGCGTGGACTCGATCGCCCGGCCGGTGGCGTCGGCGGCGTGAATGACGCGCCGGTGGCGGTGCCCGCCTTCGCGGGTCAGGTGGTAAGGTGCGCTCGTCCCGGTGCCCGGTTTGCGGGTGAACGGGACACCCAGCCCCACGAGCCACTCGATGCACTCGCGCCCCTGCTCCACGGCATAGCGCACGACTCGCTCGTCGCACAGCCCGCCGCCGGCCGCCAGGGTGTCCTCGATGTGGGCGGCCACCGAGTCCTCTTCGCTCAGCACCGCGGCCACACCCCCCTGGGCATAGGCGGTGCTGCCGGCGTCGAGGGCGGCCTTGGACAGCACGGCCACCCGCGCCCGGGGGGCGAGGCGCAGGGCCAGCGAGAGGCCTGCCGCCCCGCTGCCGATCACCAGCACGTCGTGTAGATGCTCGCGCTGCATGGGCTCCGGAGGGGGGCGCGCTGCGCCCAGTAAAGCTTATTTTCTCAAATCAATATGTTACGCTTGACCCGTGGCCGCGTAGGGGAACCCGCGCGCGGGTGCCGGTGGCCGCTTTCGGTGCCCAACTATAACCTTATTCGACGCCGGCTTGCGAACTCTTCTTAGCGCGGACTGTCTACCTTATGGAGCAAAGGGATTTGCTCACGGGTAAAGGGGATGCCCGGATGGGCGAGAGCCATATCGACTGGGAGCTGGTAAAGCGTGTACAGCGGGGGGACCGAACGGCATTCGATGTCCTCGTCACCAAATACCAGCACAAGATCCTCAAGCTCATCGGGCGCTATGTGCACGACCCCTCGGAGGCGATGGACGTTGCCCAGGAGGCTTTCATCAAGGCCTATCGGGCGGTCGACAATTTTCGCGGCGACAGCGCGTTTTATACCTGGTTGTATCGGATCGCGATCAACACGGCAAAGAATTATCTCATCGCGGCGGGCCGGCGGCCGCCGGGTGAGGACATCGACGCGCGCGACGCCGAGCAGTTCGAGGGCTATTCGGGCCTCAAGGAGTACGACACGCCGGAGGGGGTGACGTTGCGCGACGAGGTCGAGCAGACGGTGTTCGAGGCGATCGAGGAGCTGCCCGAGGACCTGCGCACGGCGATCACGCTGCGCGAGCTCGAGGGCATGAGTTACGAGGAGATTTCCCAGGCGATGGGGTGCCCCATAGGAACCGTGCGTTCGAGGATCTTTCGCGCCAGGGAGGCCATCGACAACAAGCTACGCCCGTTGCTGGGCTAGTACACCGGGGTGGAATCGGCCATGAACGACAAGGTGAGTGAACGGCTATCGGCGCTGATGGACGACGAGGTCCCGTCGGGCGAGGAGGAGCTCGTCCTACGCCGACTGGCGCGCGAGGAGGGGTTGCGGCGGCGCTGGGCGCGCTATCATTTGATCCGCGACGTCATGCGGCATGAGCTGCCGCCCCGGGTGCCCCGGGATGGGCTCACCGAGGGGGTGCGGCAGGCGGTCGCGGCCGAGTCGCCGGCCGGCCGGCGCTCAAGGAGGGTGCTCAAGCCGGTGGCCGGGGTGGCCCTGGCCGCCTCGGTGGCGGTGGCGGTGCTGGCGGGTCTGGACTCGCTGGGCGGCCGCTCGGACCCGGGGCCGGCCGCGCGGATGGCCGCGGCGTCGGGGACGGGGTATACGCGCATGCCGGCGACGCGCTGGGATCGCGCCGAGCCGTCGGTCGAGCATCGACTTAACAACTATCTCGTCAATCACAGCGAGTATTCGGCGTCCACCGGAATGCATGGCCTCGTGCCCTACGTGCGTATCGCCGGCTATGACACGGTCGAATAGCACTGCCGCGTGGCGGGCGCTCCTGCTCGGCGCGTTGACGCTGCTCGCGGGCCCGGCGGCGGCCGACGCCGCCTCCGAGCGGGCCGGGCAATGGCTGGCGCGCATGGCCGAGGCCGTGGACTCCCTCAATTACGAGGGCACGTTCGTCTACAATCACGATGACAAGCTCGAGACCATGCGCATCGTCCATCGCGTCGATCCTCGCGGTTCCCGGGAGCGGCTGATCTCCCTGAACGGGGCCCCGCGTGAGATCATCCGCGACGACCAGGCGGTCACCTGCATTCTCCCCGACGCGCGCTCGGTGGTCGTCGAGAAGAGCCGGCCGCGCAAGCCCTTTCCGGGCGCGTTGCTCGAGGACACCCGCGAGCTCGCCGCTCATTACGAGTTAATGTTGCTCGGCTCCGATCGGATCGCCGACCGCCCCGCGCGGCTGATCGGGGTCAAGCCGAAGGATTCCTACCGCTACGGCTATCGCCTGTGGCTCGACGAGCAGACCGCGATGCCCCTGAAGATCGACCTCATGAGCGAGGCGGGCGAGGCGCTGGAGCAAGTGATGTTCACGCGCCTGGAGCTCCCCGAGGAGATCCCGGTCGCGGCCCTCGAGCCCGCGATCAGCGGCGAGGGGTTCACCTGGTACCGGGGGCGCGAGATGGAGGAGGGTCCGGGGACGGGCACGCGGCGCCCGTCGCGCTGGACCGTCACGCGCCTGCCGCCGGGGTTCAAGCTGATCGAGCAGGGGGGGTACCGGCTGCCGGGCAGCCGGTCGCCGGTCGAGCACATGGTCTTCTCGGACATGCTGGCCTCCGTGTCGGTCTACATCGAGTCACAGGCGGACGAGGAGCGCTTCGAGGGACACTCGAGGATGGGCGCGGTGAACGCGTTCGGCACGACCGTCGATGGCCACCCCGTGACCGTGGTGGGCGAGGTGCCCGAGGCCACGGTCACCCTGATCGGGCGCTCGGTGGTGCATCGCGCGCAGGGAGCCGGGCGATGATCGAGGCGCCAGGGCGAGTCGTCGCGGTGGAGGGCGATCGCGCCTGGGTCGAGACGGCGCCCGAGAGCGCCTGCGGGAAGTGCGTCGCTGGGGGCGGCTGCGGGTCCGCGCTGCTCGGCCGGGCCCTGCGCCGGGGTCTGCCTCGCGTGGAGGTCCACAACCGCATCGGTGCGGGGGTGGGCGACGCGGTGGTCGTGGGCGTGCGCGAGCAGGCGCTGCTCACCGGCTCGCTGGCCGTCTACACCGTGCCCCTCGTGCTGATGCTGCTCGGGGCGTTGGCTGGGGAAGGTCTGGTGCCGGGGCCCTACGGGAAAGGCGAAGGTGTTACCATCGTGTTCGGCGCGCTGGGGCTCGCCGTCGGTTTCCTCTGGTTGCGACTCTTCACGGTCCGCATCCGCCACGACCGGCGTTACCGGCCGGTCATTCTGCGGCGCACCGCGCCCACTGCGCTCGGCGCGGAGTGCCCGCCGGCGCCCTGACCCGCCCCGACGTTTCGACGCGAAGCAGGAGCCTACATGACCCGCTTGACTGGAATGGGAGTGCTCGCCGCGATCGGCGCTTGGCTCGCCCTGACCGCCGTGCCCGCGCCAGCGGCCGAGCTGCCCGATTTCACCGGGCTCGTCAAGGCGCAGAGCCCGGCGGTGGTCAACATCAGCACGACGCAGAAGATCGAGCGCGAGGACTCGCGCATGCCCCCCGGTATGGAGATCCCGGGGCTGCCCGAGGATCACCCGTTCAACGAGTTCTTCCGCCGGTTCTTCGGGCCCGACGGACCGGGGCCGGAGCAATACGACGCGACCTCGCTCGGCTCGGGATTCATTATCTCGTCCGACGGGTACGTGCTGAGCAACTACCACGTCGTCAAGGATGCCGACGAGATCATCGTCCGGCTGCACGACCGGCGCGAGCTGCCCGCCGAGGTCGTGGGCAGCGACAAGCGCAGCGATCTGGCTCTGCTCAAAATCGACGCGGCCGATCTTCCCACGGTCACGATCGGCTCATCCGCGGAGCTCGAGGTCGGCGAGTGGGTGCTGGCGATCGGCTCGCCCTTCGGCTTCGAGTCGTCGGTCACGGCGGGCATCGTCAGCGCCAAGGGGCGCAGCCTGCCGCGCGAGAACTACGTGCCGTTCATCCAGACCGACGTGGCGATCAACCCGGGCAACTCGGGCGGGCCGCTGTTCAACCTCGACGGCGAGGTCGTGGGCATCAACTCGCAGATCTTCAGCCGCACCGGCGGCTTCATGGGGCTGTCGTTCGCCATTCCCATCGACGTCGGCATGGACGTGGTCGAGCAGCTCAAGACCCAGGGCCGCGTTCTGCGGGGCTGGCTCGGGGTGCTGATTCAAGACGTCACCCGGGAGCTCGCGGAGTCGTTCGACATGAAGCGGCCCCACGGCGCCCTGGTCTCGCAGGTGCTGTCCGAGAGCCCGGCCGAGGCCGCCGGCATCCAGGTGGGGGATGTCGTCGTCGAGTACGACGGCGAGCCCGTGGCCGATTCGGCCAGCCTGCCGCCGTTGGTCGGCGCCACCAAGCCGGGCGAGCGAGTCAAGGCCAAGGTCATCCGCGAAGGCCGGACGAAGACCCTCACGGTGGAGGTGGGCGAGCTGCCGCCTGAGGAGGAGCTCAAGACCGCACAGCGCGGCGGCGCCAGGCCCGCCGACGGGGGCCGTCTCGGGCTGGTGGTCTCGGACCTCACCGCCAAGCAGCGCGAGCGGCTCGAGCTGGCGGGGGGGCAGGGGGTCTATGTGGAGCGGGTGCTCGAGGGGCCGGCGCGCCAGGCCGGTGTGCGCAGCGGCGACGTCATCCTGCGCATCAACAACCAGACGGTCCGCGATGCCGAGCACCTGCGGGAGCTCATCGAGGCGCTGCCGGCGGGCAAATCGGTGCCGGTGCTCATCCACCGCGGCGGCGGCCCTCAGTTCCTGGCGCTCAAGATCCCCGCGGAGGAGTGAGGATCCTCACCCTCTACACCCGCGCGGGCTGTCATCTGTGCGAGGCCATGGCGCATGGCCTCGCACGCCTGCGCGCGCGCCGGGCTTTCGATCTGGTCACTGTCGACATCGACACCGACCCCGAGCTTGTCGAGCGATTTGGTGATAAGATACCGGTCCTTGCGGATGGGGATCGGGAGATTTGCCGGTACGTCCTGGACGAGTCCCGCGTCGAGGCCCTGCTCCGCGAGGTCTGACGCCCCGCAATCACGAGTCGATGGATCAACGCAACATTCGCAACTTCTCGATCATCGCCCACATCGATCACGGAAAGTCCACGCTGGCCGACCGGTTCATCGAGCTTTGCGGCGGCCTGACCGATCGCGAGATGGCCGAGCAGGTCCTCGACTCCATGGAGCTCGAGCGCGAGCGCGGCATCACCATCAAGGCCCAGGCGGTCTCCCTGATCTATCACGCGCGTGATGGGCAGGACTACCTGCTGAACTTCATCGACACGCCGGGCCACGTCGACTTCTCCTACGAGGTCTCGCGCTCGCTCTACGCGTGCGAGGGTGCGCTGTTGGTGGTCGACGCCGCTCAGGGCGTGGAGGCCCAGAGCGTGGCGAACTGCTATACGGCCGTCGATCAAGGGCTGGAGGTCATCCCCGTGCTCAACAAGATCGATCTTCCCCCCGCCGATCCTGATGCCGTGGCTCAGCAGATCGAGGATGTGATCGGCATCGAGGCGACCGACGCCGTGCGCGTGAGCGCCAAGACGGGCGCGGGCGTGCCCGAGCTGCTGGAAACGCTGGTCGCGCGCATTCCACCGCCGAAAGGCTCACCCAAGGCCCCGTTCAAGTCCCTGATCGTCGACTCATGGTTCGATAACTACGTGGGCGTCGTCTCGCTCGTGCGCGTAATGGAAGGGCGGGTCGCCCGCGGCCGCAAGATCAAGGTGACATCGAGCCAACGAGACTACGAGGTGACCGAGGTCGGCATCTTCACCCCCAAGCGCAAGGCGAGCGACGAGCTTGGCGCTGGCGACGTCGGCTATGTCATCGCGGGCATCAAGGACGTCAACGGCGCACCGGTGGGCGACACGCTGACCGATGCGAGCCGCCCGGCCGGCGCGCCCGTGCCCGGCTTCAGGAAGGTTCAACCAAGGGTCTTCTGTGGGCTCTACCCGGTCAGCTCGGACGACTTCGAGGACTTCCGTGATGCACTGCACAAGCTGTCGCTGAATGACGGCTCGCTCGCGTTCGAACCGGAGACGTCTCAGGCGTTGGGGTTCGGGTTTCGCTGCGGCTTTCTCGGAATGCTCCACATGGAGATCGTGCGCGAGCGGCTCGAGCGCGAATACGGTCTCGATCTAATCGCCACCGCGCCCACCGTCGTATACGAGGTCTTGACGACCTCCGGTGAGACGCTGCAGATCGACAATCCTGCCAAGCTGCCCCCGCCCGGCGAGATCGAGGAGATTCGCGAGCCGGTCGTGAGCGTGACGATACTCGTGCCCCAGGATTATCTGGGTGGGGTGCTCGCCTTGTGCGAGGAGAAACGTGGCGTGCAGGCCAAGATGCATTATCTCGGCAGCCAGGTGCGGCTTGTCTATGAGCTGCCCATGAGCGAGATGGTGCTCGATTTCTTCGATCGGCTGAAGTCCATCACTCGGGGCTACGCATCCTTCGATTACGAGCTCGTCCGCTTTGCCCCGCAACCTCTGGTCAAGCTGGATATTCTGATCAACGGAGAGCGTGTGGACGCGCTGTCGTTTATCGTGCACCGCGAGCAGGCATACGCGCGTGGCCGCGAGCTCGTCGACCGCATGAAAGAGATCATACCCAGGCAGATGTTCGAGGTAGCGATTCAGGCGTCTATCGGGTCGCACGTGGTGGCGCGCTCGACGGTCAAGGCCATGCGTAAGAATGTTACCGCCAAGTGTTACGGGGGCGACGTAACGCGCAAACGCAAGCTGCTGGAGAAGCAAAAGGCAGGTAAGCGCCGCATGAAGCAGTTCGGCAAGGTCGAGATCCCGCAGAATGCCTTCCTGGAAGTGCTGCGAGTGGAATCTAAGAAATGACCCGCATGCCGGGACGACTACAAATAGAACGGGACGAGCCCGATGCACTTTGATTTCGCCTTCCTTCTGGTTCTGGCGACGTTGGTCACTGGCGTGATCTGGCTCATCGACCGGTGGGCCTTCGCGCCGGCGCGCAACGCCCGGGCGCGGGCGGCGCGTGAGGCGGCGCCGACCGAGGAGGCGCGTGAGGCCGCGGACGAGCTCGGCAAGGAGCCGGTCCTGGTCGAGTACGCGCGCTCGTTTTTCCCCGTGATCCTGGCGGTGCTGCTCTTGCGCTCGTTCTTGGTGGAGCCGTTCCGGATCCCCTCCGGCTCGATGATGCCGACGCTGCTTCCCGGGGATTTCATCCTCGTCAACAAGTTTTCCTACGGGTTACGGCTGCCGGTGCTCGAGACGGAGCTCCTGGAGCTCGGCAGCCCGGAGCGGGGGGATATCGTCGTGTTCCGCTATCCCAAGGATCCGGGTGAGAATTACATCAAACGGGTGGTCGGCTTGCCGGGGGATCGCGTTGCCTACTACGATAAAATCCTCTATATCAATGGTGAACGCCAGGAGCAGGTGCCGCTGGGGACCTATGGCGAGGGCGAGACAGGGTCCATGGCGGGGGCGGCGCTACGGCGGGAACATCTCGACAGGGTGATGCATCGGCTGCTCCTGCAGCCGGGGGAGCGCAGCATCGAAGGCGAATTCATCGTACCGGACGGTCATTATTTCGTGATGGGGGACAACCGGGATCACAGCAACGACAGCCGGTACTGGGGTGCGGTGCCGGAACGAAACCTGGTGGGCAGGGCGTTCCTCATCTGGATGAGCTGGGATCTTCAGGAGGGAGGTGTGATCTGGCACCGGATCGGGGACTCTATTCAATAGCCACGGTGATAGCGAGGGGCACGATGCGCACGATAACAAAAGACCAGCGGGGGATGACAGCGATCGGGTGGGCAGTGGTCCTCGCGCTGATCGCCTTCTTCGCGTTGATCGTACTGCGGCTCGGGCCGATATACTTGGAATACTTCTCGGTGAGCAGCTCCGTGGATTCGCTTGCGGACGAGCCGAACATTACGCAAATGTCGCCGTACAAGGTCCGCAGTCTGTTGCTCAAGCGCCTGCACATCAACGAGGTAGACAGCGTTAGTGAGAAGGACCTCCACATCGAGGGCGGGAGCGGCTCGCTGACCGTCGAGGTCGATTACGAGGTCCGGACCAGGCTCCTGGGCAATGTCGATGGCGTGGTGTCGTTTCGCAAGGTGCTCGAGGTGAACGGTCGTTGACGGCCGCGTTGGAGAGCCTGGCTGCGCGGCTCGGCTACCGCTTCACGGACTGGCGGTTGTTGCAGGATGCGGTGACCCATCGCAGTGCCGGGAGCCGCAACAACGAGCGGCTGGAGTTTCTCGGTGACGCCGTGTTGAATCTCATGGTGGCCGACGCCTTGTTCGATTCCCACCCTGACGCTCGTGAGGGCGATCTGAGCCGCCTGCGCGCGACGCTCGTCAACCGTGAGACCCTGGCCCGGATCGCTCAGGAGCTCGAGATCAGTGAGTGCCTGGTGCTCGGCCCCGGTGAGATGAAGAGCGGGGGGCATCGCCGCCAGTCGATCCTGGCCGATGCGGTGGAGGCGGTGCTCGGTGCCATCTATCGCGACGGCGGCTACGCGGCCTGCGCGGAGGTGGTCCACCGCCTCCTCGACACACGCCTGGCCGAGCTCCCCGACCCCGAGACGCTCAAGGATCCCAAGACCCGGCTGCAGGAATTCCTCCAGTCCCGGCAGCGGCCGCTGCCCGACTATCGCGTGCTGGAGGTCAGCGGCGAAGAGCACGCCCGCAGCTTTCTCGTCGAATGTCGTGTCGAGGGTCTCGCGGAGGCACCGCAGGCGCGAGGCCGCTCTCGACGCAAGGCGGAGCAAGCGGCCGCCAGCAAGGCGCTGCAGCGCCTGTCTCGTGGCTGAGGAGCGCGAGCGCCCGCGGTGCGGTTATGTCGCGGTCGTCGGCCGCCCGAACGTGGGCAAGTCCACCCTCATCAATGCCATCCTGGGTGAGAAGGTCACGATCATCTCACCCCGCGCGCAGACCACCCGCCACCGTATCCTGGGCGTGAAGACCACGCCGCTCGGGCAGGCGATCTACGTGGATACCCCGGGTCTACATCTCGGCGGCAAGCGCGCGATGAACCGCTACCTCAATCGGGCGGCCTCCGCGGCCGTGCGTGATGTCGACCTGGTCATAGTGGTCGTCGAGGCGCTGCGGTGGACGGACGAGGACGACTACGTCCTGGACGTGGTGCGCGAGGCGGATGTGCCGGCGCTGCTCGCGGTCAATAAGGTCGATCGGGTAAAGGACAAAGGGGCGCTTCTCCCGTTCCTCGACTCGACGGCGACCAAATATCACTTCGAGGCAATCCTTCCGGTCTCGGCGAAGACCGGGATCAACTTGGTCGAGCTGGAGCACGAGGTGCTCGAGCGTCTGCCCGAGTCGCCCTACCTTTTCCCCGAGGGCCAGATCACGGATCGAGACGCGCGCTTCCGCGCCGCGGAGATCATCCGCGAGAAGCTCACCTTGCGGCTCGGCCAGGAGGTGCCGCACGCGTTGACGGTGGAGATCGGCACCCTCGCCGAGCGCGAGGACCGCGTGATGCACATCGACGCGGTGATCTGGGTCGAGCGCGAGGGACAGAAGCGGATCGTCATCGGCAAGGGCGGACAAGTGCTCAAAGAGGTCGGAACCCGGGCGCGACGCGAGATGGAGGCCGTGCTCGGCCGCAAGATCTTCCTCCAGCTGTGGGTGAAGGTCAAAGAGGGTTGGTCGGACGACGAGCGGGCGTTGCGCGGCTTCGGCTATAATGAATGACCCCCAGGGCGTGGCGGCCCGCCGTCGAGTGATGCACGGCCATGGTCAATGAATCCCGACGCGTGGCCCTGCAGCCCGCCTATGTGCTGCACCAGCGGCCGTTTCGCAACACCAGCTTGCTGCTCGAGCTGCTTACGCCCGGCCACGGACGAGTGGGCCTGGTCGCGCGCGGAGTGCGCACGCAGCGCTCGCGGCTGCGCCCCCTGCTGCAGGCGTTCCGGCCGTTGCTCGTGTCCTGGTCGGGCCGCGGCGAGCTCGGCACGCTCACGGGCGTCGAAGGCGCCGAGCGCGCGCCGTCGCTCCAGGGGCGGGCCCTGCTCGCGGGCTTCTACCTGAACGAGCTGCTGGTGCGCCTGCTCGGCCGCCACGATCCGCACGCCGATCTCTTCACCGCCTACCATGACGCCCTGCAGGCACTGGCCGGGAGCTGGGGTGAGGCGGCGTTGCGGATCTTCGAGAAGCGGCTGCTGCAGGCTCTGGGTTACGGGCTGGTGCTCGAGCACGAGGTCGAGCGGGGGCGGGCGTTGGAGCCCGAGGCGCTCTATTGTTACCGGCTCGAGCACGGGCCCGTGCCCGCGAAGGCCGGGGAGGCGGGCCTGACCGTGCACGGCGCCACGCTGCTGGCTTTGGCACGAGAGCGCCTCGAGAGCGCGAGGGCGCTGCGCGAGGCCAAGGCGCTCACGCGCGCGGCGCTCGGCCTCTACCTCGGGGACCGGCCCCTCAAGAGTCGAGACCTGTTCGTGCCGCCCGCTGCGGACGCGGGGCGCTGAGCCCTCACGCGCCCGCCGGCCTGGGGGTTACAATGGCATTCGGTCCAACGGGAGCCGCTCGATAGTGCCGCGCCCACCGCCGATCTTCCTGGGCGTCAACATCGATCACGTCGCCACCCTGCGCCAGGCGCGCGGCACGCGCTACCCTCACGTCGTGCAAGCGGCGCTCGAGGCCGAGCAGGCGGGGGCCGACGCGGTGACGACCCACCTGCGCGAAGACCGCAGACACATTCAAGACGCCGACGTGGAGACGCTGCGGTCGCTGCTCGTGACGCGCCTCAATCTCGAGATGGCACCGACCGAGGAGATGGTCGCCATCGCAGAGCGCGTGCGCCCGCACGACTGCTGCCTGGTGCCCGAGCGACGCGAGGAGCTCACGACCGAGGGCGGGCTCGACGTCGCCGCAGAGGGCGCTCGGCTCGCGGAGGTCTGCCGCCGGCTGGCGAAAGCGGGTGTGCGCGTGTCCCTGTTCATCGACCCCGAGCTCGCTCAGGTCGAGGCCGCGGCCGCCGTGGGCGCACCCGTTGTCGAGCTCCACACCGGCCCCTACGCGAATGCGCCCGATCGCGCACGGGCGGCGGCCGAGCTCGAGCGGATCGCCGGGACGGTGCGACTCGGGCAGGAAGCGGGTTTGCAGGTCAACGCCGGCCACGGGCTGCACTACCACAACGTCGCCGGGGTGGCGGCCTTGCCCGGGGTGCGCGAGCTCAACATCGGCCACGCCATCGTCGCGCGCGCATTGTTCACGGGGATGCAGGAGGCGGTGCGCGAGATGAAGCGCCTGATGCACGAGGCGCGGCGCGACACATGATCTACGGTATCGGCACGGACATCGTCGCGGTGGCGCGCATCGAGCGGAATATCGCCCGCTATGGCGAGCGATTCAGCCGGCGTATCCTCGCCCCCGAGGAGCTCGCGGGCCTCGCGGGCAATGCACGGCCTGCGCACTTCCTCGCCCGGCGCTTCGCCGCCAAGGAGGCCACGGCCAAAGCGCTCGGCACGGGGTTCCGTGGCGGGTTGCGGCTGACCGACATCCGCGTCGGGCACGATGGGCTCGGCAGGCCGGAGCTGCGCTACGCGGGCTACGCTCGACGTCTCGTCGATGAGCTGGGGATCACGCGCAGCCTGGTCAGCATCGCCGACGAGCGGGATCACGCCGTGGCGTACGTCACGCTCTTGCAGGGCGAGGGGCGCTAGCCGCGCGGCGCGCACTCAGCGGTGAGCCGCGCGATCTCGCGGTCGAGGATGCGAAGCCGCTCTCCGATGCGGGGGGTCTCGCGCTCGCTGATCGCGTGCTCGAGCGCCTCCAGCGCCGCTTCGAGCGCCGGGACCCCGCAGTAGCGCGCCCCGCCTCGCAGGCGGTGGGCGTGCTCCCAGAGCGCGTCGTAATCGGCCGCATCGAGCGCGCGCGCGAGCGGCTCGCGCGCGGCGTCGAGATCGCGCTGCAGGTGGGCGAGGAACTCGTCGGCCACCGTCTCGTTGCCGCCGGTGACCTCGAGCGCGCGCGCCCGGTCGTAGGCGGGGAGGGCGCCGATGCGTCCCTCGTCGGGAGGGGTGGGGGCGCTCATGAGACCATTGGCATGGGGGCTCGCCCCCAGTATAGCCGCCACAGCCCCTGGGGTTGCTGGCAAGACGGCGCTTGCTGAGCATACCATAGGAGGCGGGCGGACCGCGTCGTTCGCGGGCCCGGAGACGGAGCGTTCCATGGCGTTTCCCAGCATCGAGGCCTTCGTCGGCAACACCCCCCTCGTGCGCCTGCAGCGATTGCCGGGCGAGACGAGCAGCGCGGTGCTGGCCAAGCTCGAGGGCAACAACCCGGCGGGATCGGTCAAGGACCGGCCGGCGATGAGCATGATCCGTCACGCCGAGGAGCGGGGCGAGATCAAGCCGGGTGATACGCTGATCGAGGCCACCAGCGGCAACACCGGCATAGCGCTGGCGATGGGGGCGGCGATCCGCGGCTATCGCATGGTGCTCATCATGCCGGAGAACATGAGCCTCGAGCGTCGTGCCGTGATGAAGGCCTTCGGCGCGGAGATCGTGCTCGTCTCGCGCGAGGGGGGGATGGAGGCGGCACGCGACCGCGCCGACAGGATGCAGGCCGAGGGGCGGGGACGCGTCCTCGATCAGTTCGCCAACCCCGACAACCCGCGGGCCCACTACGAGGGCACCGGCCCCGAGATCTGGCGCGATACGGAAGGCGCGATCTCGCACTTCGTCAGCTCGATGGGGACGACGGGCACCATCGTGGGTTGCTCGCGCTACTTCAAGGAAATGAACTCCGCGATCGAGATCGTCGGCGTGCAGCCCAAGGACGGGGCGCGCATCCCGGGCATTCGTCGCTGGCCCGAGGCCTATCTGCCCAAGATCTACGAGCCCGCGCGGGTCGATCGTATCCTCGACGTCTCCCAGGAGGAGGCCGAGCAGACCACCCGCGAGCTCGCGGCGCAGGAGGGCATCTTCGCGGGCATCTCCTCCGGCGGCGCCGTGGCGGCCGCGTTGCGGCTCGCGCACGAGGTCGAGAACGCCGTGATCGTCACCATCATCTGTGATCGCGGCGACCGCTACCTCTCCACGGGTGTGTTCCCCGACGGCTGATCCCGTGAGGCGCTCGCGCCTGGCGCTCGTCGCGCCGTTCCTCCTCGCGCTGCCGTACGCCGCGGCCCTCGACCGGGTCGAGGTTCACATCGGCACCCTGGCGGGCGAGGGCTGGGCGGCTCAAGGCGTGAGCGCGCGCCTCGCCTGGCCGGACGCGGGAGCGCGCGCGGTGCTGGAGCTGCGCGCGGAGCGACTCACGCTGCCCGCGCCGCTCGGCGTCGTACGCGGGTTGCGCGTGCGCTGCCCGGCGTTTCGCCTCGAGGCGACGCGTATCGACTGCGGGCGCGGCACGATGCGGGTGGACACCGATTGGCTCGACGCCCCCACGCTCTCGGGCACCGTGCGGTACGATACGGCGACCGGCGTGCTCGATTTCGAGCTCGCCGATGCGGCCTTCGCGGGTGGCCGCGTGAGGCTGTCCGGCCGTGCGGGCCCGCGCGCCGTCAGCGTCGAGGTCTCCGGCGCGGGACTGTCGATCGCGACGCTGCACGCGCGGCTCGGTCCTATGCTGCCCGTCGGCCCGCCCCTGTTGAGCGTCACGGGCGCGCTTGCCCTCGAGGGACGCGTGCGCTGGCGCGATACGCGGCTCGAGCACATCGAGGCGCAGGCCCGGGCGCGGGCATTGGACTTCTCCAACGCGAGCGGCACCCTCGCCGGAGAGTCGCTGGCGCTCGACCTCGGGCTCACACTGGGGCCCGGCGACGCGGCACGACACTTCGATCTCACGCTCGAGGCTCGGAAGGGACAGGTCTATATCGATCCGGTGTTCGTCGAGGTGGGCGAAGTCCCGATCGCGGCACGGGCGCGCGGGCGCTGGCGCGCCGGGGCCGCACGACTGGAGCTCGAGCACGTTCGGTACCGCCATCCCGGGGTGCTGGAGGCGGGCGGGACGTTTACGCTCGGCGTGGACGGGGGGCTCACGCCACGCGCCGGCGAGGTGCGTGTCGAGGCCGCGCGCCTGCCCTCGTTTTACGTCACCTATCTGCAGCCGTTCCTGTTCGGGACTCCCTTCGAGGCGCTGGAGAGCGAGGGCACGGTGGCCGGCCATGCGGTCTTCGGAGAGGATCTCCCGCTGGACGCCTCGTTGCGCCTGGAGTCGGTCGGCATCGAAGAGCGCAACGGGCGCTTCGGTCTCACCGGGGTCGAAGGCGAGCTCGCCTTCACCCGGGGGGAGACGGCGCGCCGCTCGATGCTGAGATGGGCCGGCGGGCACGTGTTCGGCCTGGACGTGGGAGCCGCGAGGCTCGCGCTGACCTCATCGGGCGGCGGCGAGGCGCTTGCGGAGCCGGCGACGATCCCGTGGATGGACGGCGAGCTCGAGGTCGCGACGCTCGCACTCCAGGGTCTCGGCTCCGCCGCGTTCGGCTGGCGGCTCGATGCCGTGCTCACACCCGTGTCGGCCGAGCGTATGACCGAGGCGTTCGGGTGGCCGAGGTTGGCCGGTCAGGTCTCGGGCGTGATCCCGGACGTGCGCTACGCCGATCGGCGGCTCACCGTCGGGGGCACGTTGCTGGTGCGGGTCTTCGATGGCGAGGTGTTGGTCGACGACCTGCGGCTCGACCGCCCCTTCGGGCGCGTGCCCGAGCTCACCGCCGACGTGCGGGTTCGGCACCTCGATCTCGAGACGTTGACCCGACGGTTCGAGTTCGGACGCATCACCGGCGGGTTGCGCGGCGAGGTCACGGGCTTGCGCCTGGAGGATTGGCGCCCGGTGGCGTTCGACGCCCGCTTCGAGACCCCGCGTGATGACCCGCTGCCGCATCGCATCAGCCAGCAAGCCGTCGACAGCCTCGCCCGGCTCGGTGGCGGCGTCGGCAACGTCCTATCGCAGGGATTCTTGAGCGTTTTCGAGGAGTTCTACTATCGCCGGCTCGGGCTGGGGTGCCGGTTGCGTGAGGCGGTATGCGAGATGACGGGGGTCGAGCCGGCCCCGGGTGGGGGATTCTATATCGTCGAGGCCGGCGGCTTGCCCCGGATCAACGTTATCGGGTACAACCGGCGTGTCGATTGGAATGAGCTGCTGGTGCGTCTGCAACGCGTCATACGCACACGGCCCGCCACCGTGCGCTGACCCCGATACCGGTCCCAGGCTCGAGAGGAGACAGGAGCATGTCGATGGCCAGACCGATCACTGTCGTGGCGGGCGCGTTCGCCATGGCGGCCTGTGTGACGATTAATATCTATTTTCCTGCGGCCGCGGCGGAGAAGGCCGCTGACCGCATCATCCAGGATGTATGGGGTCAGCAGCCGCAGCGGCAGGAGCAGCCACCGGCGGGCGAGCAGCCGGAGGGCCAGGGAACGGAGGCGCCGCCGGCCGAGCGTGGCGCCCTCGACCGGGAGCAGGTGCTCGCGCGCGCATTTCTCGACTTCGTGGTGCCGCCGGCCCGGGCCGCGCAGGCCGACATCAACGTCGAGACCCCGGCTATCCGACGGCTCAAGGCGGCGATGAAGGAGCGGCACGAGGCGCTCGAGCCTTACTATCGCGACGGCGCGATCGGGCTCAACCGGCAGGGTCTGGTCGAGATCCGCGATCTCGGTGCGGTCCCGCTCAGGGAACGCAAGCGCCTGCAGCAGCTCGTGGCCAACGAGAACGCCGATCGTAACGCGCTCTATCGTGAGATCGCCGAGGCCAACGGGCACCCGGAGTGGCGCGAGGAGATCCGCAAGACCTTCGCCGAGCGCTGGATCGCCAACGCGCCCGAAGGCTGGTGGTACCGGGACACCGAGGCCAAATGGCGAGTGAAGAAGTGAGGCGCTCGCGCGTATGAATGTGCTGGTGTTCGATATCGAGACCGTGCCGGACGCCGATGCCGGACGGCGGCTCTATGACCTCACGGATCTCGGCGACGAGGAGGTGGTGACCGTCATGGAGACGGTCCGACGGCAGGCAAGCGGGACCGAGTTTCTGCGGCTGCACTTGCACCGCGTGGTCGCCATCTCGGTCGCGCAGCGCCAGGGCGAGCGCTTCAAGGTCTGGTCGCTCGGCGAGCGCGACGACGAGGCGGAGCTGATCGGCCGCTTCTTCGACGGCATCGAGAGGTTCAGTCCCACGCTCGTCTCGTGGAACGGCAGCGGGTTCGACCTGCCGGTGCTCCACTACCGAGCCATGCTCCACGGAATCTCCGCGCCGCGCTACTGGGAGCTCGGCGACGAGGATACGAGCTTCCGCTACAACAATTACCTCGGACGCTTCCATTGGCGTCACACCGACCTGATGGACGTGCTCTCGGGGTACCAGATGCGCGGCGTGGCGCCGCTGCACGAGATCGCCACGCTGCTGGGCTTCCCCGGCAAGATGGGCATGGACGGCTCCAACGTGTGGGAGCGCTACCGTGCCGGTGAGCTCGAGCACATCCGCAACTATTGTGAGACCGACGTGCTCAACACCTACCTGGTCTATCTGCGCTTCGAGCTCATGCGCGGTCGTTTGACGGCCGAGGGCTACGCCCGCGAATGTGAGCTCGTGCGTGAGGGCCTGCGCCGCGAGGGCAAATCCCACCTGACGGTGTTCCTCGAGGCTTGGGACGCCGCGGCGTCATAGTCCACGGGCGGTAGAATGCCCGTTGTCCGAGACGCGTCCCCGCCCATGACCGCCAAGCATAATCGTCTGTCGGCCGAGTCTCTGGAGGTCCGCATCGAGTCCCTCGCCGAGGACGGTCGCGGCGTGGCGCACGCCGAGGGCAAGGCGGTGCTCGCCGTCGGCGGACTGCCGGGCGAGCGCGTGCGCGTGTGCGTGACCAAGCGCCGGCGCAGCTACGACGAGGGTCGTATCGAGGAGGTGCTCGAGGCCTCGCCTGAGCGCGTGACGCCCGCCTGCCCGTTCTTCGATCTCTGCGGCGGGTGCAGTCTTCAGCATCTCGCGCCCGAGCGCCAGATCGAGCACAAGCAACGATGGTTGCTCGACGCCCTGCGGCGCATCGGCGGCGTGCGGCCCGCAGAGGTGCTGGAGCCGCTGCGCGGCCCGTGCTGGGGGTACCGGCGCAAGGCGCGCCTCGGCGTCAAGCACGTGCCGGGCAAGGGGCGGGTGCTGGTCGGTTTCCGCGAAAGGCGCAGCCCCTACATCGTCGACATGAGCCGCTGCGAGGTGCTGGACTCCTCCGTGGGCAGGCGGCTGATGGAGCTCAGTGATCTGCTCGGTAGCCTGGACGCCAAGGATCGGATCCCGCAGATCGAGGTGGCGGTCGGCGACAACGCCGCCGCGCTCGTGTTCCGGCACCTCGCCCCGCTCGGCCACGCCGATCTCGAGCGCATCGCCGGCTTTGGGGAGCGCACCGGCGTTCAAGTGTGGTTGCAGCCCAAGGGGCCGGACACGGCCCACCCGCTGTGGCCTCCGGGCGCGGCGTTGTGGTATCGCCTTGAGGCCTTCGACGTTACAATCCATTTTCGGCCGACGGACTTCGCACAGATCAACTTCGACATCAATCGACCGATGGTCGAGTCCGTGCTCGCGCTGCTCGATCCGCAAGCGGACGAGCGCGTGCTCGACCTCTTCTGCGGGCTTGGCAACTTTAGTCTTCCGCTCGCGCGCAAGGCGGGTGAGGTGGTCGGGGTAGAGGGTGAGCCTTCGTTGATCGAACGCGCCCGCGAGAACGCGCGTGCGAACGGCATCGGCAACCTCGAGCTGCACGCCAGGGATCTCGATGCCGAGCTCGGCGGCCATCGCTGGGCCAAGGCCCGCTACGATCGGATTCTGCTCGATCCCCCGCGCCCCGGCGCCGAGGCTGCGGTGCGGACCCTCGGAGCGCGCGGCGCGCGGCGTATCGTCTACGTCTCGTGTCACCCCGCGACGCTCGCGCGCGATGCCGGTATCCTGATCCACGAGCACGGTTATGGGCTCGAGCGCGCCGGGGTGATGGATATGTTCCCGCACACCGCGCACGTGGAGTCGATCGCCGTGTTCAGCCGTTGAGAGGCGGCGGAGGGAAGGGACCGTGCGCCAGACCAGCCTCCGTATCGGACGCCGCAGCATGCACCTGCTCGAGCACACCGTGCTCGTCGTGATTGCACTCGCGACCACGGCGGCGATCCTCCAGGAGATCGTGGCCATGGTGAACCTCCTGGAGGTGCACCTCGCCGATCTGCTGTTGCTCTTCATCTACCTCGAGGTCCTCGCCATGGTTCGCGCATACTGGGAATCGGGCAAGTTGCCGGTGCGCATGCCGCTCTACATCGCCATCGTCGCGCTGGCGCGATACCTGATTCTCGATATGAAGGCCATCGACAGCATTCGTATCCTGGCCGCGGCGGGCGGTGCGCTCATCCTGGCGCTGGCCGTGCTCGCCATCCGTTACGGCCACGTGAAATATCCCTACGGTCGGGAGCGTTCGGCCGGCGGGGACGAGATCGAGATCGAGTGACGTGCCGGCCCGTCAAGAGCCCATCGCGACGCTACCTCCTGCACGGGGGCGATGACCCGCCCGGCCTCGCGACCGTTGCCTGCTGTCCGGGCGCCGTGGCGGCGCACTCGATGCGCGGAGGGCTCCCCGGGCCCGAGGGCGCCTCGGCGCCGGTGGCGCACGAGCATCGCCTCTGCGCGCGCCGGCCGCCTTCCAAGACGCGCGGGGGCGTGGCAGTGGAGTCCGGCGGCGGTGGTGAAGGGGCCGTCCCAACCGCGACTGACCGCGACGGCGGCGAGTACGACCTGGACGCGGACGGCGCGGGCGACCGCCTCCGCGGCCCGGAGACCCCGCGTCCGCTCCGTGGCGGCGCGCGGCAGACCCGTCTAACATGAGGACAGGAACGGTCCCTCTGTGAGGTAACGCGCCATGACGATGGCAACCACTGTCGAGCGATCGGTCGGCGAGCGGACCTACGAGCTGGTGCCGCATCCCTACAGCCATTCCACCAACGAGGCGGCCCAGCTCGCGCACGTCTCCGGCAAGCACATCGCCAAGGGCGTGGTGTTGGAGGACGAGGACGGGTATCTGATGGTCGTGATCCCGGCCACTCACCATGTCGAGCTCAACCACCTGCGCGCCATGCTGCAGCGCGACGTGGGGTTGGCCACCGAGCCGGAGCTCGAGAGGCTCTTCCCCGACTGCGCCCGCGGCGCCGTGCCGGCGCTCGGGCCGGCCTACGGCCTCGAGACCCTGCTCGACGAGGCGCTGCTCGAGGCCTCCGAGGTGCTCTTCGAGGCCGGTGACCATGAATCCCTGGTGCGGATGAGCACCCATCAGTTCATGGAGCTGCTCGGCCCGGTGCAGCAGGGCGTCTTCAGCCACCGGCTCGACCCCAACGTCCATCACCGACCCCGGCACTGACCGCCTGGGCGGGCACCGCGTCCGGCCTGGGCGGTGTATTGCTTCGGTGGTCTGGCGCTCGCCTACCCCGGTTTCCATCGCGGTGCGCCGCATCTCGCCGGCACTCCGATCCGCCAGGCCTTTACGCGCGGCCGGGCGGGGCCGCTCGCCGACGCGGCCGATCTGATCGCGGTGCTCGCCGTCGCCTTTGGGGTGGCCGGCTCGACCGGCACCGGCGTGATGCAGCTTCAGGCGGGACTGCACGTGGTGGCGGGTACCTCGCTCGGCTCAATTGCCCTCGGCATAGGATTTTCTCGGCCTGCTCGTCCCCGCTTACATGACCTCGGCGCTTACCGGTCTCAAGCGGGGCATCAAGTGGTTGAGCAACCTCAACCTCTGCTGGCCGTGGGGCTGCTCGGCTTTTTACTTGTGGTCGGCCCGACGGCATTCCTGCTGCGCAGCTTCTTCACCGGTGTGGGCGAGTACGTGACCAGCCTGGGGCATCTGTCGCTGCAGCCCTTCCCTTACGAGCCCACACAGAGCTGGCTGGAGACCTGGACCCTGCCGACTTCGTGCGGTGGATCGCCTGGGCGCCGTTCGTGGGCGTATTTATCGCGCGCATCAGCCGCGGGCGCACCATCCGCGCGTTCGTGCTCGGCGTGCTGCTCGTGCCCACGACATTCTCGCTACTGTGGTTCACTGTCTTCGGCGGCGCCGCGCTGTACGAGGAGCTCTTCGGCGCCGCGGGACTCGTGCGGTTGGTGCGCGAGGATGTCACCACGGCGGTGTTCTTGCGGTTCGATCGCCTGCCGCTCGCGGCCGGCCCGAGTGTGCTCGCGATCGCGCTGGTTTTTCATCTTCCTGGTGACCGGTCTCGACAGCGCCACTTTCATGCTCGGCATGCTCACCAGCCACGGCAGCGCCGATCCACCGATCGGCCGCCAGCCGGGTCGACGCGGCGGTGGCTGATGCCACCGATGGGGGCCACCGATGGGGCCCTCACCGGCCGGCGTCTGCGGGTGCTCGAGGACACGCTGGGTTTCTTCCCGAGCTGCGAGGCGGCGGTCGTCGCGCGTGCCGAGAGCCTCGAGCGCTACCCGCGCCTGGCGCCGGCGTTCGCGCCGTTGGCCGGGCGTATCGATACCCCGTCGATGCGCCGCATGAACGCCGCCGTCCGGCTGGAGGGCCAGCCGGTCGCCACCGTGGCCGCGGAATTCCTGCGAGACGCGGGTCTGCTCGCCAAGCCCGCCGGCCGGCGCGCGCGGGGAACGAAGCTCGTGGCGGTGCGTGCGGCCGCGGATCGGCTGGAGGCCGACACGGTGCGCGCGCTCGGTGTGGCGCAACGAACCTTTCCCCAGCGTGCGGTGCTGAGCGCCGAGGTCGATGCGCCGCTCGAGGACCTGGCCGCGGGTCGTGCGCGGCTTGCCGTGCTCGGGGCCGAGCGGTTCTTTCGCACGGGTCCCGACGGCGCCCCGGGGCGCGACCCGCGCGCGGAGGCGGTGGTGGTGCTCGGCACGCGCGCGGTTCACGTGGTGCGCCGCCGCGGGGATCGGCGCGCCGTGCTCGCCGGGCGCGTCGGCCTGCCGCCGGCGGGCAGTGGGGCGGCGGTCGCCGAGCGGCTGGTCGAGCTCGCAGGCGTGCCGCCCGCGGCACGTGCGCCGTTGCGTACCCTCCTCGCCGAGGCGCTCGCGTTACGCACGCTGTCGCAGCCGCTGGTTTGCCGCGGCGGGGTGCGGCTTCCCTACCTGCGCGCGACGCGGATCCCGCCGGAGACGTATACCTGCCAGCCCGGGCGGATGGAGACCCTGGGCGCGCAGGTGCTGCTCGCCGGACCGGCGCCGCCGCCTGGCGGGGCCGCGCGCGTGGGCGGTCCGGCCGCGGCGCTCCGCACCGCGAGCGTGCCGCTCACCCCGAGGAAGTGACGGCGTTGCTGGAGGCCGCCGCCATCGCCGAGCTCCCGGACCCGGCGCTGCCCTCACCGTGGGCGCTGCGTCCTAGCGGCGCCCGGCGTCCGAGCGCGAGCCGCGCGGTGATCGTCGATACCGTATTGAACGTGGCGGTGTGGGCGTTTCTGGTGTGGCTGTTGGTGCTGCGCCGCCGGGCGTGAAGCGCGTCAGGGGTCCGTCACCCCCGCGCCGGCCAGGGTTGAGAAAACGCGCGGCGCGGGATAGGGTTAAGGGTAACAAGAACAGTATCGAGGCCGACCCCCAACCGGCTTGAGCGAGCTCGGACGAGCCAGTCACGCCGCCTCCGCAGCGGCGTCCGAACGAATCGCGCACCGAGAGACACCGACGCACCCGATCCGCGCCCGGTAAGCGAATCATGAACGCGAGCCTGCGCTCACCCGCGATCGAGCACCTCGCCTGGGGCCGAACCACCGTGGCCGGCCACGGGAGCTTCAAGGACGCCAAGCTCTATCCCGGCGGTGCCCGCGAATGGGACTGGCGCGAGACCGGAACCCGCCACGTCCCCGGGATCCAGCCCGCCGACGTCGAGGAGCTGCTCGAGCACGGCGCGCGCACCGTGGTGCTCAGCAAGGGGGTGTGGGAGCGCCTCCAGGTGTGCCCCGAGACCCTGGAGATGCTCGAGCGCGGCGGGGTCACCTTCCACGTGCTGCAGACCGAGCGCGCCGTGGAGCTCTACAATCGCCTCTGCCAGACCGAGCCGGTGGGGGGCCTGTTTCACTCGACGTGCTGAGCCCGGCATAAGGCGTCAGGAGCGATCCGCAGAGCATGAGCCGTGCCCGTGACGTAGGGTCCGCCACGGCGCGGGCCGCAAAACGCGAATTACAACGCTGCTGGCAACATGCGCCGCGCTGTCCACGCCGCGTGTCGACGCGAGCCTCGACGGGTCGCGGGGCGACGTGAGCCGGGCGGTGCTGGCGTGAACGAGGGTGTGCATCTATGAGCTGGCATCTGGATGAAGAGGAGTTCGAAGCGGTCCAGCTGATGGGGGCCGAGGAGCGCTACCGTTATTTCATCGAGCAGCTCGTCGAGAGCCAGGAGGCCTGGGGGCTGTGGAGCAATGAGGGAGGGTGGTGGCATACCCGGGACGGCGAGGGCAACGCGGCCCTGGCGCTCTGGCCGCACTCGCGGTACGCGGACGCCTTCGCCAAGAGCATGGAGACCGACCCCACGCCGAAGCTGATCCCGCTCGCGACGCTCCTCGACACCTTCGTGCCGAGGCTCGCCAAGGACGGGATGACCCTCGCGGTATTCCCCGTGGCGGATGGCGAAGGTCACGCCATCACGCCGGAGGAGTTCCGCGAGCAGCTCCAGAGCCAGCTCGTCGACGACGGGGACGAGTTCGAGTACGACGACTACTGAGCCGTGCGGCTCGAGGATGGTATAGCGTCCGGCCGCCTGCGGCGTAGGGTTCTTCGTACCAAATGCGATAGATCGCCATGCGGCGTCGCCGGAGACGAGCAGCGCCCCGTCGGGCATCACCTGCACGTCCACCGGCCGTCCCCACGCCTTGGCCCTGCAGCCGGCCCGCGGCGAACACCCGGTAACCGCCCGCCTCGGCGTTCGCCACCTCCACCTGCGTCACGCGGTAGCCGATCTTCTCGCTGCGGTTCCACGAGCCGTGCTCGGCGATGAAGAGGCGGACGAGGTGCGCCTCGGGAAACGTGTCCTTGTCGTAGAAGCGCATGCCCAGCGCCGCCACGTGCGGTCCGAGCTTTACCTCCGGCGGCGTGAGCTCGTCGCACGCGCGCTGCTCGCCGAGCTCCGGATCGGGAATGTCGCCGCCGTGGCAGAAGGGGAATCCGAAGTGCGGCCCGGGGCGCGGCGCGCGATTGAGCTCGTCGGGCGGGCGGTCATCGCCCATCCAGTCGCGACCGTTGCCGGTGAACCACAACACCCCGCTCTCCGGGTGCCAGTCGAAGCCCACGGTGACGTGGAGGTCGCCTTCGTGGAAGGCTACGCCGTTGGGGCTGCGCAGCCCGTGCGCCAGGATGATGACCCGGTCGGCGCGCTGGTCACTGTCCTCGTCGCGCACCGCGTAGACGCGCTCGCGGCGCGTGCCCACGAACAGGATGCCCTCGGCACCGAGCGCCACCGCCGGCTCACACCTCGATCCGCGTGCCGAGCACCTTGAGGAACTCGGCGAGCCACCTCGGGTGCGCGGGCCACGCCGGGGCGGTGACCAGCTTGCCGTCGACGTAGGCCTCGTCGACCGGGATGTCCTGGTACTGCCCGCCGGCGAGGCTCACCTCGGGCCCCACGGCCGGGTAGGCCGAGGCCTTCTTGCCCTCGAGCACTCTGGCCGCGGCGAGGATCTGCAACCCGTGGCACAACGCGGCGATCGGCTTGTCGGCGCCGACGAAGCGCTGCACGAGCGCGATCACTCGATCGTCGAGGCGCAGATACTCGGGCGCGCGCCCGCCGGAGATCAGCAGGGCGTCGTAGTCCTCGGCGTTGACCTCGTCGAAGCTCGCGTTGAGCGTGAAGTTGTGGCCGGGCTTCTCGGAATAAGTCTGATCGCCCTCGAAATCGTGGATGGCCGTGCGCACCGTTTGGCCGGCCTCCTTGTCGGGGCAGGCCGCATCGATCTGGTGGCCGACCATCTGCAGGGCCTGGAACGGCACCATGATCTCGTAATCCTCGCCGTAGTCGCCGACGAGCTGAAGGATCTTGGCCATGGGTCACCCTCCTGTCGTGAGCCATGTCGGGGTAATCCGGAGATCCGGCTTCAGGGAAGTTAACCACAGAGCGGGGCGACCTGTGAATGTGCCCCGGCCAACCCCCGGTTCGGCACATTGCTGCCCGCGCGCGGCATGGGATGGCGGCCCTCCGGGGCGCGGCGCGGGCTTCTCGGGTCGGGTCCGGCTCAGCCGTGCCCTCCGGTCGCTTCTCGCAGCGCGGTCTCGAGCGGGCGGGGCGGCCCGATGGCGAAGCCCTGCGCGTAGTCGATGCCCAGCGCGCGGAGCGCGTCGAGCGCCGCGGCGTCGGCGACGGACTCACCGACGGTGACCGCCCCGAAGGTCTGGGCCACCTCGTGAATGGCCCGCACGATCGCCTCGGCCTCGGCGTCCTCCGCCACACGCTCGACGAGCGAGCCGGCGATCTTGACGAAATCCACCTGCAGCCTTTTGAGATATCCGAAGGAAGACAGCCCGCTGCCGAAGTCGTCCAGGGCGAAGGTGCAGCCGCTCGCCTTGAGCTGGTTGATGAGCTTGACGGCCTGCTCGAAGTTGGACACGGCCGCCGTCTCCGTGATCTCGAGGCACACGGCGTCGCCCGGAATACCGTGTGTGCGAAGCTGGTACTGTATGAAGGCCGGCAAGCCGGGGTCGTCGAGCGAGGTCGCCGACAGGTTGATGCTGCACGTCGGGACCGTCGCGCGGTCTGCGCTGCAGCTTTTCAGACCGGCGAGGGCGTTCTCGATCACCCAGCGGTCGATGGCCGGCATCAGGTTGTAGCGCTCGGCGGCCGGGATGAAATCCATCGGCATGAGCCGCGCGCCGTTGGTGTCTCTCATCCGTACCAGGACCTCGCCGTCGAGCCGCCGCCCGCCTCTCAAGGCCAGGATCGGCTGGAACTCGAGCTCCAGGCGGTCGGCCTTGAGCGCGGCCTGGATGCGCGAGACCCAGCGCATCTCGGCGTGGCGGCGGACGACGGTGGCGTCGTCCTCCGTATAGACCACGCTTTGATTACGCCCCTGGTCCTTAGCGGCGAAGCAGGCCGTGTCGGCTCGGCTCAACGCCTCGGCCGGCCCGGCGATCCCGGCGGTGATGGCGGCGATGCCGATGCTGGCGCCGATGTCGAAGACATTGTCCTCCCAGACGAACCGGAAGTCCCTCACGGTCTCGAGCAGATCCTCGGCGATCTCCCGCGCGTGATCGAGCGGGCAATACTCGAGGAGGAGGGCGAACTCGTCGCCGCCCAAGCGCGCGAGCGTGTCGCTGTCGCGCAGCTTGCCGCGTAAGACGTAAGTAAGCTGGCGCAGGAGACGGTCGCCCGCCGCATGGCCGCTGGTGTCGTTGATGATCTTGAACTGATCGAGGTCGAGGTAACAGAGAGCGTGCTCGGATCGCTCCATTCTGGCGCGCGTGATGAGCTCCGAAAGCCGGCGCTCGAGCTCCCGCCGGTTGATCAGCCCCGTGAGGGCGTCGTGGGTGGCCTGGTAGGAAAGCAGGGTCTGGACGCGCGGATCGGCGGGCCTGACCTCGTAGAACACGAGTATGGCGCCGGTGATCATGCCCTCCCGGTCCCGGATGGGGGCGCCGGAGTCGTCGACGCGCAGCTCATTCCCGGATCGGGCGATGAGCAGGGTATCGTTTTCCAGGTGCACCACCTCACCGGTGCTCAGCGAGACCTCCGCGGGATTGAGCGCGGGCTTGCGGGTCACGGCGTTGATGACGCGAAAGACCTCGCCGACGCGACGGCCGCGCGCCTGGTGCGGCATCCAGCCGGTGAGCCGCTCGGCGACGGGATTGAGGTAGTGCACGCGGCCGTCGCGGTCGATGGTGATGACGGCGTCACCGATTGAGCGCACGGTCACCTCGGCGAGCTCCTTCTGCTCGAAGAGATCGTTCGCCACGCGCCGCACCCGCGTGAGGCTGTATCCCGTGAGCCCTACGGCGAGCAGCACGCCGAGCGAGTAGCCGAGCAGCCGGCTGCGCGCGGCCGCGGTATCGGCCCGCGCGTGGGCGCGGCTCACCGCCGAGGCGGCGCGGGTGATCCCGATCAGGACGTCGATGCCGTCCGTGGCGCGGCGCCACCACTCCTCCGCGGCGAGGGGATAATTGCCGGTAGCCGCGCCGTCGATGGTGCTCTCCTGCGCGGGATAGACGACGCGCACGAAGCCGTCGACCAGGCGGGCGATGGCCGCGCGCAGACGGGGATCGAGCCGCGGGTTACCGCGCTCCTCGAGCAGCCGCTCGATCAGCTTGTGGACGACGCGCTTGTGGGTCTGCAGCCGCGCGAGCAGCGGCTCCGGGACCGGCCGCCCGGCCGCCACGTAGTGGACCAGCACGCCGCGGTTCCAGCCGGCCCGCTCGCTCGCCTCCCAGGCCCACGCCTTGGACCGCTCGTTCAGCCGGGCGAGCGGCGTGGAGAGCGGCGCGACGAGCATCAGCGTCTCGCGCAGGCGGGCGCCGTGCCGGATATCGGCGGTGGCCGCCCGCAGCCAGAGCTCGACCGAGGTCGCGGGTTCCGCGCCGGCGAACGTGGAGTTGATCTGGGTCCGGGCACGCTCGAAGCTTTCATGGGTCTCCACCGCACTGCCGATGGCCGCCGCTAGCTCGTCGCCGGCCGCCAGCTCGCCGGCCAGCCGCCGCGCCTCGGTCACGGCCTCATGCCAGGCCGCCTCGACGCGGTCGCGGACCGCGTGTAACCGCGCCTCGAGATCTTCGTCCGGGCTGGCGCCGAGCGCCCAGGACCCCAGACCCCGTTCCCGGGCCGCGAGCTGTGAGGCGAGGATGAGCTCGTCCCCTGCGGAGTTGGCCCGATAGGCCAGGCGCGCAGTGTGGTAGTCGCCATAGGCGCGCCAGCTCGCTGTCCCGGCGAATGCGAGCACCAGCACGGCGAGCAAAAAGATGGCGCCGTTGATCAGGCGGTGCGGATCTACCGCGCCCGCTGTCGCCCAGATGGCCAGCCGGTTCCCCCCGCGGGCGCTATGCCCTTTAAAAACATTAGCAGCAACTCAAGCCCATGCAAAACGAGTGGAATAGTGACATATGACAAGCGGGTAGGCCTGTGCGGCGGCCGGGAAGCTCCATAGCGAGGTCACACGATGCCGACTCCGTGGACGGCGGCATTCGAAGCCGTCGGCCCGGGCGCTCGAACGGCTCACTCGCGTCTCTCCCTCGGGCCGCGCTGCGGGCCCGGCCCGCGCCTCGCGGTGCCCATGCCGGCGCCAGCCGGCTATGATGGCCGCTGGTGTCAGCGGCGACGCGAGCAGGATGAGCGACCCGGGCACGGGCGGGGCCGATTTGATCCGCCTGCGGCGGACCGCGCTCGCGTTCGCGGCATTCGTCGCGCTGCTGTGGATCATGCGGGGCGTCGATGCGGCCTTCGACGCAGGACTGCTGAGGTTTGGCGTCTATCCCGGACGCTGGGAGGGCTTGCCGGGCATCCTGTTCGCGCCGCTGCTCCACGGATCGTGGCGCCATGTGTTCGCCAACACTCTTCCGTTGCTCGTGCTCGGCACCGCCGCGTTCTATGGCTTCCCGCGGGCGGCGGCGCTTGCGCTCGGGATGATCTGGATCGGCTCGGGGCTCGGGGTGTGGCTCACCGGGCGCGAGAGCTACCACATCGGCGCGAGCGGGCTCACGCACGGGCTCATGTTCTTCACGTTCACGATGGGGCTGCTGCGGCGCGACCGGCTGTCCATGGCGCTGGCGATGGTCGTGTTCTTTCTCTACGGGGGCATGGTCTGGGGCATCTTTCCCCGCCAGCCGAATATCTCGTTCGAGTACCATTTCTGGGGCGCCGTCGTCGGCCTCGCTTGCGCGTTCGTCGTGTATCGGCTCGATCCGCTGCCGCCCCCCAGACGTTACGGCTGGGAAGAGGACACGGAGGCGTCGGGATCCGGGGACGATGAGTGGTGAGCTGTCGCGAGCGCGTCCGACGTCTTGCCGGCGCCCGCATCAGCGGTAGTGCCGGTAATCGACCGTGCGGTGATGTCAGTAGCAGACGATGGCGGCGAGCCAGTCCGTTCCGCAGGTGAGCGTGGCCCACAGACGCAGGTGATCGGGCGGCAGCGCCGAGGTCTTTGGCGTGGCTGCGATCAGCAAGCAGCGTGGCCCGGCGTGCCGGGGACGGCGCACGTCGAAGAGCTCGAGATACCAGCCCGGCAGGGGGCGGCGTCGATACGCGATGACGCGCCGCGGGCCCGGCGATGACCGGTGGGTTGGCCGCGACACGGATTGGACCGTCTACGCGGTGGTGGCCAGGCGTCTGAGCGCCTCTCGGCCGTCGTGGCTCAGGCGGTACCGGTAGCCGCGGTGCGCGCAGGCGAGCGCGTCCGGATTCGGCTCCTTGATGAGCAAGCG
>JABAHQ010000607.1_pt2 | contig 40697 bp, 36 predicted proteins | sample 7062091 | NCBI WGS metagenome assembly JABAHQ01 (sample SAMN14534359, study PRJNA622989) | marine sediment metagenome | biome: marine biome [ENVO:00000428]; feature: marine pelagic biome [ENVO:01000023]; material: deep marine sediment [ENVO:00002113] | place: India: Gulf of Kutch | collected... | reverse complement strand
GTGCGCCGCGATGCTGCGGCGCATCTCCGGATCCGGGTCGCTCGGCTGCCAGAGGAGCGGGCGCAGGTGCTGGGCGAACCACACCGCGTGCTCTCCGGTGCCGCTGGCCAGCTCGAGCACGAGCCCGCTGCCCGGCAGCACGCGCGAGAGCACCTCCAGGATGGGTTGGCGGTTGCGCTGCGTCGTCGGGGCGTGCAGGCGCGGATCGGCCCCCTCGGCGTTGCAGCGCTCGACGGCCGGAGGCTCTCCCGGCAGCCTGTGGAATCGCGGCTTGGTCATGCGTCTCGGCAACCTACCTGCGGCGCACGCAGCCACGCAAGGGCCGCTCGCGCGCTGCCGGTCAAGCCCGCACTCCAGCAGGGGTTGCCGTCGCGCGCGGGCGCGTGATACGAGGCGAAGGTGTTGGACCGTATCAAGGACTTAATCCGGGAATGGAGCGGCGCCGAGGGCGTCTCCCCCCAGGGCGAGGGACGCGACGAGTTGCAGGTCGCCGTGGCGGCGCTCCTGGTGGAAGCGGCGACCATGGACTCCGACTTCGATGCCGACGAGCGGGCGACCATCGCGCGGCTGCTGCGGGCGCGCTTCGGGCTCGAGGAACGGGATGCGCAGGAGCTGGTCGCCCTGGCCGAGACGCACATCGCCGATGCCGCGGAGCTCTACGGCTTTACCCGCATCGTCAAGGACCGCTTCTCACACGACGAGCGGGTGGAGATGATGCAGATGCTGTGGGAGGTCGCCTACGCCGACGGCGAGCTGCACGACTACGAGGCCAACCTGATGCGCCGCATCGCCGGGCTGATCTTCGTCTCCGACCGCGAGAGCGGCGAGGCGCGCAAACGCGCGCTGGCGCACCTGGGGCTGTCCGGGTAGAAGGCGGTCTGCGGCAAGTGGGGCCTTCGGGAGAGAGCTGCACATGACCTACGTCGTCACGGAAGCCTGCATCAAGTGCAAGTACACGGACTGCGTCGAGGTCTGNNGACGAATGCATCGACTGCGGCGTCTGCGAGCCGGAGTGCCCGCCCGAGGCCATCGTGCCGGACACGGACCCGCAGGCCGAAGAGTGGTTGGAACTCAATACGAAGTACAGCGCCATCTGGCCGAATATCACCCGCAAGAAGGAGGCGCCGCCGGACGCCGACGAGTACAACGGCGTGCCCGACAAGTACAACAAGTACTTCAGTGCGGAGCCCGGTACCGGCGACGAGTGACCGCGTCGACTTGCGGCGCTCGGCCCTCCCCGTCATGCGGCAAATCAGCGCAGGCGGTGGGGAATTCCGCGTGTCGCGGTCGCCCACAGTTGTTCCTCGGCGAAGCGCGAGGCTTTGCTGCACCGCAACGGTTGCCCGCGACCCAATCATTGTGTATAAATACAAATGGTTGGCGGCCCTTGGACTGCGTGCCGGCCTCGCACGACAAGGCGAGAAGCGAGACGGGATGGCGTAGCGGGCGGACGCGCCGAGGTGCGGTTTAGGCTCCGTCGGAGGGCCGTATTCGAGTGAGCGGGATCGAACGGTGCGCCACGCCCCCGGTGAACGGGGGTGCAATGGTGTTTGTGTGTTTCACATGGTGAGCAGCTCGGTCGGCCTTGGCCGGACGGGTAGGACGGAGACGGGAACGAAGATGGCGACGGCACAAAAGAAGGAGATGGAGACAAGCTGCGGGTTCGGTGCGGGCGACTATGTGGTCTACCCCACCCACGGCGTGGGCCGGGTGACGGGCGTGGAGACCCAGGAGATCTCCGGCGACACGTTGGATCTTATCGTCATCAAGTTCGACAAGGACCGCATGACCCTGTGCGTGCCGGTCAACAAGGCCAGGAGGTCGGGCCTGCGCAAGCTGTCCACCAAGAAGGTGATGGAAAGCGCGCTCGCCACGCTGCGCGGGCGCAGCCGCGTCAAGCGCACCATGTGGAGCCGCCGCGCCCAGGAGTACGAGGCCAAGATCAACTCCGGCGACCCGGTCTCGATCGCCGAGGTGGTGCGCGACCTGCACCGCGGCGCGGACCAGCCGGACCAGTCCTACAGCGAGCGCCAGATGTACCAGGCTGCGCTCGACCGCTTGGCGCGCGAGCTGGCCGCGGTCGAGAAAATCGACGAGACGGCGGCCGCGCATAAGCTGGAAGAACTCCTCACAGCCGCGTAAGGTTGCCATCGGGTCCGGAACCGGTGGGCCCGGATAGGCTCTCCCTATCCCGATAGCCCGCGCGCCCAGGGCGCCGGGCCAAGCAGGAGAAACTCTGCCGGCTTCATGATCGATCGGCAGAAATTCGCGGTGCTGCGGGCCGCCCGACGGGTCTGGGCGGTGGGCGCGATCCACGGCGAGGCCGAGCGGCTCGACCGGCTGCACGCCGCGCTCTGGCCGCGCCTCGAGCTGTGCGACCGGGTCGTTTACCTCGGCAACATGATCGGCCACGGGCCCGAGTCCTGCACGGTGCTCGATGTCCTGCTGCGCTTCCGGCTCGCCGTGCTGGCCCGGCCGCACAGCGACGTCGAGGACGTGGTCTACCTGCGCGGCAGCCAGGAGGAGATGTGGCAGAAGCTGCTGCAGCTCCAGTTCGCCACCGACCCGCGCGCGGTGTTCGAGTGGATGCTCGAGCAAGGCGTCGGCGCCACGCTTCGCTCGTACGGCGTGCCGGTCGAGGACGCGCTGCGTGGGGCGGCCACGGGCACGGTGGCGCTGACCCGCTGGACCGGCCAGTTGCGCCGGACCATCCAGGCCCACCCCGGACACTACGAGATCATGGCCGCTCTGCGGCGCGCCGCCTACACCGACGACGGCGCGCTCTTGTTCGTCAATTCGGGCCTCGACCCGTCGCGTCCGCTCGAGGCGCAGAGCGACAGTTTCTGGTGGAGCAGCGGCAAGTTCCACCGCATGGCCGAGCCTTATGCCGGCTTCCGGCGCATCGTGCGCGGCTTCGACCCCAGTCACGCAGGCGTCGCGGTGACCGACTATACCGCGACCGTGGACGGCGGCTGCGGCTTCGGCGGAAGCTTGGTCGCGGCCTGTCTGAGCGCCGACGGGGCGATCGTCGACACGATCGAGGCGTGATGAACGCGAGGCACGGCCGGCGCGTCGCCGGGCCCTTGGCTGCGATCGCCCCGCGCGCGTTGCGACCCCTCGTCCGACCCGCTCAAGCGGCTGGCGCCGCTCCCCCACGGCAAGGCTGGACCGGCCGGGCGCGCCGCCCTACTCGACCACGAGCTTGACCTTGCGCCCGGCCGGCAGCGGCTGGCCCTCGGACAGTCCGTTGAGCACCAGGAAGCGGCGCAGGCGATAGTCCTCGAACGGCATCCGCTCGGCGATCGCGGCCGCGCTCTCGCCGGGTTGGACCTTGTGGATGGACAGGCGAAAGGCTTTCAGCGCTGCGGCCTCGGGCACGCTCAGCTTGCGGAAGCTGTAGGTCGTCTCCTTCAAGGCCAGGGACAGGCGGCCGCTCAGCCGCATCGGGGTCAGGAAGAGCATGCGGTAGATGCTGCGCGGGTCGTAGCGGATCGCCACGAAGCGCACGTCGAAAGGCCCGCTTCGGGTGTCGAGCCGGGCGCGGCCGGTCGCCGCCTCCATGCCGTTGATCAAGATCGCCTCGACCTGGCCCAGGTCGACGCCGGCGGCCCAGTCCCGGGTCAGGTAGTTGAGCATCGATGCGGCGCTCGGCTCGCCCGCCCGGTCCAGTAGGATGGCGGCACCGTCGGGCCCGCGGGCCAGAATCCGCTTGGGGCTGTTGAACAGGCGGAAGCCCTGCGGCACCTCGAAAGCAAAGCGCAGCTCGGGATGCAGGAAACGGCGGCCCCGCACGAAGCCCTGGGCCGGGCTGTCGCCGTAGACGAGTCCGTCCAGCTTGCTGAGATACAGCTCGCGCGCCGTCATGGGCTCGGCCACCAACTTGGCGTTCGCCTCCTGAATGGCGCGGCCGATGCGCTCGGCGGTCCGCGGGTGGGTCTGCATGATACCGAACTCGTCGGCCTTGCCCGGCTCACCGCGTAGCTCGGACTCGAACCGGCTGTGCGCCTGCAGCCGGGCGAGGAAGCCGGCCATGGCGTTGGGGTCATAGCCGGCGCGCGCCATGTAGCGCACGCCGAGCAGGTCGGCCTCGTATTCCTGCTCGCGCGAATATGCGCGCAGCGCCACGGTGGCCGCCGTGCCGAAAAGCTCGGTGGCCGGACCCCTGCCCAGGAGGATGCCGAGCCCGAGGCCGACCATGCCGGCCGCCATGTGCTGGCCGTAACGCTCGGCGCTGTGCCGCGCCGTCACATGGCCGATCTCGTGGGCCAGCACGCTGGCCGCCTGGGCCTCGTTGTCGGCCAGGGCCAGCAGGCCGCGGGTCAGGTACACGTAGCCGCCGGGCAGAGCGAAGGCGTTGACGATCGGGGTGTCGAGCACCGTGAACGTGAATGCCTGATCGGGCATCTCCGAGGTCTTGACCAGCAGGTTGCCGATGCTGGAGACGTAGGCGCTGAGCGCCGGATCGGCGTAGGCGCCGCCGAACTGCGGCACGATCTTCTGGTGCTCCTGGTAGCCGAGCCGCGCCTCGTCCTTGGCGCTCATGCCGCCGGTGAAGATGGTGCGCCCCGTGCCGGGTGCGGTCTCGCAGGCGGAGAGCACGGACAGGCCGAGCAGCGCGACAAGCGCGAGGATCAGGCGGCCGCGGCGGGGGGTCATTCCTCGATCACCTCGATCTGTTCCGGATGCGTCGCCTCGATCAACGGCCCGTTGAACGATTCTAGCCAACCGCGCGCGCGCACGACACGCCCTTCATAGGCGAAGACGTCGATTCCGGCCTCGTCGAACAGGCGGCGCGATCGCGGCGAGATCGTAACGGTGAAGTCGCTGCGCCAGTCGGCCCCGAAGTTGAGGTAAACGCGCTTGCGCACGACCGCGACATCGAGAACCCGGCCCTCGACGATCTCGAAGCCGCCCAGGTGGCGCGCCGCCCCCTTGGGCGCGCGCACGGCATAGAAACGCAGGCGCCAGATGCCGCGCCGGGCCACCCGCGCCGCCCGCTCGCGGGCCAGCATCTCGGCAACGAGCGCGCGGTTGTCGGCGAAGCTGTAGACCCGGGCCAGGCCGCGGGAGATGAGCTCCCCCTGGATCCAGGTGCCAGCGTCGTCGATCAGGTGGGCGAGCGCGCGGCCGTGCCGGTCGATGCGGCGCCCGCCGTAGGCGAGCGTGACCTCGCGGCCGAGCGCGAGCTCGGCAAGCGCGGCCTTGGCCTGCTCGGCGAGCGGCCAGGCCTTGAACCCGGGCCGGCCCAGCGGCAGCTTGGGCGCCTGGATGCCGACCAGGCGGACCTGGCGGCCGTCGCCCAGCACCAGAGTGTCGCCGTCGACGATCTCCACGACGCGCCCGCTGCCGTCCGCGACCAGGCCGGGCAGGCTCGCGGCGCGCGCCGGAGCCTGCTGCACCGCGGCGACCGCCGGAAGCAGCAGCAGAACACAGATGCGGGCGGTGCGCGACATGGCTGGCTCGAGACCGGAGCGGCGCTGGGGTGAGGCGCGCCCCGCCGGAACGTGTGACCGTCGGCTAGGACGGCCCGCGACCATTGGCAAGCACGCCCCTCGATGCGATATAGGACGAGCTCGAGCGGCGTTGAACCCCGCGCGCCGGGACGCTGAGGCTACGACGCCAGGGAAGCTTATGTCGAACCGCGACCTTTTTCCACCGATCGAACCCTTCGACAGCGCGCGCCTGGAGCGGGACCCGCCGCACGCGCTGTACTGGGAACAGTCGGGCCAGCCCGACGGCCAGCCGGTCGTGTTCCTGCACGGCGGGCCGGGCGCCGGCGCCTCGCCGGAGCACCGGCGCTTCTTCGATCCGGCGCACTACCGCATCGTGGTGTTCGATCAACGCGGCGCCGGCCGCTCCAAGCCGCTCGGCGAGCTGTCCGACAACACGACCCCGCGCCTGCTCGAGGACATCGAGGCGCTGCGCGCCCACCTGGACATCGAGCGCTGGCTGGTGTTCGGCGGGTCCTGGGGCTCGACGCTGGCGCTCGCCTATGCCGAGGCCCACCCCGAGCGGGTCACGGGTCTCATCCTGCGCGGCGTCTTCCTGTGCCGCAAGCCGGAGATCGACTGGTTCCTCTACGGCATGCGCTGGTTCTTCCCGGAGATCTGGCGCCGCTTCGCCGAGGCCGTGCCCGAGGCCGAGCGCGGCGACCTGCTGCGCGCCTACCATCGCCGGCTGGTCGATCCGGACCCGCAGGTGCACATGCCGGCGGCGCGCGCCTGGAGCACCTACGAGGGCGCCTGCTCGACCCTGCTGCCGAGCCCCGAGACGGTGGCCGCCTTCGGCGAGGACACCATGGCCCTCGGTCTGGCGCGCATCGAGGCGCACTACTTCCTGAACAACATCTTCCTGGCGGACGGCGCGCTGCTCGGCAACGTCGCGCGGATCCGGCGCATCCCCGGCGTGATCGTGCAGGGCCGCTACGACGTGGTCTGCCCGATCTCGACCGCCGACGAGCTCGCCCGCGCCTGGCCGGAGGCGGACTACGTGGTCGTGCCGGACGCCGGCCACTCGGCCATGGAGCCGGGCATCCGCCGGGCGCTCGTCGCCGCGACCGAACGCTTCAAGACACCGGCCGTCGCCCGCCTCGCCAGGGGCTGAGGCGGCCTGCCGCGGGCCTCAGGACGGCGTTGCGCCGCGGCGCCAGTTGCGTATGATGTTGAGCGACCTAGCGTTTCTCCGGGGGGCTTTCGTGATCTCTAGCCGTTGCGCCGCCGTGTTCGGCGTCATTGTGAGCGTGGCCGTCGCGGCGCAGCTGCCGGTCCCCGCCCGGGCCGCCGATCCCGCCTTCGTCTCGCTCGGCGCCGGCTACTTCGACATCAGCAAGCAAGACGACGGCGCCGCCGACGTCCGGCTCGAGTACCGGCACGACGGCAAGCTGTGGATCTTCAAGCCCTGGGCCGGGATCGAGGCGACCTCGGACGGCGCGTTCTACGGCGGCGCGGGCATCCTGCTGGACGTCTTCTTCGGCCGCCGCGTCGTGGTGACGCCCAGCCTCGGCGCCGGCTACTTCGAGGAGGGCGATGGCAAGGACCTGGGCCACGAGCTCGAGTTCCGCTCGCAGATCGAGCTGGCCTACCGCTTCGACGACCGCTCGCGCCTGGGCCTGGCCTTCAGCCACATCTCGAACGCCAGCCTCGGCGACAACAACCCGGGCGCCGAGATCCTCAGCCTCTACTACTCGATGCCGCTCGAGCAGATGCTCGGCGAGTGAGGCCGCGCCGAGCCGGGACCGAGGGACCGGCCCGACCGGCTCAAGGGGGCCCTTGCCGCGGGCCTTGGGCAGCCTCAGGTTGTAAGGTATAAGCGAGGTCACGGCCCGAGCGGCACGCGCCCGTAGCTCAGTCGGATAGAGCACGGGATTCCTAATCCCGGGGTCGCAGGTTCGAGTCCTGCCGGGCGCGCCAGCGCTTTCCTGCGATACAGTGCGACGGCCCGCGGCGCTCGCCAAGGCGGCCCTGTGCGGCGACTCTCGAAGGCGAGTCTCGGCGCTGGGGCGGGGGGCCTAACCTCGCACGGCCGGGCCCGGCAGGGGGCGATCCGGCGCCGCGCCTAAATCAGATACCAGGGAACCGATGACAGCGCCAGGATCAGAACCATCGCCACGACGACGAGCCAAGCCGCCACGATCTCCAGCGGATTGAGCCCCGAAAGCAGCGGCGAGCTCTCGCGCTCTGGCGCTGACTCATCCTGACGGTGCCGGGGTTTCCAGCGTCGAGGCCTCACAGCCAAGTGCATCGTCATGCCTTTGCATCCAGGTGCTGATGTCCATTCGGCGTCATCGTGCACCGCCGGGCGGCGCGGCGCTGTGGGTTTTCACACACCTTTCAAAACCTTGAGCGATGAGCGGGTCGCCAGGCCCGGGCGGCGGCCATCCGATGTCGCTGGATGCGCGCCGCCGCCGCTCCCGCCCGCGGCCGAGCAGGCCCGCCATCGGAAGTGCCGAGCGCATGGCCCCGGCCGCCGCGGCGTCCCGGACTGCGCGGCCGAGGAGGCCGCCGAGCGGCCGATATGTGACAAATCTCACAATCACCGGAAGCGCGGCCCCCTAGACTGGAATCGCGATGGAAGGTGGTAAGGGGGCAAGCATGATCGAACGGGAGGCGGCAACCCTGCACGAACTCATGCTCATCCGCGAGCAGAACCGCGACAAGATCAGGGCCGTCAACCAGAACCTCGGCAGTGCGCTCGGGTGGAAGTACACAAACGGCGTCCGCACCAATCATCCCGCCGTGATCGTGTTCGTTCCGGACAAATTGCACGAGGCGCTGGTGCCGCAAGGCCAGCGGATGCCGACGCGACTGAAGGCCACGCTTGCCGCCGCGGGCACGATTTTCTGCCGAACCGACGTGGTTCGCGGCGGCGCCAACCGCGCCGACGACGGATCGCCCCAGCTTTCGGCGGAAAACCAGACCGTGGTCGAGGAACTGCGCAAGGGGCGCATCGGCCTGGTCGGCGGCGTCCAATTGGGCAGCCTGGACGCGGTACGCGGCCCTTACCTCGGAACCGCGGGCTGTGCCGTACGCGACAGGCAGGGCCGAGTCGGCCTGTTGACAAGTCGGTACGTCGCCGGCAGCCCGGGCCGCCTGATCTATCACCCCCGGCCGGGCCAGCACTCCATCGGCTTTTGCGACCGCGCGATGGAGCACCTGTTCGACCACGCCCACTTCGGCGGCGTCGTCGACGAGACGGACTGCTATGTCCGCCTCGACTGCGCTGCGGTCCGCCTCAACCCGTCGGTCGCCGAGCTGGCCCGGCCGGGGGTCCATGAGCTGGGCGAGCTCGGCGACGTGCTGTCCATCGATGTCGACTCGATGGACGTCATCGGAACCGAGGTCACGTCCATCGGCCGGACCCGCGGCATCCAGAAGGGCGAGATCGTCGCATACGCCTATGAGTACATCGACGACGAGGGGCTCTCCATATGCACGGATCTGCTCATCGCCGGCCGCGGCTCCCGCGACGAATTCGCCGGCGTGGGTGACTGCGGCAAGCTGATCGTCGCCCAGAAGGGGTCGAGGCCCGTGGCCCTGGCGTGGAGCGGCCGGCAGACGCGGCTGCGCGAGGGCCATGAGCAGGAGACTTGGGCCTACGCCACGGAGCTGGCGAAGGTCCTCCGTTATCTCGATGTGGAAATCCTGCGGGATTGAAGCCGCGCCTGGTCTGGCGAACGGGAGGGATTGAGCATGCATCGCGGGCCAGCCGGCCCCGCCAAACGGATGCGTCCAGGCGATCGCTCCTTCGAGCCCACGATCAGGGGCCGCACGAGCGCATGCAGGCATTCCGCAGCCACAATTTTTGAGATAAAATCCATAGCGAGCGGCCAGTTCTTGGCTCAGCCCATATGGGGAAGCTCGAGGAGAGGTTGTGTGCGGTGCCCCCATTGCCAGAGCGAGCACCCCGATGGCGCGGAGCGGTGCCCGGCGTGCGGCCGGTCCGTATCGCCGGAGAGCTGTCCGCTGTGCGGCTTCGTCAGCCCTCCATCGTTTCGCTTTTGTGGTCAGTGCGGGGCCGCGCTTCCCGGCTCGGACGGCGCCGATCCGGCGACGGGGCTCACGCTCAGCGCCCCGCCCGGACAGCAGGCCGAGCGCCGACAGGTCACGGTCCTGTTCAGCGACCTTGTCGGCTCGACACGCCTCGCCACCCGTCTTGACCCGGAAGACCTGAACGCGCTGCTGCGCGCTTACCAGAGTGCGTCCGCCGAGGTGATCGAGCGCTTCGGCGGCTATACCGCGCAGTACCTGGGCGACGGAATCCTCGCCTACTTCGGCTATCCCGAGGCGCATGAGGACGACGCCGAGCGGGCGGTGCGTGCGGCCCTTGGCATCGTGCAGGCGACGCGGCGACTCGAGGCTGAGCCCGGCGCTACGCTCGCGGTGCGCGCGGGCATTGCAACCGGCCTCGTCGTCGCGGGCGAGCACGATGTCGAGGGAGGCGCGAGCGCGTCGGCCGTCGTCGGCGAGACGCCGAACCTCGCCGCGCGCTTGCAAGGCCTGGCCGCGCCCGACAGCGTGGTGATCGCGCCGAGCACACGGCACCTGATCGGTGGGGTGTTCGAATTGGAGGCGCTCGGGGAGCATCCCTTGAAGGGCTTCGCCGAGCCGCTGCAGGCCTACCGCGTGGTCCGCGAGCGTTCCGTGAGCAGCCGCTTCGAAGCGGCGCGCTCGGCGGCGCTGACCCCTCTCGTCGGTCGGCGCGAGGAAGTCGCTCTGCTGCTCGGGCGCTGGAGTCAAGCGAAGCAGGGCGACGGACAGGTCGTCCTGTTGGTAGGCGAAGCAGGCATCGGCAAGTCTCGCGTTGTTCAAACCCTGCACCAGCGCCTTGCAGAGGAGCAGCACGCCCTGCTTCGCTACCAGTGCTCGCCACATTACACCAACAGCGCCCTGCATCCGGTCATCGCCCAGATCGAGCGCATGGCGCATATCCGCGGCGAGGACTCCGCGCAGGACAAGCTCGACAAGCTCGCCGCATGGCTGGGCCAGGTCCTCGAGGACATCGATCCGGTCGTCTCGCTTTTGGCCGCCTTGCTGTCCATACCCGCTGGCGGGCGCTACCCGCCGCTTCCGGCCGATCCCAAGCAGCAGAAGGACAAGACGCTCGCCGCCCTGGTACAGCTTCTAGACGGAATCGCCAGGCGCCAGCCGACGTTGATCGTTGTCGAGGATGCGCACTGGATCGATCCCACCTCCTTGGAGTGGCTGAAGCTGATCATCGACTGGATCCCGCGGGCACGCGCGCTTCTCGTGATGACGTCGCGACCGGAATTCTCGCCGGATTGGGCGACCCGCTCACAGCTCACCTTGCTCACCTTGAATCGGCTGAGCCGCCGGCACAGCTTCACCATGGTGCACGAGCTGGCCGGAACCGATTGGTTGTCCGACGAGGTCGTCGAGCAGATTGTCGCCAAAACCGACGGCATCCCGCTTTTCATCGAGGAGCTCACACGGGTCGTGCTCGAAGCCGACGCAGCGGCGGCCCACACGAAGCACGACTCAAAGAGGGCCACGGCGCCCCGATTCACGATTCCAGCGACCTTGCAGGATTCCCTCACGGCAAGGCTCGATCAGCTCGGCAAGACAAAGGAGGTGGCGCAGATCTGCAGCGCCGTGGGTCGCGAGTTCTCCTATGAGCTTCTCGCCGCCGTGGCGCCGCTTTCGGACACGGAGCTTGTCGCCACAATGGATAAGCTGGTCGAGTCCGGACTGGTCTTCTGTCGCGGCACGCCGCCACGAGCCAGCTACGCCTTTAAGCACACGCTGTTGCAGGATGCCGCTTACGAGAGCCTGCTGCGCAGGAAGCGCCAGGATCTCCACCACCGCATCGCGGACGTACTGGTCGAGCGATTCGCCGCCACGGCCGAAGCGAGGCCGGAATTGGTCGCGCATCATTTCTCGGCCGCCAATCGCGTCGACGAAGCCGTGCTCTACTGGGGAAAAGCCGGGCGCCGGGCGGCGGCGCGATCCGCCAACGTCGAGGCCGTGCGGCATTTCGACAGGGCCCTGGAGCTGCTGGACACGATGCCGAACACGCCCGAGCGCAAGGAGAAGGAGCTCGACCTGCGCATCGTGCTCGGGCCGGCCCTGATCAACACCCGCGGACCGCTCAGTTTGGACGTGCGGGAGAACTACTCCCGCACCCAGCGCCTGTGCATGCAGCTGCCCGAGACGCGGATGCATTTTGCCGCGCTCTGGGGGTCGTGGCGCATCACGCGGAACTTCGTGGAGAAGCAGCGCATCGCGGACGACCTGCTCCGGGTCGCCAGCCGGCTGGACGACCAGGAGCTCCTGCTCCAGGCGCATCATACCCAGTGGGCCACGCAGTTTCACCTCGGCCGTCATACGGAATGCCTGCGCCACGTGGACAAGGGCCTCGCGATATACGCACAGAACGATTATCGCTCCCACGCGACGACGTATGGCGGGCACGATCCGAAAGTCTGCGGCTGCGGCGAGGCGGCATTCTCATTGTGGCTGCTGGGCAGGCCGGAGGTCTCTTTGGCGCGCGCGGACGAGGCTCTCTCCTGGGCCGAGGACCTCAAGCACGCAGGCACCACGGCGCATGCGCTCGACATGAACCTGCTGCTGCAGCGGTATCGGCGCGACCTCGACAAGGTGATGGAGCGCGCGGACGAGATCATCGAATTCGCAGGGCGCGAGAATTTCCCGATTCACAAGGCGAAAGGGCTCGTTTTCAAAGGCTGGGCCGTCGCCCAGCTCGATGACCCGCGCGCAGGCCTGGAGCTTATGCGCGCCGGCCTGGATTCACAGCAGAATGTAGGCACGCGCGAGGACTTCCCGATCTTCTTCGACATGCTGGCGGAAGTGCTCGGCATGACGGGTGAGAGAACGAAAGCCCTGCACGCCGTCGACGAGGCGCTGTCGGAGGGGGCGGTCAGTGGGCTGCGTTACTGGACGGCCGAGCTGCACCGGCGCAAAGGTGAGCTTCTCCTGCACCGCAACATGAAGGAGAGGGCGGAGGAGAGCCTGCTCCGGGCGCGCAGGACCGCCCAGGAGCAAGGGGCGGCCGCGCTGGAGTTGCGCGCGGCCATGAGTTTGGCTCGCCTGTGGAGCGATTGCGCGCGCGACACGGAAGCGCGCGACCTGCTGGCCTCCGTGCGCGGACGGTTCACCGAGGGCTTCGAGACGGCGGACCTCAAGGAGGCGACATCCCTGCTGCAAGCGATTGCCTGAAAGGCCCCGCCCGGGTCGACGGGGCAATCGACCGGGCGCGGAAGGGGGGCGAGTGAAGACGAGCCGGGACTTGCGAGAGCTATGTATCGCGCCAGCGCCTGCCGTACGGCATGCGACCCATGCTGCCGCTCGCAGGTTCGCGGACAGGGCCCGCAAGACCTATGTCCTGGGAACGCATCGGACGGTATCGCCCGCGCAGACGCTTGCGCGGCTGACGCCGCTGTTGCCGCGGATGGGCATAACCCGGGTCGCCAACATCACGGGGCTGGATCTGATCGGGATCCCGGTGGTCATGGTGTGCCGGCCGAACTCGCGCTCCATCGCCGTCGCGCAGGGCAAGGGCCTGGACCTCGCGGCGGCCAAGGTATCGGGCCTCATGGAGGCCGTGGAGACCTACCATGCGGAGCGCGTCGCCTTGCCGCTGCGGCTCGCAAGCTGGAAGGACTTGAGCCGGAGCGAGCCGGTGGTCGACGTCTCGCGCCTGCCGTTCTCGCTGCAGGAGCGCTACTCGCACGACCTGGCCGTTCTCTGGGTCGCCGGACAGGACCAGAGCGAGGGGTCGAGCGTATGGCTTCCCTACGAGCTGGTTCACACCGACTACACCCTGCCGCTGCCGCAGGGAAGCGGGTGTTTCGCCGCCAACACCAATGGCCTCGCCGCGGGCAACCATCGCCTGGAGGCGATCAGCCACGGCCTGGCCGAGGTTATCGAGCGCGACGCGCTCACCCTGTGGAAGCGCCTCGACGATGAGGCGCGCCGCGCCACGGTTGTCGACCTGGGCACGGTCGACGACCCGGTCTGCCGCCGGACGCTGGAGCGGCTCGACCAGGCCGAGATCGACGCGATGGTGTGGGACGCCACCTCGGACGTGGGCGTCGCGGCGTTCTACTGCTTGCTCGTCGGGCGCCAGAGGTTCTTTGCCGATCCGGAGTTCGGGTCCGGCTGCCATCCGAACCGCAGCGTCGCCCTGTCGCGCGCGCTCACCGAGGCCGTCCAGGCGCGCACCACCTATATCGCCGGAACCCGCGACGATTTCCTTCCCGACCTGTATGCCGAACCGGCGCGGGCGAAGCGGCTTTCCGACTGCCGCGCCCTGCTGGACTCCCGGGCCTCGGGGCGCTCGTTCCGGGAGGTGCCCTCGCTCGAAGCCGAGACGATTGCCGATGACATCGACTGGATGGTCCAGCACCTGCGGCGCGCCGGAATGGAGCAGGTCCTGGTGGTCGACCTCACCAGGCCGGAATTCAAGATTCCGGTGGTGCGCGTCGTAGTGCCGGGCCTGGAGGGGCCGGACAAGGGACCCGGGAGCGACTACGTACCCGGCCGGCGGGCCCGGGCAGCGGCGAGGGCCGCGCCATGACCGCCGTCGTTTTCATCGGCCCGACCCTGCCGCAAGAGCAGGCCCGAGAGGTCTGCGCGGCCGAATGCCTGGCGCCCGTTCGCCAGGGCGACGTCTATCGTGCCGTCACGCGCCATCGGCCGCGCGCGATCGGCATCGTCGACGGGATCTTCCAGCATGTCCCGTCGGTCTGGCACAAGGAGATCCTCTGGGCCATGGCTCAGGGCGTCCACGTATTCGGAGCCGCCAGCATGGGCGCGCTCAGGGCCGCCGAGTTGCAGCCCTTCGGCATGCGCGGCGTGGGGCGCATCTTCGAGGCGTACCGAACCGGCGTGCTGGAGCCGTACCGTCACGAGGCCTTCGAGGACGATGACGAGGTGGCCGTCATCCACGGCCCCGTGGAGACCGGCTACGTTGCCCTGTGCGAGGCGATGGTCAATATCCGCTGCACCCTGGCCAGGGCGGAGGCCGAGGGCGTCGTCGGCGGTGCCACGCGCGACGCGCTCGCCGCAATCGCCAAGGCGATGTTCTATCAGGAGCGCTCTTACGAGGCGCTGCTCGACCACGGCAAGGCGAAGGCGCTGGACTCTGGGGAGATATCCCGGCTGCGCGATTGGCTGCCCCGCGGCCAGGTGGACCAGAAGCGCGACGACGCGCGCGCCATGTTGGCCGCGATGCGGGCGCTGCTCGATGCCGATCCCGCGCCGATGCGCGTGGACTACCACTTCGCCCACACGACGCTTTGGGAAAACACCGTCGCCAGCGCCGCGTCCGGTTTGCCGGCCCGGCCCGCCGCGGAGCCCGAGGCCGCGGTGCTGGACGAACTCAGGCTCGACCGCTCGGCCTACCTCGCGGCCCGCCGGGCGGCGCACGGTCGTGTGCTCGCGCTGCAGGAGTGCCAGCGAGGCGGAATCGACCTCGGATGCGACGAACCCGATCGCACGATCGCCGAGTTTCGCCGCACGCACGGGCTGCCGGCGCGACGCGACCTGGAGCGCTGGCTCGCCGACAACGATCTCGACCGCGCCGGTTTTGCACGCCTCATGCGCGAGGAGGCGCGGCTGCAGAGGCTCGAGTCCGGGGTCGGGGCGGACCTGGATCGCGACATCCTCGACCACCTGCGCTGCTCGGGGGCGTACGGCCGGCTCGCCGCGCGCGCCCGGGACAAGCGGCAGGCGCTCGCCCGCTCGCGGAGCGCGGATCCGCCGGCTGAGAGCCCCCTCGGGCTGCGGGCGCTGGTTTGGTACTTCGAGGGGTGTCTCGGGATGGAGATTCCGGCGGACCTCGACGCCTATGCGCGCGGCATCGGATTTGCGGACAAGGCCGCATTCCTGCGCGCCGTGTGGCGCGAGTATCGGTTCCGGAACAAAGCCAGGGACGCCGGCGATGGCCAACCGGATTAGGCGGCGGGCGAGGGCGCGCGGCGGAGCGCCGCGGCGTCGCGCAGGCGCGGCGCCGAGGCCGCATCGGGCGGCGCCGCGCGGGCGCCCGGGCCACTGAGGGAGACCCCGCCATGCCGGCCGAGCAGGACCAGGTCCTCCGAGCCGCGGGCACGCGGTTCAAGCTCTATCCGCAGGCCCCCGTGCTGGCCGCCTTCGCGGAACCCGAGACGGTCTGGGTATCGCCCAGGCCGGACACCATCCGACCCGGCCCGGCGGACGATCGCATCTACGTCGTCGAGCCCGTGGACAAGCGGCGGCTGTACGACTTTCCCTACCTGCCGCCCTACCGCGGCCCCACCCGCACACCCGTGGCCCCGGGGCGCGACGGGCACTTCGACCACCTGGAGCCCGGCGACCCCGGGTTCGAGGCGGCGCACATGTATGGAACCATTCGCCGCGTCCTGGACATCTGGGAGGGGTACTTCGGCCGCGCGATCCCGTGGCACTTCCGGGACCGTCTGGAGCGGCTCGAACTGATCCCGTTCGTCGATTGGGACAATGCCCAGTCGGGCTACGGCTTCATCGAAGTGGGCTACGGCGAGACCGAAACCGGGGCGCGCCACCCGTATGCCCTGAACTTCGACGTGCTCGCCCACGAGCTCGGGCACAGCATGATCTTCTCCGAGGTCGGAACCCCGCCGCCCGCGACCATGACCGCCGAATACCGCGGCTTTCAGGAGTCGGCCTCCGACCTGGTCGCGCTGGTGGCGGTGCTCCACTTCGATACGGTCGTGGACCGCCTGCTGCGCAACTCCAACGGCGATCTCTATACGCTCAACGAGCTCAACCGCATCGGCGAGCTGTCGGAGACGGAGCAGATCCGCCTGGCCTGCAACACGCTGCGCATGTCGGACGTCGCCGATGTCACGACGCCGGCCGAGCGGCTCTCGCAGCCCGAGCTGCACCGACTCGGCGAGCCGCTGACCGGCGCCATCTTCGACATCTTCGTCGAGGTGTATCAGGAGCTCCTGCTCGGCGCCGGGCTGATCGACGCCGAGCTCGCCGCGCTGTCCTACGGCGCCCCCGAGGATGCCGCGCGGCTTGCCTGGATCGAGCGGCGCTTCGCCGCCGCCTATCAGGGTCGGCACGAGGCCTTCAAGCGCGTTGTGCTGCGCGCGCGCGACTACCTCGGGGCGCTTCTGGCCCACACCTGGATGCGCATTTCGCCGCACCTGCTCAGCTTCAGGGACGTGAGCGCGGCGCTTCTGGCCAGCGACCTGGAGCTGACGGGCGGGCGCTACCGTTCGATCATCCGCGAAAGCCTCGCCTGGCGCGAGATCATCGCGCCCGCGCTCGGCGCCGAGGCCGCGCCGCCGGCCGGTGGAGATCCGACCGGGTTGGAGCGGGGGCTGGCGGCCCGCCAGTCGCGCCATATGGGCGGCATGTCGTATCGCGAGCGCTGGCTGCTCGCGATCCAGGAGGGAAATTTCAGCGAAGGAGGAGATTAGATCATGCAAGAAAACCTGTTGTCGCCAACCAATATCACCTTGTTCGGTCGTGTCTTCCCACTGGCGGTGGATCGCGCCAGCCTGCCGCAGGCGCTGGGCGCGAATCATTTCCTCCGCGACCAACTGGACCAGGAGAACGCCAGGTTCGCCCGCATCTACGCCTTCTCCTACGAAGGGACGTTCTACAACCTTCCGAAGCCGGCGATATACCTGGTGCATGGCGACGGGGACCCGGTGCGCGGCGCCGGCCTGCCCAACCGGGGCCAGGGCAACAATCAGCCGGTCATCACCGACTCCGGACTGGTTGCGCTGGACTTCGACTTCGAGGCGGACGTGCGCATGTGGGAGTACGACAAGGGCGACTTCACCCTGCGCCTCGACGCCGTGTCGGGCACCTTCGACGAGATCCTTCTCGAGGCGGCGCTGTCCATGACCGCGCGCGAGGCGCTTGTCTCCCGCTCGGATCTGACCGCGCGCTCCGACCTGGCCTCGCGCTCGGACGTGACCTCGCGATCGGACCTGACCGCCCGACACAAGCTCAAGAGCTGAAGGCGGCGCCGGCGCGAGCGGGGACCCACGCGGCCCCGGGGCCCGATCCTCGGCCGCGCGCTCTCCCGGCGCAGCCGGCGCGCCTCGCAGGCTTGGGTTGCTAGGCCTCCAAGACGTTCTCGACCATGCGGCGAAGCCGCGGCACGTCGAGCACGAAAAGCTTGCCCGGGCGCCGCTCGATCACGCCCGCCCGGGCCAGCCGGTTGAGCTCGCGCGTGACCGCCTCGCGATGCGTGCTGACCCGGCTGGCGATTTCCGCGTGGGTGGGCGCCGGCGCGATGAGCGCGCGCTCCTCGTCGCCCTGCAAATGGGCGCGCGCGAGGCGCAGCAGCTCCGCCTGTATGCGGTTGTTGACGGTCAGGGTGCTAAACTCGAAGACGCGCTCGGAAAGATCACGCACGTTGGCCGCCAGCCGCCTCAGGGTCACCGCGGCGACCTCCGGCTGCTCGCGCAGCACCTGCCGGAACGCCTCCCCGGAAAGGGACGCGATCAGCGAATCCGCCAAAGCGATGACGTTGGCGGAGCGCGGCTGGCCGTCGATGGCGGCGAGTTCGCCGAACATCTCGCCGGCGCTGAGGTCGCGAAACGTGACTTCCTTGCCTGAGAGCGAATAGAGGGTCACGCGGACCAGGCCGCTCACCACGAAGAAGACGTCGCGGCTTTGCTCCTGATGTCCGACGACCTGCTGGCCCGGGCCGTAGCGGCGCCAGCGGCAGCGCCGCGCCAGGGCCTCCAGATCCGCGGCGGGTAGGCCCCGGAAGGGCTCGATTGCGGAAAGCGTCGCCTTCTGTTGCACGGGCCGCTCGGAAAGCGGTTGGATCCAGGCCTGCCGCCCGGCCGCCGAGTCGCCGCCTGGGCAGGATGGGGAATTTTGCCGCCTCCTGGGGCCGACGTCCATGGCAAGGGCATGCGGCACCGCTCCGCGGGTCTCTTTGGGGGCCATGCGGTGAGAGGCTGCCTCTCGGGCCGGTGACCCCGGCCGCAACCGGCTCTTTCCCTGGCGCCAGGGCCTCGCCGGGCCTCCGGTCTCGCCCCGGCCCGCCGAGTGAACGACTCGCGTCATCCGGCCGAGCCCAGGCAGGAGCCCGGCCGCCCGCTAGGCCGTCGGGCGAGCCTGCGGCGAGCGCGCCATNNGCGCCATGTGCAGCATCTCGCGCGCTTCCTCCGGGGTGGCCACCTCGCGGCCAAGTTCGCGCACGATGCGCACCGCGCGCTCGACCAGCTGTACGTTGCTCTCGGCGAGCACGCCGTGGCTGTAGTAGACGTTGTCCTCCATGCCGACGCGGATGTTGCCGCCCATGGCCACGGCCATGGTGCTCAGCGGCAGCTGGTTCCTGCCGATGCTCACGATCTGCCAGCTCGAGCCCTCGGGGATGGCGTCGAGCATGGCGAGCAGGTTGGCCGGCGAGGCTGGGATGCCGCCGCGGATGCCCATGACGAAGCTGAAGTGCAGCGGGCCCTTGAGCGCGCCCCGCTCGGCCAACTCCAGGACATTGGCGATGTGGCTGAGGTCATAGACCTCGAGTTCATTGGCGATGCCGCGATACTTGCAGCCTTCGATGAACTCCGCATTCCACTCCTTGGAGTTCGAGAACAGCCATTCCTGGCCCTTGTGGTCGAAGTGGAAGGTCCCGGCATTGATGGTCAGCATGTCGGGCTGCGGCGCGATGTCGAGCAGCGCCATGCGCTCTTCCTGGGTGAAGGGTTGGCCGCGACCGGTCTCGTCGAACCAGATGCCGATGCCGTTGCCAACCTGGGTGATCATGCCCGGGCAGCGGTCCATCACGCCGTCGACGACCTCGTGATAGATGGACAGGTCGCTGCTGGTCCGCCCGTGCGGGTCGCGCACGTGCATGTGGGCGACGGATGCGCCGGCGTTGTAGCAGTCCCGGAAGTCGCGCACGATCTCTTGGGGTTGTTCGGGCAGGGCCGGGTTGGCCTCCTTGCCGTGCAGCCCGCCCGTGGTCGCGATCGTGATGATCACTTTGCCCGGATCCGTCAGGTTCGGTTTCATCCTTGACCTCCCTGTCTCGCCGCCCCGATCAAGGCCCAGGCCCGGTACCGACCAGGGGCCGAGGGGCTGGCCAACCGTGGACACGCTCAAGATCATGGGGGCTATAAAAAATGAAATCAATCGTATTGCATGGCGGAACGGACGCGCTACACTGTAGGGCTTGATAAATCAGTTTTACACCCACACACACCGGAAATAGGGCGCCCGGCGAAGGCGCAGGTGTCAGGGAGGAAATCATCATGTCGAGACGAGCATTATTGCGCACCTTTGCGGGCGCGTTTGGAGTACTGGCGTTGGCCGTCGCCGGCGCCCCGGCGCACAGCCAGGACAAGCCGACCATCGTGCCCATCCTGAGCTGTCCCTTCGGCTGCGGCGTCGTGGCCGGGAACACGATCTTCGGCACGGTCATGGCCAAGGGCAACGAGCCGCTCATGATCGCGGCCCAGGAAACTCCGGGCTACATGTACAACGTCCGCGCCATGGCGGCCGAGAAGCGCTGGAAGACGAGCGTTTTCGGCACCGAGGACGCGATCATCCAGCTGGCGCTCCAGGGCGGCACGCCGGAGTTGAAGGAGTTTCTGCCCGAGCCCGTCCCCATCAAGTTCAAGCTCCTGCACGGCGAGGCCTACTGGGCCCAGGGCAAGTTCTTCGTGACGACGAACCCCGACATCAAGTCCATCGCGGACATGAAGGGCAAGCGCGTGTCGCTGGGCCTAAGGGGACAGAGCGACTGGGGCGTCTATCCGCGACTGATTCTGGAGCACGCCTACGGGATCACGCCGGAGAATACCGACATCCGGCACATGAATCCGGGGGCCCTGACCCAGCAGCTCATTGACGGCACGACCGACGTCGCGGTCACCGGCTTCGGGACGGAACCGAGCCAAGCCTACCACCTGATCACGGGCCCGCTGCGCAAGCTGCAGGCCTCCGGCGAGGAGCTCCACTACATCCCGATGGAGCAGTGGGCGATCGACAAGGTCAATGCGAAGTTCGGGACGACCTTCGTGACCAAGACGGTCAAGGCCGGCACCATGCCGCGTCAGGACAAGGATCTTCTGATCGGTTTCGTGCGCGGTTACAAGGCCGTTCATCCGGAGTTCCCCGAGGACGTGGCATACCGCTTCGTCAAGGCGGTCCACAAGTACTCGGAGGAGATGAAGAAGCTGCACGCGCTTTGGGGCATGTTGACGCCGGAGATGATGGTCGACGGCCTGACGGAGGAGAACACCCACCCTGGCGCGATCCGGGCCTACAAGGAGATCGGGATCTGGGACCTGCGGACCAAGACCGTCCCGGTGACCTATCCGAGTAAGTAGGCAGACGGCCCCTTTTCAACCCCGGCGCCGGCGAATGCCCGCGCCGACGCCGGGAGTCCCCTCTCTCGATGGGGTAACGAGCCGCTGGCCGGCGGCCTCAACCGGGCCTTGCGCATAACCGGACGATGGACCGAACCTGGAGAACGATCAGACTCTGGCTCAGCGTTCCGTTCTGGGCGGCGGGCGCCGCCCTGACGTTCTACATCGGGTTGAACGTCTTCGGCTATATTCGCAATTCATCCGAGCATTACTCCACCTTCGTCCTCGCCATCCTCGTGATGGCGGGGATTTTGGCGATGCGCAATGTCGTCGACTCGCGCCTGGAGGGCTCGAGCGGGGCGAAATTCTGGGCGCGCTTCGCCGCCGCCGCGCTCGGCACGGTGGTCGCGGCAGCGGGCGCCGGATTCGTCCGCCTCCACGCCGTGCGGCTGGAGATGAGCCAGCCGTTCTTCGAGCCCTTCGACATGCAGATGGGGCTGGTTCTCACCGTCGGCGTCCTGCTGCTCACCTGGATCCACTGGGGGCCATTGCTGACCGCCATCATCGTGGCCGCGATCCTCTACTTCTTCTACGGCCACAACATCGGGAACGTGCTGTTCACCCACCCGGAGTACGACACCAACTTCGTCATGAACTACGTCAGCCTCGGCACCAATCAGGGCTTCTATTGGCTGGCGCAGGTGGCGGCCGACAGCATCTACTTCCTGATCTTCTACGCTGCCGTGCTGCTCGGTCTGGGCATGCTCCAGATGGTGCTCGAGGTCGGCAAGCTGAGCGGCCGCGCCATCCATGGCGGCGCCGCGTTTCCGGCGATCATCGGCAGCGGAATCGTCGCCTCGGTCATGGGACAGGCGGTCTCCAACGTGGTTCTGACCGGCCGCTTCACCATCCCCATGATGAAGGAGCACGACTACCGGCCGAGCATGGCCGGGGCGATCGAATCGGTGGCCTCGACCTCGGGCCAGATCATGCCGCCGATCCTGGGGCTGGCCGGGTTCATCATCGCCTCGTTCCTCAACATGCCCTACATCGACGTGGCGCTGGCGGCGCTCATCCCGGGACTGCTGTTCCTGAGCGGGGTGAGCAGTGGCGTCCTGATCTACGCGCGCAGCTTCAACCTGCCCAAGCTTAAGTCGCAGGCGGACACCGCGCTCATCCTGCGCATGCTGCCCGCCTTTGTCGGCTCGTTCGTCGTCGTGCTGGTGCTGCTCCTGAACTACCGCTCGCCGTCGTTCGCCGGCCTCATCGGAATCCTCATTGCCCTCGCCCTGTGCCTGTTCCAAGGACGGTACCGGCCCCGACTGAGGCGACTTCTCACGTCCGTCGAGGACGGTCTGGTCCTGATCACCCTGCTCTCCCTGCTGCTCATCGCGATCGGACCCCTCGGACAGGTCATCCTGACGACCAACCTCTCCGGGCGGCTGGGCGTGGTCCTGGTCGAAATCCTGCCGGATGTCACGGTGATCCTGCTGCTCGGCGCCATGGTGGTGTCCCTGCTCCTCGGCATGGGACTGCCGACGCCGGTGGCCTACGTGGTAGTGGCGCTGGCGCTTTCGCCGTTCATCCAGCAGTTGGGCGTGCCGGCCCTGCACGCGCATTTCTTCGTATTCTACTTCGCCGTGTTTTCCACGCTCACCCCGCCGATTGCGGTCAGCGTTTTGGCCGCGGCCAAACTCGCCAACGCGCGATTCCTGGCCACTGCGGTGGATGCGATGAAGCTTTCGGTCACCACCTTCATCATTCCCTTCGCGTTCGTCTTCCATCCCCAGCTGCTGTCGTTTCCGGACCTCACGTGGTCGGTGCTTCCGCCGCTGGTCCTGGTGATCGTGTTGCAGTGGACGGTCTCGGCCGCAGCCTACGGCTATTGCCGGCGCAGCCTGGGACCCGCCGAGCGCTGGGCCTTCGCCCTGGTGTCGCTGGCCGGCTTCGTCGCGATCGTCGTCGAAGGCGGCGCGGCAAAGCTGGTGTTCGTCGCCCTGCTCGCGCTGACGCTCGCCCGCGTCCGGTTCGCGCCAGCCGGACGGCGCGCCGCCCTGGCCAACCCCAACACCGGCTCGGAGCACGATGCGCCATGATTCTCGTCGGCCGATATCGCTCCCCGTTCACCCGGCGGGTCGCCATCACCATGCGGCTCTACGGCCTCGCCTACGAACACCGCCCGATCACCGCCTTTGCGAGCCTCGAGGACGTGCAGGCGCTCAACCCGGTCGGGCGTGTGCCGGCGCTCATCCTCGACGACGGGGAGGTGCTCTTCGACAGCACGGCAATCCTCGACTACCTGGACGAACGGGCCGGGGCGAACACGGCGCTGACGCCGCCGGCGGGGCCGGAGCGGCGGCGCGTGCTGCGCCTGGTCGCGCTCGCGCTCGGCGTAACCGAGAAGACGGTCGCCGTGGTCTACGAACGCAACAGGCGCCCGCCGGACAAGCAGCACGAGCCGTGGATCGAGCGCTGCGCCGGGCAGGCGGCCGCCGGCCTCGCCGCCCTCGAGCGGATCGCGCCCGCGCCCTGGCTGTGCGGCGCCGACATGACTCAGGCCGACGTCACAGCCGGGGTCATGGTCGACTTCGTGCGCCTGACGACGCCCGAGCTTCTGCCGCCGGGGCGCTACCCGAACCTGCAGGCGCTGGCGGCGCGCTGCGCCGAGCTGCCCGCCTTCGCCGAGACCCAGCCGGAGCCCGGCTGAGGCGGCCTCATCGCGCCAGCCGAGTCGGGGCCGGATGGTGCCGGCGGCCCGGTCCGCCTAATGCGGCTCGATCACGAACAGGATCTGGTCGTGTTCGACCTGCGCCTCGTCCTCGGCCGCGACCTCGACGACGCGCCCGGCGTGCTCGGCCTCGATGGTCGTGAACAGCTTCATGACCTCGATCAGGCAAAGCGGGTCGCCGGGCTCGACCGAGTCGCCGACCTCGACGAAAGGGGGGTCCTGAGGCGCCGGTCGCCGGTAGAAGACGCCGACCATGGGAGAGCGCACCAGGATCCGGCCATCCGCCAGTACGGGCTCGCCGGCCCGGTTCGGTCCGGCCGCCGCCTCGACCTCGCCGACAGCCGCTTTCGGCGGTGACGCCGGCTCGGCGCCGAAGGCCTCCGCCGTTCCGGACCGCCGCGTCTCGCCGTCGCTGTAGTCCGCTCGGGTCTCGCCGCCGCGGCCGTGGCGGCGAACGACCAGCCTGGCCCCATCCAGCTCGACCACCAGCTCCTCGCAGTCGCTGGCGTCAATGATCTTCACGATCTCGGCAACGTCCTTGTAGGTGAGCGGCAAGAGGCTGACCTTTCGACTGGGCTTTGCTCGCGGCCGAGCGGTCCGGACTCGTCACTCGTTATCGTCGGCGAAGGTCTCTGACAGCTTGTCCGCGGCCTCCTGCAGCAAGCCGACGTATTGGCGCGCCTGCTGCAGGGTCATGCGCGCCTCCGGCGCCGAGAGCGCGAGGCCGGCGCAGATGCGCCCGTCCGGTCCCGTGACGGGAACCGCCGCGCAGACGACCCCCGACATGAACTCCTGGTTGTCCATGGAATAGCCCTGGCGGCGAATCTTGCGAAGCTCCTCGATAAGCCGATCCGGGTCGGTGATCGTGTTCTCCGTATAGCGTCGCAGCGGCAGGGCGGCGACGAACTTCTCGGCTTGCGGCTCCGGCATGCTGCTCAGGAACAGCTTGCCGAGCGAGGTGCAGTGCAGGGGCACCCGGCTGCCCGGCTCGAAGCGCAGGCCGAGCGGCCAGGCCGCCTCGACACGGTCGAGATAGACGACCTCGGTACCCGACATCACCCCCATGTTGCACGTCTCACCGATGACCTCGGACAGCGCCTTGAGGATTCCGTGGCGCACGCTGCGCTGACCGGCGGCCTGCAGGACCTTGAGCGCGAGCTGGACCAGGCGCTTGCCCTCGACGAAGCGGCGGCTGCCTGGCTCGCGCTCCAGGTAACCCAGCCCCTCCAGCACGGTCCCGATCCTGTGCGCGGTCGGCTTGGACAGACCGAGCAGTGCCGACAGCTCGGCGAGCGATACAGGGCGCTCTGCGTGGACGACCGTTTCCAGAATCCGCAAGGCCTTTCCGGTCGAGCCGGCGGCCTCGTCGGCACTCGGCGCGACTTCACTCGGCCGCTCCAGGGAGGCGTGCTCGGGCCAGTGCAGTTGTGTCATGGGCAGGCCTCCATCCTGGCTTTGCTTGACATGCGCGGGAGCATCTCGAATTATGATCGTCGAGAAAAATGAAATCAATTGTTTTGCATTTTGGAATGCCCGACGACCGGACTGCGCCCGGCGAGCGGTTGGCCCCTGGGCTCGCCGAGCCCGCCCCGCTTGGCCGGCCGGGCCGAGGCCACCGGCGCCCCAGGGCCCGCATAACCGGGCACTCGGCGCGGACCGGCAGGGTCCACGCAAGGCGGAGCGCTGCCGGGCGGGTGCCGCCACGCCGCGCCATCGCCGCGCCCGCCTTCACCGATTGCGGCCCGCAGCAAGGGCACGGAGGGCACCGTCATGGCTAGGAGCGTTCGGCTGATCGACGTCACCTTGCGCGATGCGCACCAGTGCCTGTGGGCGACACGCATGACCACGGCGATGATGAGGGAGATCGCGCCGCTTCTCGACCGGGCGGGCTTCGAGGCGATCGACCTGGTCGGCGGCGCCGTGTTCGACGTCGCCGTCAGGTACCTGCGCGAAGACCCCTGGGAGCGCATGCGCATCCTGAGCTCATGGGTGAGGCAGACACCGCTCATCGTGCACCATCGCGGACAAAGCCTGTTTACCTTCGATTTCTTCCCGGACGACGTGGTCGAACTCACCGCCGAGCGCATCGCAGCCAACGGCATACGCTACCACACGACCTACGAGGCGCTGAACGATATCCGCAACCTCGAGGTCCCGGTGCGCGCGGCCAAACGGGTCGGGCTGCATACCGTGGGCGGCCTGGTTTACACCTTCAGCCCGGTGCACACGGACGACTACTACGCGGGCAAGGCGCGCGAGCTGATCGCGCTCGGCGTCGACGGCGTGTTCATCAAGGACCCGAGCGGGCTGCTCACGCCGGAGCGCGTGACCACCCTGGTCCCGGCGCTCAAGGCCGTGTGCGCAAAGCTGCCGCTGCAGCTCCACATGCACTGCCTGACCGGCCTGGCGCCCTACACCGCGCTGCAGGCGGTCGAGCACGGCGTGGATGTCGTGCACACCGCGACCTCAACCATCGCCAACGGCGCCTCGCACTCGCCGACCGAGCTGTTCGCGCGCAACTGCCGCCGGCGCGGCCACGAGGTCTTGATCGATCTCGAACCGATCGAGCAGGCCGCGGACAGGCTCGCGTTCATCGCCGAGCGCGAGGACAAGCCGGTCGGCCGGCCGCTCGAATACGACGAGTTCCACTTTCACCACCAGGTGCCCGGCGGCATGATCTCCAACCTGAAGTATCAGCTGGAAACCCTCGGTATTACCGACCGGCTGGAGGAGATCCTGGAGGAGGCGGGACGGGTGCGCGCCGATCTCGGCTATCCCATCGTGGTCAGTCCCTTTGCCCAGTACATCGTCACCCAGGCGGTGCTCAACGCCATGGGCGAGGAGCGCTACGCCACCGTGCTCGACGAGGTGCGCCGCTACGTGATCGGGGGCTACGGCGAGATCGCGGGGGAGATCGATCCCAACCTCTACGATCGCATCGCCCGCGGCGCGGAGCCAATCACGGAGCGGCCGGGGGCCCTGGTGCCGCCGGCGCTCGCGCGCATCCGCCGCGAGCGCGGACCCTTCCAGTCCGATGACGACCTCCTGCTCGCCGCGTTCTACAGCGAGCCGGAGTACGGCGCGCTCAAGGCGGCCGGTCCGATCGACACCGACTATTTCCTGGGCGAGACTCCGCTCGTTACGCTGGTCAAGGAGATCGCGGCGCGGCCGGGCATCAGGTCCGTTCACCTGAGTCGCCGCACCGCGGCATAAGCTAGGTCTGAAGATGACGAAGCCCTGCATCATTACGGTCGCGATCACCGGCGCCGTGCCGCGCAAGAAAGACAACCCCGCGCTTCCGGTGACCCCCGCCGAGCAGATCGAGTCGACGCAGCAAGCCTTCGAGGCCGGCGCCTCACTGGTCCACATTCACGCGCGCAACGAGGACGAGTCGTCGTCCTCGCGGCCCGAGCTGTTCGCCGAGGTCCAGGAGGGAGTGCGCAAGCACTGTCCCGGCATGATCGTCCAGTTCTCGACCGGCGGGCGTGGGCGCAAGCGCGAGGAGCGCGGCGCCATGCTCCATCTCAAGCCGGACATGGCGTCGCTGGCCACCGGCTCGGTGAACTTCCCGACCGCCGTCTACGAGAACCCGCCCGACTTCGTCGAGGGCTTGGCCAAGACCATGCTCGAGTACGACATCAAGCCGGAGGTCGAGGTCTTCGACCTCGCCATGCTGTACAACGCCGCCCGGCTCGTCGACAAAGGACTGCTGCGCCCGCCCGCCCACGTCCAGTTCGTCCTGGGCATCCCGAACGCCCTGCCGGCGCGGCGCTCGCTTCTCGAGTTCCTGATTTGCGAGCTGCACGACGTGCTGCCTGGCGCAACGTGGACGGCCGCCGGCATCGGCCGCCATCAACTCGAGGTCAACCGGTGGTGCCTCGAGCTGGGCGGCCACTGCCGCACCGGGCTCGAGGACAACGTCAAGTTCGACCGCGACCGACTGGCTGCCAGCAACGCCGAGCTGGTCGGGCGCGTGGCGGACATTTGCGCCGAGTTCGACCGCCACCCGGCATCGTCCGCCGAGGCGCGAAGCCTGCTCGGCCTCGGCGCGGCCTGAGCGGCGGCGCCTCATTTGCCGTGCGCCGCGCGCGCGGCCCGGGGCGCCAGCCCTCAGCCTCGAGCGGCGAGCCGCCGCTCGCCCTACGCGGGTGCCTCGGGCCCCTGATTTCGCCGCTCCCCGGGCAATACCGCGGCCTGCCCCTTCGGGCTCGGCGCCCGCTTGACCAGGATGATCGCGACGCCCGCGATCACGACGGCGCCGCCGAGGCCGATCTGCAGCGTCAGCGTCTCGCCGAGAAGACCGACGCCGCCGATCACCGAGAAGACCGGCAGCAGCAGGAGGAACGGCCCGACGCGGCTCACCGGATGGCGGCCGACCAGGCCGTACCAGAGACCGTAGCCCAGAGCCGTCATGACCAACCCCATGTAGACCACCGTGCCCCATACGACCCAGTCGGCGGAGCGGATGAAGCCGAGATGGTCGTCCTCCAGCACGAACGAGAAGACGAACAGCTGCGGCGCCGCGAACACCGCCATCCACGCGATCAGGGTGTAGCCGCCGACCTCACCCAGCCGTCGGACCATGACCTGCCCGAGGGCCCAGGTGAGGGCGCCGCACAGGACCAGCGCGAGGGACCCCCAGGCGCCGCCGAGGCGCGGCTCGCCCACGATGATGGCGAAGCCGACGAAGGCTACGGCAATGCCGAACCATGCCCGAAGGCTCGGCGTCTCGCCGAGCCACACGGCGCCGAGAAGCACCAGGAACGGGACCTCGAGCTGGATCACGAGGACCGCCGTCGAGGCGTCGACGCCGCGCAGACCGTTGAAGGTGAGGCTGTACTGGATGGCGCCCGAGACCAGCGCGATCCAGAAGATCTGCCGCATGAGCCGCCAGGGCGGGCGCACGAACCAGACCAGCGCCAGCGCCGTCAGCGTGAAGCGCAGCGCCATGAGCAGGATCGGCGGGAAATGCTCGATCGCCGCCTTGGCGAAGACCACGCCCAGGCCCCAGATCAGGGGCACGGCGATCCCCATGAGGATGTCCAGCGGGCGCAGGCCCATGCGACGATCCCTCCCCGGCGCACAAAGGCACAGGCCCCTGCCCGCTCCGCGGCGACGCTTAGAGCAGATCCTTCGTCGATGGGACTCGCTTTGGGCGAGTCATCGACGAAGGATCTGCTCTATCTATTTGATGTAGAGCGGAGTCACGTGTTCGGCCGGACCCGCGAAGTGGCTCCGCGCGAACACGCTCCGCTCTAGCCGAATTGCCGGCCCGGTCCCAACAGGATAAAGCACGCGGGCGACCGCGTCGCTCAGAACTTGCGCGCTTCGCCCGGGTCCATGACGATCACCTTGGTCGGGGCGTCGCCGAGCGCGCTGATGAACTGCTCGGGCGTCCCCTTGAGCGGCGGGAACGTCGCGTAGTGGATCGGGATCACGGTCGGCGTCTTGAGCAGCTCGCGCACCGCATAGGCCGCGTGCCTCGGGTCCATGGTGAAGTGGCCGCCGATCGGCAGGAGCGCAAGATCCGGCGCGTAGAACCCGCCGATGAACGCCATATCGGAAAAAACCCCGGTGTCACCGGCGTGGTACAGCTTGAAACCGTTCTCCAGCTCGACGATGTAGCCGGCCGGCTCGCCGCCAGGGTGGACGGTCTTCGCCTTGGTCTGCGGCTCGGTGGACACGACCTCCGAGCTATGCTCGGCGTGCACCATGGTCACGGTGATGCCGGGCCCGAGCGGCGTGATCGGGCCGCTCTTGTTGAAGCGGATGAGCTGCTCGTAGGGCAGCCAGCCAAGTGTCGCGAAGGTGTGGCCCATATCGGCGTTGAGCGCCACCTTGGCGCCCGTGGCCTTGGCGATCGCCACCGTGTCGCCGATATGATCGCCGTGGCCGTGGGTCAGAAGGATGAGGTCCACCTTGCCCAGCTTGCCGAGGTCCTTGAGGTCCTCCGGCGTCTTGGGGTTCTTGGTGATGAACGGGTCGACCAGGATGACCTTGCCGCCCGGCGTGGTGAGCTTGAAGGCGGACTGGCCGAACCACTGCAACGTGAGGCCCTCGGCGCCGGCCGCGCCGGCCGTCGAGAGCGTGAGCGCCAGCGCGCAGAGGCCTGCGCGCCATCGCGTCATGTGTGACGACGTCATCAAAGACCTCCCTGCTTCGTGCGTGTGCATGTCGTGAGGCCGCGCCGGCGTGTGCGCATCCGCGGGGACTTCGGCCCCATTCCACAGGGCATCCAGAATACCGGATGGAGACACAACTGGCGATGATGGCCGCCTCCTGCGCGCAGGGCCCGGCGAGCGCTTTTCCGGCAGGCAAGCCGCGCTTTCAGAACAGTGTGCCCTGCTTGGCCGGATACCGCACCGTGCCGTCCGGCTGCGGCGCGGCATGCGCGCCGAGGCGGGCGGGCTCCGTTCGCCCCGGAGCGAGAATGTGGACGACCTCGTCGCCGGCCGCCAGGAGATAGTCGGCGATGATCTGCCGGTGGCAGCGGCGCCAGTCGGCCTCCGCGCACATGACGGCGCAGGCCCGCTGGCGCGCCAGCTGCCGCAGGGCCTCGAGCCCGCCGCGGAACTCGGCGGTGAGGGCATAGTCCGCGTAGTTGCGCAGTCCCGCCTCGCGCCAGGCGGCATTGGGCGAGGGGCCCTCGCCGGCGCGCCGTCCGCGCTTGCCGCCGAGCGCCTTCAGATGCCGGTAGCCGATGCCGGCGCCGGCCAGCGCGGCCTCGAGCGACCCGGCGTCGAACTGCGGGTTGCGTCGCGAGCGCGGCAGCGAGCGCACGTCGACCAGCACCTCGACTCCCGCCGCCTTGAGGAGCCCGATCAGCTCCTCCTGGCTGCGCGTCGAATGCCCGACGGTGTGTACCTTCATCGGACCGGATGCGAGCCACTCGGCCGCCAGCCTCAGGCGAAGCGGCGCGGCGAAAGCGCCGCCGCCTCGACGCCGAGGTCGGCGAGCTCGGCCGGGACCGGCCCGCCGCTCGCCAGCGCCGCGGCGAGGCGTCCCATGGACGGTGCGGTCTCGATGCCGTAGCCGCCCTGGCCGGCGAGCCAGAAGAAGCCCTGCGCCTCGGGATCGAAGCCGACCACCGGCGTCTTGTCCTCGACGAAGGAGCGCAAGCCCGCCCATTTGCTGGCGATCCGCGTGACCTTCAGCTCGGTGACGCGCTCGATCCGGTCGACCGCGATCGCCACGTCCAGTTCCTCCGGCTGCACGTCACAGGGCGCAACCGGCGTCTCGTCCGCCGGAGAGGCCAGGAGCCGCCCGGCATCCGGCTTGAAATAGAAGTCCTCCTCGAGGCCGATGACCAGCGGCCAGGCGGCGATGTCGAAGCCCGGCGGCGCGACAAAGGTGATGACCGTGCGCCGCTTGGGCACCAAGCCGACGGGCCGCGCGCCGGCCAGCTGCGCCACCTCGTCGCACCAGGCACCCGCCGCGTCGACCACGACGGGGGCGGCATAGGCCCCGGCCCGTGTCTCGACCAGCCAGCCCGCGGGCCCGTGGCGCAGGGCGCGCACCTCGGTGTCGGTGAGCACCACGCCGCCGCGCTCGCGCAGCCCGCGCAGGTACCCGTGGTGCAGGGCGTGGACGTCGATGTCCATGGCGTCGGGCTCGAACACCCCGCCGCCCACCACCTCCGGGCGCAGCACGGGCACGAGTTCGCGCACCGCCACGGCGTCGATCCGCCGCGCCCCGGCCACCGCGCGGGCCTCTTCCGCCGCGCGGTCCAAATCCTCGAGTTGATCGGGCCGGCCGACGTGGAGCGCGCCGCGCGGGCTGAGCAGCGGGTGCTCGGCGAAGCCTTGCGGCGGATCGGCGAAGAACGGCCAGGCCCCCACGGTCAGCGCGCGAATGGTCGCGTTGCCGTAGCTGCGCAGATAGGTCGCGGCCGAGCGACCGGTGGTGTGGTAGCCGGGCTGGCCCTCGCGCTCAAGGACCGCGACGCGGCCGTGGCGGCCGAGCTCGTAGGCCGCCGAGGCGCCGGCCATGCCTGCGCCGATCACCACAAAGTCGAAATCCTGCACCTCGCACCGTCCCCGAATAGGCTGTTCGGCGCAGACTATCGCGGGCGAGCCGGGCTCGGTTCAAGCCTTTTCGCCCTGGCGCCCGCCCGCTTCGGCCGAGGCGGCTTGCGCAGCGTCGGCCTGTCGAGCGACGCGATCGGCAAGCTGAGAAAGGCCTCGATGCGCCGGCGGATCTGGTCGTAGACCGCGGCGAAGACGGCGGCTCGCTCGCCCTCGTCACCCTCGAAGCCGGCCGGGTCCGGGACCGACCGGTGCCCGCTCACGGGCTGGCCCGGCCGGCCGGATGGCTGCCCGCTGTAAGCGTCACATCGGCCCGCCGCCCGGCAAACACCGCAGCGGGTTCCGTCGAGCCCCGCCTGCGCCCTGGCTGCGCACGCACCGACTACGACGTACTCGTCTCAGCCGCCCGGCGATCGCGACTGCCCCCCTCGACCCCGGGCCCCGGGCATCCCATGTGTTGTGTCGCAGGAGGATGAGGTGATGCGGACCGCGCTGCTTCGCACCGGGGCGCTCGCGGCCTGCGTGAGCGCTTTCATCGTCGCCGGCTTAGCGGGCCAGGCGAGGGCCGCGGCGCGCGATGATGTCATCGGCCGGATCGGGGCCCACGTCGTCGAGGAGGGCGAGACGCTTCTCGACATCGCTCGCCGGCACGACCTGGGCTTCGTCGAGCTTCGCGCGGCCAACCCCGGCGTCGATCCCTGGATTCCGCCGGCGGGCCTGACGCTCACGCTGCCGAGGGCGCACGTGCTGCCGCAGGGAGCGCGCACAGGCATCGTCGTCAACCTGAGCGAGCAGCGGCTCTATTATTTCACCGAGTCCGGGGCCGTCAGGAGCTATCCCTTGGGGATCGGCAAGAGCGGCTGGCAGACGCCGCTCGGCGAGACGCAGGTGGTCGGCAAACGCGAGAACCCGAGCTGGATCCCGCCGGCGTCGATCCGGGCCGAACGGCCCGATCTGCCGGCCGTGGTTCCGCCCGGGCCGAGCAATCCGCTGGGCCGCTACGCGCTCGACCTCGGCTGGGACGGCTACGTGATCCACGGCACCAACCAGCCGCACGGCATCGGCCGGCGGGTCAGCCACGGCTGTATCCGCCTCTATCCGGAGGACATCGCCGAGTTGTTCCACGCCGTCGCGCGCGGCACGCCGGTGACCGTGATCGACCGGCCGGTCAAGCTGGGCCGCGCCGGCGGTGAGCTCTACCTGGAGGTCCACCCGAGCCAGACGCAGGCCGACCAGATCGAGGCCGAGGGCCGCTTCACGGCGGAGCCCACCCCCGACCTCGGCTGGCGGCTCGTGCAGGCGGCCGGGCCCGACACCGCGCGCCTCGACTGGCCGCTCATCCGGCGCGTCGCACGCGAGCGCCGCGGCGTCCCCGCACGGGTGACGCGGCGCCCCGACGAGGCACCGGCCGGCGTGCCGTCCGCTTACTTGCGCAACGACTGACGGTAGATCTTGTCGGCCTTGTCGGCGGCCGCCTTGGCCTCCGCCGCCGCACGCTCGGCGGCAGCCGCCGAGCCCGCGGCCTGGTCGGCGGCCCGCTGCGCCTCGCTCTTGGCGTCCGTGACGTCGGTGCGCAACGCGCTGACCTCGCTGCGCAGGGCGTCGATCTCGCTGCGCAGGGCGTCGATGTCCGAGCGCTGCGCGCACCCGGCCCCGACGAGCAGCGGAGCGGCTACCGTCGCCACCAAGGCCATCCTCGACAAAGTGCGCATCCTTTGCCTCCTGATGATCCGGCGTGCCTCGGGCCTTCCGAGAACCAGGCGCGCAACGGACGCCTGGCGCACAACACGCTCCGATGACCTGCTTTATGACCGAATCGCTGAACTCCGGCGTTGATCTTGATCAAAGGCAGGCGGCTTTTCTTGCGGAATGATCAGGGCCGGATCTCGATGACGGTGCCGTCGGCTACCGCGTGCCAGATCTCGTCCATTTGCGCGTTGGTGACCGCAATGCAGCCTTCGGTCCAGTCCCATTTCGCGTGGTCCGCGCCCACTGCCTCGCGGCCGTTCGGTAGACCGTGGATCATGATGTCGGTCCCGGGCGCCACGCCGAGCCGGCGCGCCCGCGCCCGGTCGTCCTCGTTGGGGTAGGAGACGTGGATCGAACGATAAAACCGGCTTTGTGGATTGCGCCCGTCGATCACGTAGGTCCCCTCGGGAGTGCGGCCGTCGCCCTCCCGGAGCTTGTCCCCCACGGGGGCGCGTCCGAGGGCTATCTTGAACGAGCGCATGACCTCGCCGCCGGCAAGCAGCAGCAGGCGCCGCTCGCCCTTGAGCACCAGGACCAGATCGGCCGTGAACGGCGCCGCGCGCTGGGCCGCCGCCGGCGCTCGCCCGGCGGGAGCCTGGGCGCCGAGCGCAACCCCCAGGGCGACGAGACAGAGCCAGCGTCGTCGCACCAAGTTTTTCCCCCGAGGCGGTGTCCTTTGGGCACAGCCTAGCGCGCTTCGCGGCCATCGCAAAGCCGCGCGCGCGGCGGCGCAACCGGGAGCGAGGGAGGCCATGGCCGGGGACCTGACACCAGCGCCGAGAGCCGGCGCCGCCGCGAGCCCGCCGATCGTCGAGCACATCGCGGTCGAGATAACGGCGCGCCAACGGGCCAGGTTGGCTGCCCTGGCGCGCGACATCTTGGCCGCGGAGCCAGGGCTTGGCGCCACCGAGGCCTTCGGCCCGAACGTCGCGCCGGGCCTGATGCCCGGTCCCAAGCTGGTCATCGAGGATCACAGCTGGATCGCGCTGTTCGAGGACATCGCCGACGCGGCGTACAGCTACCGGGCGCTCCTGCTCGCGGGCGAGGGCGACCAGGTGGTCATCGGGGCGCGGCGCAGTCGCGGCTTCGAGCACTATTGCCGTGAGGTCCTCGGGCTCGGTCGGGTCGAGATCCTGGCGCCGCAGCGCGCCGCCGCGACGGAGCCGTTGGCGGTGCGCGCCGCCAACGACCCGGGCCTCGTCGCCCGCGCGGCGGCGCGGGCCCGCGCCGCNNGCGGCTCGCCGGCCGGATCGCCGAGCGCTCGGCGACGCCGGTGCGCGTCGCGGCGGCGCCGCCGCGCCTCGTGCGCCGGGTCAACGACAAGCTCTGGTTTGCCGCGCGCGTGGGCGAGGTCCTGGGCGCGCGGGCGCTGCCTGCCGCCAGCGCCGCCCACAACCTGGCCGCGCTCGCCGGCCAGGTGGCGGCGCTGGCCAGGCGCTGTCCGAGCGTGGCGGTCAAGCTTCCCACCAGCGCCAGCTCCGCGGGCAACATCGTGATCGAGGCGGGCGAGCTTGCCGGGACGTCGCTCAGCGCCCTGCGCGCGCGCCTGCGCGAGGTGCTGCGCCGCCTGGGCTGGCCCGGTGATTTTCCGCTGATGGTCACGGCCTGGGAGCGTCCCATCCTGGCGAGCCCCTCGGTGCAACTCTGGATCCCGGAGCGCGCGGCCGGGGCGCCGGTCGTCGAGGGGATCTTCGACCAGACCTTGGTCGGCCAGGCGGCGGTGTTCAGCGGCGCCGCCCCCAGCCGGCTCTCGCCGGCCTGGCAGGAGCGCCTGGCCCGGCAAGCGGCGCGCATCGGCTGCCTGTTCCAGGAGCTCGGTTACTTCGGGCGGTGCAGCTTCGACTGCATCCTGGTGGGCGGCGACGAGACGCGCGCCGAGCTGCACTGGGTCGAGTGCAACGGCCGCTGGGGCGGCGTGTCGATCCCCATGACGCTGGGCAACCGCCTATTCGGTGACTGGACGTGCCGGCCTCCGGTCATCATCGAGCGCTGCGATCTCGCCTGGCCGCGGCGCACCTTCGCCGAGGTGCTCGACTTGCTAGGCGGCGACCTTTACCGCCCCGGCGTGCGCGAGAGTGGCACCGTCGTCCTCTCGCCCGGCCGAATCGAGCAGGGCAGCGGCTACGAGCTGATGGTTCTCGGCGTAACCGTCGAGGCCGCCCGCCAGCAGGCCGAAAGGCTGGCCGCGCGCCTGGCGCCTTGAGCCGCCGCGCCGGCGCCGGCCTCAGGCCTGCGCCCTCTCCCGGTGCGCCGCCTCGGCCTCGGCGTAGTGGGCGCGGCACTCGACCTCGCGGCCGCGCACCACGCGTCGGCCGGCGAGCGCCCCGTGGGTCTCCGTGACCACGGTGCACTGCCCCTCCGGCCGCTCGTCGGTGTGGTAGTAGATGACCACCCAGTCCTTGATCCGGCCCAGCTCGTGCGCTCGCGCGGTGTTGGAGAACAGCGTCGTGAAGTCCCAGCCGCCGCGCCGCGTGTGCAACACCGGCAGCCAGGCCTCGCCCGAGGGATTGAAGCGACGCGGCGCAATCTTGCGCAGGGTCCCCGCCGCGGCCTTGCTGCGGTATTCGGCGTCGACATCGAGCAGGACCGCGACCTCGGGCGCCGGCGCGGCCTCGGCCCGGCGCCGCACCGGCCGCCGCCCGAGCATGCTGGCCAGCGCCGCGCGCAGCATGGCCGCGCGGCGCGGTCCGAGCCCGGGCACGGTCTCCAGGCGCCCGTCGTGGGCCGCCATCTCGAGCGCCTCCAGGGTCTCCACGTGTAGCGTCTCGTGGATCTTGTGCGCCAGCTCCGGCCCGATCCCGGGAATCGAGCGGAACACCTGCTCGGGCTCGAGCGTGCCACGCAGCCGCTCCAGTTGCACCCAGCGCCCGGTACGGATCATCTCGCGCATCGCCGAGGCGATCGAGCGGCCGACCCCGGGCAGCGCGGTCAACCCCTCGAGCCCCTCGCGTTCCAGCAGCGCCGCCAGATCCTCGGGATGCGCCATCACGGTGTCGGCGGCGCGGCGATAGGCCCCGACCCGGAAGGGATTCGCGCCCTGCTGCTCGAGGAGGTCGGCCACCTCGCGCAGCTTGTCGGCGATGCGCTGGTTGTCAGTGGCGCTCATCCCGGCTGGTCCGACCTCAGGCCTGAACACGCCGCCGTTATTGGCGGCTCGCGGCCTCGCCGATCTCGACCTGCACGTCGCGCTCGCGGCCGGCGCGCACGATGGTGAGCCGGACCTTGTCGCCGACCCGAAGCAGACCGATCTCGGTGCGCAGGTTCGAGGCGCCGCGCACGGCCTTGCCGTTCAGCGCCACGATCACGTCGCCGCGCTTCAAGCCGGCGCGATCCGCCGCCGAGCCGGGAGCGACCCGCGTCACCACCGCACCCTCGGCCACGTCGAGGCGGAAGCCCTCGGCCAGCTCGGGGGTGAGGTCCTGGACCACGACGCCGAGCTCGCCGCGCCGCACCGCGCCGTAGGCGACGATCTGCTCCATGACGCGGCGCGCCATGTTGACGGGGATGGCGAAGCCGATGCCGACGTTGCCGCCGCTCGGGCCGACGATCGCCGTGTTGATGCCGATCAGCTCGCCGCGCAGGTTGACCAGCGCGCCGCCCGAGTTGCCCGGGTTGATCGAGGCGTCGGTCTGGATGAAGTCCTCGTAGCCCTCGATGCCCAGGCCGGTGCGCCCCAGGGCGCTGACGATGCCGGAGGTGACGGTCTGGCCGAGCCCGAAGGGATTGCCGATGGCGATCACGAAATCGCCCACCTGCAAGCCGTTGGAATCGCCGAGCGGCACCGCGCTCAGCTCGTTCGGCTCGACCTTGAGCACCGCCACGTCGGTCGCCGGGTCGGAGCCGACGAGCTTGGCCTGCAACCGGCGCCGGTTCTTCAGCGTGACCAGGATCTCGTCGGCGTTGGCGATGACGTGGTGGTTGGTCAGCACGTATCCGCGCCCGGCATCCACGATGACGCCGGAGCCGATGCTCTGGGTCTCGCGCTCCACAGGTTGTTCGGGCAACTGGAAGAACCGCCGGAAAACCGGATCCTCGAAGAAGCGTCGGAAGAAGGGGTCGTTGAACAGCGGATTCTGTTCCAGCCGCACCCGTCCGCGGGTCGCAATATTGACCACCCCGGGCGTGACCTGTTCCAGCAGCGGCGCAAGCGTCGGCAGCTCGTCGCCGCCGAGCGCGACCGGCCAGCGGGCCTTGAGCGGCCCGGCGGCGGGCGCGAGCGCCAGCGCGACCAGCGCAAACGCCGCGAATCCGCGCAGGACCTGTTTCATGAGGCCATCTCCCGCTCGGGCCGGCCCGAGGCGAGCGGCGTCGCCCCCAAAGGGGGGCTCGATGCAGGTGAGCGCAACCCCTTCCGGACGCGCGCTCCGGGCCGCAATCCGCTCATGTATGACCTTAGCCACATTGGCCGGGGCACACGTTGATCCAAGTCAACCTGTCACGGGAGGGACCGGCCCGCATCCACTCGCCGCGGCCGGAGTCGGGACGCCGGCCGGAGGGCAAAATTGACACAGATCAATGTTGTACGGGAACCGTTCTGCTACATGCCGACATGCGGATACGGCCGTGCGGCTCGCCGCACGGGAAGAAAGCCCCAACGTGGGATTCTTTCTTAGCCGCATCGGGTTTGGACCGACGGGACCCGGTGCGACGCCCGGGATGCTTCCCCCGGACACGCGCATCGTCGGGCAAAGGCCGTACCCGCGACGACTCTTTCCCCCATTAGACTTCGCCGCTCCGCCATTCGAGAGCGGCCTTTTTTTTCGGCCCTCGCGGCGCCCGAGCGGCCAGGCGGACCCGGCTCAACCCCGCTGGCCGGTGGCCGGGCCGGGGCGCACCATCACCTCGTTGATCACCTTGTCGACGCCGAAGACGTACCAGGCGTCGAACTCGGCCATCTCGCGCTCCGAGTCCGTGGGCACGAGTCCTTCGAGGCGAACCTCCGAGTCCCGGGTCGAGACCCGGACCTGGGCGGCATCGACGAAGGGATCCTTCTCCAGGACCATGCGCACCGCGTCGGTGAGTTCGGAGTCCCAATCCTCCTCGGGCCAGGCAATGCCGAGGCCGTTCACGACGTCGCGGCTGCCCGGAACCCACCAGGCCAGCGCCCCGGCCAGGCACTTGTGGGCCAGGCTCGGAACGTCGCCGTCCAAAGTGACCACCCCGTCCTCGACCGAGATGCAGATCTCGCCGCGGCGCCGCGGCGCCGGCTCGCGCACGGTCTCGACCTCGCCCTTGACCGTTTCCCGGAGTGTAAGCTCGCCCAGCGCCGGCTCCTGCAGGAGGGCATCGCGCACCAGATCGCGGATCTGCCCGTCGCCCATGCGCTGGGCCGGGCGCACACGCAGGCGATCGACAATGCCGGCCACGGCCGGGATGGCCGCGGCCCGTTCGAGCGCGAGCTTCTTGGCCGCGACGTTCGCCACTTCGCCCTCCAGCGTCAGCGCCCCGTCCTCGTAGTCGCTCTCGATGGGGTAGCGCTGGAGATCGATGCGCGGCTCACTCATGAGCGCCGAGCGCACCGCGTGAAGGACCTCGGTTTTGTTCGCCATGGCGGGGCTCCGCTGGGTCCTTGTCGCGCCGCGGGCCCGAGGTCTTGCAGCCGAGACGGCCTCTCGGGCAACAGCATGGGCCTATCTTGAACGCGAGGCCGGGACCAACCATGATCCATATCAAACCGGCATTGGCGCAAGGGGCGGTTCCTGAACCAGGGCGCGCTCGCAAAGCCGGCCTTGCGCTGGATCAAGGACGCCGGGCGGCGCGCGCGCTTAAAGTGTCGCGAGTTTTGTCTCGGCTGGAGCGAGTGACCGGGATGGTGACGGACCCCGCCTCCACCGACGTCGCGGCGGCGAGCACATCGGGCGGCGATTGGGAGCTGTTCCCGCACGGAGCCGACGTGGGCGTGCGCGGCCGCGGCGCGACCGTGGCGGCGGCCTTCGAACAGGCGGCGCTCGCGCTGACCGCCGCGCTCACCGACCCCAAGCAGGTGCAGCCGCGCGAGGCGGTGCGGATCGCCTGCCAAGCGCCCGACGACGAGCTGCTCCTCGTCGACTGGCTGAACGCGATCGTCTACGAGATGGCGACCCGCAGGATGCTGTTCGGCCGCTTCGCGGTGCACCTCGAGGACGGCAGGCTGATCGGCGAGGCCTGGGGCGAGCCGATCGACGTGGGCCGCCACAGCCCGGCCGCCGAGGTCAAGGGCGCGACCTACACCGAGCTCAAGGTCGCCCGGGGGGCCGACGGCCGCTGGTTCGCGCAGTGCGTGGTCGACGTTTAGGACCGGCCGGGCCCGGCCCGGGCGTAACGGAGACCCCCGACCATGGACCCGAGCAGACTGACCCGCGTTTCGCAGTTCGAATGGCGCATCGAGCCGACGGGCAACATGCGCGTGCCGGGCGTCATCTTCGCCGATGCCGAGCTGATCCGCGACATGGACGAGAAGGTCTACGAGCAGGTCTCCAACGTCGCGACCCTGCCGGGCATCGTGAAGGCCTCCTACGCCATGCCCGATGCCCACTGGGGCTACGGCTTTCCGATCGGCGGGGTGGCGGCCTTCGNNGGCTTCGACATCTCCTGCGGCGTGCGCTGCATGCTGACGAGCCTGCCCCGCGCCCAGGTGGACGCGGTCAAGGCCGAGCTGGCCGATGCCCTCTTCGCCAAGATCCCGACCGGCGTCGGCAGCACGGGACGAATCCGCCTAAGCCCGCCGGAGATGGACGCCATGCTGGCCGGCGGCGCGCGCTGGGCGTTCGAGCAGGGCTACGGCGAGGCCGCCGATCTCGCGCACACCGAGGAGCACGGCCAGATGCAAGGGGCCCGGCCCGAGGAGGTCTCGCACAAGGCCAAGCACCGCCAGCGCGACGAGATGGGCACCCTGGGCTCGGGCAACCACTACCTCGAGGTCCAGGAGGTCGCCGAGGTCCACGACCCCGAGACCGCCGCAGGCTTCGGCCTGCGCCAAGGGGAGGTCGTGGTCTCGATCCACTGCGGCTCGCGCGGGCTCGGCCACCAGATCGGCACCGAGTTCCTGCGCGAGATGGCGATCGCGGCCGCGCAGCGGGGCATCTACCTGCCGGACCGGGAGCTCGCCTGCGCCCCGATCAACTCGCCGATCGGCGAGCGCTACCTGGGCGCCATGCGCGCCGGCATCAACTGCGCGCTGGCCAACCGGCAGATCATCGCTCACCTGACGCGCGAGGTTTTCGCCAAGCTGGTCCCGCACGCCCGGCTCGAGCTGCTGTTCGACGTCTCGCACAACACCTGCAAGGTGGAGGAGCACGCGATCGACGGCGAGCGGCGCCGCGTCTACATCCACCGCAAGGGCGCGACGCGCGCCTTCGGGCCCGGTCATCCGGACCTGCCCGAATCGCTCAAGGCGCTCGGCCAGCCGGTCCTGATCGGCGGCAGCATGGGCACC
>JABAHQ010003119.1_pt3 | contig 40703 bp, 33 predicted proteins | sample 7062091 | NCBI WGS metagenome assembly JABAHQ01 (sample SAMN14534359, study PRJNA622989) | marine sediment metagenome | biome: marine biome [ENVO:00000428]; feature: marine pelagic biome [ENVO:01000023]; material: deep marine sediment [ENVO:00002113] | place: India: Gulf of Kutch | collected... | reverse complement strand
GGTGATGCCCGCCGACGGGCCGTCCTTGGGCACCGCGCCTTCGGGCACGTGGATGTGGATGTCCGTTTTCTGGTAAAAATTCTTGTCTAATCCCAACTGCTGCGCGCGGGAGCGCACGTAGCTCATCGCCGCCTGCGCCGATTCCTTCATCACCTCGCCCAACTTGCCCGTGGGGGCCAGCTTGCCGGTGCCCGGCACGGCGGTCACCTCGACATAAAGCAGTTCGCCGCCCACTTCCGTCCAGGCCATCCCCGTGGCCACGCCGACGTCCAGCACGGAAGTCATTTCGGGTTTCTGAAACTTGGGCACGCCCAGAAACCGCATCAGGGAACCGGGACGGGGCGCCACCGAATGTTTCTTGCTGGTTTCCACCACCTTCCGGGCCACTTTGCGGCAAATGGTGGCGATTTCACGTTCCAGGTTGCGGACCCCCGCTTCCCGCGTGTATTCGTGAATGATCTTGCGGATGACCGAACGGCGGAGGGTCAGGTTCTTGCCGGTCAGCCCGTGCTCCTGCACCTTTTTGGGAATCAGAAAGTTTTCGGCGATGCCGACTTTTTCATCATCGGTGTAGCCCGGCAGGCGGAGCACCTCCATCCGGTCCAGAAGCGGCTTGGGAATGGTGTGGAGCACATTGGCCGTGCAGATGAACAGGACCTGGGACAGGTCGTAGTCCACTTCCAGGTAGTGGTCGTTGAAGGTGACGTTCTGCTCCGGGTCGAGCACTTCCAGCAGGGCCGACGCCGGGTCGCCGCGGAAGTCCCTGCTCATCTTGTCGACCTCGTCGAGCATGAACACCGGGTTGGAGACGCCCGCCCGTTTCATGCCCTGGATGATCTTGCCGGGAAGGGCGCCGATGTAGGTTCGGCGGTGACCCCGGATTTCCGCCTCGTCGCGGATGCCGCCCAAGGAAATGCGGACGAACTTTCGGCCGGTGGAGCGGGCGATGGATTTGCCCAGAGACGTCTTCCCCACCCCCGGCGGACCGACCAGGCAAAGGATGGGGCCTTTCATCTTCTTGACCAGTTTGATCACCGCCAGGTGTTCTAAAATCCGTTCCTTGATTTTTTCCAACCCGTAGTGATCCTTGTCCAGGACTTTGTGGGCTTCCTCGATCTTGATTTTTTCCGCGCCGGGCCCTTTTTTCCAGGGCAGCTCCGCCAACCACTCGATGTAGGTCCGGGAGACGGTGGCCTCGGCCGACATGGGTTGCATGAGCTCCAGGCGCTTGAGCTCCTTCAGGGCCTTCTCGTGGACCTCTTTGGGCATCTTGGCTTTCTTGATCTTCTGGGTCAGCTCGTCGATGTCGGTTTTGAATTCGTCGCGTTTGCCGAGTTCCTTCTGAATGGCCTTGATTTGTTCGTTCAGGTAAAACTCTTTCTGGCTCCGCTCCATCTGCTTGCGAACGCGGCCGTGGACGCGTTTTTCGATTTTCAGCACCTCCAGTTCCGACTTGAGAATCGCGAGCAGTTTGTTGAGGCGGTCTTCGGGGTTGTACGTTTCCATCAAGTCCTGTTTGTCCACGGTCTGGAACACCATGTAGGCCGCGATGGTGTCGGCGAACCGGTGCGGTTCGGCGATATTGGCGGTGGCGCTGACGGCTTCGAGCGGGATCTTCTGGTTCATTTTCACATACTGCTCGAACACGTTGCCCACGCTTCGCATGAGGGCCTTGATGTCGGCGGAGATCTGTTCGTTCTCCTGGATGCGGAGGACCTCGATTTCAAAGAAATCGGGGTTCTCCTTGAAGGACAGGATCCGCCCGCGCTGCACGCCTTCGACGAGCACCTTCATGGTCCCGTCCGTCAGCTTGAGGATCTGCAGGATATTGGCCAGCGTCCCGGTTTCATAGATGTCGGAAGGCGTGGGGTCGTTGTTGTTGGGGTTGCGCTGGGTGGCGAGAAAGATGTTCTTTTGCTCGGCCATGGATTTCTCCAGGGCGCGCACGGATTTCTCCCGTCCCACGAACAGGGGAATCACCATGAACGGGAATACCACAATGTCTCTCAACGGGAGGAGCGGCAGCTCCAGTTTGTCGGACTTCATTCAGCTGGCCTGTTTTTTATTTTCGTATACGAAGAGCGGTTTGTCGTTTTTCAGGACCACTTCTTCGCTGATGACCACTTCCTTCACGTCGTCCCGGGAAGGCAGATCGAACATGATGTCGAGCATGGTTTCTTCCAGCACGGCCCGGAGCCCGCGGGCGCCGGTCTTGCGCTGGATCGCCTTCTCGGAAATGGACCGGATGGCCCCTTCGGTGAATTTGAGTTTCACGTTTTCGAACTCGAACAGTTTCTTGTACTGCTTGACCAGCGCGTTCTTGGGCTCGGTGAGCACCTTCATCAGCGCGTCGACGTCGAGTTCCTTCAACGTGGCGGCCACGGAGAATCGCCCGACAAACTCGGGAATCAGGCCGTATTTGAGCAGGTCTTCGGGTTGCACTTTCTCCAGGATGGATTCGTCGTCCATGTCCCGCTTGGACACGATCTCCTGACCGAACCCGAGGGTTTTCTTGCCGATCCGGTTGCGGATGAGGTTGCCCAGCCCCACGAAAGCCCCGCCACAGACGAACAGGATGTTGGTGGTGTTCACCTGCAGGAATTCCTGGTGCGGATGCTTGCGCCCGCCCTGCGGCGGCACGCTTGCCGTGGTGCCCTCGATGATCTTCAGCAGCGCCTGCTGGACCCCCTCGCCGGAGACGTCGCGGGTGATGGACGGGTTATCCGACTTGCGGGCGATCTTGTCGATCTCGTCGATGTAGATGATGCCGCGCTCGCCCTTTTCGACGTCGTAGTCGGCCGCCTGCAGCAGCTTGAGGATGATGTTCTCGACGTCCTCGCCGACGTAGCCGGCCTCGGTCAGGGTGGTGGCGTCGGCGATCGTGAACGGCACGTCCAGGATCCGGGCCAGCGTCTGCGCCATCAGCGTTTTCCCGGATCCCGTGGGCCCGATGAGCAGCACGTTGCTTTTCTGCAATTCCACGTCTTCCAGGTCGACATTGGAATCCACCCGCTTATAGTGGTTGTGCACGGCGACGGAGAGAATTTTTTTGCACCGCTCCTGGCCCACAATGTACTGGTTGAGGTGTTTGTAAATGTCCTGGGGCTTGAGGAGATGCTTGAAATCGGAGCTTTTCTCCTGCGCCCATTCCTCGACCATGATTTCGTTGCAGAGTTCGATGCACTCGTCGCAAATGTAGACCGTGGGCCCGGCGATCAGCTTTTTAACCTCTTCCTGGCTCTTGCCGCAGAACGAACATCGATAATTTCCCGTGGTGGAACTTTTCTTGGCCATAGGTTCCCCTGAAACAAATGGCGCCGGGGTGCGGGACCGCCGGCGGGTTACTTCGTAGTTTCTTTTTCCCTTTTTTTCAAATTCAGGCTTTTCGCCTCATCCCGGCTGGTGATGACCGAGTCGATCAACCCGTATTCCTTGGCTTCGTCGCCGGGCATGAAGCGATCGCGTTCGGTATCCAGCCGGACCTTTTCTTTGGGTTGTCCCGTGTGATGGGACAAAATTTCATCCAGCATACCGCGAATCCGGGTGATTTCCTTGGCCTGGATTTCGATATCGCTGTGCTGACCTTGAAACCCCCCGGTCGGTTGATGGATCATGATCCGCGAATGCGGCAGGGCGAACCGTTTGCCCTTGGTGCCCGCCGCCAGAAGTAGAGCTCCCATGCTCGCCGCCTGGCCCATGCAGATGGTCTGCACGTCCGGCTTGATATACTGCATCGTATCATAAATTCCCAGACCGGCGCTCACCGAACCGCCGGGACTGTTGATATACAGGTAGATATCCTGCTCCGGCTCGTCGGATTCCAAGAACAGGAGCTGGGCGATGGCCAGATTGGCGATGTGATCGTCGATCGGGGTCCCCAAGAAGACGATCCGGTCTTTCAAAAGCCGCGAATAAATATCGTACGACCGTTCTCCCCGGCTGGTTTGTTCGACCACGATGGGCACAAGTTGATTGTAAATAGATGTCATGGTTTTCTCTTTTTGTGGGAAAGGGTGACGAATGATTGGAACCCTGAGAAACCGTTTGTTTCCGGGACGTGAAGTGAAGGGAAAGTCATTTAAAAATAATCAGATAATCAGGGTTCGATCTAATTTAATTATCTTGAATTAACTGGTTTCTGTCAACTGTTTCTTCCCGGAGTCGGACCCGGTCCAGCAAGGTGTTCAAGGTCTTTTCCCGGCGCATCCGGCTTTGAAGCCGGGCCAGCACCCCGGATTGTTGCCATTCTTTTTTCATCTTCTCCGGGTCCCCGCCTCCCAGCAACTGAATGAAGTGGTTGAGCTCCTGCTCCAGTTCCTGGGGGGTGACCTCGATGTTCAGGTCGCGCGCCAGCTGGTCGACCAGGAGTTCCTGCTGGAGGATTTTGACGGCCTGGGGCCGGAGTCTTTCCGTCTCCTGGGGAGACGGTTCCGCGCCGCTTTCCTCCCCGGTCGGGGCGCCGGCCTGGGACGACCCCGTCTTGCGTTTTTCCTGCTCGATCATGAACTTGATCTGTTCCTGGATCAATCCTTCCGGCACATTGAGGGGATTGGCCTCGACCAGCTTGTCCGCCAGCTCCTTCCGGGCCCCTTTCCGGGCCTGGGTCCGCTCGTAGTCCTCGAGATCCTGGCGGATTTTCCGTTTCATGTCCTCGAGATTTTCATACTTTTTTTCCGGATCGAAGGTGCGGGCGAATTCGTCGTTCCGTTCCGGCAGGTCCTTGACCTGGATGCCCTTGAGCCGGATGTGAAAATCCACTTCCTTGCCGGCGATGGTTTTGTTGAAGTAGTTTTCGGGGATGGCCACCCGAACGTCCTTTTCTTCCCCGGGCTGCATGCCGTAGAACACCTTGTCGAAGTCCTCGATCAGGTGTCCCTGGCCGAGCTGGATCACGTAATCCTGGGCTTCGCCGCCCTCGAACGGTTTGCCCTCGAGCGTGCCCTTGAAATCGATTTTGAGGAGGTCGTCCTTCTGGGCCGGGCGGTCGGTCACCTGCACGTTTTTGCCCGCCCGCTCCCGGAAAGTTTCCACCACCTGGTCCACCTCCTCGTCGGTGACCTCAGGCACCTTCATCGTCACTTCCAGATCGTCGATGGTCTGAACCTCGAATTCGGGCAACACTTCCACCCGGGCGGACACATGGATGTCGGTCCCCTCCTCGGCCTGGACCTCCAGCAGATGGGGCGGGCTCACCGCCTGCAACCCCTTTTCCTGGATGGCGTGCGACACCCCTTCCTGGATCAACTGGCTGAGCACCTCTCGCTTGACCTCGGGGCCGAACTGTTTTTCCAGGATGGATTGGGGCACCTTGCCTTTGCGGAAGCCCGGAATTTTCACCTGTCGGCTGAGGGTTTTGTAATAGTTCCGGACTTTTTCCTGGTAATCCTGGTGCGGGATGTCGAACGTGATTTTCTTGTTGCAGGAATCGATGTCTTCGATCTGAATGTCCATGATGCGGTCGTCCCGGGGGGTGAAGGATCATGCGAGAGGGGGGATTCGAACCCCCACGGTTGCCCACTGGATCCTAAATCCAGCGCGTCTGCCAGTTCCGCCACCCTCGCGTATTCAACAGGTTCGAAATAAGCGTAATCCTTGTTTCTAGCACCTTTCCGGGACCCTGTCAATTGACCCGGCCTCCGCCCGTCGGCCTTTTCAGCGCGGCGTGATTTTGGGTTTGCGGGCGGCGGGAGCCAGGACCGTGTGGGGGGCGTAGTATCCCTTGGGCACGGTGAGGTTGGGGTAAATCCAGGAGTCCCGGCCGATCAGGGTCCCCGGCGACAGGACGGCGTTGCAACCCACCTCCACGTGGTCGCCGAGGATGGCTCCCAGTTTCTGCAATCCGGTATCGACCGTGCGCTGGCCGAGGGGGATGTGGATGGGATGGATGGTGCCGGCGTGCTTGTCCCGGGCGCTGCGGAACTGGAAGTTGGCCAGCCGCGCGCCCGCCCCCAGGTTGATGTGAAACCCCAGGATGCTGTCGCCGATGTAGTTGAAATGCCCTGCCTCGGTGTGGCCCATGAGGAGGCTGCCTTTCACCTCCGTGGCGTGCCCCACCACGCAATGATCGCCCACCAGGACGCCGCCGCGAAGGTAAGCGCCCTGGCGGATTTCGCACTCGGCCCCGATGATGGCGGGACCCTTGACGATCGCCGTCGGTTCCAGCACGGTGCCGGGGCCGACCAGGACGCTGGCTTTTTCGAACAGCAGGGCGGTCTCGGTCACCAGGCCCCGCTCCACGCACAGGCCGGGTCCCAGGCGGTCGGCGTTCGGGTCGGAAGGCCCCGTCAACCGCAGCCCGTCCCACGACTGCACCCGCTTCACCGCCTTTTCCGCCGCCAGCAGGTCTTCCACCGTTTGCACGAGGTTTTTCAGCGGGTCCCACGGGAACTCGATGCCGTCAAAAATCCCGGCGTAGGGAAACCGGTCCAATTGTGTGAAAAACTCGTCGAGTGCGGTCATGCTGCGGGTCCCTGTCTGGAAAAAGGTTTGGGCCATCGGGTCCGGGCGCAGGCCGGAATCACCCGCTGGTAATATACCATCGCCCCCGGGCTGTCAGGCGAATCCCCGCCGGGGAAGGTTCGATCAGCCCCTGCTTGGTCATTTCCGCGAGCAAGCGTTCGCGCGATTTCGGTTCCAGCGCCAGCGCCGCCTCGGGCTGCGGTTTCAAGGCGACCTGGCTGAGCACGAAAAGCTCCCGCTTGTAATGAGGGTGATCGCGGTCTTTCATGGTGTCGAGGAGCAGGCGCAGCCCCCGTTCGCCGATCGCTTTCAAGGCGCGCGCGTCGCGCCGCCGGCCGCGCAGGTTGACGCCGATCTTGTTCTCCGTGCCGGAGTTTCGCACGAAAACCGCCGCCACCGCTTCCCCCGCCTCGGTGTTCAGGCGGAGGTACAGCATGTCCGGGTCTTCGGGAAACCGCCTCTCCCGCCCCCGGTACCCCCGGGCCTTCGCCTCGGCGAGCAGGAGTCGCTTGATCTTACGCCAAAGCCGGGAATTCCGGTGGAAAAGATTTTGGTTGACAGTATAAGCGTAACCGGTGTGTTTGAACCCGGATGGGAACGGCCGGTGAAGGACCTGGAACCGGGCCCGGGGGGAACGCCCGCGGAAAAGAAACTGTGTGGCGGCGAAGGTGTTGAGTGCGCTTTTGAGCCCGTTCCCCGCATAGACGGGGATGCGGGAGCCGTCTTCGCGGGTCAGGCGGCCGGGGGTGAGGGTGTGGCCGGTTTCCTCGCTGCCGAGGCCGAAGGCCGAGCCGTCTTCTCCGGACTCCTCGGCCCGGCCGGAGGGACCCGGGCAGAGGGCCTCGAGTTCTTGCTCCAGGTCGCGCAAATCCAGCACATTTCCCGTGCCCCGCTGGCGCAGGGCCTGCCACCGGTCTCGGAAGGAGGGGGGCAATCGGCGCCGGCCGACGGCCCGGATTTTCGCTTCCAGGAGCGAGCCGGTGGCGTCCAGAAGGATCCATTTATCGCCCACGGCGGTCAGCCGGGGGTGGAATCCCAGCGCTTGGGCGGCCCGCACCCCCTGGAGATCGCTTTCCACGGTGGTGACGAAGCGGCTTCCCCGCCAGCGCCGGCGGTCCCGGGTCATGAGGTAGCGGCCCTGAAGAAAGGCGATTTCGTCGCCGCTCAGAACCCGGAGAACGTCCTGGAACGGATCGTATTCGAGGCGGTAGAACCGGTCGCCGTCGGCGTCGAAGACCGCCCCGCAGACCTGGCGGCGGCCCCGGGCGATGGCCCTCCGGTAGCGGCGGCCCAGTGCGAAAATCTTCACCACCGCCCGGTGCTGGTGAAACGGGCCCGTGCCCGGGGCGATGGCCTGCCGGGAAAGAACGGCATGGCCTTCCAGGTCGGCCACGCCGCTGCGCCGATTCACCTCGCCGTTGAGCCGGGCGTTGACTTCCACCACCTCGCCGAACCCGGCCCGGCGGAACACCTCCGCCGCAAGCCCCGACAGCGACCCGTGCGCCGGGTCCACGACCAGGGTGATGTCGTCGAAGGTCTGGTCCGGTTCGATCCAGCTGTTTTCCGGGTCGAGGGAAAACCGGAGGAAAAACGACCGCGCCTCCCGGCGCCGGTCGAGCCGTTTTCCCCGCAAGGGGCGTTTCACCAGCCGCTTGAAATCCAAGGCGAGGAGGGTGCGGGTCAGTTCCGCGTCGTTGTCCGGCAGGAGTTTCAGGCCCCGGAAGGCCAGAAACGTCTTGATCCCGTTCTGGTCCTTGGGGTTGTGTGAGGCGGTGACCATGAATCCGCCGCCGGCGTTTTTATATTGGAGGTATAAGGGGATGAGCGGCGTGGGCACGATTCCCAGCACCCATGCGTCGGCCCCGGCCCGGCGCACGCCGCGGACCACCGCTTCGTTGAACCGTCCCCCGACGTCCCGCGGATCCCAGCCCACCGCGATTCCGTCGCGGGGCCGGATTTCCCCCTTTTTCAATAGGGTGCTGACATGGGCGTAGGCGTACAGTTCCATGAACGCGTCGGTGAGAAATCCGTGTTCCAAAAACACCCGCTGCGGAGACAGGCCCCGGAATTCGGGCGTCGAGGCGGCCCGGGTGTCGCCCCGGATGCCGTCGGTGCCCTGCACGCGGAACCCGGCGGACGGGCGGGACCCGGAGGTGGGAGGCCTGGGTTTCTGGGTTGCGCGGATCAAGATCGGGGGCCGGCGGATGGAACCCTCAGGTTTGAAAAATACGTCCAATTGGACTTGTTCGTGTTTCGCGGCTGAATCTTACCATACCCCTCTTGAGTTGACAAACCCGCCGCATCCCGTCCCCGCGCGGCAGGTTCCGCCCTTCAGCGCGGGTTGGGTTTTGCCGCCGGGGCTTCAGGTTTTAGTGGATTTCAGGCATGGGGAAAGGTACACTTCCTTCCAATTCGGCCTCCGGGCCGAAACAGCCCCTCAAACATTGCGGAGGTGATGGGAAGTATGGTCTACAAAGGTGTGGTGAAAAAAGAAAAGATCAATGCAGTCATCCGGACCGCCGGGGAGAAAATCGAAGGCACCATTTACAAACTGCCCCAGAATCGGCTCCTCGATATGCTGAATCACGGCAGCGATACCTTCATCCCCGTCTCCGGCGCCCGGGTGTTCTGCGTCAATTCCGGGCAACTCATGTACGAGGCGGAATTCATGGCGGTCAATAAAAACCACGTGGTGAACATCGCCGACAACACCAACGGAGCGGCCGCCAGCGCCACCGCCTGAACCCTCCCCCCGGGCGCGGTCCTGTTTCTGAATCCCCGCAGGCGGTTGCCGGGCTCGATTATGGGAAGCGGATCCCTGCTTGCTTCATCCACGATTCTTCGTCGAACTGCTTTTCCAGGTATTGCTGGAAAAGAATCTCATTGGACGACAGCGGTTGGCCGTCGATCTGGGGGCCTCGGTCCCGGGACGCGTCCTTTTTCGGCCGGTGAGTTTCCCGATCCAGCCGATCCAGTTCCCGTTCCCATTTCCCCGAAGAAGACGAAGCTTCCTTCTCCGCATCCTCTTCTTCCGAATCCAGGAAAAACGGCAACGGATTGGCCAACTCTCCCTTTTTTTCCGTCGACCCTTCCGGAGCCAGGGTGATCATGTCGTCATCGTCGATGTCGAGCGTCAGCTCGACCAGTTTCCTGACGTCGAGAACCAGGTTGTAATCGCAAATCTGGTCCAGGAGCCCCCGGTCCTTCAAGTGCTGGATGGTGGTCCGGACGTCCCGGGACTTGAGAATGGCTCGGTTGATCTCTGCCCAAAGGTATTCGACCAGTTTGTCCTGTGATTCATTGCGCTCTGACATAAGTCAAAATCCCCCTGAAGATGGTGTGGCGATCCTTCGCCGATGAAAAGGACCGAACTCTTTATCGGTACTTCGTGCTACCTGGTTCAGTTTAAGAAAGAAGTTTTAAGGCTGGGTTAAGGCTGTGTCACGATTGTGTCAACTCCGGTGGCCGCTTCGGGGACGGCCTCCTTCCTCCATCCGCCTCGGAAGAGCCGGTCTGGAAAAACAAGGCGAAGATAAAGAACAGGTCCCGGTTTTTGGCCCCGGGATGGCCGGGCTAGTGGAATTGACGTTTCAGGACGTCCACGGGGCTTTCATACCGGTCGCAGGCCACCACCGTTTCCCCGTCCTGGATGGGGTGGTCTTTGAAATCGAGTTCCTTGGCGAAAATCGGCAGGGCTCCGCAGGTGGCGATTTCGCGGGAACAGAAATGACACATGTCGAGCGTCCGGTATTTTTTCTTCGGATCCAAAGGGGGGTCTCCCTCGAGCTTTTCGATAACTATTTGATATCTAAAAAGATAGCAGTTCCTTTCTATGGTAGATGGATTTCCCGGGTTTGTAAATAAAATCTTAACCGGCCGGTTTTCGGATTCCGTCCCCGGGGCGGCCGCCCGCCGCCTCCGCGAGGGGAAGAATTGACCGCCCCGGGGGCAGGTTCTGCCCGGCCGGTGGGGGGCCGTGCCTTTTCCCGGAACCGGGGGATTTTTCACAACTGCTTTTCCCTCAAGGGCTTGTTTCCCCCTCGGGGGGAGCGGGGATTTGGCATAGTCCTTGCTCCCCCGATCCCCTGAAGTTCCTTCAATAACTCCTTGTACCGCAAAGGGTTTTAGCATCAAGTCCCGCATCGAAACTGCCGAAAAAGGAAACTGGAGCCGAAACACACCCCATCTCGATCCCCCTTGCCGTCACGGCCGGATCCAAAGGGTCGGATATGTCGGTCGTTCGTGAAAACGGCGCCCGGGAAGGCTCAACTTAACCCTGTCGCATCCGCTAAGTATCCACAAGTGGTTGAAAAAACTATCGATTGGAACAAGAGAACGCGAATTTCCCGGGCCTTGGCCCTGGGAGTCCTGCTCCTGGGTTGGATGGGGTGGGGAACCGGGAAAGCCGGGGCCCAGATTTCTCCGGAAGGGCGCGATCGCACGTTCAAACAGGCGGCGCCCGACCGGTTCGAAAAGCGGTTCGAGGACCTTCCCCGTCCCAAATCGTCGGTGGTTCCCGTCGAGCCGGACACCCTGCAACCCATGTTTCCCGATGAATTGAAAAACCTGAAATTTCGACTCCGGAAGGTCCACGTGACCGGATCCACGATTTACCGCCCCAGGGAATTCCTGCCCCTGTACAAAAAATATTTGGGGCGCCAGGTCAACCTGACGCACGTGTACCGGATCGCCCGGGCGCTGTCCCGGAAATACCGCAACGACGGCTACATCCTGAGCAAGGCGGTGGTGCCGCCGCAGAAGATCGAAAACGGCGAGGTGCGGATCCGGGTGGTGGAAGGCTACATCGACCGGGTGGTTGTGCGCGGGCGCGCGCGGGGACCGAAAAAACTGGTGAACGCCTACCGCAGGAAGATCCTCGCCTCCCGGCCTCTTCACGCCAAGGTGCTGGAGCGCTACCTCCTGCTCCTCGACGATCTGCCGGGGGTTCGCGTCAAGTCCGTCCTCACCCCGTCCCAGGACCAGTCCGGCGCTTCGGAGTTGTTGATCCTGGTGCAGAACAAGCCCGTCGACGCGCATGTGGGCGTCGACAACCGGGGGTCCGAGTTCAACGGGCCGATCCAGATTTTCGGCGGCCTCAACGGCAACTCGCTTCTGGGATTGTACGACCGGGTCGGGGTGCAGGGCGTGGTGACGAGCGAGACGAGCGAATTGCTGTTCCTCAACGGGTTCCTGGAGCTTCCCCTGACCCTGGAGGGCACGCGCCTCTTTTTTTCCGGCAGCTTCAGCCAGTCCGAGCCGGGCGCCAGTCTCAAACCCTTCAACGTCGAGGGCGACAGCGATTCGATCGGCCTCCGGGTCATCCACCCCTTCATCCGGTCGCGGGGGGAAAATCTGCGCGCGCATTTGGGGTTCACCTTCCGGAATTCGGAGACCGACATTCTGGGGACGCCGTCTTCCGAGGACCGTTTGCGGATCCTGGAACTGGGAGTCACCTACGATTACGCCGACCGGTTCCGCGGCGTCAACCTGATGAGTGTGACGCTGAGCCAGGGCGTGGACCTGTTCGACGCCACCGAGACGGGCACCCCCAACCTTTCGCGCGCCGCGGGCCACAGCGATTTCACCAAATTCGCCGGCACCTTTCTGCGGGTGCAGCACCTGGCTCCTTCCTGGTCCCTGTTGTTTGCCGCCGCCTGGCAGTACGCGTTCGACAAGCTGCTGGCGTCGGAAGAGTTCGGCGCCGGCGGGCCGCAGTTCGGCCGCGCCTTCGATCATTCCGAGATCACCGGCGACCAGGGGCTGGCCTTCAAGCTCGAGTTGCAACGCGGCATCGAGGTCCGGGAAAAATACCTCCGCGATCTGCAGGCCTACGCTTTCTTCGATTTTGGTTCGGTGTGGAACCGCATCGCCACGCCCACCGGCGCGCATCAGCAGGACCTGGCGTCGGCGGGGGCGGGACTGCGGTTCAACCTCACCCCCTGGCTTTCCGGCTACGTGGAAGTGGCCAAACCCTTGAACCGGGATGTCTCAGCTGAAGGGGACCGGGATCCCCGTTTCTTTTTCAGCGTGGTCGCCCGTTACTAGAGGACGCTTATGAATGGATTCCGCGGCGCACACCAGGTTTTCCCCGGGCTGGTCCAGCCCCCTCCGCCGGCCCCGCCTCCCCGGCCCCGGAGGTTCTTCCGGATTCCCAGAAAGCCGGGGAACCTGCGCTGTTTCGGGGTGGCGTTTTTGACCTACTTGGTGGGTTTTTATCCCACCTTTCTGTACGCCCTGCCCCAGGACGGCACCGTGCAAGCCGGATCGGTGACCCTCACCCAGCCTTCCGCCAACGAGTTGACCCTCCGGCAAACCACCGACAAGGCCATCATCGACTGGCGCTCGTTCGGCATCGGCAGTCAGGAAGGGGTCGATTTTCAGTTGCCGTCCGTGGACGGAGTCACCTTGAACCGGGTGACGGGGGAGGAGCCGTCCGAAATCCATGGCCGCCTGACCTCCAACGGCCACCTCATGCTCATCAACCCCAACGGCATCCTGTTCGGCGAGGGGGCGCGGGTGGATGTCCACGGGCTGGTGGCCACCACCACCGACATCCGGAACGAGGATTTTCTGGCCGGACGGTACCGGTTCGGTGTTCCCTCCGCTTCCGGGGGGTGGATCGAGAACCGGGGCCGCATCACCGCCGCGGAGGGCGGGCTGGTGGCTTTGGTCGCCCCGGGGGTCGTCAATGCCGGCGTCATTGAAGCCCGGCTGGGACGGGTCCACCTCGCGTCCGGACAAACCTTCACCCTCGACTTGTACGGCGACCAACTGGTGAACCTGGGCGTCGACAGCGAGGTGGTCGGATCCGTCACCGGGTGGAACGGAGAAACGCGGCAAGCGCTGCTTTCGAACAGCGGGAAGATCCTGGCCGACGGCGGCGTGGTGCGCCTCGACGTGCGCGCGGCGCGCACGGCGCTGGACCGGGTGATCAACATGGACGGCATCCTCCAGGCCCGCTCCGTACAAGAGAAAAACGGCGCCATCCTCCTCACCGGCGGCCCGGCGGGCGAGGTGCGCGTCTCCGGCACCCTCGACGCCTCCGGCCCCGGCCCCGGAGAAACGGGAGGCACGGTGCAGGTGCTGGGCGAGAGGGTGGGACTCTACGAATTCGGAAGCATCGATGTCTCCGGCGACGCGGGCGGCGGCCGGGTGTATTTCGGCGGCGATTTCCAGGGCCAGGGCGCCCTGCCCACGGCGCGCGAAACCTACATCGGACCCGACACCACCGTATACGCCGATGCGATCACGAGCGGAGCCGGCGGCCGCGCCATTTTCTGGGCCGACCGGCGCAATCGGTTTTTGGGGCGCCTCTGGGCCCGCGGCGGGCGCGAGTCCGGCGAGGGCGGCTTCGTTGAAATCTCCGGCCGCGAAGAACTTTATTTCGACGGTCGCGTCGACACCCGCGCCGCCAACGGCAAATCGGGAACGCTGCTGCTCGACCCGGAAGACCTGCTGATCCAGAACGGCTCCGGCTCGGCCAGCGGCGCCGTCACCTTCGAGCATACGTTGGAAGCCGTGTCGTCCACCACCAACATCGATCTGCTCGCCGACAATTCCATCACCCTGGAAAACCTTTCCGACAACCTCCTCGACCTGTCGCAGACCTCCGGCCACTCGGTGACCTTCACCGCCACCAAGGGACGGATCGATTTTCTCGGCGCCGACGACACGCTCCGGACCAACGGCGGTGACATCCGGCTCGACGCGGGCACGGTGCTCAACATCGGCTCGCTGGAATCCGGGGGCGGCGACATCACCGTGAAAGGCCAGGACCTGATCCTTCTTTCCGGCGCCGCGCTCAACAGCGGCAGCGGCGACACCCGGGTCCTGGCCTCCAAGGTTGGAACCTCGGGCGGGATCATCGGTCTGGCCGGGTCCGGGGTGACCCTGAGCACCCTGTGCGGCGGCTCGGCCTGTGACCTCACTCTGGATTCGGATGAACTGCGCCGCATCACCGCCAATCGCCTGATCGTCGGCGACACCACCAACGGCGATATTTACGTGAACGGCCTGGCCTCGGCCGATACCGCGAACCTCGCCGGCGGCGTGGAGCTCAACGTCACCGCCCACGTGTCCGGCTCCTCGGGGCAGATTCACTTCCGCGGCGGCGGGTCCACGTTCGATTCGCTGACGGCCCAGGCGGTCAACGGGATCAACATCGATGCCGACCTCACCACCACCCAGGGCGATCTCGTGCTTGAGGGAGATTCCGACAACACCGCCGACCCCACCAAGCCCGACATCAATACCCTCGCCTTCGCCGACGGCGTCACGTTGAATTCGGCCGGCAACCTCACCCTGGATTCGACCACCCAGGGCTTGTCCGCCGCGGGTTCTCTCAACCTGACGGCCGCCCAGGGCCTCACCGTCAACGACGCGCTGACCTCTGCGGGCAACCTGACCCTGACGGCCGCCCAGGGCCTCACGCTCAACCGCGACGTGACCTCCGGCGGCAGCCTGACGCTCGAGGCCGACTCGGACAATACCGGTTCGTCCTCCGACAAGCTCACCCTGGGAAGCGGGGTGAGCCTGACGACGACGGGCGGCGGCCTGACCCTGAACGCCACCTCGGGCGGCATTGAAGGGCTGGGGGCGGCGACGCTCACCTCCTCGCAGGGCCTCTCGGTGGAGGACCCCTTCACCGCCGCCGGGGCGCTCACCCTGAGCGCGGCCAACGGGTTGATCGTCAACGCGGACGTGACGGCCTCGGGCCACCTGTTCCTGGAAGGCGACCGCGGCGATGTGAGCCAGGGGACCGACAGCATCACCTTCGCCTCCGGGCTCACGCTGGCGTCCACGGGGGGCATGGTTTCGCTGGATGCGACGCACGGCGGCCTCTCCGCGCCCGCCGCGTTGACCGTCAACGCCGCGGAGGGGATCGTGGTGAACGACTCCCTGACCACGGGGGGAAACACCGTCTTCGACGCCGATACCGATGACGACGGCTCCGGCACGCTCACGGTGGTGTCGGGCAAGACCGTGAGCACGGGAAACAACGCCCTCTCCCTCACCGCCGACGACATCGTCCTCGACGGGGCGCTCGACAGCGGCACCGCGGCCATCTCCCTCGCGGTGTCCGACGGCGGGTCGATGGGGCTCGGGCTGGCCTCCGGATTCGGCATGAATCTGTCGGCGGCGGAGTTGGCGAGTCTCACCGAAACCGGGCTCACCCTCAGCGGCGGCAACATCACCGTGGCGGCGGGACAGACGGTCGGTTCGTCGGGCAAACTGACGATCGGTTCCTCCGGCACCACGATCGCCGGACAGGGCGCATTGACCCTCCAGGGCGAGGACGGGCTCGCGATTCGCAGCAGCGTCACCGCCGCGGGCGACCTGACCCTCGACGGCGATGCGGACAACGCCGCCGACGGCGACGACCGCCTCACCCTGGCCAGCGGCGTTTCGCTGACCTCCACCGCGGGACGCGTGTCTCTCGACGCGACCCAGGGCAGCCTCTCCGCTGCCGGGGGCCTGACGATGAGCGCCACCAACGGCCTCTCCATTCTGGAAAATCTGACCACCGCCGGGACCACCACCCTCAACGCCGACACCGACGGCGACGGCACGGGCAGTTTCAGCCTCGCCAGCGGCAAGACCCTGTCCACCGGCGGCAACCCGCTTGCCCTCACCACCGCGGACGCGACGTTTGCGGGCTCGCTCGACAGCGGCACCGCCACGACTTCTTTCGAGGGGTCCCAATCGGGGAATACGATCGGCCTGGGCGACGCGGCGGGAGATCTGTCCTTGTCCTCGGCCGAGCTGGGGCGGATCACCGCCGGCGGGCTCCTTCTGGGCGGCTCGACCAACGGCGGCATCACGGTGGATAACGTCGCCGCCTCGTTCGATACGGTGACGCTGAAGGCCACCGGCTCCGGCGGTTCGGTGAGTTTTTCCGGCAACGCCTCGAGCTTCAACGCTCTGACGGTGAACGCGGAAAACGGCATCACCGTCTCGCAGACCCTGACTACCGCCGGGACCACCGCGTTTCACGCCGATTCCGACGGCGACGGGACCGGCGCGTTCACCGTGGCCGCGGGCCAGGGCGTGACCACGGGAAACAATCCTCTGTCGGTGACGGCGGGGAGCCTGGGGTTGAACGGAACGCTGGATGCGGGCACGGCGGAGGCGGGGCTCGAAGTGTCGCGGGCGGGGGCCACCCTCGGCCTGGGCAGCGGCGTCACCTGCGGCGGCAGCGCCTGCGACCTGACCCTCACGCCCACCCAGTTGGCCCAGATCACCTCCGGCCGGCTCACCCTCGGCGGCGGCACCAACGGCGGCATCACGGTGGATGCGCTGACCGCCGCGAATCCCGTCACCCTGACGGCCACCCGTTCGGGAAGCGGCGTGACGTTCGGCGACACCGCTTCCACTTTCACCTCGCTCACGGTGAACGCGGGATCGGGGGGCGTCGATTTCGGCGCCGACCTCACGGCCTCGGGGACCCTGGCGGTCACCTCCGTCGGTTCCATCACCGACACCGGTACGCTGGCGGTGACGGGCCCGTCGAGTTTCACCGCCACCGGCACGGATCAGGCGATCGCCCTGGACAGCGCGGCGAATTCTTTCGGCGGCACGGTGACGCTGAACACCACCGGCACCGGCGGGCACGCGACCCTGGTGAGCGGCGGGGGGCTTTCGCTGGGGACGTCGGCGATCGGCGGCAACCTTTCGGTCACCGCCGGGGGCGGCCTCGGGGTCGACGGAACGCAGACCGCCGGCGGCACGCTGGCCCTCACGGCCGAGGGGAAGATCACCCTGACCGGCGGGTTGGTGACCTCCAGTGCCTCCGACTCGGCCGTCACGTTGACCTCGAACACGGGCGGCGTGGAGGACGGCGACTCCGACGACTCCCTGGATATCGACGCTCCGGACGGCGGCCTGGTGGCCGATACGGTGACGGGGTTCGGGACCGACCTCAACCCGGTGGAAACGCGGGTGAGAGCGCTGGACCTCGACAACACCACCTCCGGCGATGTTCATGTGTTCGAATCCGACAGCCTGCACGTCACCAAGATCGATCAGCAGGCCGATCCCGGCGATGTGACGGTGTCTTTTTCCGGCACGCTCACCGGCCAGGCCAACGCCAACGCCGCCCACGGAACGGTGTCTTTCGAACGCCGGGATTTCACCAACCAGGTGATCGCCGGCACGGGCAAGACCCTCGGTCAACTTTCCGTGGACAACACGGTCAACACGGCGGTGAACGTGGAAACCCGCTTTTCCGTGTTCGACAAGACGCCGGAGTTCGACGGCAAAACCGTGGCGCAGGGGTTGAAGGGATCGGTCTCGACGCCCTTCGTGGTGAACGTGTTTGCCGAAGAGTTCGAACTGTTCGAGGTGGGGGAGGAAGCCCGGGGAACCTATGAAGGGCTGCAAGGGTTCAAGGAATTCTGGGGCGCGCTGAGCCGCGAAAATACCGAGGTGGTGCGGCGCACCCTTCGGTCCCGGGACCAGGACGAGGCCCGCCGGAAAAAACCGGCCCCGGATCGGCAGCGGTCCTCCCTCTCCAAGGAAGACGAGACCGCTTCCCGGCCCCCGTCCGAAGACGGCGGATGGGCGTTCCTGAAGGGTTGGCTGGGGGCATTCCGTTAAATCCGGCCGGCCGGGGCCCGGCGGCGGCTCAGCGTCCCAAAGGCGCGCCCGCCTGGCAGGTGAGGTCGAAGTTTTTCGAGTATTCCGCTTCCAGCACCGAAAGGCCCGCATACGGAGAATCGTCGGGCATTGGCCGCGACAGGTGTTCGTACGTGGATGCGTCCTGCGTCTTCGAATCCAGTTCCAGGATTTCGGGTTGGAGGTCATCGCGCCGCAGCAGGGCCAGAGTGGCGCCGTCGACGCCGAACGGACCCGCCGTTTTCTCCAGCGCCGTCAAGGGCGCGTCTCCGTCCGCCATGTGCGATTTGATGGCCTCCTCGATCTCCCGGTTGCGTGCCATGTGCCGCGTGTGGGGATAGTCGGGCTTGGACAGGATCATGAAATCCAGGTGGGGAAAATAATTGTTGATGAAGTCGTCGAAGTGGACCGGCACGTCGTTGCTCAGGCGGATGTCCCGGGCGCTGTTGGGGTTCGTTTCCAGCAGCCGGTTGTAAACCTGGACGATGTTGTGAATGGCGTCGTAAAGCACTGCCAGGTGGTAGGCATTGATCCGCTCCTCGGTGCGGAAGGAGTCCATCCCCCGAATGAGCACCACCAGCGCCGAATGCAGGTCCTCCATCTTGAGAAACACCGATGCCCAGGGAAACCGTTGGCGGACCCAGGCCGGAATATCGGCGGGGAACTCCTTGCGGTTGGAATCCGGCGGCGGCTGGTATTCGTGGTCGATGTATTTCAGGATGTCGTCCAGTTCCTTGTAGGCCAGGTCCAGGCCGGCCCGCACGATGGTGTATGGAAACAGCTTGCGCTGGTAGTCCATGTAGGCTTTCAGGTCGGGGTCCCGGTCTTCCCACGAATGGTGCGGGTCTTTGACTTTGAGGTCTTTGGCGAAAATCAGCATCTTCAGGGACGGGCCGGGTTCAGGGGCCGCTCGAGCCGGGTTTGAATCGTTGCGCGAACTGTTGGAGAAGGGTTTTCTTTTCCTCCTCGCTGAGGTTTTCCACCATCTTGCGGAGTTCTTCCACCTGTTCCGGATCCAGATCCGCCATGTATTGGCGGGCGGCGGCCTGCAGGTCCGGGGGGAGGTCGCCGGACAGGTCGGCGGGTCCTTCCCCGGGATTTTCGGACGCCCCTTCGCCGCCCCGGGGCTCGAATTTTTCCGGGGACCGGAATTCAATGTAATCGCCGGTGATTTTTCCGTACACCTGTTCCTCTTCCAGGTTCTGGAGGACGACGTTCAGGGACGTTCCGTGGCGTTTGCAACTTTCGTACACCGGTTTGAAGGGCAGCCGGACAATCTTTTCCGGGAACCCGTTTTTCCGGATCGAATGTTGGATGCTTTCTTCCACGTCTCTGGATTCGGTCATGGTTTTTTTGATCCATCCCCTCCCGAAGGGGGTCCACGCCCCGGCCATGCCGGAGCGAGTCTTTCCCTGAGTTGGAAACCAATTGTAGTATAATCTCACCGCCGGTCCCCAGAATAGCATCCTTTTCCGGGTCGGCCAAACCCGGCTCCCTTCAGGATCCACCATTGAGACGCACACCATCCACACTCCGGACTTCTCCTCGAAAACCGCGAACGCGGCGCCGGCCGGCGGCCCGGTCGGAAAAAATCACTCTGCGGGTGGCTCTGGCGCAGATCAATACCATTGTCGGAGATTTCGCTTACAACGAGAACAAGGTCAAGACCTTCCTGGAGCAAGCCCGCAAGCAGGGGGCGGATGTGGTGCTGTTTCCCGAACTCGTTCTCACGGGGTATCCGCCTGAGGATTTGTTGCTCAAGGAAAGCTTTCTCAGCAAAAATGTGGAAACCTTGAAGCGCGTGGTCCGCTGCACGAAGGGGATCACGGCGGTCATCGGTTATGCCGAGCCGGTGCGGAAATCGCTGTACAACGCCGCGGCGGTGGCGGCCAACGGCCGCCTGCGGGCGAGTTACCGGAAAATGCTGCTTCCCAACTACGGGGTCTTCGACGAGAAACGGTATTTTCAGGAGGGAAGCTCGCCCGTTCTCCTGGTGCAGGGCGGCGTTCGATTGGGGGTCACGGTCTGCGAGGACATCTGGGAGCCGGACGGGCCGGGCAAAGAACTCAGCGAGGCAAGCGGGGCGGATGTGATCCTCAACATTTCCTCGTCGCCCTATCACAAGGGCAAGGGAATGGAGCGGGAGGAGATGATCCGCCGCCGCGCGCGGCGGTACCGGGCTTACATGGTCTACGCCAACCTGGTGGGGGGACAGGACGAACTGGTGTTCGACGGACAGAGCCTGGTGATGGGGCCGGAGGGCCGCCTGCGGGCCCACGCGCCTTCTTTCGAGGAGGCGTTGCTTTTCGCCGACCTGGAAATCGCCCCCAAAGGCCCTCCCCGAGGCCGAAAAAAACATCCGGCCGCATCGACAAAAACCTACCGCCTGCCCGAAGCGGCGGCGGCGAAAGCGCGCGGTCTCCTGCCGGAACAGACCGTCCGCCGCCGCGGCGAGATGGAGGAGCTGCACGCGGCGCTGGTTTTGGGGACCCGGGATTACATTCTGAAAAACGGGTTCAAGAAAGTGGTGATCGGCCTGAGCGGCGGCATCGATTCGTCGCTCACCGCGGCGGTCGCCTGCGACGCCCTGGGGGCCGAAAACGTGGCCGGGGTGCTCATGCCTTCTCCCCATTCGTCCCGGGAAAGCCTCGACGACGCCCACGCCCTGGCAAAACGGATGGGGATTTCCACCCACGTGCTTCCCATCGAACCGGCCATGCGGGCCTACGAGACCATCCTGTGCGAGGTGTTCCAGGGCACCCCGCCCGGCATCGCCGAAGAAAACATCCAGGCGCGCATCCGCGGCAACCTGCTCATGGCGCTGTCCAACAAGTTCGGTTGGCTGGTGCTCACCACGGGAAACAAAAGCGAGGTGAGCGTGGGGTACTGCACGCTGTACGGCGACATGGCGGGCGGGTTCGCCGTCCTCAAGGACGTGCCGAAACTCTGGGTGTACAAACTGGCGGAGTACGTGAACGCGCGGGAAGGCCGGGCGGTGATCCCCGAATCCGTGCTCCGCAAGGCCCCGTCCGCCGAGCTCCGGCCTCACCAGAAAGACACCGACTCGCTGCCGCCGTATTCGAAGCTGGACCCGGTGCTCAACCGTTACATTGAGGACGACCTGGGGGTGAAGGATTTGCAGGGGCTGGGGTTGTCCCGGGAGCAAGTGCGGCGCATCGTGGACCTGGTGGACAAGAACGAATACAAACGCCGGCAGGCGCCGCCCGGGGTCCGCATCACCCCCAAGGCGTTTGGCAAGGACCGCCGGCTTCCCATCACCAACCATTTCAAGGGGTGATCCCCTCGGCCTTCGCTCAGACCGGTTTTGTGATACACTTGGGCATCTCCGGGGCTTTTCTTACAGACAACAAGCGTCAACCAACATCCTTTTGATTCATCCAACGGGAGGTTTTTCATGGCTAAGAAAAAAATCGGGGTGGTGCTTGCGGGATGCGGGGTGTACGACGGTTCGGAAGTGCATGAGGCCGTGATCACGCTTCTGGCGATCGAACGGGCGGGGGCCGAAGCGGTCTGCATGGCGCCCAACGTCGACCAGATGCACGTGATCAACCATCTGAACGGCGAAGAGATGAAGAATGAAAAACGAAACGTGCTGATCGAATCCTCCCGCATCGCGCGGGGGGACATCAAAGACATTGCCGAGGTGAATCCGGACGAGATCGACGCCTTGTTCATTCCCGGCGGATTCGGGGTGGCCAAGAATCTGTCCGACTTCGCCGTCAAGGGCGAGGGGTGCGCGGTGCGGCCCGAGGTGGTGCAGCTGGTCAAGGATTTCATGGATAAGCAGAAACCCCACGCCGTGGCCTGCGTGGCCCCCGCCGTCATGGCCAAGGTGTACGAAGGGGAGAAGGTGTCCGCCACGCTGACCATCGGCAACGAAAAATCCTTCAGCGAAAAAATCGAGAAGATGGGCAGCCGCCACCAGGAATGCGTCACCCAGAACATCGTGGTGGATCGGGAACACAAGATCATTTCCACCCCGGCCTACATGACGGGGAAGAGCATTTCCGAAGTGGCCGAGGGAATCGAAAAAGCGGTGAACGAGCTCATCGGCATGCTTTGAGGGCCTTGGGGACGGGCGCCGGCGCCCGTCCCGGTCATTCCCCGCCCTGCCGTTGAAACGTGTTGATAAACCGGAGGTTAACTCCCCGGTCGCGCCCGGCTAAAGGAATTTTTTTGAACATCCGAAAAGAGAGAAAGGCACGTTGCGGTCCCGCCACTCTCATCGGACGACACGTATGAATCCATCCCGAAAAACCGTGCTGGTCTCGGGGGGCGCCGNNGCCCTGACCTACGCGGGCAACCTGGACAACATCCTTCCCTCCCTCAAGGGCAACGGCCATTTCCGCTTTTTTCACGGCAATGTGACGCACCCGGACCTCGTCAACAAGCTGGTTTCCGAGAGCGACGTGGTGGTCCACTTCGCGGCGGAATCGCACGTCACCCGGTCGATTTACGACAATTCCCTGTTTTTCGAGACCGATGTCATCGGCACGCAGGTGATCGCCAACGCCATCGTCAACCACCCGGTGGAGCGGTTCATTCATATCTCGTCGTCGGAGGTGTACGGAACGGCGCTGCGGGACCCGATGGACGAGGACCATCCGCTGAATCCGATGAGTCCCTACGCGGCGGCCAAGGCGGGGGCGGACCGGCTGGTGTATTCGTACATCCACACCTACGACCTGCCGGGGGTCATCGTGCGGCCCTTCAATAATTACGGTCCCTGCCAGCACCTGGAAAAGGCGATCCCCAATTTTATCGTCAGCGCCCTCCTGGACCAGCCGGTGACCATCCACGGCACCGGGCGAAGCTCGCGGGACTGGAGTTACGTCGAGGATACCTGCGAGGCTCTGAGCCGGATCCTGGAAGCGCCGCGGGAGCGGGTGGTGGGCCAGACCCTCAACCTGGGAGCGGGATCGGACACGCCGGTGCTCGACATCGCGGAGAAAGTGCTGCGCCTCCTCGGCCGGCCGCAAAGCCTCATCCAGCACACCGCCGACCGGCCCGGGCAGGTGACCCGGCACATCGCCGGCACGGACAAGGTGCGGACCCTCCTCGATTGGCAACCCGCGGTGTCTCTGGAGGAAGGCCTGGAACGGACGGTCGAGTTTTACCGGTCGAACCGGGAGTGGTGGGAGAAATTTCTGTGGATGAAGCAACTGTGGGGCGCGAACTGACGGGAGCTTCCCGCGTGGATTATGAAAATCGCCGCATTACAGCCGTCGTATTTGCCGTGGCTCGGCTATTTCGACCAGATGGCCCGGGTGGATCGCTTCGTGTACCTGGACGACGTGCAGTTCACCCGAAGAGACTGGCGCAACCGCAATAAAATCCGCACCCGGGACGGGTGGGCCTGGCTGACCGTCCCCATCCTCCAGAAAAACCGCTTCACGCAAACGCTTCCGGAAACCCGCATCGACCCGGCGTCGTCCTGGCGGCGAAAGCATCTCGAAACCCTGCGCCTCAATTACGCGCACGCGCCTTATTTCGATTTGTACTTTCCCTCCTGGCGGTCTATATATAATAAGGAATGGCGCTTCCTTCTGGATCTTTGCCTGGAGACTCTGGAAACCCTGAGGGCGCACCTGGGGATCGAGACCCCGGTGGTCCGGGCGTCCGGGTTGGGCCTTTCCGGGACCAAGGGAAGCCGCATCCTGGCCTTGTGCGAGCGGTTGGACGCCCGGCATTACCTCAGCGGAGACGCGGCCGGCGACTACCTTCCGGCCGAGGAATTCCGCCGCCGGGGAATCGGGCTGGAGTTCCAGAATTACCGGCATCCCGTGTATCCGCAACGGTTTCCGGGGTTTGTGTCGCATTTGTCGGTGATCGATCTGTTGTTCAACGCCGGTCCGGACAGCTTGAGCCGGCTCCGGTCGGGCGCGACCGGGCGGCCCGCCGCGCATCGGTAAAAAGGTGAGGAAAAAGAGACGTGCTGGATTTTCGATTTCTGCAAAAAATTCTTCCGCGGGTCTATTCCTTCCTTCCGTTTGTCCTGCGTCCGGAAACCTCGTTTCCGCCGGCCCAGGCGTTCTTCGAGGTGACCTACCGGTGCAACCTGCGTTGCGAAATGTGCCATTACCTGGAAATCATCGACGACACGGAAAAAAACAGGAAATACCAGAACGAGTTGTCGAGCGATGAGGTGAAAAAAGCCCTCGACGCCCTGCCCGGGTTTACGCTGATCACCTTCACCGGCGGGGAAGCGTTCATGAAGAGCGATTTCCAGGAGATTCTGGAGCACGCCGCCGCCGGCCACAAGGTCCACATCATCACCAACGGCACGCTGCTCAGTGAGTCCATGGTGGAAAAGCTTCTGACGATGCGGACGCGGTCGGTGTTCGGCAAGGGGGTGTTCTACATCGGCGTCTCCCTCGAGGGGCACGAGGCGCTGCACGACCGGATCACCCTGGTTCCCGGATCGTTCCGGAAAACCACGAAGGGACTGGAGCGGCTGGTCACCCGGCGGCTGGAGCTGAAGAGCCGGTTCCCGCTCGTTCACCTGACGTGCGTGATCAAGCGGGAGAACGTGATGGACTTGAACCCCATCTACGATTACGCCAACGACCTGGGGGTGAACGTGTGCAACTTCGTCCTGGAGAATCCGGCCACCTACTGGCACGCCAAGGACTATAACCAGGACATTCACCTGAAACTGCCGGCCCCGAAGGTCAAGGAAATCCGGCCCGACCTGCTCCGGGCCGAGCTGAAGCGGCTGGAAGAGAAAAGCCGGTCGTACCGGACGAAGCTGCGGTTTTCCCCCAACGACATTTCGGTGGAGGAGATCGTCCGGTACTATTCCAACCTGAGCAGCTACAAGGACTACCGCTGCTTCGTTCCCTGGTCGAAGGTCGCGTTTACGGCTTATGGCGACGTGTTCAGCTGCCCGCACTACCGCCTGGGCAGCGTCGATCCGGACACGGGCGATCTGGCCTGGCAGGGCGATCGGGCGCAGGAATTCCGCAAACGGCTTAAAAAGGAACGCATTTTCCCCGGCTGCCTGGGCTGTTGCCAGTCGGAATACATCGGCCCGAAAAACGACACCCGCCTCCCGGTGGAAGGCAAAAAAGAGTTCCGGTTCAAGAAACCCCAATTGAATAAAGACTTCGTGATCGAGCCCAACATCCACGTGCATGACCGATCCGGTTGAGGTATCCATCGTCATTCCCGTCTACAACGAGGAAGCGGTTTTGCCCGAGCTGGTGCCGCGGTTGATTTCGGTGGGCGACCGGATGGGAAAACCCTACGAAATTCTTTTCGTGGACGACGGCAGCACGGACCGGTCCTTCGAGGTCCTCCAACGGTTCAAGGCCGACCATTGCACCCTGCGGCTCATCCGCCTGACGCGCAATTTCGGCCAGCAGGCGGCGGTGCTGGCGGGGTTCCGGCACAGCCGGGGCCGCCTGGTGGTGCAACTGGATGCCGACCTGCAGCACCCGCCCGAGGAAATCCCCAAACTGCTGGAGGCGATGACGGACGACGTCGACCTCGTCACCACCGTGCCCAAAAAACGGCGGGACGGGCTCCTGCGGACGCTGGGGTCCTGGTACCTGCAGCGGTTCGCGCAACTGTTGTTCGGCCGGTCCTTCCGCCTCAACCTCAGTTCCTTCCGCGCCATGCGCCGCAGCGTCCTCGAAAAAGTCGAGGCCTGCCGGGACCGGTCGCGGTACATGGCCGTGCTCATGAGCTGGATGGGGGTGCCCGCCGTGGAAGTCCGGGTGGAGCATCACCCGCGGCGCATGGGGAAAACCAAGTACAGCCTGCTGACGCTGGTCCGGCTCACCTGGGACCTCGTCACCGGGTATTCCCATTTCCCGCTGCGCCTCGTCACCTACATGGGGCTGTTGGGGGCGGGGCTGGGATTCGCCGTGATGGCGTTTCTCCTGTACCAGCGGATCGTGAACGGCATCCTGATCGAAGGCTTCATCGTCCTGTCGGCGGTGTTCGCGTTTTTCATGGGGGTGCAGCTTCTGTCCATCGGGTTTCTGGGGGAATACCTGGGCCGGGTCCACCTGCAAGTCCAGAACCGGCCGGATTACCTGGTGGAGACGGTGGTCGAATGATGGAAGTCCAAAACCTCACGTCCCTCATCGTCGAGCCGACCAACACCTGCAACCTGCGGTGCTCCTTCTGCTTCGTCACCGAGGGCATGACGCGGGACGGCGGGTTCATGGCGTTCGACCTGTTCCGCAAAGTCATCGACGACACGCCGGGCCTGGAGCACCTGTGCCTGCACAACTGGGGCGAGCCTCTCCTGCATAAGGACATCTTCCGCATGCTCGATTACGCGGCGCAGGCGGGGGTGCCCTGGCTGGTCATGAACACCAACGGCACCCTGCTGACCGACCGGATGATCGACCGCATCGTGGACAGTCCGCTCCGCATTCTCCGGTTCTCCATCGACGGCTCGGCGGAAACCTTCCGCCGCATCCGCGGCGTCGACCTGGGGAAAATCGAAACCGCCCTCCGCCGGCTGAAGGAGAAAAAAGAAGCCCGCCGGCCGGACCTGAGCCTGGGCGTGGTGTTCACCGTGGAAGAGGAAACGCAGAGCGAGGTCGACGCCTACACCGCCTATTGGAGCCGCTGGGTCGATCACGTCCGCACCCAGCCGAAACTGGTTTCCGCCCCGCGCACGGACCCCTGTCCCGAACCGTTCGGCAAGGATTACGGCAAGCTGGTGGTGCTGTGGGACGGGCGGGTGATTCCCTGCTGCGTCGATTACAACGCCACCCTCACCCTGGGCAACGCCCGGGACGACCGGGTGATCGACCTGTGGCACGGCGCGGCCCTCGAAAATCTGCGCCACCGGCACCGGACCGGAGATTTCCCGGACACCTGCGCGCATTGCAACGAATGCGACACGGCGAAAACCCGGAAACGGTTTTTTGCCGCGCCCTCCTCCCTATGAATCCCCCGGACCTTGCCGAACTTCGAGCCCGGGTGCTGGAAGCCAACCGCCGGGTCCACGCCCGCGAAAACGCGCGGTACCTGACCCGCCATCCCGAACAGACGAACGCGTTCCAGAAGCGGATCCTGAAACGGACGGTGCGGGCGGTGGGCCGGGAACTGCCCGCCGGAGCCCGGGTGCTGGATCTGGGCTGCGGGACGGGATACCTGTCGCTGCCCTTTCTGGAGCGGGGATGCCGCGTGACCGGGGTGGATCTTTCGCCGGAGATGCTGGAGGCCCTGGACGCGCGAATCCCGGAAGCCTGCCGCGATCGCATCCGGACGGTGGAGGCCGACGCGGAATCGTTCCTGGCGGAGGAAGCCGAAACGTACGACGCCGTCCTCCTCTCCGCCCTGCTGCATCACCTGGTCGAGGTGGCGCCGGTGGTCCGGCGGGCCTGCGCGCGGCTCAAGCCCGGCGGCCTGTTCCTGGTGTTCTTCGAACCGTTGAAGCAGGCGGTCGCCTCGCCGGGGCGCTTCGCCTGGCACCGGGCCCTGGCCCGCATGGACGAAGGGCTGTACCGGGGCGTCATGCGGCTCCGCCGGGTGCCCCTGTTCGACGACGAGTACGAAGAATCCGACTACCAGCGCCGGTTCGGGGGGATCGATCCGGGATCGCTGGCGGCGACGCTCGAAGACGAAGGGCTGACCGTTTTGGAGGTGGAAAAATACAGCGCCCGCCGGTTCGCGGGTTTTGCCTTTCTCGGCACCCGTCTGCTCCGCACCCCCAACACCTTCAACCTCCTGGCCCGGAAGAACGATTCCTGACCTTCCCCTTCCTCCCCTCTCTTCCCCGATCGACAAATTTTGCACCTCCTGCGATCATAAAAAGCACCCGCTTTTTTGGAAACCCGATCGCCCCAAAGGGCCACCTTTTTTGTTTCGGCTTTGGAAATAAGCGGTTTGGGTCGGCCCTCCCGGTTTGGCACGAATTCTGCTTTTATTCGGGGTAGAGAGAGCCGCTTTCGGCAGGAGCGGCCGGCCGGCACCGGGGCCGACGGGGCACCGGTTCAAGGACCGGTTTCCGCAAGGCCCCGGTGCCGGGCTTCCTTTCCTCGCCCGGAAGAGACGGATTTATCTCCTCCCGATGTCTTTAGGGAATTTCTGTTCGAAGCGGGAGGTCTTAAAAGTAGGAAGGGGTAAAAATCTTTAGAAAAAAGAACTCAAGCGCCGGGACATCGAGAGGAATCGGGGTGTTGATATGGCCCGAATGAGCTATTTTTTCAAAAAGACCTGGGTTCTGATCTTCCTGTTTGTTGCCGTTTTTCTCAGTTCCTGCGCCACACCCCGGCACGGCATCACTAACCTGAAAGAGTCCCTTTCCCAGCCCCGGATTCTAGTGATGCCCCTGGACGTGGAGATGTACGAAATCTCCATGGGCGGGATCTGGGAGTTCAAGGCGGATTGGACGCAAACGAGGAAGAACCATCTGGAAGCATCGATTAGGTAGAATTAACGCATAATCATAAATTTTAAGAAACAATTGTGAACCACCTGGGAAAAATAATAAAAGCAAGTGCGCTGGCAGTGGGGATTCTCCTTTTCGGTTGCATCAAGCTTTGGCCGGATGAGGTTTTATCCCTTAAGGAGGCTGAAATAGATATTGGGCTCCAGGAAGGGATTATGATTGTTTTTAACTCTGAATTTTCATACAAGGAATTTAAAAGAGAAGTGACGAACGAAGATGATATTATTAATTGCGTTACTGACGAAATCAAAGCCGCTCGACCCGGTCAAAGGATAATTCCTTTCGATGAATTTCGGCGAATAGCTTATCCTGATCTTCCCCCCGAAGCGGCTCCTAAAAAACCCAGATTTCTCCAAAAACTACTTGAGCGTCCAGGTTTTATGGAAAGGATAGCCCCATTCAATCTTCGGTACATCGTCTTTGTAAAAGGGGCTTCGGAGGCAGGAATGGTTGTAGGACCAGTAACTCTTGGGCCCTTCTTTGGAATTATGACAGAAGTGAATAGACAGACTCATTTAAAGGCTTTTTTTTGGGATCTTAAGGGCCAGAGAACCACGGGAGAAGCTCAGGCATCAACTTCGGGAACGGTAGGTTGGTATCATGTAGGAATGCTTCCCTTCTTCTTTTCCATCGCACCCACGGAAACCATTACCTGCTCTTCCCTGGGTCAGGAACTTGTAAACCTCCTGGCAGGGGGAAAACCCTCAAATTCCGAAAATGAAGAAAAATGATCTCACCAGGGTTTAAAAGAATTTCTTGTTTTGCTGGTATTGTCCTATTAAACGGACTAATGATTTTTGGATGCACTTCTAAAGTCACCACCGGACCTTTTAAAAAAGTGGAAAAACTGGAAACCGCCCTGAAGAGGGGTATTTCCACAAAAGCCGATGTGAAAAAACTGCTTGGGGAACCCAATGGTTATGGGCATTCTTTCCTACCCGTAATGAGTGGCCAGAAGCAAAAACCGAATGAAATCTGGTATTACGAAAATATTGAAGCGATAGAAAGCCGATCATCCGATCCACATGTAGTTGAGTTGGATGTCAGGCAGCAGATTCTACTTATTTTCTTTGATCAGGATATTTACGATGGATTTATGTGGTACACCAATGCCGGGAAGGGGATCGGGTATGGGACTGGAGGATAGAAAATTTTTGTCCTGTGAACTTCACCGGGCGGTGGCTGAAAGGAAAACCCGAGCTTTAATGACGGTCTGGGTATTTTTTCTCCTGATTTTGATGTCAGGTTGTTTCAATCTGAAACATGGTTTTCCTCCGAATATCGATGGTTTAAAGACTTTGATTCCGGGTGAATCCAAGTCCGCAGATGTTTTATTGACCTTGGGTGAGCCGCGGGGTTATGGAAAGAGCCGATGGGCCGCTCCCTTGGGGACAAATGTATCCGCTGACTTCGATATTTGGGAGTACGAATACACCGTTTCGGACGGGCGTAAGGCCAAACTAACCATTTTAATCTTGTTTTTTGATGGGGAAGTTTATGAGGGGCATCTTTGGTTTTCTTCTGGTTTGGTTACAAAAGAAGAATAACGATTGTTTTAACCCTAGTTTTTGGCTAGGTAAAATCAGGCCCTCAAGATGATAAAAACAATAATACTTAAGAATACCCAAATTTTTGTCTTAACCGGTTTAATTTCCGTTATGAATTTCGGCTGTTTTTCATTGGAGAATATCAACTTCCGAATGGGGAGTCGCCCTGATACAGAAGTTCTTGAAAAGAGTTTAAGAGTCGGTGAGTCGACCCGGGCCGATGTGGTTCAATATTTAGGGGAGCCATTTGGCAAGGGGAGAGCCATGCTTCCGGTTCACGCGGAACCGAGAACGATGTGGTCCTATTATTTCGAGGGTGGAAAAATAACGGATTTTCGACGTATTATCCTATTTATTTACTTCAAAGAAGACCGCCTGGATGGATATATGTGGTTTTCGAGCCTGCCTGAAAAATAAAAGTCTAAGCAACATTTATCAATTTTATAAAAAATTTCCTTGTTCATCTTATGAAAAATTCTTACCCTTCCAGCAATTCCCCTTCTGTTTAATAAACGCGTTTCAGACGATTTCCAGTTTTTGCAGGTTCGACAGGGTCGTCGAATCCTGCAGCGTGCGTTCGCCGATCGGCGTCAGGCGGTTGCCCGCCACGTTGAGGAATTCGAGACCGGCCAGTGCGGTCGATTGGGCGAGATAGCGCGCGCCTTCGTCGCCCATCATGTTGAGGGCGAGCACCAGTTTGCGCAGGCGGGACAGGGTCCGGGATTCGGAAAGGGCCTTGACCCCGGCGGCGTGGATCCAGTTTTCGTTTTCCAGGTGCAGGGTTTCCAGGCGGGTGAGGAATTTCGACCGGGCCAGCGCCGCCGCTCCCCGGTCGGCGATGTTGTTGTTGTTCAAACGCAGGTACTTGAGTCCGGCGAAGTGCGGACTCTCCGCGATGGCCCGCGCCCCTTCCGGACCCAGCCGGTTCTCCCCCAAATCCAGCCGTTCGATCCCCTTCATGTTGGAGGATTGCGCCAGGGCTTCGGTGCCTTCGGCGCGCAGGTCGTTGTTGTTGAGATCCAGCGTCCGCAGCCGCTTCAGCGTTTTCGATCGCGACAGGGAGACGGCGCTGTCGGTGGTCAGTGAATTGTTGATCAGGGTCAGGTCTTCCAGGTGCGCGAACAGGTCGGCCTGCGCCAGGGCGTAGACCCCGTCGTCGCCGACGGGGTTGTTGCTCAGGATCAACCGTTTCAGGTTCGGAAACGGGTGAAACCGCGACAGGGTTTCCAGACCGGTGCAGGTGATGTTGTTGTCCGACAGGTCCAGGCTTTCGAGCCGGTCCAGGTGAACGTGCCGGGCGATCCGGTCCATTCCTTCGTCGCCCAGGCAGGTGTCGCGCAGGTTGAGCGTTTTGAGAGACCGCCCGACGAGCGAACCCTCCAGGGCCTGGATGCCCAGCGGCTCGATCCGGTTGTAGGACAGGTCCAGCGTGTCCAGGTGCTCCAGGGTTTTGGAAAGGAACAACACCTTGGCCCCCAGCATTCCGATTTCGTTGCCCGACAGGTTGAGCGACTCCAGGCGGGTCAGGTGGGGGCTCTTGGAAAAGTAGAACAGCGCCTCGTCGTCCAGGTTGTTGTTGGCCATCGACAACGATTGGAGCCGGGAAAAGATCGGCGACAGGACGAGGTGTTTCATCCCTTCCGCCTTGAGCCCGGTCTGGTCCAGGTTCAGGGCGTGGAGGCGCGACAGGGGTTCCATGGCCGCCAGGGCCTGGAAATCCTCCCCGGAACGCTGCGCCCCGCTCAGGTTCAAGTGCTTGCGGTCGCCGCTCAGCCGGGCCTGAACCTCCTCCGCCAGGTCGGGGTGGTCCGTGTATTTTTCAAAATACCGGAGAAACTCCAGACTGTCGTCGATGTCTTTCGCCTCGGCCATGGCCTGCCCCTGGAATTTTCGGGAAGCCCTCATTATAGCAGAGTCGCCGCCGGGGCAAGGAAAGTTTGAATGTCCGGTCCTGCGGGGAGGGGGAAAGCGGAGGGGCTTCAGTTCAAGTGAACCGAAACGATCTTCGATACGCCTTGCTCTTCCATGGTGATGCCGTACAGGACATCGGCAAAGGACATGGTTTTCTGGTTGTGGGTGATGAGGATGAACTGGGTGTTGACGGCTATTTCCTTGAGCATTTCCTGAAACCGGATGACGTTGGCCTCGTCCAGCGGCGCGTCGACCTCGTCGAGCAGGCAGAAGGGGCTCGGTCGGACTTTGAAGACCGCGAACAGGAGGGCAATGGCGGTCAGCGATTTTTCGCCGCCGGACAGCAGCGACAAATTCTGCATGATCTTGCCCAACGGGTTGGCGGACACCTCGACGCCGGATTCCAGGGGATTGCCCGGATCGGAAAGTTTGAGCTCGGCCTTGCCGCCCTGGAACAGGCGGGCGAAGATGGTCTTGAAATTCTCGTTCACCTGGTCGAAGGTTTCCACAAACCGTTGCCGGGTGTTCTTGTTGATCCGGTCGATGGTTTCGAGCAGCAGCTCGATGGACTCGGTCAAATCGTCCTGCTGTCTTTTGAGGAACTGGTAGCGTTCGTTGACTTCCTGGAAATCGGAGAGGGCGGCCAGGTTGACTTCGCCCATCTTGCCGATCTTGCCCTTAAGCTCGCGGACCCGGCTTTCGAATTCTTTTTCGTCCATCGTCTCGTCGTAGGCGCGCAGCACTTCGGCCAGGGTGACGTTGAAATCGTCGTAGGCCCGCTCTTCGATGTGCGCCATCTGGATCTTCACTTCGGATTTTTTGAGTTCCACCTGCGCCAGGGTTTCGGTGAGCTGCTGGATTTGCCGGGCGAGGTCCTTGGTTTCCTGTTCCATTTTTTTCAGGGCCGCGTCTTGGTCGCGCAGGGTTTCCTCGTCGTGCACCGCCTCGGCACTCACCCGGTCTTTTTCGCGGGCGGTCTCCACGATCTGTTTCTCCAGCGTTTCGATGGTTTCCCGGAGCTCGTCGATCCGGCGGCGGTTGGTCTGCCGGTCTTCTTCCCGGTTGCCGATGCGTTGGACCAGGTTTTCCCGTTGCAGGTCGAGGCGCTTGATCTCGGTGAGGGTGTTTTCCCGCCGTCCGATCAGGGAGGCGATGAGGACCTTGATGGAACTGATCTCCGAGGCATTGCCCTCGAGGTCCTCGCGCCGCGTTTCGCGCTCGCCCCGCAGCCGGTCCAATTGTTCCTCCTGGAGGTTTTTTTCTTCCTCATCCGTGCCGAGTTCGTGCTCCAGGCGGTCGCGGTGGGCGTTCAGTTCCTCCAGTTCGTGCCGGCCCGCCGAGCGTTCGTAGTCGAGCGTCTCGCGTTTCTGTTCCAGCCGCTCGATTTCCTTCAGTTGCAGTTCCAGGTCTTTGCGGCTGGAGGAATTGGCGATTTCCCTTTCGTGCACGGTCTGTTCCATCTGCCGGAGCCGGTCGTCGAGCCGCGTGGCGGTCTGCTTTTGCTCTTCTCGGTCGGTCTCGATCGCCTCGAGTTGCTGTTGAAGACCGTGCGCCCGGCCGGCGAGGGACTCCATTTCCCGGTTGCGGGCCAGAAGGCCGGACGATCCGTCCTCGTCCGATCCGCCGGTGACAAGCCCCTGGGCATCGATCATTTCCCCCTGGCGCGTGACGATGGTGCCCTGAAACTGGGGATTTTCCCGAAGTTGCAGGGCCGTCGCCAGATCCTGCACCAGGACGACGTTGCCGAGCAGCCGCTCGAGGATGGTTTGGTATTCCTCCTTGCATTCGATGAAATCGAGCACCCGGCCGAGCACCGCGGGGTTGCCGTTCAGGGAAATCGGGGGATGCGGCGGGCCCTTGGGATCCAGGGGGATGAAGGACCCCTTGCCGGAATGATGGGTCTTCAGGTAATCGATGGCTTCCAGCGTATCGTGGTAGGAGTTCACGATGATGCTCTGCAGCTTCTCGCCGAGCACCGCTTCCACCGCGGCTTCGTATTCGGCGGGGGCTTTCAGCACGTCCACCAGCACCTCGCGCAACCCGGCGAGGCGTTCCCCGTTGGCCGTCATCAGCGTCTTGATGCCCTGTTGAAACCCTTCGAACTGGTTTCGCAGTTCCTTGAGCGACGCCAGCCGGGAAGCCTGTTGGAGGTATTCCTCCTTGACCTCGCTGGCCTGGGCGGAGAGGTTCTCCAGCCGGGTCCGCGCCTCGGTGCTTTGGTCCCGCAGAGACGCCTGCTCGGTTTTGAGGGCTTCAAGCTGGCGTTCGTTTTCGGCGTGAACGGTCTCGGCCTCCAGCCGCGCTTCGAGGGTCTGCTTCATCTGCGCGAGGGTTTCCGTTTGTTCCAGCTCCAGTTTTTCATCCCGCGTTTTCAGCCCTTGCTCCCGGGTGGCCAAGGCCGTCAACTCGTTTTTCTTTTGCGAGATCCTCTGGTAGAGCGAGAAAGCTTTTTCTTCGCCGGCGAGCACCTCGGCTTCGGTGCGGCGCAGGGCTTCCCGGTCCTCTTCCAGCGCCTCGGTGCGGTTTTTCAGGATGTCTTCCTGTTCGTTGATCTGGGCGGAAATGGCAGCCAGGTTTTCCCGCTCCTTTTCCGTTTCCGAGCCGATGGCCTCGATCTCCCGGTTCATGCGGTCGATCTCGTCCGCGGCGGACTGGATATCGGTTTCGGCCTGCTCGATCTGGGATTTTTTCAACGCGATGGAGTGTTCGTTTTTGTCGATGTGGTGGTTCAGCGCGTGGACTTTTTCCTTTTTCTCGTTCAGGCGGGCGGCCCCCTCATCGATTTCCAGGTGGATCTGGGTGATCTGGTTGTCCAGCAGGGAGGCCCGGGCCGAGCGCTCGGCTTTCCGTTCCTGGAGCGCGGTCAGCTGGTCCTGGAGCGCGTGCCCTTCGGCCTGGTAGGTGCGGATCTTTCGGGCGAACAATTTCAGGGACCGGTCCTTGATTTCGGCCTGGTACCGTTTGTATCGTTCCGCTTTGGCGGCCTGCCGTTTGAGCGACTCCGCCTGGCGGCCCAGCTCCTGGACGAGGTCGGAGACGCGTTCGAGGTTCTGCCGCGAGGTCTCGAGTTTGCGGAGCGCCTCGTTCCGGCGATGTTTGAATTTCAAAATCCCCGCCGCCTCTTCGATCAGGATGCGCCGGTCTTCCGGCTTGGCGGTGATGATGTCCTGGATGTGGCCCTGCTCGATGACGGTCAGCACTTTGGGGCTGATTCCCACGTCGAGCAGGAAATCCGTGATGTCTTTCAACCGGCAGGGCACGTCGTTGATGTAAAATTCGCTTTCCCCGGACCGGTGGTAGCACCGGGTGATCTTCACCTCGTCGGTGAGATTGGGGACCTCGGCGATGCGGATCCCCGCCGGCACGTTCGACAGGGTGAGGGAAATTTCCGCCCGGTTGACCGGTTTGCGGGACCGGGTGCCGTTAAAGATCAGGTCGATGGACCGGTTGCCCCGCAACGATTTGCTGCTCTGTTCGCCGATCACCCACCGGATGGCGTCGGAGACGTTGCTCTTGCCGCACCCATTGGGACCGACGATGGCCGTGAAACCGTTGTTGAAATGCAGGTGGGTGCGGTCGACGAACGATTTGAATCCTTCCAGGTGTAGCGTTTTCAGAAACATAGGGAATGAGGGGACTCGAGAGGTGAACGCTTTAACCGATCGTATCGTATCTTTGGAACCTTATCTTAATACCCCGGGGTTGTAAAGCAAAAACCTACTATTTCTGGTATGGTTAAGGGCAAAGGACACTACATGTTGGGGTTGGTACGGGCCGGGATGGGAGATCGGGCCCGGCGCTGCCCCAAGGGCCCGGCGGCGGCGATTCCGTCCCCGGAGGGACCCGGAATTTGGTATAGAATACCATCACGATGAACCTGTGGGAAGAGGAGAGAAACGGGGATGAAGTTTTATGGTTACAATAAATGCGGCACGTGCCGAAAAGCCAAGAAATATCTCGACGACCGGAAAATCTCGTATCAGGAAATCGACATCACCCAACAACCGCCTCCCAAAACGGTGCTCAAGAAGGCGCTCAAGGCTCACGGCCTGAAAAAACTGTTCAACACCAGCGGCGCGCAATACAAGGAGCTGAACATCAAGGACAAGCTGCCCCGGATGAGCGAATCCGAGGCCCTCGAGTTGTTGGCCTCCAACGGGCGGCTGATCAAACGGCCCGTCGCCCTCGAAGGCGATACGGTGACGGTGGGATTCGATCCCGACCAATACCAGGCCGTCTGGGCCAAAAAGAAAAAATAGTCTGCGGTCCGGGAGTCCGGCCACGGTTTCCCCGGATCCGAAAGGGACCCATGAACCTGTCTCAGATCACCACCCGGTTGAAGACCCGGTTCCCCGTCGTCCGGGAATCGGTGGCGGCGCATCCCCAGGTCGCCTCGGTTTTGGTCCTTTTGTATGCGCGTCACGGCCAGGCGCATGTGCTGATGACCAAGCGGGCCGACGATCTTCCGTTGCACCCGGGAGAGATTTCCTTCCCCGGCGGGGTGATCGAACCGCAGGATGACGACCTGCTCGCCACGGCCCTGCGGGAGACGCGGGAGGAAATCGGGCTCGAAGTGTCGGTCTCGGCAGTCGTCGCCTGCCTGGCCCCGGTGAACACGCTCACGGGCTACACCGTTACCCCTTACGTGGCGCTGTTGAACGATCCCCCCCGTTGCGCCCCGTCCGACGCCGAGGTGGAGGAAGTGCTGGAGATTCCCCTGGCGCCGCTTTGGGTCTCGCGCGAGCCGGATCCCCGGTTTCCCCCGGAAGAGGGCCGGGTGGTGTACCGGTTCGACCACCACCGCATCTGGGGGGCTTCGGCGGTGATCCTCCAACAGATTGAAAGCCTGCGCCTCTTGTAACCCCGGGGGCGGCCACGGTCGGCGAAGGGTCCGCGATGGAATCGGTCAACCTTTTGTTTCTCGCCCCGCACTGGCGGGTGTCTCTGCTGCGGGCCTTCCGCGCGGCGCGGGACCGGTGGGCGCCCTCCGGGCGGCTGGTCGCGGCCGACAGCGATCCCCACGCCCCGGCCCTGCGCCAGGTCGATCACGCGCGGGTCGTGCCGCCGTTTTCCGACCCCGCCTGCCGGGACGCGGTGCTGAATCTGTGCCGGGACCATGCCATCCAGACCATCGTTCCCCTCACCAACAAGGCGGTGGAGTTTTTGGATGCTCACCGGGAGATTTTGCACCCCTGCGGTCTGGGTCCGTTTCTTCCCGATTCCGCCCTCATCGATACCTGCCACGACAAGTGGAACCTGGCGCAATTCTTCGCCGCCCACCATCTTCCCATGCCCGCCACGTATGGGTCCGGTCCTCTTCCCGGGAGCGCGCGTTTCCCGCTGCTGTTCAAGGCGCGCCGGGGGGAGGGCGGAAAAGACCAGGCCCGGGCCCAAAACGAGTTGGACTATCAATATTGGCGCCGCAAATATCCCCGGCACCTGGTGCAGGAGTGGGTGCAGGGACGGGAATTCACCATCGACTGGTTTGCCGATTCCGAAGGGCAACCCCTTCTCATCGTGCCGCGGGAGAGGCGGGTGGTTCGGGGAGGCGAAGTGGCCGTCAGCCGCATCCACCTGGACCCGGCCCTCGTTCAGGCGGCGCGCACCGCGGGGGAAGCGCTGGGACTCAAAGGGCCCTGCACGCTGCAGGGGTTCCAAACCGACTCGGGCCGGTTCCTGTTCACCGACGTCAATCTGCGGTTCGGCAGCGGCACCGTGCATACCCTGGCGGCGGGCGGGGACATTCCCGGGTGGATGGTGGCCCGCCTCGCGGGAAAGGACGGTGCCGTGGCGCTGGGTCCCGTCCGGGACGGTCTGGTCATGACCCGGTATCCGGAAGCTTATTATTTCGAGGAAGAAGACCGGACGCCTTGAGGCCCCCTTCATCGTCCCCAAGCGACTTTCCCGACCGGGCAAAAAATAATTCCCGCAAAAGCTTCGGACCGCCTTTACAAAACTCCCCGATCATCTTATTATTCAGATACATAATCAAAACCTTCCAACCGGAGCGAGGATACGTCATGAAGAGGGTCTCCCTGTTTCTGTCGATAACCCTGAGTTTCGTGATCGGGCTGGCGCTGCCTCCCCCTTCCGGGGCGTACGTGACCCCCGGACAGATCCGACCCTATCAACAAGCGGTCCAAAACCATCCGCAGGATCCCCAGGCTCATTTCCAGTTAGGGAAAGCGTACGCGCGCGGCGGGGTCTACGAAAAAGCCGTCGGCCCGTTCCAGGAGGCCATCCGGCTGCAACCGGATTATGCCGAAGCTTACAATTATCTCGGGTTCACCTATGCCAGCTTGCGGCAATTCGAGCAGGCCGTCGAATACGCGCAGAAGGCGCTGGATTTGGATCCCACCCTGGTGGAGGCACAGGTCAACCTGGTGCTGAGCAACCAGAATCTTCGCCGGCCCGAAANNCCGAAAAAATGATCGCCCCTCTGAAAGCGGTGATCGAAGCCCGGCCCCAGGACGCTTATTTCCAAACCCTGCTGGGCAAGACCTTCCACAAGCTCGAACGCTACCGGGAGGCCATCGAACCGTTGGAACGGGCCATCGCTCTCGATACCCGGGAAAGGTCGGTCCACCGACTGCTGGGAGAAAGCTACATGGCTGCCGGCAATCATCAGAAAGCCGTGGAGGTTTTGCAACAAGCCCTGAAATGGGATTCCGAACTTCCCGAAGTGCACTACAATCTGGGCACGGCTTACGGGTTTCTTTGCGAATTCGAAAAAGCGGTGCCTCACCTGAAAAACGCTCTCCAGATCAACCCGAACTTTGCGGAGGCCCACGCCAACCTGGCGGCCTGCTACCAGCAGCTCGAAAAAAAGGTGGAGGCCGAGCTGCATCTTCAGCGCGCCAAAAAGCTGAAGGCCGATTTGGACGAGGCCCTGCACAACCTGGGCAAACTGACGTGCCAGTGAGGGGGAGGGGGCGGATTGCCGCATTGCCTAATTAATTCCTTTTCAATCCCCGATCCTCTGGGTTATAAAATCCCTCGTGGATTCTTCATGGGATGAGGCCAAAAACCGTCTGGTGTTCGCCCTCGACGTGCCCGACGCCGCCGAAGCGGCCCGGTATGTCCGCGAGCTGGACGGCTGCGTGGGCTGTTTCAAGGTGGGGCTGGAGCTGTTCGTCCGCGAAGGCCCCGAAGTGCTGAAGGAGATCCGCCGGCACAGCCGGGCGGACATTTTTCTCGACCTGAAACTGCACGACATCCCGGCCACGGTGCAAGGAGCCCTGCGAGCGGCGGTGACCCTGGGGGCGAGTTACATCACCGTTCATGCGGGAGACGGTCCTTCCCTGTTGAGCTTCGCCGGGCAAGCCCGCCAACAGGGTTTGGAAGTGCTGGCGGTGACGGTGTTGACCCATTTGAACGAAAAAGACCTGGCGGCCCTGGGGTACCGGGAGGGGCTCGGGCTTCACCAATTGGTGCTCGACCGGGCGGCGGTTGCCCGCGAAGCCGGATGTGCCGGGGTCGTCTGTGCCGGGGAGGAAATCGAAACCGTGAGAGAACGGTGCGGCCCGGAAATGAAAATCGTGGTTCCCGGGATTCGTCCGGAGTGGAGCTCGATTTCTAAAGACGACCAGAGGCGGGTCACCCCCCCCCGGCAGGCGATCGAGCGGGGGGCGGACCTCCTCGTCGTCGGGCGGCCCATCCGCGACGCCAAAGACCCGCGCGACGCGGCCCGACAAGTGCTCGAGGAAATTCAAGACGCGTTACCCAAGCGAAGCTGAGGCGGTTGATGTTTCAAACATTCGTTCATTTCATCTACCTGGCCAGCCTGGTCTGCTGGCTGGGCAGCATTGTCTTTTTCTCGTTCATCGCGGCTCCCGTGATTTTCAAAAGCCTCGACCGGGGACCGGCTGGAGAGGTGGTCGGCGGCATTTTTCCCAAGTATTACGGGGTCGGCTACGTCTGCAGCGTCTTCGTCCTGGCCACGCTCCTGTCGCAGGTGCCGGAGGTTTCGATGTTGAAGACCGGTGTCCTGCTGTTTATGATGATTTGTAATTTCGTGGCGGGATTGGGGGTGCACCCCCGGGCGCGCCAGGTCAAGGAACAGATGCGGAAAACCATTCTGCCGGAAGACCGGGCCCCGCTCGAAGAACGGTTCCGCAAACTCCACGCCGTGTCCGTGCAGTTGAACGGCGCCGTGCTGGTGGCCGGGCTGGGCCTGTTGTGGCTCACGGGATCGGGGTTGCAGTTGTAGCCCGCCTTGCGAAAGGAGGCGGTGGGCATGAACATTCTGGGCCTCTCGGCTTTTTATCACGATTCCGGAGCCTGCCTGGTCCGCGACGGCGATGTGGGCAATCATTTGACTTGGAACAACANNCGACGGCGAGATCGTCGCCGCCGCGCAGGAAGAGCGGTTCACGCGGAAAAAGCACGACGCCTCCTTCCCCCTCCACGCCGTCCGCTACTGTCTTCAGGAGGGCGGACTGACGACGGCCGAGCTGGATGCCGTCGGATTTTACGACAAGCCCTTTCTCAAGTTCGAGCGCATTCTCGAAACCTACCTGAGCATCGCGCCGCGCGGCCTGCGGCAGTTTCTCTCCGCCATGCCCGTGTGGCTCAAGGACAAGCTGTGGACGCGGGAGACGCTTCGCGAAACCCTGGAGTATTCGGGTCCCCTGCTGTTCGCCGAGCATCATGAATCGCACGCGGCGAGCGCGTTTTACCCGTCCCCGTTTCCCGAGGCGGCCATCCTCACGCTGGACGGGGTCGGCGAATGGGCGACC
>JABAHQ010000476.1_pt1 | contig 40783 bp, 37 predicted proteins | sample 7062091 | NCBI WGS metagenome assembly JABAHQ01 (sample SAMN14534359, study PRJNA622989) | marine sediment metagenome | biome: marine biome [ENVO:00000428]; feature: marine pelagic biome [ENVO:01000023]; material: deep marine sediment [ENVO:00002113] | place: India: Gulf of Kutch | collected... | reverse complement strand
CTATTTTTAAGCTAACGTCTTAAGAATATAATAAATTTGTTGTAAATGTTCAGGCCTTTTCTTTATTGACGGGATTCACCCTCAATATCAAAATGCTTGATCAGTTTTAAGACCGTCCAATTATTTTCATCCCGAAAACTTTCCACCCGATCTGTTTTGGTTTTCATGATATAAATTCCATATCCATGTTCCAAACATGCCTCAAAATCCGGAGGAGGAATCTGATCAACATCAAACCCTTCACCCTGATCTTTCACTAACACTTCAATTTTAGTGGGGTAAAGGTGAAAGGTCAGGAAGACTTCATCTCCGGATTCCAATCCTCCGTGTTTAAACGCATTGGTGCATGCTTCACTGAGTGCCAAATCCAAATCTCTGGCAAACCGTTTAGTAATTTTTTTTTCATCTATTAAGGTTTGACATATATGCTGACAGAAAATCGCTGCCAAATGCAGATATTTGAGGTCTCTGAAAAATTTTAGAGATATCTCATCCATTCGTAATTAGAATTGATTAACAGCATCCTGCACATTCTCGTAAATATCGAACAGACGATGCAAACGCGTCGACTTGAACACGCCAAGAACGTGGTCTTTTAAGGAACTGATTTTAATATCGCCGCCGGCTTTATTCACTGTTCGCTGAGAGGAAACTAAAGCTCCCAAACCGGCACTATCGGCAAAATCAACACCATCAAAATCCATGACCAAATTGATCTGATTTTTTTGCATTAGCTCGATAATACGATTTCGCAGCGTTTGGACAGCGCTGGCATCTAATCTGCCATTGAGAACAAGTGCGACAATATCATTAATTTGTTTTTCTTGAACTTGCATTCCCAAATCCTTCCTTAGATAGGTAAATTATAAATCCATTTATGTTGTTAATCTTAATTCCGGAAGCACTATCATATTGGGTGAAAATTAATAGTGGAGTATAAAAATGAGGCTGAAGAGCATCAATAAATGTACTTTCCTCCCTGAACATGATTTACAACCTCAATCCTTTTTTATCGTAAACTTAATTGAAATCGTTTGATCATGTTTGATACAGCCCACAAATATTATAATATATATACATTCCACTTGCTTTAAGCGCATAAATTTGGATTTAGTAGTCGGTATTTTTAGCTTTTGACCGGCTATAGACGATGAAAGAATTTTCTGACTTTATATCAACCAAATATTCTTTAAATTTTATGCCTGGTTCTATTTGCATTTAAAAGTCAATTTTAAACCGTGAGTTTATAATGAAAATTCCCTCTATTGACTGGTCTAGAGTTGATCCGATAATTGACAATGCCCTTGCTGAAGATATTGGCAATGGCGATGTGACTACCAATGCACTTTTCTCCCCCGACGACCGGGGGACGGCATACCTGCTGGCAAAAGCCGATGGCAACATCGCCGGGCTGCCGGTTGCCGAGCGGGTTTTCAAAAAATTAGATCAAAAGATTAAGTGGGAGAGTAAATTTGCTGATGGGCCAGCTATTAAGGAAAATGATTTGCTGGCAGAACTGAGTGGCTCCTCTCGGGCGATTCTTAGCGGCGAAAGACTGGCGCTGAATATTCTTCAACGACTTTCTGGTATCGCGACATTGACAAACGCATTTGTAAAAGCCGTTGAAGGATTAAAGACTAAAATACTGGACACCCGGAAAACTGTTCCCGGCTTACGGGTTTTAGACAAGTATGCAGTTGCGGTGGGTGGCGGACAAAATCATCGGTTCGGCCTCTATGATGGAATTTTGATTAAGGATAATCACATCAAATTGGTGGGGGGAATTACAAAGGCGATCGAAAAAGTGGAAAGACTATCCAAGGCAAAGGGAATTCCCATTGAGGTGGAAACATCCAATTCGCCGGAAGTTGAAGAGGCGATATCAGCGGGAGCGGGCATCATTATGCTGGATAATATGACACCGGAAAAAATGCGCCAGGCAGTGGCGCAAATCAATGGCAGAGCATTAACAGAAGCCTCCGGTGGCATCAGCCTGGAAAACGTGCGCCGTATTGCAGAAACCGGTGTTGATTTTATTTCTATCGGTGCACTGACCCATTCACCCAAGGCGCTGGACATCGGGCTTTATTTTCGGTGATGGATGCAGGAAATTTATAAAACATTTAAACCGATTCTACTCTTAAGTGTAAATGAAATATTCTTGCATTTACGTGGTAACAGGATTAAATTTTGCACCGTTTGTGAAACTAAATTTAAGATAACATTTTCATGGCAAAAGTCGCAAAAACAAAAAAGCAAAAAAAGGCTGATACACAGGTTTTCCATTTTCCCCTACAAAAAAGCAACTATATGATCATATTAGCCGGTATTTTGATTTTGATCGTCGGCTACATATTAATGGCACTGCCCGATCATCCGGATGCGTTCATTTCCAGAACCCTGGCACCAGTTTTATTGGTTTTCTCTTTCTTAATCGTTATTCCCTACGGACTTTTGAGAAAAGACAAACATTCAAAAAAAGAAGCATAATGATGGGGCGCTTAGCTCAGTTGGTTCAGAGTACCGCCCTTACAAGGCGGGGGTCACTGGTTCGAGTCCAGTAGCGCCCACATCTTAAAACCCGAGACACAAAGTTTCGGGTTTTTTTGTAATTGACACCTCGGTTCAAATCCCCTAAAATTGGTAAGCAACAATCGTCTATTGAAAACAGTGCTTTAGATACCCAAATGCCAGGAGGTTCAGTCCATGAAATTCTTTCTAAAATTTATGCTCATCCTTTTTTTATTCTCATCTGTTCAGGTGGGTCTTTCTCAAGAAATCGCATCTTACTATTCGCGTAATATTTTTTTAAGAGGTGCACCCGGTTCTTATGATGACGGACTATTGGGATTTGCCAATCCGGCCAATTTAGTAATGCTCAATCAATTTAATGCCCGCTACTATTGGTCTACCGAAGGAACGGATAATGGTAAACTCCGCGACTGGGGAGTATTTACGGCCTCTCCCGGTTTCGGGTTTAGTGTATTCAGACAGGAGATGGGAGATTTTAGTGTGACGGATTACAATATCGCGCTGGCAGGCGGAAATTTGCAATCCGGTTTTGGATTTGCATATCGCTGGTCAACAGGAGATGAAGAGGCCTTTTCACATGAAAAGTTGTTTACATTGGGATGGCTAATGCGTCCCTCAAGGTATCTCTCCCTGGGATTGATCGGAAGCCTGTCTACGGAGACAAGCGCCAAGGAAGGTGTCTTCGAAATGGGTATTCGGCCTCTCGGATCTCCTCGTTTGACATTATTCGGAGATTACGCCTTGCAAAAAGATCAAAAATTGGAAGATGCTCCCTGGAGTGCCGGCGGTGCACTGCAATTAGTTCAGGGTATTAACCTGGTGGGGCGATATTTTGAGTCCGAAGCATTCACTCTGGGGATCAATTTTAGTTTTGGCAGTAGCCACGCCTCCGGGCAGCTCCATTTTGATGACCGGCAGGAACATCGGTTTAACAGCTATAGTGTCGGATTTGGTGACTTCCAACCCAATATTTTCGACACCTATTTACTCGGTCAAAACAAATATGTGGAAATGAAGCTTAAAGGGCGGGTCGATTATAAAAAATATAAATGGTTTGACGACGAGACGAACAGATTGATGGAGATTCTGCAAAATATCCGCAATGCGGTTGATGATCCTCGAGTGCAAGTGATTACAGTGAATCTCTCGGCGATGCGGGTTCTACCCGAACACGCCTGGGAAATCCGGCAAGAATTAAAAGAGGCCCAAGACGCCGGCAAAAAGGTCATTATTTTTATCGATAATGCACAGATGACCGATTATCACCTGGCCAGTGTTGCGGATAAAATCATGCTCGATCCGCAGGGAAGCATTATGCTCCCCGGTTATATTCTGGGACGTACTTATTTCAAAGGCACTCTGGATAAATTGGGCCTCGGGTTTAACGAATGGCGTTATTTCAAATATAAATCCGCCGCAGAGGCGCTTTCGCGCAAAGATATGTCGGAAGCAGATAGCCTTCAAAATCAGATGTTTGTAAATGATATGTATTCGCTGGTCCGAAATGATGTATGCCAATCACGCAATTTGGTAGCAGAAAAGTTCGATCAACTCATCAATGAGAATGTCTATTTTATGCCCAACGATGCCTTGGAAGAAGGCCTGGTGGATACACTCTGTCGTTGGAAAGATCTCAATGGCGTTATCAAATCGGTAAGCGGCAAAGGCCGAAGCAAATTGCCGCTGGAATTGCTCAGCGAACGCACTAATATTTATCAAAATTGGGGACATCCTCCCTATATTGCGGTGGTATATGCGCTGGGTGTTTGTGCCATGGACCAGGGGATTAAAGCCCGGCAGTTGGAAAAAACGCTTCTGAATCTTGCCGAAGACAATACCGTTAAGGCAATTGTTTTTCGGGTGGATTCGCCGGGCGGCGACGGGATGGCATCGGATGTGGTTGCCGAGGCCTTAAAAAAATGCGCTGAAAAAAAGCCGGTGGTCGTCAGTCAGGGTCAGGTGGCAGCTTCGGGCGGTTATTGGATTTCCATGTACGGGGACAAGATTGTTGCAGCTCCCAATACCATCACCGGCTCCATTGGTGTCATTGGCGGTTGGATTTATGATAGGGGCTTTAGCGATAAATTGGGCATGACGTCTGATTATACCAAAAGCGGAAAACATGCCGAGCTGGGATTCGGCGTTCGCTTTCCATTGCTGGGAATCCAGCTTCCGGCCCGGAATTTAACCGAAGAAGAGCAACAAAAAGTTGAATCGCTGATCAAGAGAATGTATGATCAATTTGTTCAGAAAGTGGCCGCCGGTAGAGATTTGCCTGAAGATTCGGTTCGACAGGTGGCCCAGGGCCGGATTTACTCAGGAGTTGATGGGAAAGAGAATAAATTAGTGGATGAAATCGGTGGGCTTTTCACGGCAGTAGAGATCGCCAGAACGCTGGCCGGGATTGGTGACGATGCCAAATACCAAATCAAAGAAATTTCCAAGTATAAAGGATTCTTCGATACCGATTTTTTAAGCCCGGTTTCGGTAAGGCAAACATTAGAGGATGATCCGACCATACAATTTTTGCGCATGATGGCAGAACGCCCCGGTTATCCCTTCCCGATTTTGCGACCGGGCACCTATCCGACTTTGGATTGATTTGAAAACGCCTCAAAATACTTTTGACAAGATTTACAGCCTGCCTGACTGCACGGCAGGCAGGGATGAGCAGGATTAAATGAAGAGCTGTCATCCGGTTAATCTAAATATTTATCATAGTGCCGCAGCTACGGCAAGGCATTCACATGATGAAACATAAGGAATTAACTGAGAAGATAATTGGTTGCGCCTACCGAGTCTATAATAAGATGGGATCTGGCTTCCTGGAATCCGTCTATGAAAAGTGTTTACTAATTGAGTTAAAAAAGGCTGGATTGGAAGTACAAGCACAGCACCCGATCACGGTATTCTATGATGATGAAATAGTAGGTGAGTATGTCGCAGATATTATTGTTGAAGATAAGGTTATTCTAGAATTGAAGTCGGTTCGACAAGTCATTATTGCCCATGAATTGCAAATGGTCAATTATCTCACTGCTACTCATAAGGATGTAGGTCTAATTATCAATTTTGGAGAGGAAAAAGTTGAAGTGAAACGAAAGGTTAGAGAGCTTCCTGAAAATTCAACAAATCCAATTGTTAGGTAAACATGATACAAATAATCAAGTTTATCCCTGCCTGCCTGACAGTCAGGCAGGCTGTTCATCCTGTCAAAAATAATTAGAGTTGTTACGAAATGAGATTGAGCTGGAAGGAACCATGAAAATCAGAATTTATCGTAAACATAAAGATGTGCCTCTTCCTCAGCGGAAAACCCCTCGTTCGGTAGGATTTGATATTTATGCCGCTAAGGATGTGGAATTAAAGCCCGGGCAGGTGGAGTTGGTTCCCACCGGACTCATCATCGAATCACCGCCAGGCTATTTTTTCAAAATTCACATCCGGAGCGGATTTGCAGTTAAAAACGGCATTTGCCTGGCAAACGACGTCGGCATCATCGATGAAGATTATTGCGGACCGGAAGATGAGGTCAAAATCGCAATGGTAAAATTGTATAATCCAAACGATCCGATGAATAATCAACCTTTTTTGATCACAAAAGGAACCCGAATCGCTCAGCTAATTTTTGAGAAAAATGCCTTGCCAAAAGTGGAATGGGAAGAGATGTCCCATGCCGATTTTGCCGGAAAATCCCGCGGGGGCTTTGGTTCCACCGGAACTCAATAAATTATGACTACAACTTTTTGAGCCAGCGAAGGGGATTTAGCGGATTATTGTTACCATAAATCTCAAAGTGCAGGCGAGTCCCTTCCAGGGAACCGGAATCACCCACCGTTCCCAAATCAAATCCGGCTTGCACAAATTGAAATTTTCTGACAAATACTTCATTCAGATGNNGACCGTATAATAACCGTTATTATGGTCTACAATAACGGTGTTACCAAATCCGCTCATGTAAGTTATCAGGCTAACCACTCCCGGGAAAACCGCCTTCACTTTTGTGCCTTTTTTTGCTTCGATATCAATCCCGTTGTTGATCAAAACGGTCTTTAAATTTGGATTTCGATAAGTACCGAACTTCTGGACAATCTTTCCTCTGATCGGCCAATTTAACTTTCCCCTCTGGTCGCCAAAATTGCCTTTTATTTTGTCCCACTGCGCTTCCTCCGGTACCCGCGCGATTCTTTGCTCGCGCTGCCTGTCCAGAGAGGCGATTAAATTCTTTAAGCGTTTGTAGCTATCCTGCTTTTCCTGAATTGCTTTCTCTAACAGGGATTTATTTTTAGAAATTTGTGCCACCAGATCCTGACGCACTTTTCTCTTCTGCTGCAATTGTTCCTGCTCATCTTCCTTTTCTTCAACTAACTTTTGTTGCCTGATGAGTTCATCGGTCAGACTGCTTTGCAAATTCTGCAATTCTGCTTGCTTATCTTTTAAACGTTGATATAAGCGTTCAACACTGTCGGACACCTTTTGAAAATATCGATACCGTAGCAGGGCTTGATTAAAATTGTCCGATCCCAATAGCCATTCTAACTCCCGCCCGCTCTGATATTTATAGGTAAATAAAATCTGTTTACTAAAAATGTCTTTTAATTTCTTTATTTGGGAGCTCAGAGAATCAATTTGGTGATTTAAGGTGGAGATTTTTGATGTGTTTCTCTGAATTTCCGATTGCAATAATCGTAAAGATTTTTGTAGCAGCGTGGTTTGTTGATCGAGATTTTTGAGGTTTTTTAAGTGGGTTTGCAAACTGCTTTCAGATTGGTCAAGCTCTCTCTGAAGCTGATTAAGCTCTACCCGGATCTGTTCCAATTGAGAACGGGCTTCGCTCAGTTTCTCCTGGCTCAAAACCGTGGCTGAAAAAACCAGGACGACTATGAAATATATCTTCAATCTTGTCATTTTTTCCTATCGAACCATGGAATTATTGACTAAAAGCGATACCGATGAAATGTGTTGGCCCCAAATCAAAATGATATTGTAACCCATAATTTATATCAATTTTAAACATATTCAATTCAATACCAAAAGACGGAATAGTGGCCAGGGTAGAATATCCGCTGTAAATCCCCAAATTGTGGAACAGTTGATATTCCAAGCCGAGGCATGTTGCCGGTTTATACCAACTGTCTTTTTGAACTTTAATGTAGGTGATTAGAGACTCCACCGGCTTGAATTGTAAGCCAATCTGAACGCGCTGCGGAATCTCTTCTGAGTGTCCATTAAGGCTCGGTTGATTAAAATTCTCGACCACTGCTGCAATTTGCGTATTCGATAATGCTCGATACCTTACACCAACTGTTACACCCAGTGCATCACTGCTACCATAATTCTGAACGGATATATGGTAATATTGTAAAGATAGTCCAACTGATAAGTGCTCGTTATAAAAAAGCCTGGAGATATTTAATGTAATTTGATTTTCGCTATATAACTCATTGCCGAAATCCTCCACGCCCAGGCCGATCCCCACAGACTTGAAAGGAAAAGACACGATACCGTTCGCATATCGTAAATCTTTCAGATTAAATATTTGAAAATAATTTAAAGCACCGTAAAAAACTGAAGAATTTATTGATAATGCAGGATTCATCAAGAATCCGTCTAAAGCGGTTGTTGAAGCAATATCGCTGTTGCCCAATCCTGCGTTTTTAGCTCCCCTGGCCGGATAATCAAAGGCACCAAAAACGGGATTCATCAATATAATAAAGAATACCAGACTATAAACCGTTTTCATTCCATATTCTCTTTTATTGAATGATGGCGGTATGGAAATAACCTCTCTAAAATTTTATTTCTCTCAATGGTCAGTGCTTCCTGAAGCACCGGATCATTTTCGGAAATTTCCAGACGTGTGCGATTATAATTGGACAAATTCCGCCTGGCAAATTGGATAATGCCCTGTTGTTCATCATCAGGCAATTTTTGGAAATATGATTCGTAATATTCTCTCTTCTTTTGCACCCGTTCGTGATCGCGGATAAATTCTTCCACAAAATTTTGATAGTCAAATGCTCCGGTTGATTGAAGATCATATTCAAAAATACTCTGGCCGTGAGAAGATGCTTCTTTTAAGGAGACATTGTTTCTAATATAGGCCTTATAAAGTTTTTGCGGAAAATTTTTTGTCAATATTTGGCGCACCTCCTGGGAATGACGGGTTCGAAAATCACACATCGTCATCAACACGCCTTTAAACTTTAAGGTACGATTCAAATTCTTTTTAATCATTAAAAATGTTTCATACAATGGTTTTATGGCTTTCATAGGGAAAAATTCCGGGGAAACTACTAATACAAATTCAGTACTGGCGACCAATGAATTTATGGAAAGAATCCCCAGGTTAGGAGGACAATCGATGAGAATAAAATCATAACGGTTCCTTATAGGATCCAGAGCATCTCTTAAAATGTATTCTCTGGTTATGGACTTATAGAGGGTAAACTCAACTGAAGTCATTTCAATATTGTTGGGTAGAATATGCAAAGCGGTTTCGCGCTTCAGCACAATTTCTTCAAAGCTCTTTTTACCCAAAAACAAATGTAGTAGAGTAAACTCAAGCTCATCCGTATCGTATCCGAAATGCTGAGTTAAATTCCCCTGTGGGTCCATATCGACGACCAGAACCTTAAATCCCTGTTGGGTTAAATAACTTGCTGTGTTTGCCGTTGTTGTCGTTTTACCACAGCCACCTTTTTGAATAATAAATGATACGATTTGCGTCATCGTCTCCTCAGTACTTATTTCAAATAGCAAATATAAATTTTAATTTTATTTTATCGCAACAGTTTTATAGGGCATATTGACGACAAAGGGAACAAGTATTTTCGTGCTTGAAAGATAATAGGGATAAAATAAATCAAATCAAGAGAGGAAATTCCAAATCATTTTTGCAATTTTAATATTTGACATATCTAAATTTTTTTATTTTATTTGTAGGTTTGAAGAAATAAAAATATTAAGGAGAATCAAGATGAAAAGAACATATCAACCTCATAATCGCAAACGGAAAAATAAGCACGGCTTTCGAGCCCGGTTAGCCACTAAAAACGGAAGAAAAATTTTAGCGCGACGACGGGCAAAAGGAAGAAAACGATTGTCTGTGAGTGGGTAAATCTTTTAAAATTCGCTATAAGCTTCCCAGGAAAAATATACTAAAACAGCCCAAAGAAATTCGGGAAGTTCTGGAAAACGGTGTAAAAGGTACCGGTAAAACTATAAATTTATTTTATCTTGCGGGTCAGGAAGAGAAATTCGCTGTCTTGGTGCCCCGAAGAGTAGGCAATGCCGTAAAGCGAAATCGAATGAAGCGAATTGTCCGGGAAATTTATCGAAGAAATAAATCCTGGTTTAAGCAATCCAAAGCCGTTTTCTTTGTCAAACGATTTAATCCTAATTTTGAATATTTAGAGAATGAAGTTGGACAATTGGTAAATAGATAATGAAATATATTTTTGTTAGTATTATCAAACTATATCAATATATAGTTTCACCTTTTTTTCCCCCCTCCTGTCGATTTTATCCAAGCTGTTCACAATATGCAATAGAGGCAATCTCAACGCACGGCATAATGCGTGGGGGATGGCTATCGATAAAACGCCTCTCAAAATGCCATCCGTTTCATCAGGGAGGGATCGACCTTGTACCAACGAAAATAACGAAGGAAAAGTAATGGATAAAAGGACTGTATTAGGAATCGTATTAATCGTTATTGTTACCTTATTGATGCCTTACTATTTAAAATGGATCGCAGGAGAACAACCGCCTTCTGAAGCCAGGAAAGATACCTCCTCTACTCAATTGAAAGATACGGCAAAAGTGGATACTCAGCAAGCAGGCGAGATTGAAGAAAAAAGCCCGACTGGGCTTCAAGCTGCTACTCCCAGGGACACCTCTAAAGAAGTCCCAAGGTTACCGGACATTCAATCTGCGCCGACTGAAAAAGTGATTTACCTGGAATCCAGTCTGGTAAAGGCCACTCTTTCCTCCAAGCAAGGGGGCAATTTAAGAAAGTGGGAATTAAAAAAATACGACCACTATCTGGGTCACAATGTTGACCTGATTCATGAAAATAATGGTCTAAATATTGAGTTAACCAATCGTGATGGGAAACAACTTAATTTATCAGACTATAATTTTTATGTAGATGAGCCAGAAAATTCCAAAATTACTCTTGATGAAAATNNTTGCCGGTAAAAAATGGCCGGATCGAGAAAAGATACATATTCTCTTACGATTCCTATACAGCAGAAGTGATTCTTACCTTAAAATCAGTACAGGATTACATTGTTAATAGACGCTATTTTTTAAACTGGGAAAATGGTTTACTGGCTACCGAAGAAGATAAAGAAGAAGATTATAGCTACGCCCGGGCTTATGCTTACATGGCTGGTGAGCTGGAAAGTTTTGATGTGTCTGAGGAAGGCCAGGAAAGCGATCCCCCCTACAGTGGGCGTGTGGACTGGACCGCGATTCGCACCAAGTACTTTCTGGTGTCTATCATTCCCAATTCGCCTGATGACATGCTCAGCGTAAGTCTGTCAGGAAGGGGGATGAAACAAAACGATAATCTCATTAAATTATATTCAACCTCGTTAGAGTTACCTTACTCTCAATCAATGAGTCAGACCGATTCATTTAATGTCTATTTGGGCCCACTGGATCATGACATACTGGCGGCTCGTGATGTCAATTTGGAAACCCTGGTGATGAATCGGAGTTGGTATGAAGGCTTATTTCGTCCGCTGAGTATCTATATCATCCTCCCGGCGTTTAAGTTTATGCACAAATTCATCCCCAATTATGGATTGGTTATTATCCTCTTCTCCATTCTGGTGAAAATCTTATTGCATCCATTGACCAAAAAAAGTTACCAATCGATGGGGGAGATGCAATACGTTCAGCCAGAATTGGCCCGCATTCGAGAACAGTATAAAAGTGATCCGCAGCGGCTCAATAAAGAAATGATGAAATTATACAAAGAACGCGGTATTAATCCTCTGGGCGGCTGCATACCAATGCTATTGCAAATGCCATTGTTGGTTGCCTTGTTTACGGTATTTCGCTCTACCATTCAATTAAGGGGGGAACCGTTCATTCTGTGGATCCAGGATCTTTCCTTACCCGATACACTTTCACTTGGATTCTCGCTTCCACTATTTGGCGACAGCATTCACATTTTACCATTTTTTATGGGCGCCACCATGATCTGGCAGTCGAAAATGACGATGACCGATCCAAAGCAAAAGATGATGATGTATTTTATGCCGGTGTTTCTGATATTTATTTTTTATTCGTTCCCATCCGGATTAAACCTTTATTATGCCGTGTTCAATTTATTGAGTATGGTTCAAACCAGGCTGATCAAGAAAAAGATGCATCCGGATTCCGATGGTAAAGCCAAAGAACTTGAAAAACCAGCTCAAAAAACCGGAACAACAAAGAAACCAGCACCACAAAAGGTGACTGCAAAAACATCGAAATCTTCCAAGTCAAAAAAGAAAAAAAGGCAACGTTGAGCGCTAAATTAAATCTCGCTGGTTTAATCAATGAAATTTTTGCCCCCAGAAGATACAATTGTCGCGCTATCTTCCCCGCTGGGAAGTGGCGCTATAGCCATTATTCGTGTCAGTGGCAAGAAATGTCTATCCCTCGTTAACCCACTCCTGAAAAACAAAGTTAAAGAAACTGATTCCCGTTACGCCAAGTTCAATGAATTGTATCACCGGCAGGGCAAAGGAATCATTGATCAAGTTATTACCACTTACTTTAAAGCCCCGGGTTCTTATACCGGGGACGATCTCATCGAAATAAGTTGTCATTGTAATACATTGATTATTAATAAGGTACTTGAAGAAATTGTTGAGGCAGGCGCCCGTATAGCAGAACCGGGTGAATTTACCTACCGCGCCTTCATGAACGGCAAAATGAATCTGACCCAGGCCGAAGCAGTGGCGGAAATCATCAATGCCCGTTCCCGACAAAGCTTGACCCAATCGGTTCGCCATCTGGAAGGCAAATTGTCCGAACGCGTCAATGAGATCAGAAAGGATATATTAAACTACCTGTCTCTGTTAGAAATCAATTTAGATTTCTCAGAAGAAGAAATTGAGGCGTTGCCTTATCCCGAATTAAGCAAAACGGTTTCGACCACAATTGACCGCATCCATCAATTGCTAAGCACCTACGATTATGGAAGATTGTTACAGGAGGGAATTAATCTATTAATTTTAGGCAAGCCGAATGTGGGGAAATCGAGCTTGCTGAATGTATTGGTTGAAAAAGAGCGCGCCATAGTTAGTGAAATTCCGGGCACCACTCGCGACTACATTGAAGCCAGCCTGGAACTCGATGGGCTGGCAGTGAAGGCTGTCGATACCGCCGGTGTGCGCCAAACCGAAGACACGGTTGAAGCCATTGGCGTTCAGCGAACGCTTGAACAACTTAAGACCACCGATATTGCTTTGTGTCTATTCGAATCTCATCATAGGTTGGCAGAGGATGATCGGGCTTTAATGAAAATCATCCGTGACAATATGAATGAGGTAAAATTTGTGCTAATATTAAACAAAACAGATTTGGGACATGACAGCGAGACCGAGCGGGCTTTGCAGTCGCTAGATTTGCCTCTTGTGAAGATTTCTGCTACCAATAATTCGGGAATTGCGCAATTAAAAGAAACGATCAAGAAACAATTTATCCATGATCAGAGTATGGAAGCAGAAGAAGTGGTCGTCACCAGCATCAGACACAAGAGAGCATTGGAAAAAACCATTGATGCGTTAACAAACGCAAAACAAAGCATTGAACTTAATGCCAGTGAGGAGATTATTGCGGTAGATATTCGTTTGGCATTGGATCATCTTGGCGATATCACCGGAGAAACCACTTCGGAAGATGTTCTAAATCATATATTTTCAAGCTTTTGTATCGGAAAATGATTGTGTTTCACGTGAAACAAATAGGATTTTTTTATGAATAGATTTGAAGTTGTAGTTGCCGGAGGCGGCCATGCTGGGATTGAAGCGGCGCTTGCTACTGCTCGCCTGGGACTGAACACAGCCTTGGTAACGCTCAAGAAAGACACGATTGGCAAGATGTCCTGCAATCCCGCAATTGGCGGATTAGCAAAAGGACATCTGGTCAGAGAGATAGATGCACTGGGCGGCGAAATGGCCAAGATCATTGATACGACCGGAATTCATTTTAAAATGCTGAATCGGTCTAAAGGCCCTGCCGTTTGGTCACCCCGAGCCCAAGCCGATCGTGTGGCTTATATGCGAGAAGCGCAGCGCAGAGTCTTTGCTCAGGCGAATTTATCCGTCATTGCCGGCTCGGTGGTAGGACTTATGCAAGATAAGGGGGAAATTTCGGCTGCCGTGCTGGAAGATGGCAGTCGCATTCTCTGTCGCTCCCTTATTTTAACCTGCGGGACTTTTTTGAATGGCCGCATTCATATCGGCTTAAACAATCTTGAAAGCGGCCGCGCCGGCGAACAGGCGATCAAAGGGTTGACCGGGAATCTAAAAGACATCGGGTTTCATACCGGAAGGCTTAAAACCGGGACGCCGCCTCGTGTTCATCGCGATAGTATTGATTTCAGCAAAGTGCAGGTGCAGGAACCGGATGATCCGCCTATCCCCTTTTCTTTTGAAAGGGAGAAGATCGAACGCGAGCAGTTGAGGTGTTATATTACCTACACCAACACCAATACCCATGATTGGCTGAGAACCGGCCTGGATCGCTCGCCGATGTATACCGGAGTAATCAAGGCAACCGGAGCCCGCTATTGTCCGTCAATTGAGGATAAAATCGTTCGCTTTGCAGATAAAGATCGCCATCAAATTTTTCTAGAACCGGAGGGATTCGACAATCCGGAAGTTTATGTCAACGGATTTTCGACAAGTCTGCCTGAAGACGTGCAGGAAAAAGCCATCCGCACGGTAGTTGGTTTGGAAAACGCCCAGATTATCCGCCTCGGATACGCTGTTGAATACGACTTTTTCCCCTCTTATCAATTGCAAGCGACTTTGGAAACAAAGCTGGTGGAAAACTTGTACTTCGCCGGCCAAATTAACGGTACTTCCGGCTACGAAGAAGCTGCCGCCCAGGGACTGCTGGCGGGCATCAATGCGGCAATGAAGCTACTGGATCGAGAGCCTTTGACCCTGGATCGCTCCGAAGCCTATGCCGGGGTTTTGGTCGATGATTTGATCAACAAGACGATACTGGAGCCGTATCGCATGTTTACCTCACGAGCCGAATTCCGACTGCTGTTGCGACATGATAATGCAGATTTGCGGCTAATGGAACATGGCCATCGTATCGGTCTTATAGGCGATGCTACTTATGAGAGAATGGTCGAGCGACGAGAAGAAATCGCAGCGCTAAAAGAAAAGATTGGTTCGACCACAATGCCTCCTGAAACATTTAATGCTTATGCTGAAGAAATGAATAGTTCAAAGATTACACAGGCGGTGCCGCTGCAACAATTGATCAAACGTCCTGAAGTGAAATTAGAAGAAATAATCAGTCGGTCGGAAAACTTCGCAAGTGAGGAGTATTCGGTCGCAACCAGAACGGAAGTAGATTTTTCAATAAAATACGAAGGCTTTTTAAAACGGCAGCAGGATTTGGTCGATAAGTTTAAAAAAATGGAAAACACCAAAATACCCGATTGGATTGATTATGATGCCATAGGTTCCCTGTCTACCGAAGGCCGGGAAAAATTAAAACAGGTTCGCCCGCACTCCATGGGACAGGCGGCGCGAATATCCGGAGTGCGACAGGGTGACATTTCTATACTGATGGTTTATCTGGAAAAAGGCAATCGGGAAAGGAAAATTGTTTCACGTGAAACAGTTGCATAATATAGGAATGTTTTAAAGAACTTCTGCTTAGCGAAGTAGGGTGATTTAATTTAAAACGCCTCGTCAGTTTTACTCGGCGAGGTGTTTTAGTTTCCAACAAATCCACTTCATTCAGCCGCTTCGGCTTTTTCAACTTTCCAGATCGAGTTCACAAAATATCTTTTGGAATCGTAAAGTTGCTTTTCAATAGTATATCCGGTGCGCTTTGCCAATTGTTCAATATCCATGTGTAGATATTTATAAGAATACTCGGTATGAATGGGTTCCCAGGCCTGAAAATCGAATAATTGACCTACGGCTTCGATAAATACAGTTTGGGCTTCCTGGCTCACTAAATAGCTTTCGATGGCCCCGGAAAATACATTATAACTGGAATAGAATCTGAACTTGTTTAAATCAAAGTTTCCCCCCAATTCTCTGTTAATCCGCCGTAGCAGATTTAGATTAAATTCCGCGGTAATGCCGTTTTCATCATTATAGGCTTTTAACATTAGATTGATGTCTTTCTTCAAATCAAATCCAATGACAACTAAATCTCCGTCATTAAGTGTATTCCACAAACTTCGCAAAAAGACGCGCGCCTGAGCGCTATGAAAATTGCCCAGATTTGAACCTAAAAAAAGAACCATGTTCGGCTGCTGAGTAAAATTGGATAACCATTTAAGACCTTCAAAATATTCGGCAACAATTCCTCTGGCGTTCAATGAAGCGAATTCCGTTTTTAAGGTTTTCATCAATATTTTCATCGCCCCTTCAGAAATATCGATGGGAATGTATTGAAATTCGTTGGACTTTTTAAGAAAGTGCTCTATTAAAATCTTTGTCTTCGCGCCATCACCTGCTCCCAGTTCCACCAAATTAAACGACTTGCCGGTTAATAGATTAGCAAATTCTTCTGTCTTAGTACGCAATATTTCGAATTCGCTTTTGGTGAGATAGTATTCCGGCATGCTCATGATTTGCTGAAATAACTCAGAGCCCCGATCGTCATAAAAATATCTGGATGGTAATCGTTTGGGACGCTCCGACAATCCAATCAATACATCCAGTGCAAAGGCTTGATTTTCATCTATTGCATTTTCCAAATCTTTTGGTTTTAAGACCTTGTAAGAGATGCCCATCTTTATCTGCCTTTATGTTTTATAAGCTTCAACCTTATGCCTGAGATGTTATAACAAGAATGGTAAGAACGATTAGGCACGCTTCCCGGAGGATTGGACGCGGGATAAAATAATGATTCCCAATAGGACAAAAGGGATACTCAGCAACTGGCCCATATTAATTGGCAAGTCTGCTTCCCAGGGAGACTGAATCGCCTTGAAAAATTCCACAAAAATTCGAAAGGTAAAAACACACACCAAAAACATTCCAAATAAAAAGCCACTGCGAATCTTTCCTGATTTGCGCTGATATAAATAATATAGCAATAAAAAAACGAGTAAGTAAGCAACGGCTTCATATATTTGAGTCGGATGGCGGGGAATATCATCCACCCGAGTAAAGACAAATGCCCAGGGCACCTCGGTCGGTTTTCCATAGATTTCCGAGTTAAACAAGTTTCCCATTCTAATGAAGAATCCGGCCAAAGCAACAACAATGACAATGCGATCCAGAACCCACCAATAGTTTATATCTTTTTTGCCTTTTGCAAAAAAATACATCGCCGCCAAAATCCCTATCGCTGCGCCATGACTGGCTAATCCACCATGCCAGATCATGACAATCTCCAGCGGATGGCTTAAATAGTACCCAGGATCGTAAAACAAACAGTGCCCCAATCTTGCGCCGGCAATCGTTCCGATAAACATATAAATGAACAATTCATCCAAATATTTTTCAGGCTTTTTCTCCGTTAACAAAATTTTGCGAAAAATATAAAATCCAAGCAGGAAAGATAACGCAAAGCCCAATCCATACCAGCGGATAGAAAACGGTCCCACACTGAAGATTTCCGGGTCAACACTCCATTCAATCATTAAGTTTCACTTGTTTGTTTTGGGGATTCCAAATTTGACTCATTTTTGCCCTTGAATACCCAAGCTGTGAAGCTTTTCTCAGCAAATCATTTCCTTCTTCAACCCGATTATTCTCCAATAAAAATTGGCCATAGTAAAAATGAGCCGCGCCGTTTTTCGGATCGAATTCCACTGCCTTTCTGAAAAACTCCTCCGCTTCCACTTCTTCATGGTATTCTTTCGCTAAAAAATAGGCGAAAGAACAATACAAACTCACATCAGCAGGGAATTTAGAAATAGCGATCCGAAACCGCTGTTCGGCATCTTTTGTCTTACCCAGTAGATTATAGGTAAATGCTAAATAGATGTGGGCGCTAAGGTTTTGCTCGTCATATTTCAGAGCTTCTTCTAATATATTTCTGGCTTCGTTAAATCCTGGGTGGCCTAACTTCCACATCATCACTGCAAGCTGTATAAGGGCAGGTACATATGCCGGACTCAAATCCAGAGCGGTTTGAAGATGTTTGAGAGTACGTTCCCGATCATCATGGTCTTTATACCACATGGCCATATTATAATGAGCTTCCAAATTATCAGACTCAATTTCCCATGCTTTCTGAAAGTTAATCTTTGCCTGAACATCCCGCTCGGTTTGAAGGTGGAGAAGGCCTAAAAACAAATAAGCCTCCGCCGTAGCATAAGCTTGGAAAGATTCCTGATAATATCGTTCCGCAAGCGCTTTCCTGCCCGCCGTATGATGAATATATCCTACCAGGCAGTTGGCAGTGGCCAGCGCTTCTCTGAGATTGGTATGGGATATAATCTCACGCATTTTTTTGGCCGCACTCAATGCTTCTTTGAATTGAGCCTGTCCTAACAACACCCAGGCCAGTGCCCCCCAATATCCCGGATTATTTTCAATCTCTAATGCCTGACGATAATATTTTTCGGCAGAGGATAGGTCGCCACTCTGTTCCAAATCTTTTGCGTTTCGGTAAAGCTGAGTCGATTTATCGAAGCTTTTCTTTTTTGTCGTCATTTTTTTAAGGGTTACTTTTCATTTCTTCTTCTCAGTTCGGACAAAACCAAAAATACTCCCGCACACACCGCCCATAATATGAGCAAATTCGGAAATATTATTATATTGAATGGATTTTATTAATTCTTGCCCAAGAAACAAAATTAAAATTAGAATGAATGTTAAGGGAATCGTGCCCGCTCTGAAATTTGCAAAAGAACTTAAAAGGATCAGCATAAAAACGATGCCACTGGCGCCCATTAACCCACTCTCAAACAAAAAGTTGTTCAGCAGCGCTGTTACAATTGCCGTAATTAATGCCATTAAAAACAAATACTTAGTCCCATATTTTTCTTCCAGCATGGGCCCTAATAGCAGGATAAAAGTAAAATTTGATACCAGGTGAGTCCAATTGGCATGTCCGGCAACATGGACGCAGAGGCGAACGTAAGAGAGCGGATCAAGGAAAGACATGTGAGGATATAAAGTAAAGAACTGCCTTGTCGTTTCTCCGTTGGTAAGTCTATCCACAATCATCACCAGAATAGAGATAAATGTAAACGTAAGGATAAAAGGAGCATTATAACTTATTCTCATGTATAAATTTAGTACCTCATAAATAATTACAGGTGTTTTCAATGAATTTTAATAATAAATTTTCTTTTTTGATATAACAAGTATTCAAACAAGTTTGTCTCCAAATCCATTTGCAAACCCCGGCGGGACTTTTTAATTTTATGGTTCTAAAATCTAATTTAAAACAATTTAAAATCTGGAGATTGAATTTATGCGACAACAATCTGTGTTGGCAAGTGACATCGATAATACGCTAACCGGAGATCGAGCGGCGTTGGATAGATTAGCAGTTCGGTTAAAAGAACTCCGGAAACAAAATCAGTTGAAACTATTTCTCTCTACCGGCAGGAGACTTAATCAGGTACTGGAAGGATTTGAGAACGAAGGTATTCCCAAAGGCGATGCGATTATTTCCCAGGTAGGGACAGAAATCTATCTTCCTCCCTATTCTCTGCAAATGAAACAAATGAAAGAATGGGATGATTTTCTTCATCAAAAATTTTCACGTGAAAAGGCGTTGAGTTTTATAAAAGATATAGAAGGTTTAGAAATGCAGCCGCATATTTTTAACACACCCCTCAAAGTAAGTTGCTATTTGGATAAAGCACCGGATCCCCACAAAGCAGCGTCAATAGTTGAGCAACGGGTAAAGGAAACAGATGGCGATGCTTACCAGGTAGTTTGGTCCAGTGGCAGAGATCTGGACATCCTTCCGGCCGCCGCAGGGAAGGGCAAAGCCATTCGTTTTTTGATCGATTTTCTTGAACTTTCTCCTCAAAAAGTCATTGTTGCGGGCGATAGTGGAAATGACCGGTCTATGTTTGATGAATTCTCTCAAGGAATTGTGGTGAATAATGCTCAGCCGGAACTGAAAAAGATGAAGGAGGATTCATCTGCGGACATTTATTTCGCTCAAAAACCATTTGCGGCAGGCGTTGAAGAAGGATTGATTCATTTTGATTTGCTTTAAAAATATTAAATATAGATTTTCTGCAACCGAAAAACAATAAGGGAGCACAATGGCTAATAATTCAGATAAACAATTGGAGAAATCGTTTTTATCTTCCCCTCGACAACACATCCTAATGATTACCAACCATGGTATCCATCAATGGAATGTTATCCCCGGATTACCGGACACAGGTGGCCAAAATGTTTTTGTAAACCACCTTACAGAGACCCTGGCCAAATTGGGTTTCAAAATTACAATTGTAAATCGGGGCGGGTATGCTCATCCGACTACCGGGGAAATGCATACCGGTGTACATTACAAGGATGAAAATCAAAGAATTTTGTATATTGAAGATAATAAGAAGGCGTTTGTTCGCAAGGAAGATATGAACGAACAAACCCCACAGCTTACCGAATTTTTAAGTCACTTTTTAGCTGAGGAAGGAATGCAGGTCGACCTTATTATATCCCACTACTGGGATGCAGCCAAAGTTGGTGTTTTGCTCAACCGACAACTTCCTGAAAGAGTAAAGCATGTATGGGTCCCGCATTCCCTGGGCGCAGTTAAAAAAAGAAATATGAGCCCGGATACCTGGGCTGATCTCCGCATTGATGAACGCATTGCGGTTGAGAAAGAACTGGTTCCCGAATTGGATGGAATTGCTGCTACCTCTTCCTTAATTCACAAATCCCTGGAAAAAGATTACGATTATCAACATCCGTTGTTTTTACCGCCCTGTGTTAATGCGAATCGTTTTCATCCCCGCAAAATTGAATCCGATCATGAAATTTGGCAATTCCTACACAGATGCACCGGGCTCCCGATTGAAAACATACAGAAGTGTAAGATTATAACCGAGATTAGTCGAACTGACAAAACCAAGCGTAAAAATATATTAATAGAAGCATTTGCCAAGGCGCATCAAAAAGACCCCAACACCTTTCTAATTGTGGCAATCGATGATACTGAAAAAGAACTGTCAGCTGAATTAAAAGGACTGATAGATCGATTGGGAATCAAATCACATGTAGCAGCGATCGGTAACGAGTGGGACCGATTGCCTTATCTCTATGCGATTACCTCTATCTACTGTTCTCCATCAGTCATGGAGGGATTCGGAATGGCAGTGCAGGAAGCAGCTGCGACAAAAGTACCGGTAGTTGGCAGTCACTTGATTCCATTCGTGGTTGAGTATTTATTAGGCAAAGACGTACAAACCCTTTCTCACGACGGAGGCCAACCGTTGCGCCAGGGCGAAGGTGCCTTTGTGGTCGAAGCCGACGATGTGGAAGGATTCGCCTATGCGTTAGAATTATTATTTTCGAATGACTCCTTGCGACATAAAATGGGAGAGAATGCCTATCACATCACGATTCCCTACTTCACCTGGAAGGGAATGACCCAGCGTTTTCTTGAAAAGATTGAAGTTGAACTGCCAACAGTGGAGAAATAATTATATGTCCAGACAACTGAGTAAGGAAGATTTAGATAAAATTTTGCAGGCCGATTCCATTGAAAACCTCTCGGTTCAACAAATATTTTCCTTATTCCGTGAAGAGAAACAGCTTACCGACTATCTTCCGGATGGAATTTACCATGTAGACCCCCGAGACGGTGCTCTGATTACTTACAACTCCAAGCGGGCACGACGTCCCCATGATTATGTTGTTCCCCGGGAAGAAGAGCCGGTAAGTCAAACATGTCCAATTTGTTTGGGAACCACCACCGGAGCAATTGATGTTGCCGAATTAAGCGAAGGCTTCACGTTTATCAATAAAAACTTATTTCCAATTCTTGGCGCTTTAGATCGAATCGATCCCAAGTATTTAGAGCGCATGGCGCACGAAGAACATTTTCCGATGGGAAAGGTTTCTTACGGGCTTCACTTTTTGCAATGGACTTCTTCCCTTCATGACCGAGACTGGCACAATATTCCCCTGGCAGACCGTGTCATTGTATTACAGCGATTAGCTGCTTTAGAAAAAAAATTGTTGTTTGAGTCGGATGACATGATGCCGATCTCAGAACCCTGGAATCCAGAAAAAACCACTTATGGCTACGTTTCGATTATTAAAAACTGTGGTTCGCTGGTGGGTGGTTCTTTAAATCACGGGCATCAACAGATTGCTTTTAGTAATGTCATGCCCCGAAAATTTTATAACAATTGGCGCTTCTTTGAACAGAGGAAGGAACTGTTTTCTAAATTTCTGCTCCGCGAAAATCCTTCCCAGTTATTGGTTCGGGATTATGGAGAAGCAGCTCTGGTTGTACCGTACTTTATGAAACGCCCCTATGACATGATGATACTCTTAAAAGACGTGACAAAACAGTATTTGTCTGACTTAACGCTCGATGAACTGAAAGCCGTAGCAACGGGATTTTATGATGCTATCCGGGCGATACTCATAATCATGCCGCGTATCGGGAAAGACATTGCCTATAATGTGACGGTTAATAATGGACCGGGAGCGGGATTGTATGTTGAGTTTTTGCCTTACACCCAGGAAACCGGCGGGTTCGAACACTTGGGCCTTTGGGTTTGTCAGGACAATCCTGATAATGTTGCGGCGCGGCTGAGAGATATATTAGACCAGGAATTAGATACTCCTGCATATGCCGGTAACCAGTAATTCGCATTTTTAGGTTAAAGCAAAACTAATTTAAAGTTCCTTTTTTATATAAGATTTTTGTATTATTTTTCTGGTTGATAAGTGAAGCAACCGGAATTTTATCTTATGTCATACACGGGGTATTTATTAATAGTACAGACAACTAATCGGATATTCCCCGGACAAAGTTATCACTCCGTACCAGAAGTTTACCATAATTAGGAGTATAATGACATGAATCAAGCAGGGCAATTCGTTAACTCCATATTAATGTTATCCATTCACGGTTATGTTAGTGCAGAGCCTGAACTTGGGAAACCTGACACAGGAGGACAAGTCGTTTATGTTCTGGAATTGGCCAAGCGTTTCAGCCGTCTGGGCAGACGGGTGGATTTAGTTACCCGACGCTTTGAAAACCAATCCGAGTTCGATGAAATCAATGAAAATTTTCGAGTATGGAGAATTCCTTTTGGAGGCAAGAAGTTTATTCGCAAAGAGGATATGCATGATTATTTAAATGATTTCGTCACTAATTTTTTATCAGCTGCACGCAATCGCGGTGCGCAATACGATATTGTTTATTCCCACTATTGGGATGCTGGATGGGCCGGACAAAAGATTGCTGAGGAATTTGGTACCCCTCATGTCCATACACCTCACTCCTTAGGCTGGTGGAAACAGCACAACATGGGCAGTGATGTGGATAAGGAAGAGATGGAAAAAGAGTACCGATTTGAAGAACGTATCCGAAAAGAATTCCTCGTTTATCAAACTTGCGACCAAATTATTGCCACTACTGAACCGCAAACAGAATTATTAGAAAAACAGTATGACGTCCTGGAACGCCACATAACTGTAATTCCCCCGGGTATGGATGAAAACCGTTATTCTCCGGTTCGTCAGGAAGAACGCGACGAGCTTCGAAAACGTTATGACATAACTGGTAAGGATGTCCTGGTGGTGGGTCGGATGGCGTCTAATAAAGGATACGATTTGTTATTTAAGAGCCTTCCAACTTTGTTTGAATTAGTTCCCGAATCCCGACTTATCGCCGGAATCGGTGGTGAGAGCTCTCACGAGGAAGACCCGGAGATCCAGGAATTAAAAAAGTTAGCGGAAGATCTTGGTATAAGTGATAAAATTGTATGGGTGCCTTATATCCCTGAAGAAGACCTTGCCAATTATTATCGGGCGGCAGCTGTATTTGCGCTTCCTTCCCGGTACGAGCCATTTGGCATGGTCGCTATCGAAGCAATGGCCTGCGGGACCCCTACCGTCGTAACAGTACATGGTGGATTGTTTGAACTGATCAATTTTGGACACCAGGCACTGTTTGCAGATCCCCACCGCCCGATAGAGTTTGGTGCGATGTTAGCAGTGCCAATATTACACCCTTCCCTGGCCCATCAATTTTCGGTGGAAGGCACCCGTTTTGCTCGACGTAACTTCGGCTGGACAGGAATCGCCAAAAGAGTGCTGACCATTTTCGATTCCTTACGAACCATGCCGACAATTTAGTGCATTCGGAATGCCTCGATCTCACATTTGCCCAACGTTTTTTAGCACACTGGTTTTTGTGGAGATATTGCTGTTTATCACTACCACGCCGCTTGCTGCTCGGTTCCAAGCCAAACCTTTTAGTAGCGCTCAAATCGGCATTAATTATGTACCCAACGCCTTTCAAAATTCCTTAGGTGATTTTTGGGATGCTGGGAATGGCGGAGAGATATTTTGGGAAATGCCTTTTTACATGGGGACAGTGCAAGCAGGTGGGCGATTAACCTCATTCTCCAGGAAGCGAAATGACTTACCGAATTTTCATTTAGCCAATTACTATTTGCAATGGGGATATAAATGGAGTTTACCATTTCACTTAAAATGGTTTACCGGGATGCGAGCAGGAAACTCAACCATGTGGTTTGGGAATAATGCTGCGTATCCTTCCGCTTCAAATATTACGGAAAGTGAATTAACCGCCGGAATTCATAGCTATATTTCATATCAGTTTTTGCCTACATGGTCCATTCGGATTTGCGGTGATTATTTAAAAATGTTTACCCGAAAGCGAGTAAACTTATTTTACATTTCTATAGGGATTGGTCGCTCGCTTAAATTACCGGATTGGCTCATGAAATTTTTGGAATAAGAACAATTAATCTGTTCGCATCCCTTCCCGGATTTCCAATAGCTTCGCCACATCCTTTCGGCACATGCGACGGAATTCACAGTAAAACCGACATTCCGGTTCATCAGGATATTCAGTATGTCGAAAGCTGCCCTCACGAATGCCATTAATATGTGTGAAGAGATGCTCTTTAGCCAGTTCAAGGATTTCCTGAAACGTAAGCCGATGCCCGCTTTCATCTATAATTGATTTATTGGGCAATTGCGCCTGCCTTCTTGCCGTGATATCCAATCCTGCATTTTTATCGAGTATCACCGGTTTTTGCTGAACATTGTTCACATCTCTAACTTGATAATTTGCGGCCATCACCGGTCGAATGTTTTCTCCGGGCTTATGCTCTTGCAACAATTGAGGCAATACAACCGCATAAATCGGAAGTTGCAAGGCCACTCCTTTTTGTATATCGGCAGCCTTGGTTTCCGCTCTGCCGGTTTTGTAATCCAATAATATTGCCTCCCCCCGATCGTTCAGGTCAATTCTATCTATTTTGCCAGTGATTTGAACAGTTTTTCCTGCTATCTGCAAAGTGATCGGTTCTTTTACAGATATGGGGTCTTGCTCTGCTTTTCTTCCGGCAGGACCGAAGGCGATTTCAAAAAAGGCGGGATAAAATCTCAAATTGGGGATGTATTCTTCCTCTTTTCTCAAAAAGTCATCCCAAATTCCAGGATTATTGGTCGATCCCAAATATCTCTCTTTTTCTAACTCAAATAGTATTCCTTTAAACGGAAAATCTGCAAATGCTTCCTCCGCAATTTCTTTTAAGAGCTTCGTATGTTCCCACGGCTGATGGTGATGATTTTGTTCCCGTAATTTGGTGTAAAACCGGAACAGGGTTTGATGGACCATTTGTCCCTGTTCGATTGGGGTCAGCTCCGGAACTATCTCCTCTTCTTCGTCAATACGCAGAATATATTTGAAGAAAAATTTGATCGGACAATACGCGTAGGTCTCCAGACGAGTTATTGAAAAGGGATGTTCGGCAAATTGTTGTTGTAATAGGTCAACAATCCGCCGTTGCCTGGATAAAAATCCCTCATATTCATTAAACGCGCCTCTGGCTCGTTTTGTATAATTTATCCGAACCCGATGCAACCAGAACGGAAGACTGTTAATAATCTCCTCATTATCCGAATTCAATTCTTTCCATCTCTGTAGACTGAGTCGATCTGTTTTTCGAATTTTGGCGGGAATATTCTCAGCAATCTGAGGCAGTAATTTCCTGGGATTTCTTAAAAATTGCGGCGATGGTAATTGCTGCCGCCAGCGCACTATGGTTTGATCTGCAAGTGTATTTAAAAAATTTGACGGCACCCGGGCAGATTCTTTTTCAAATCGTGGATATGTGAAAACTATTCTTTTTGCGGAAGATTTCAGAATTTGGTAGAACATGAATCGATCCTGCGCCAGCAAATCTTCTGTCGCGGCCAATCCCAATTGTTCGCGTTCCTCATCATTAAAGAACACATCCTGGGTAAATGGTCTCGGAAAATCTCCTTCAACCATGCCACCGAAGATCAAGACTTGAGGAGTATTTGATAAAATTTCCAGCCGGGGCATTATCTGAACTCCGTAATTTGCCCATTCGCGCAAATTGTAGGTCGCTTGAGATACCAGGAGGTTCAAATACTGGTGGAATTCTTTTAGTGCTAATTTCCTCTCGCCGTGAAGATTGGTAACGATCCAACTAAATTGATCGAGCAATTTTACAAATCGGTTAAAAGCACGATACTCTTTTTCCTTCTCCTGCGCAGAAATTTCGCTATGAGATTTTTCATACCAATCCAAAAAGCCAAAATCGCGCAACAATGTCAGGTAGCGGTTGCGGAATTCCTTAACCTGCTGTCCTGGTTCTAACTCTTGCAGGTGCGCTAAAAGCCTTTTCAACTGCGGCTTAGTTTTTTCCAGCTTCTGCAGTTTGTCCTGAATTCGACGCTCATCGAAATTGTCTTCGGCAGTCCCCTCCGATAATCGCTTTTGAAGATGATCTAAATACTTATCCAGATTCTCTTCCCAATTTCCCTGGAAATGCGTCAATCGCAATTCTTTCGCAATTAACTGCACCCCATCGGCCGAAGCGCTTTCATCTTTTTTTGAAGGGGCATAAAAAGGTGACGTGATTAATTGGATCAGCTTTTTTACCTCATACCGCGACTCGGGCACTTCCAGAAGCAGTAGGAAACTGCGAATTAGCGGAGACTGGCTTAATTGAAATCCGGTAGAAAGATTATATGGCACTCCATAATCAGAAAATATTCCGTGAATCAGCGGCGCATAGTGTTCTAAAGAAGGAAAAGTAATACCAATTTGATGAAGCGGGACATTTAAGTAAAGGTGCAATCCCTTGATGTAATTGGCGATGAAGGCAATCTCTTCATTCCGGTTCATGGCCGGCTGCAGGAGAATATCCTTGTCATCAAGCTGCAACGGCTGGTCGGGCGTTTCTCTGCGGAATAAATATTTTTCCCAGGAGTGAGGTTTTCTATCTTGAATAAGCGTAGGAGTTAAGGTTTGTAACTCGGTGTAGGCAGGCTCCACATGCTCAAATAGCAAGGGGTGTTCGGGAAGATAATCCAATTTTATTTTAGACGAGCAAATGTTACGGATCTTTTCAAAAAAACGATACATCGGACGGGTAAACAGGCCATACCCGTTTAAATAAATCATTTTTATATGAGGAAAATATTTTCGCCAAGAGTTTTCATCCAGACGCTCGATAACTCTTTGGATTGCACCCGCTTCATCTATTAATCGGCTTCCCAGCAATTTTTCAAATTCATCAATTAATAAAGCGAAGTCGTGAGTGCGCATATCATCTTCATCAACATTCTGGGTAAGTTGATGAGATGAATAGCCATATTCCCGTAGTTCTGTCAAAAGCTCTTCAACTTTGCGTACTAAACCTCTCCGTTTAGCACTTCCGGGCGAAAAGAAACGCAAAGCCGCGCCTTCCTTTTTCAGGATTTCTTCCACTAAAAAAAGGCGCATTGATGGAGAGATTACTTTACGTGCATCGGGAAATGAGCGATAAAATTCGACCACAAATTCATAGAAAGTATAAACTGGTGGGGAGGGGAGAGCACCTTGACCGGACAATTCTATTAACTGTTCTTTAAAATATCGCACCGCCCGCTTAACCGGTAAGAAGTAAATGAAATCGTACTCGAAATCGGGGTTACGACTGATCCTTTCAAATATTTCATCTTTAAAATAATAATAGTCGTCGGCCGGACCAATAATAAGTTCAAACGCGGGCTGTTCGGACATTAATATTTTCCTTTGTTATGAACATTCTAAAAAACATTGAGAAAAAAGTATGAACATTTGACTCTTATTGATTAGTATAAATAAAAAAATTTAAACACTTCCATAGTGAATGTCGTAAAACTTGTAAAGGTTAATAAATGAGTTATGAAGTTTGTTCTATAGATTGTCGGAGGAATCGTAACATGTGAGGAAATTTAAACACTTTTTGATATTTTTGAATAAAAATTTGATATTTATCAATTTCTATTCACAGACCGAATTTTCTTAACTTCAATATATACAAAAACTTAACCGGCGATATTTGTCATAAATAATTTAAAATAAAATGGTATAAAAATTGCAAAATTGTGATATAGCTTATAAAAGTCTATGAAGAATCACTTATGTTTTATGCATCACAATACACAGAAAGGACAGGAGATGAAACTCAAAATTAAGCTGAAAATGAAGATTAAACGAATGAAGAAAGAATACAGTGTCTAAGAGGAATGCCCCGTCATCGCACGGGGCTTCTTATTTTATGAGGATGCCGCAATTTGGGTAATCCAGGCGTCTTCAAATTTACGCTGTTTCACCAGTTGCAAAAAGTCTTCTGCCGCAGACCGTTGACTGAATCGTCCCACCACTACTTTCCATATCGATTGCTGCTGATAAATTTTAATCGGCTGCTGAAATTCCTTTTCCAGCGATTGGCCTAACTCCAATGCTTTTGATCTATCGTTGGTGGCAAAGACTTGAATAGCATAATAAAAGGCATCTCCCGTCACCGAAACACCTGATCTCTGCTCTGTAGCCATCTCTTCTCCCCCGGTGCTTTTGGGCACATGTATATCTGTTTCAACAATCCAGCTGCCGCTAACATCCGCATGTCTTAGCCTATCCAACAAAATCTCGGCCTCTTTTCGATCCGTAAAATTCCCCAACTGAACTTTGTATAGGCCATCCGGAGAATGCATGACATATACGGAATCTAATTGCAGTTCCTGCAATTGTTCGGCAATTTTTGTCGCATTCCCCTTATTGCTGCCCGCAAAAACCTGTACCCGGTATCCCATTCCAATCTTATAAGGCAACGCAGCAATTTGCTCTGCTTTTTCGCCCACACTTTTCAAAGAAATTTGTTCTTGTTTGTAGGTTTCAATCAAGTGCGTAAAGCTGCGGCTTTCCAAAAAGTTCTTTAATTCGTTAGGCATTTGCGCCTGAATTGAAGAAGCACTCAAAAGCAAGGTCATCAGCCATAAAAATCTAATTTTAAATGCGAAGTTGGTAATGAAAAGTCTCATGCTCATATTTAAAAAAATATTTCTGGTTTATAAGTTACGTTTCAGGAAACATGCAGAACTTAATAATATTTATAGAGCGCAAGCCCCGGATAGTAAAAATCTAAGATTTCCGTGTGCGAAAAGCCCTTCAACGACATGCCAATTGCTCCCCACTGGCACATCCCTTTTCCATGCCCGGCACCGGCACCAATGATAAAGTACTTATCAGGATTAACCGGAGATTTGTTAATGAAGAAAAATCTACTTGGAATCGGGTTCCGGTTCTCATCTGCTAAAATACGGCGAATACGGAACTGATCGACCAAGTATTCCTGGTCTTCAACGTTAATGTTCATTTCAGCAACACGACCGCTTGCAGTTCGCCCGCTAATTTCCAAATTCATTTCAAAACCAGCCTCTAACCATTTTTGTACGGTTAGAGAATCTATCTGAAATTCTTTTTCCAAATTCTGTAAGGTGGTCTCCACTTCCCGTATTTCTATCCATCGATATAATGGGGAGACTTTACAATTGTATTCGTCATCGGTAATGTCCTCAGTCATTGCCCCTCTTCCTCCGATAAGTCTCGCCACAGTATCGGAAACGGCTTCCAATACACCTCCGCAAGTGGAATGGAAATGAGTAATAACAGGCTTATATTGATTGGCGAGAATAAATCCTTTAGTGTCCTTAATTGCTTTTTCAGCCTGAGCTGAATGTTTCGATACCCCTTTGTATATTTGATCCCAGGAATCAGCACGAATATCATAATTTTGACCGGTGGGATGGTCCAGTCGATAGCAGGCGTATGAACGAGCGGCGATAGTTTGGGCATAAACGGCTTCTTTATAGTCATTTTGACCGGTGGGTATTTCATAAGGGACAACCCCAAGAAGATAAGCTTCCACAGGTATTTTATTTACAGCGGTAATTTCCTGTCCATCCCAATGGAGTGATAATTCTCCTGTATAGGGAATATTATTCCATACAAATTGGGAATTGGGGAATTCAGGATTAAATGTCAAGGTCTGTGGTTCAAAAATTTCAAAATAACGCTGGTCGCTCTTCAAAACCAGGTGACTGCCTTCTGCATAAACCGAAAAAACACCCAGATTCTCATCCAGGAGATAATTGGCTTCTTCTAATTTCAATCGAAAATTTTCCTGAAAAGCCAATGTGTTATTTCCTGTATTTTCTGAAAGACAAACGCGAATATTGGGTATTGCCGCTTTTTCGCCAGCCTTGGGCTCTTTGGGAATCGTTGCGCCACAGCCCAACAATAACAGGGATGCGATCAGAGAAATGATCATGCAGCGAATGAACTTAAACCAATTTTGAATATGTTGGAAAGAATGTACCGATTGGGAATGTTTAAGAGGTTGCGCTGAAATTTGAATCATATTTTTTTCTTTTAAATGGAAGTCCTGGATGAACAAATTATCACTTTAGAAGCCAAGATTTAAAATATTAATGCCTGCTTTAAAACCAAATCCGGAAACATCAATCTGTTGAAATGTCGGCAGTCCTGCCTCATTTCGTTCATTCTGTCTGGTAGCCTCTGAATCATTGTAAACCACATCAAAAAAGAACAACCCGTCACGACTTATCTTTAATCCCAGGCCAGCTGTCACCTGCCAACCCAGTCCATTAAAAAAGCGGGTTCTTTCTATGTCCTCCACAAAATTATTTTCATGGTTCCAGATGAATTCCCAGCCTAAACCGCCGGAAGCCCGGAAATAAAACGGACTTTGCTCCCCCATTTCCAATTCATAATCTAATTTGAGAAATATTGGAATAATACGAGTTGTAAATTCTAACTCGACCTGCTCTTTGGTGAAGGTGATTCCTCCGACTATTGAATCTGCGATGGTAGTTGTTTTTCTAAAGGTGGTTTTGAAGTGATTGATTTCAATGCTCCAGTACAGACGGTTGTCAATTTTTCGTCCGGTACTAATACCTAAAATGTTACCGGAACCTGTATCAATTGGATCTAACATTCCAAATTTGAATTCAGTGAAAGGTCTCGGGTTTTGAGCATAAGAAATTTGCGAAAAGAATATCGCAATTAATCCAAACAAAATAATCCGTTTCATTATGAAAATCTCCTTCACCCATTTTTGAACAAAATATAGACAATAAGTCTCATAAAATCAATAAACAAAACGTCTTATCGGAAAATACAGATAATCAGCAAGGTTATTTAACTTCCATTACCCAAGCGTAAGGGTCTTCTTCACGCTGTAGTTGGATCCCGAGAAGCCTATCGTATAACCGATGAGCCAATTGAAAATCATTTTTGTTGACGTTGTAACCATGGTCTTTCCAGGAGATTTCACTTATCGAAGTAATGGTCGCTCCGGTTCCGCTCAGAAAGCATTCTTTTGCATTCTCGCAAACTTCATCAATCCCAAGTTCCCGTTCCTCGACTTTAAATCCAAACAAATCGCTGGCAATTTTCAGGATGGACTCCCGAGTAATGCCGGGCAGAATCGCTCCCAGGCGAGGAGTCACCAGCGTATCATCGTTCATCAAAGCGAAAAAATTGGCAGCCCCGGCTTCTTCCACATTTTTATTGTGGACAGAATCCAGAAACAGAACGCCGTTAAACCCTTGCGCTTTTGCCTCGCGATTGGGGCGCATACTCACCGCATAATTACAGACTGCTTTGGCATCACCGGTGCTATTTTCAGCAGTGCGGTGAACGTCAGTAACTAATAAGCGGACTACGCCGACCTTATCAAAATACGGGCCCACCGGGCTGGCAAAGATGTAGAAAATATATTCGGTAGAAGCTCGTACACCCAAAAGTGGTTCGGTTCCAATGCACACCGGACGTAAATACATGCTGTTGCTTCCATTCTCACTTTCAGGAACAAATTCTTCATTCTCCATTACGATGTCACGAACGGCCTGCATAAATTTGTCTACCCGCACTTCCGGAATAGCCAATTTTTTGCAGCTTCTTGCAAAGCGTTTCGCATTTTCTTCCGGACGAAACATTACGATTTTCCCTTTGACACTCCGGTATGCCTTCATGCCTTCAAAGACACCTTGTCCGTAATTCAAAATATTGGCAGCAGGTGATAACTCAATGTTATGAAAAGGAACGATTTTCCCCTTATCCCATGAACCTTCCTTGTAATAACTTTCATACATTTTCATTTCATGGGCGTTTTCATAAAGGGAAAAAGTTAGATTTTTGAATTTTCGGGGGGTGGACATTATTTCCTCCTGAAGTGTTTCATGTGGGCCTTTTTTAAATTATAGCACTGAAAGATTTAGAAAATAATATAACTTTTTCCAATACATAAATAAATAGGTTTTTCATTTTGAAGAACGAGAAATTGCGTATTATCAATCTAATTGGCGTATTCCGGGCAGGCGGGATGTTATCTATATTATAGCACTTGCGGTTCCTAATTGTTTACAGCAAGACTTTATTGTAGAAAGTACCGGAGTTCTTCTGCGGTAAGTTCTGCTCGTTTGAGGATATTTTTGATCGTGCCTTTTTTTAAGATATCTGCTATGACAGGGCACGGTAACTATTTTATCCGGTCGAGCCGGATGTATTTAATCTCTGTGACCACCGCTTTGATGTTTAAAGATAAAACCGGCCTTTCTGAGAGCTCGGATTAATTTCTCAGAAATGACAACAGGAAGTAGGGCAGACATTAAATGGAAACAGCTAATTGGTTCCTCTGTAAAAATCTTTGGGTATTTGCTTCTCATTTTATTGTCCGGCTACATATCGTCAGTTTTCCTTTCATTCAACCACATGCAATAACATGGATGTGGCGGTTTTTTCTCCCTCGTTACCGGTAACCGTCATTGTAATGCGATGGGTGCCCAATGAAAAATTGCTGACGATACAAGATTCTCCCCTGCCGATTTCATCATCCATACTCGAGGTCCAGATCATTTGATTCCCGCTAAGGAGATTTCCGTTTTGGCTGGCCGTTCCGACAAACGTAACAGTAGTATCCGCTTTTATTTGCGAGCCACTCACCGGCGCCAGAATTTCCGCATTTATGCTCCGAGCATTATCAAATGCGACCAAAATTTGCAACTGAGCATTCCCGGCCAGGGTGCCGCTGCCGGTTGGATTGTCAATTTCAGTCATAAGTGAAATGGTATGCACGCCCGGTGAAAGCCCCCCGGGGTCGATTCGGCTTCCATACCCCAGCAGGCCATCAATGTTGGAGCGCCATTCAAAAGCCATGTGCTCGGAGACAGACGTACNNCCCTGAAAGCTGAATCAGGTCATGTGATTTAAACTGCGCTCCCGCCGGTGGTGAATTTAATAAAGTAGTTACGCCATTATTACTTTGCTGAACGGTTATTGGTTTGGCTGCTGATTTTGACTGCCCACCATCCGTGGTTGCTGTCAAGGTAATAGTATGATCGCTCAAACTCAATCCGCTCCGTTCAAAAGTCGCTCCCCTGCCAATCACACCAGCTTGATTGGATTTCCATACTAACTTATCCCAATCAATCGCTTGGTTGCTTCCATACTCGGCCTTTCCGATAAAGGTAATCACCTGATCCTGGCTAAAAATCTGGCCGCTATCCGGCACGGTAATGGAGACGGATAACGCTTGGTTCGATCCACTATTACCATTACTCGTAACGTCAGTCGAATTCTCCTGGCAGCCAAGCAAGAACATCATGCCAAGAAACATATAAGAAAATTTTCTATAATTAGTATATGGTGAAATCATAATCAGCCTCGCGCTTTGATGTAAATAGATGGTTTTTAGTCAGCCCAAATAAGGATGAAAAGACACTCAACGTAACTGTGTGACAAATTAGAGAAACTGCTATCTCAAATATCGACGCCGCCACGAATGGCCTTAAGCTTCAGAATTTTACAAATTTATCAAATAAGTGTCACAAAAGTATTACAAAAAGAACCCAAAACGATCATTAATATCTCCTGTTTAGAAACAATCTCTACAGAACTCCCGTCTATTTGACAATATAAGGAACAAAAACATCCAAATTTCGGAGAGTCAAAATGATAATCAATTCCCTACAAAAGGCAATTTTTCTATTATTTGGTTGCTTATTATTATCGCTTCAGTCAGGAGGGGCCAAGGACGAATTAGTGAGCATAAATCAAATCTATCCAGAGGAAGTGAAATCGTCCGGATTCTTGCTGAATGAAAAGCAGGAAATTCAAATTGAAGCTGTGGGCGCAAACATTCGTGATGAGCACTTTATGATGTCAAATGCTTGGATATTGAATGCAGATAGCCGGGATGTGGTATGGGAAATGACCGAGGCAAATTCCAGGCGTAAAAGCCGCGAATTAAGAGAATATCGCGATAAGATTACTCTGGAGAAGGGGCGTTTTGAAATCTATTATGCCGTATTCCCCAGCTTTCACTATCATGACTTATGGAGCTTTGTTAGGTTTTTCTTAGACGGGTCTGATTACGATGATTTCGATGAAAAGATATTCAAAGATTTTCAGATCGTCGTTCGAGGGAATGGAAAAGAACTGCACGACGGCGAGGTTGAAAATATCCGTGAAAAGCTAAGAGATGACGCCATTCTTTCATTAATTGCCGATCATGACGAACAATATTTAACAGAGGGTTTTCGATTAAAAACACCTATGGACTTAAAAATCTATGCAATCGGTGAAGCCCGGGAAGACGGCGCGTTCGATTACGGTTGGATTATCAACACCCAAACACGCAATAGAGTCTGGAAATTGGATTATCGAAATTCGGATTACGGCGGTGGCAGCGAGAAGAATCGTATGATAAAAGAGACTATTTCACTTCCGGCCGGCAGCTATGCCGCTCTTTTTGTCAGCGACGACTCACACTCCCCGCGAGAATGGAATGCCTTCCCTCCGTATGATCCGTCTTTTTGGGGACTCACCATTCTGTCTTCCAATGAATCTCAAAAAAACAATGTAGAACTATTTGATTACGAAGAGGTGGAACCGGAAAATGTCTTCATCGAATTCACTCATTTGCGCGACGATGAGATGGTTTCCAAAGGATTTACACTTAAAAAGGATATGGAGGTCCGAATCTATGCATTAGGAGAAGGTAGAGGTGGCGAAATGTTCGATTACGGCTGGATCGTTGACGCGCAGAGTCATCACCGAGTTTGGGTTATGGATTACCATAACACTGAGCATGCCGGAGGGAGTTCAAAGAACCGTCTCGTAGATGACGTGGTTTTCCTCGAGAAGGGTGACTATATTCTTTACTATGTTACGGATGGCTCCCATTCATTCCGTCGTTGGAATGCAGCGCCTCCCTTAAATCGAGACAGATGGGGGATCACCGTTATGGGAGCTGACCGAGATTTTAATCCCAAAGATGTAATTGAGTATTCCCCGGAAGAAGATCAATCAATTCTGGTTAAACTGGTTGGTATCGGAGATTGGGAATCGACGAATGCCGACTTAACTCTGCAAAGAGATGGCGAAATTCACATTTACGCTCTCGGAGAGGGGCGGAGCGGCAGGATGTTTGACTATGCCTGGATCGAAGAAGCCAACACCGGTAAGGTTGTATGGGAAATGACTTACCGAAAGACAAAACATGCCGGAGGCGCCCGCAAGAACCGTGAATTTAATGATACCATCTATTTGCCAGCAGGTGATTATACAGTCTACTACGAAAGCGATGATTCTCATTCCTATAAAGACTGGAATGCGGCCCCACCGTATGATCCGGTTAACTATGGGATCACCATTGATAAAGTTAAAGATTAGTATACGGGTTTGAACTTCAAAAAAACCCGGTAAGCTGGCGGCTTTATCGCGGGCGTAAAGCCCGCGGCTACCAGGCCTCAAAATCGGTTTAAATTTCACACAGAAACTCGGATATAGCCGATTTGGGAATAATCTAAGTTAGGACCCCCGCCGTATATAATCCTCACAAATCATTGCAGATCCTCCATTAGTACAATATATTTGATATTCTTAATAGGTTGATACTGTTACATTAAATCCCGGGGAGATGATTGCTGTTTATGAGTGAATCTGCTTCACAAAATCGTGCACAGCCCGCTGCAATTATACAAACATTTACCACGCTGAAACATCAAATTCCCACACCTCATAAATTGGATTTAGTGCGTCCCCGGCTAATCAGTCACCTAAATGAAGGGGCATCAAAACGATTGACATTAGTTAACGCCCCGATGGGTTATGGAAAAACCACCTTGTTAAGCCAGTGGGCAAGGAATACCTCCATGAAAGTTGGTTGGGTCACTATTGAAAAAGGGGATAATGACCCGACACGTTTTTTGAGCAGCTTAATTGATACCCTGCAAACAATCGATCCCAATGTGGGCAAAACAATCTTCAGGATGCTGCAATCGCAAAAAAAACCATCGATTGAAAAAGTTTTGAAGAGGCTGGTTAATGATATTTCCCTGGTCATGCAGGATTTTGCGGTTGCATTTGAAGATTATCATTTCATCCATAATGAGCCGGTTCATAATTTGCTGGCTTATTTGCTAACTTATTCACCACCGCAAATGCACCTGATTATTTCAGGACAAACCGAACCCCCTTTTCATCTCGCTCAATTGAGGTCTGACGAACAGCTAAAAGAAATCCGGTCGCCCTATCTTGCTTTTACTACGGAAGAAGCAAGCAAATTTTTTAATGATCTCCTGGAACTAAAAATCGCTTTCGGAGAGGTTACCGCGCTGGTAGAAAAAACCAAAGCGCTTCCGGCTGGCTTGAAATACGTAGGGTTATGTTTAAAAAATTTCGCCAATGCAAAAGATTTTATTGCAGAGAGTGAACAATCAGAACAGGAAATGTTATCATTCGCGCTGGAAGTAATATTGAAACACCAGGCAGAAGATGTGCGCCAATTTGTGCAGCGGTCCTCCATTCTCGACTATCTATGCGTTCCGCTTTGTAATGCCGTAACCGGCGGCAGCAATAGCAAGGAGATCTTAAAAAAATTATCTGAAAATGATCTTCTTATCGAAGCAGTTGATGAACAGCGGAATTGGTTTCGCTGGCAACCCCATTTACGAGAGCACTTAGTTAGTCTGACAGAGGATGAAAGTCAATCCACGAATTTGCGCGAGCTACACACTCGAGCCAGCCTGTGGTATGCACAAAACCGTTTGGTGGAGCCTGCATTTCATCATGCACTCCAGGCTGAAGATTATGATTTAGCCGGACAATATTTGGAACAAAATGCACTGAACATGCTCCAAAACGGGCTGTTGGTGACAGTTACCAACTGGTTAGAGGAATTGCCGGATAAAGTCCTCCAAAACAGGCCCATGCTTTCCGTTTGCCAGGCGTGGCTGGCGATTATCACCCAAAAAACACAAGAAGTCGAAACCCACCTGGAAACTGCGCTTAATTCAGCTAAAAACGCTCAGAATCCCAGGGAGATTATTGAGCATGTCTCAGCAATTCGGGAATATTTAACGAATCTCGGGCGTCAACAGAGTACTTAGGAGCGTTTGGATGCCCTCTGTAATCTCCCATGGAATTACCGGCCTTGCGCTTGCCAATGCATTTGCGTTGAAAAAATTGCCCCTGCGTTTTTGGCTGCTCTCCATCATTCTTCCCATTCTCCCCGATGCCGATGTCATCGGCTTTTCCTTCGGCATTGAATACCAGCACCTGCTCGGTCACCGTGGATTGAGCCATTCGCTGTTCTTTGCCGTGATATTGGCCGTGATCACTGTGACCTGCTTCTTCCCTCAGAAACGGATATTTTCCATTCAGTGGTGGGGGCTGACAATTTATTTCAGCATGATTACAGCCTCCCACGGCATCCTGGATGCTATGACCACTGGTGGCCTGGGCATTGCCTTCTTTGCACCGTTTGATAACACCCGCTATTTCTTACCCTGGCGCCTTATCCAGGTTGCACCTATCGATATTTATTCATTTCTTAGCGAATGGGGAAAGCGCGTGCTCTTAAGTGAATTCAAGTGGGTTTGGTTGCCCTCTGGAATCCTGTTGCTAATAGGGAGTGTTATAAGAAAACTAAGATACACTAAAGTGTAGCCATCTGTTTAATTAAGGGGGTGAGAAAACTTGAATGTACTAAAGTTATCAGGATATTGACTGATGAATAATGATTCCACTCTTAATTTTTTGGTGCATTATTTCTTTCCCACCCCCCTTAATCGATTACCACGCTTTAGCGTGTGTTGCAAAAGAAGTGCGTGTTCAATTTGACCATCCGAAGTTCTTCAGAAATCCTTACCAAAACCTCATCCTCTAAAAAAATCGATCCAGTGAATCGAAAACTCCTTAAACTCATTGTTCAAAAAATGTTGCGGGACCGCGATCTCTATGTATCCTTCCTCGATCGGAATCTTATTCCCGGAAGAAACTTTTTCATTGAAAAGCTCAATCTGCATCCAAGAAGGACTATCCGGTTTTAAAGGTCGGCGATCCTGTGCATTTTCCTCGTTCCTGCTCATGCTCTGCAGTATCTGGTTCTCGTTGTTGCTGGAAACAGAAGCAGTGATAGTTCGATTGTTATAAGAGAAGCGCAATTCTTCCAGGCCTCTAAGAAAAAATCTAAGTTTGATTCCCTTTGGCATTTTCCCGGAAACTAATTTTATATGTGCACTCCCAATTCCACTTTGGCTAAAAATTTTCAACACGCCTGTATCTTTATCAACCGCTACCTCCACACTATCATCTTCTTTAGATGTATCAATTTCAAAAATTGGAACCTCGTTCTGCTGCAATTTCTTTCCGTTTGAGCAACCGAAAAGAAACAATCCAACCAATATATAATTCAAAATAATTTTTGTCATCATCTACCTATAACTTAAAATCGAATTTTTGCCAGCTTTGTTGGTGTTGCAAATTTAATTTCAATTCATATTAAAAACAGCTAAATTTATCTCCCTTGGTTATGAATTCTGCAATCATCTTTCCGGAGGTATGTTTATGGTTGAAGCACCCTTTATGGATTCCCCCACATTTACGTGGATTATTTTGCCCATCTTAATTTTCGTCGCCCGCATCATTGACGTCAGTATTGGGACCATGCGAATTGTCTACATTGCCCGGCGGGAGAAGCTAATCGTAACCGTGCTGGCGTTTTTTGAAATTATCATTTGGCTGTTAGCCATCGGTCAAATTTTCAAAAATCTGAATAACGTTGCTTGTTATCTGGCCTACGCATTTGGCTTCGCATTGGGGAATTATATCGGTATGTACATCGAGAATAAATTAGGCATAGGCTTACAAATTGTGCGGATCATTTCCCGAAATTCAAATGAACTCCTCGATGATCTAAAAAACAGAAAGTTTGGCGTAACACTTGTGGAGGGTGAAGGCTTAACCGGGCCGGTCAAAATCATTTTTACCATCATCAAACGCAAAGCTTTGCGGGAGGTGATTAATACCGTCACTGAGCATGATCCGAAGGCCTTTTACAGTGTTGAAGATGTCGTTACTGCTAAGGAAGGGAGCTTTGCATTAGCGCAATCAGAGCGGAAGCGATTCTATCGTCACATGTTTAAAATGGATCGTAAACGGAAGTAGCCATTGGCTGAATCCCGCTGGCATTATTTTTCACCGATCAGAAAATAATTTTTTTATCTAACTTTTGAAAATCCTGCGTGATTATATTCAGCTACAAATAAAACAAGGAGAATATATCATGATAAAGCAGACCCCTGTTTATTGGTTAAATCGAAGCTTTGTCTTAAGCTTAAGACAAGTCTTCTTCTCGGTTATATGTTTAAGCGCCTCTCTTTTGCTCGTAGCCTGTAACGGTCCCGAAACGGTCGATAAACCCGCCTCCGAACTTGATGTGAAAATTCACGTCATCGATACCGATGAGAATCCCTCTGATGGCAAGATTCCGGTAGTGATGCAGTATTTCTTCGATGGCAAGTATGTAAAATTGCTTAACAATGTGGCGGTTACCTGTAACGGGGTGACCCTAACCGATGAAGGGCTTGGCTATGCAGCGCGGGTGCCACAAGAACCCACCGGCGGCACCTATACCTTCCAGCACAGCAGGAATGGCGTGAATACCTCGGTATCCGTTACGGTACCGCAACGACCGGTCTTTGTTGCTCCCACCGTCCAGGGTGCAACAATTGCCCGCACCAATAATCTCATCATCCACTACGTCCCCGGAACCGGCAAGTCGGTTAGGGGGAATGCAAGTGACGGAACCAATAGCAAGAACAATAATCAGGATGATGACGGCACCCACGAGGGAATGGATGTCAGTGGGTTTACTGCCGGCCCCGGGCGATTGAGCATCACCCGGAACTACGAAGACCCCATAACCGGCACCGGGTTTAACTCAGTGGAAAATAAATATAGCATTAACAAGGCAATCGACATTACCTGGCAATAAAACTTGTTGTTTGATTGGGGCTAATGTTGCTGCGGGACGAGGACTCCTCCAAAGGAGTGCCTTTGGCAGAACCTCGACTCCCAGGGCAAAACCTGGTGTCCTGCCCTTAGACGATCCCGCAGTTATTTTTAAATAAAATTAATCATAATTTACGTCGCTGTGAATTAAGTAATGGGCACTATTTACTCGACACTCTTGTCATTCCCGCCT
>JABAHQ010004817.1_pt2 | contig 40854 bp, 36 predicted proteins | sample 7062091 | NCBI WGS metagenome assembly JABAHQ01 (sample SAMN14534359, study PRJNA622989) | marine sediment metagenome | biome: marine biome [ENVO:00000428]; feature: marine pelagic biome [ENVO:01000023]; material: deep marine sediment [ENVO:00002113] | place: India: Gulf of Kutch | collected... | reverse complement strand
CTCGGGGGGGATCCATGCACTCCTTCCGTCGTGTCAGACAACGCCTGCCAATCCTCGTCGTCGCCCTGGCGCTCGCCGCGTGCCGTGACGGTCCCACCGAGCCGGATCCGGAGCCGTGGACGGACTCCGAGTTCGAGCCCGCCGGTGACGTCATCGCGTTCGAGAGTCTCCGGGACGGAAACAAGGAGATCTATCTGATGGCCGCCGACGGCTCGGACGGGATCAACCTCACCAACCACCCCGCNNGACGGGAACACCGAAGTCTACGTGATGGACGCGGACGGCTCGAACGTCACCCGGCTGACGGACGATCCGGAGATCGACCGGTTTCCGAGCTGGTCTCCCGACGGCAGCAGGATCGCGTTCTCGACCACCCGCGACGGCAACTCCGAGATCTACTTGATGGACCCCGACGGCTCCAATCCCCTTCGCCTCACCGAGGACGACGGTGAGGACTCGGAGCCGGCGTGGCTGAGCGACGGCTCGAGGATCGTCTTCTTCTCCACCCGCTCGGGGAACGGGGAGATCTGGAGCATGAACCCCGACGGCACCGAGCTCGTGAACCTCACCAACGACCCGTCCTTCGACTCCGCGCCGGGAACGCTCCTGGTCCCCTCCGGCGCTCCCGAGAAGATCTCGTTCGTGAGCGATCGGGCCGGGGAGAACCTGGACGTCTACACGATGGACGTCGACGGGTCGAATCCCTTCCGGGTGACGACCGAGCCCGCCGACGACTTCGACTCGTCGTGGGCCGGTGACGGGGCGATGCTGGTCTTCGACACCAACCGCAACGGGAACTGGGACATCTACTCCGTCGAGGCTCCGGGGACGAACACCGTTCGCCTCACCACGGATCCGGCCGACGACGAATCGCCCGCCTGGAGACCCAGACTCTGAGGCGAGGGAGCGGTTCATCGTCGCCCGGGACCCCGACCGCGTCGACAGGGCACGGTTGCGGGGCCCGGCGTCGGCATCGTCCCTGAGATTGCCGATTCCTAGCGCACCTTCACCCAGTGGTCCACGAACTCCCCTTCATCCGTGGCCGTCAGCCCTGCCGAGGTGGACGCCAGGATCGGCCCTTCGGGGATATCTCTGAACTGAATTCCACGGTCGCTGACCGTAACCGGAGCAGGGCCGAGGGAGCCCGAGAATCGGTACGTCGGTCCGGAGGCCTCACCCGCGTCGTCGGTCACCTCGTATTTGAGGGTCTCCGAGTATTCCGTTTCGGTAAGACGATAGGCGGACACGCGAGTGTACGCGGTGTGAGCGTCGCCCCCGCCTTCGGGCGCGGGGGTGTAGATGTGGAAGAGCCGATGGCCGGCCGTGAAGCTCATGAACCCGAAGACGTCGGGGGGCTCGAGCCTGGAGCCGTCGGGCAACTCGCGGGCAACCAGCTCGTACGAGCCCTCGATGCTCGCTCCGGTCGACTCGGTCTCCATCGCCTCGTCGCCATTCGTGCACGAGAGGGCGAGGAGGGCGACCGCCGGCAGCCAGGTCAATCCACGCATGAGAACTCCCCAGTCCAAGCTCGTCGGTACGGAGATTCATCCGGATCCTTCGATGCGACGACCCTCTGCAGGAGGAAACTCCTGTTTCTCGGCCGTCGGCTCGGGCGGCCCGAAGCGATGACACGCTGGAACGCTCGTCCTCCCATCGAGTCCGGTCCTGGAGAGGGATCGGCGCCTGGCCCAACGGTACGCTTGTCCGGGAATCGCCTGGCATGAATGATGCCCCCGAGAGCGGCGCCCGGGGACCGTGGGCGGCCCCGGACCGGCGTCCGGCGTCGTCGGAATCTCCGGGCTCGACGACCCTGGATACGCCCGGCACACCAACGGGGGAGGCGACCATGCTCGAGGAGTTCGAGGAGTTCGCCATCAAGGGCAACGCGCTCGACATGGCGGTGGGAATCATCATCGGCGCGGCGTTCGGGACGATCGTCCAGTCCCTGGTCCGCGACGTCCTCATGCCCCCGATCGGGCTGATCCTGGGGGGCGTGGACTTCACGGACCTCTTCCTCACGATCTCGGAGGGGACCACGCCGGGCCCCTACGCGACCCTGGCCGCGGCCCAGGAGGCGGGCGCGGTGACGATCAACTACGGCGTCTTCGCCAACGCCGTGACCTCCTTCGTCATCGTGGCGTTCGCGGTCTTCCTGGTGGTGCGCGGCTTCAACCGGCTGAGGCGGAAGGAAGAAGTCGCGGTGGCACCGGCCGCGCCCCCCGAGCCCTCGGCGGAGGAGAGGCTGCTGGCCGAGATCCGGGATCTGCTGAAGGCCGGGGCCTGAGGAGGAGCCGCGAGGGGGCACCTAGCGCACGGTCACCTCGGCCGTGAGGGGCACCATCACGTGGACGTAGGGCGTGCCCTTCCACATGACCCAGGGGCCTCCCGAGCCGGGGTCCGTGGGAAGCCCTTCCAGGAGTGAGGCATCGGGCACGACGAGCATGATGTGCGAGCCGGCGTTGACCCAGACCTCCCCGGGATCCCGGGTCTGGTCGAAGGGGTCGGCGTTGTTGACGTCGGCGTCCCCGGCGAGCATGTAGGCGACCCCCAGGCCCGAGACGTGGGGCTCTGTCTGCTCCTGGAAGGCCCCGACCCACTCCATCCACGGCCCGTCCATGCACATGGGATTCGGGCCTGTGGAGCCGGGAATGCGGGGTAGACACGTCCACCCGTTGCTCCCCTCGCGCAGGACGTTCCCTTCCCAGTCCACGACGGTGGCGGCGTCGGCGATCGTGGCGGGGGCTGCGCTCAGGGCCTCCTCGAGCTTCTCCTGGGGGGTGTCCTGAGCCCCCAGGGCCGCGGGCAGGAGGAGGAGGGCGAGGATGATCCCGGTCCGGCCGTGCTGACGGGTCTCGAGCATGGGACGCTCTCCTGGTGGTGGAGCCACGTGCGGTGCCGGCTCGCGCGGGGGCGAGCTCGGACCACTAGATGCAACCGCGGGGGAGTCCCGGTCAAGGGTTCGATCGCCGGCCGGCTGGCGCCGTGGCACGCGCCGACCGAACTTTTCGCCGCGGGCGAGCCCCCCTTTACCCCCAGGCGCTTTCCGGCATCGGCGGTCGGCCGGCTCGGGCGCCGACAGCGATCGCTCCACCGATGGACCAATCCATACGCTTCACCCGCTCCGGGGACGGGACGGTGATCGCGTACGCCCGGTCGGGGTCCGGCCCTCCCCTGGTCAAGGCGGCCAACTGGCTCACCCACCTGGAGTTCGACTGGGAGAGCCCGGTGTGGCGCCCGTGGCTCCGGGAGTTCTCGCGGCACCACACCCTGGTGCGCTACGACGAGCGGGGGTGCGGTCTCTCCGACCGGGAGGTGGAGGATCTCTCCTTCGAGAGCTGGGTGGAGGACCTCGAGTCCGTGGTCGACGCCGCCGGGCTGGAGCGATTCCCCCTCTTCGGGATGTCCCAGGGCGGTCCCGTGGGGATCGCCTTCGCGGCGCGGCATCCGGGCCGCGTGAGCCGCCTCGTTCTCTACGGGAGCTACATGGTGGGCTGGAAGCAGCGGGGAAGCCCCGAGTTCCGGAGGAGGGAGGAGGCGCTGCTCCAGCTCATCTCCGACGGGTGGGGGCGGGAGAACCCGGCGTTCCGACAGGTGTTCACCTCCATGTTCCTTCCCGAGGGGACGCCGGAGCAGGTGGAGTGGTTCAACGAGCTCCAGCGCCGCACCACCTCCCCGGAGGTCGCCGTTCGCCTAGAAGAGGAGTTCGGATCGATCGACGTCCGGGGACTCCTCCAGGAGGTGCGCTGTCCGGCGCTGGTCCTTCACGCCCGCCACGACGAGGTGATCCCCTTCGACGCCGGGAGGGAGCTGGCGGCGGCCCTTCCCAACGCCCGCTTCGTCCCGCTGGAAAGCCAGAATCACGTGCTCCTGGAGGACGAGCCGGCGTGGGACCGCTTCCTGGAGGAGGTCCGCACCTTCCTGGACGTCCCGGCCGACGCGGGGGACCGGGATCCGGTGGAGGCCGAGTTTCTCGACCGGCTCACGGACCGGGAGCGGGAGGTGCTGGACCACATGGCCGCGGGCGAGTCGAATCCCGCCATCGCCGAGGCGCTGTCGATCAAGACGAAGACCGTGAAGAACCACGTGACCCGCATCTTCTCGAAGCTCGGGGTCCGGAGCCGGGCCCGGGCGATCGTCATGGCCCGGGAGGCGGGGATGGGACGCTCGCCCGACGACGGCACGGGCTCCGGAGGCGGCTGAGCGGGCGGTGGGTCCTCGAGGCCCACGCGGGCCCGTCCCTTGGCTTGGGGCGGACCGTCCCGAAGGATCGATTCGGTGGGACCCAGGTCCCAGATTTCGACCGAATCCGTCGAGACACGCCCGGATCCTGGGACCTGCGCCTCACGCGAAGATTCCTTCCTCCCGGTTACCTTCCAGCCCGAGGCTACACGGATAGGACCGCTTCACGACCAACGGAGGAGGAGGACGGACCATGAAGAAGCTCCTGGGGTTCGCGTACGGATCCCTCGTCTACCTTCTCTTCCTGGGCGTCTTCACCTACCTGATCCTCTTCGTCGGCGACCTCTGGGTGCCCAAATCGATCGACGCGGGCGGGTCCACGTTCCTGTCTCTCTCCACGGCGATCGCGGCGAACGTGGGGCTCCTGGCCCTCTTCGGCCTCCAGCACAGCGTCATGGCCCGGCAGTGGTTCAAGCGCCGGTGGACGCGAGTCGTGCCCTGGCACCTGGAGCGGAGCACATACGTGCTGGCGGCCAGCCTCGTGCTGGCGGTGGTGATGTGGGGCTGGCGGCCGATCCCCGAGACGATCTGGTCGGTGGAGGATCCCCTCTGGGCGGGGCTGCTCCGGGGGCTCTTCTGGACGGGGTGGGGAATCGTCCTCCTCTCCACCTTCCTCATCGACCACTTCCGGCTCTTCGGATTGAAGCAGGTGTGGGCCCACCTCAGGGGAGCGGAGCTGGAGCCCCCCGAGTTCCAGACCCCGGCGCTCTATCGCTACGTGCGGCATCCTCTCTATCTGGGGTTCCTCCTCGCCTTCTGGTGCACTCCCCACATGTCCGCGGGCCACCTGCTCTTCGCGGGGGTGTGGACGGGCTGGATCCTCCTGGCGATCCAGCTCGAGGAGAAGGACCTGATGCGCTTCCACGGGGAGGCGTACCGGGCGTATCGGCGGAGGGTGCCGATGCTCCTGCCGCTGCCCAAGGAAGGCGGGGGGGACTCGCGGGAGGAGCTCTTCGGGGCCTGAGGCGGCCTCCGGGGCCGACTCCTCGGCGGGGCCCCACCGATGGGGGATGCGCGGGGAAGCTCGCTCCCCCAAGTTAGGCGCATGAGAATCGACCCGCGGCTCTGCGTGGGATGCGCCAACTGCGTGGCGGTGTGCCCGGTGGGCGCGATCTCCGTGGATCGATCGACCCGGCGGGCCCGCATCGACCGGGATGCCTGCGTCGAGTGCTACACCTGCCACCGCATGAGCAGGGAGCGGCTGAACCCCGTCCTGGTCCGGGGGCTCCGGCGCGCCCTGGGCTTCCTCCGGCTGCGCTTCGACCCCGAGCCCGACGTCTGTCCCACCTCGGCGATCGTGCCCGAGGAGCTGGCGTGGCCCCGCACGGTGCGCCGGGCGTTCAGCGACGTGCGGGCCACCCACGAGAGCACGGGGATCCTGGGTCGCGGGACCGAGGAGGTGAAGACCAACGACGTGACCGAGCGTCTGCCCGAGGGCCGGATCGGCTTCGTCGTGGAGCTGGGCCGCCCGTCGGTGGGCACGCGCTTCACGGAGATCCAGACCGTGGCGGAGGCCCTGGCCGCGGTGGGCGTGGAGTTCGAGGAGCAGAATCCGGTCACGAACCTCATGACGGACCCCTCCTCGGGAACCCTCGATCCCGAGGTGCTGGACGAGCGCGTGCTCTCGGCGATCCTGGAGTTCCGGGTCTCGCCCGAAGAGGCCGACCGGATCCTCGACGCACTGGAGGAGGTCGCGGAGCGGATCGACACGGTGATGAGCATCGGGCTGGCGGCGCGGTGTGACGCCGACGGCGGAAACGTCGTCGAGCCTCTCCTGGAGCGGAGGGGGCTCCCCGTCCTCCGGGCGAAGACGAACCTGGGCCTGGGTCGGCCGGACCCGGTCCCGGCGAGCCCGGCCGCGCCATGACCCACACCCTCCACCGGTACGGGCCTTACCCGGACCTGACCGACGACTACATCGTCTTCGCCATGCCCGCCCGGGGCTACAACGACCGGGACGCCGTGGAGCGGCAGCGGGAGTTCCTGCGTCTCGCGCTCCGTCACGACCCCGTGAACATCGGCGACTCGAAGAAGGGCGGGGCCTTCCACGCCGAGGAAGGGCTCGGGCCGGGGGTCCACTGGCGCCGGAACGGGGGCATGGACCCCGGGACGGTGATCGAGGGCGTGGACAGCCCGGGCCTCGTCTCGGCGGTCTTCGACCGCTACGAGGCGGTGGAGGCGTTCGTCCGGGAGCTCGAGGCGGCGGATCTCGGGCTCTCGGTCAACGTCAGCTCCCTGGCAGACCGGGCGGAGGCGTGCTGCCGGGCGTGCGGCCTGACCCGGCACAGCGTGGAGTACTCCCTGGGATTCCGGGGGCGCACCGAGCGCCTGCCCGAGGAGCCGGCGCTGCGCCTCAGCACGATGTGCGGCCACGGGATGGTCTCCCCGCGCCTGGCCGGGAAGATGCTGGAGCGGGTCCGGGAGGGGCGGCGGAGCCCGGAGGAGGCCGCCGGGACGCTGGCGCGCTTCTGCGTGTGCGGCGTGTTCAACCCGGCACGGGCGGCCCGTATCCTCGCGGGGGGGAGCCCCGCGGCGTCGGGGCCCGAGACCGCGGAGAACTAGGGGAGCACCTCCCCGGGGTTCATCCGGAGAAGCACTCCCGGATCGCGTCCAGCCGCGCGTCGGCGGAGCGTCCCCTCTCGGGCTCGAGCCGACCCAGGAACGACACGCTCACGTGATTCGCCGTCAGGGTCACGCGTGCGTCGAAGTGGGCCGGCTCGAGAGCGAGATGCACCGCCACGTCGGCCGGGACCGGCCCACCGCCCTGGAAGAGCGCGTGGGAGCCCCGGGTTCGACCCGGGTCTCCCTGCCTGGGATTGGTCCACTCGGGGGTGTGGGCCGGAATCCGGTCCTCGAGCTTCACGAGGAGGGCGGTGATCACCTCGTCGTCGATCTCGGGGATGTGGCGGGCCAGCCCTCGGTATTCGATCGCCCCTCCATCCTCCGTGCCCCCGACGAGCCGGAAGTGGATCCGTCCTCCGGACCTCGCGCTCCGGCCGGGGCCGCCGATCCGCTCGTCCGGGGCCAGCATGGCGTGGAAGTCGAAGATGCAGCCGGGCTCCGCGTCGGAGACCAGGGAAGATGGACCCTGCTGGATCGACGCCGTCTCCGGGGGCACGGCGGTGGGTTCCTGGCAGCCCGCGACTGAGAGGGCCACGGGGACGACGAGGGCGCAGAAGGAACGTCGGATCATGGGACCGCTCCGCTCGATGGGGGGTGCGAGCGCCGGAAAGCCCACAAGATAGGCCTCCGGGTGGGCGGATTCCAAGCCCTTCTCCTCCGTTGCCCGTCCAGGGACCATCCGCCAGATTCTCGATCAGACTGATCGGTTTGATTCCTTCGGGATCTCCCTCGTCGCAGGAGGCGGCCGTGGACTTCGTCCGATCCGGGCTCACCGTCGGCATTCTCACGCTCCTCTGGGGCTGCGCGGGCGGGGAGGGGGGCGGGTCGCCCCACGGTTCGGAGCCGGCCCCGGAGCTGGGGACGGTGGAGGCCCAGATGGATGCCTTCAACGATCACGACGCGCCGGCCCTCGCTGCCGGCGTCACCCCCGACTTCGCCTGGTTCTCGGTCCGCGGCGACAGCCTGGCCGTGGAGACCCGGGGCCGGGACGCTTTCCGGGAGGGGATGGAGGCGTACTTCGCGTCGGTGGCCGGGGTTCGCTCGTCGATCGAGGCCACGGTCGAGTTGGGACGCTTCGTGGCGCTCCGGGAGCGCGTGCGGTGGGAAGACGGCTCGGGCGAGACCCGCAGCCAGGCCGCTCTGGGCGTATACGAAGTAGTGGACGGACAGATCCGCCGGGTCTGGTACTTTACCCCTTAGGTAATTGAATCCCATACCCGCTTCTTCGAGCTTCCCCCTCGGACGGCGGCTGGATCGGGTCCGGCCGGAAGGTCACGAATCCGGGACGGGGGCTGGGAGATGGGTAAGGGGATGCTCGGGGCGCTCGTCGGAACCGTCGGAGTCGCCACGCTAGCCGCCGGAGCGATGGCGGTGTCCGCGTGTGTCGAAGTCGGACCCGAGCCGGTTCCGGCGGCTGGTCCTCTTGGCCCCCGTACTGGCTCCCGTCGAGATTGCGACGCGACCCCCGTCCGACTTCGCGCTCGAGACGAGCCGCCGTCTCCTTCGCTGGGCGCCCGTCCTGGGCGCCCGATGGGTGGCTCCGGACTCCGCCACCGGCGCCCTCCTCCTTCGGGACCCCCGGGCCCGACGGCGCATGGACGGGCTCCTCGGGACCCTGGTTTCTTGCGGAGTGCGAGACGCGGGCAGGACCGCGGACCGACGCTGGCTTCTCCGGGCAGGGCTGGAGCTGGAGCGGCTCCGGGTGCCGACCCTTCTGGTCCACGGAACCGAGGACGTCAGGGTCTCGTGGACCGCGACCCGCCGGGCTCACCGCCGCATTCCAGACGCGAAGCTGATCACGATCGAGGGTGCGGGGCACGCGATCCCCCTTCACCCGGGATACGGGGAAGCCGTGGAGCGGATCCGTGACTTCTTCCGTCTCGCCCGGGACGAGGCGTCGAGCCCGGGGTCGGCCCCCAGGACCGAATCACCGAACTCCCGAACGAGGAACGCGAGCCATGTTTCCGGACGAACGCCTTCTCAGAACAGCGCTGCGGACGAACGCGGTCTTCTCGGGCCTCACGGCCCTGGTCGTCGCGCTGGCCGCGGACCCGGTGGGTGAGGTCCTGGGCTCGGTGTCACCCGGGGTCCTTCATCTCGTCGCCGGTGGCCTGGGCCTGTTCACGGCAGACCTGGCACATCAGCTGTTCGCCGAGCGGCTGAATCCTCTCCGCGCCCTCGGCGCGACCGTGGGAGATCTCCTGTGGGTGGCTGGAAGCGCCGGAATCCTGATCGTGCGGCCCGATGTCCTCTCCCGCACGGGGGTGGTGGTGGTGGGCGCCGTCGCCGCGCTGGTCCTGGCGATCGCCGGACTCCAACTCCTCGGCCTCCGCCGATTCGCACGCAACCGTCGTGGAGAGACCGGGGAACCCAGCATGTTCCTCCTGACCCGCGTCCTGGACGCGCCGGCGGACCGGGTCTGGGATCTGCTGCGCTCCCTGGGCCGGATCGGGGAAGTTCTCGAGATCGACGACCGCGACCGGTCCCTCTCGCTCCGGTTCGTGACGGAGGCCGACGACTTTCCGTTCCCCATGACCACCATGGTCGGGGGATGGGAGGTCGCGCCCCTGGGCCACCAGTGCGAGGTCACGCTCTGGTACGAGTTCTCCCTCGGGCGCGGCATGGTGGGCGAGGTCCTCGCCGCCCTCGCCGCCCCGGCTCTGGACCGCCGCATGGGTTCCGTGGTCGAGGAGCTGGAGGCGGTGGTCGCCGCGAGCGGGGACGGCGAGGCGCGCATTCCGGCGGGCTCGGCTTGAGCGCGGCGAGCTTCGGCGCCGTTTCCGCCTACCGGCCCACGAAGGGGTCGGGCTCGATTCGGAGGTAGCCGGCGAAGATCGAGCTCAGCTCGTCCACGAGCCGATCGTCGTCCCACTCCTCGTGTCGAAGGCGCTCGTTTCCGAAGAGGACGAACTCCCGAGCCACCGCGCCCACGGCCGTCATCCCGAAGCGGGCGGCGGATCCGGGATCGGGGTGGCCGATGGCGTCCGAGTGCCGGGCCAGGGACGTCTCCACCAGCCCCAGGACGAACTCGTTGAGCTCCGCTGCGGTCCTTCGAGCGTCCGGATCCGCCGGGCTTCGGGCCCGGAGCGCGAAGGCCCGGACGTGGTCGGGGTCGGATCGGTAGATCTCGAGGATGCACGCGACGATCCCCCGGATCAGGCCGGCCGCGTCCTCGTCGCGGCGGGCGGGGTCGGAGAAGAACTCGGTCCAGGCCCTCTTCCCCTCGTCGACCCAGAGGGCGTGGAGGTATCGGAAGAGGGCTTCCTTGTCCCGGAAGCGGGCGTAGAACGCACCCTTGGAGGAGCCGGCCTCCGCCACCAGGTCGTCCACGCTGATCCCGTCGAAGGTATCCCGGGCCAGGAGACGGACCGCGGCGTCCACGATCCGGTCCAGGGTCGCGCGGCTCCGCTTCTGGCTCGGCGGACGGAATCCCGGAGTCTCGATCATCGGCGCGTCACGGGGCTCGGCTCGCCCTCCCGGGCCCCGATCCGGATTCCCTTGTAGACGAGGACGAAGGCCACGGTGTCGTAGAGCCCGTGGGCCAGGATCGCCGGCCAGAGGTTGAAGCCGGCGGCGAAATAGACCGCCCCGTATCCCATCCCTATCGCCCCGGCGACGACCGCGGCCGCTCGACCCTGAAAGCCGTGGGCGGCCCCGAAGAAGATCGAGCTCGCGCCCAGGGCGAGCCACCAGCCGAAGCCGCCGGAGCCCAAGGCTCCCGGGAGAAGCGCGTGGACCGTGTCGAGGAGGAAGCCGCGGTAGAGCATCTCCTCCCCGAGGGCGCCCACGAGCCAGGCGGCGCCGACACCGGCCGCCAGGGCCCGGGGATCGCCCTCCAGCCTGCGGAAGGCCCCGGTGTCGGTCGTCCATCCCAGGGCCCGCTGCAGCATCAGGCGAAGGAGGAGGGAGCCGGTCAGGAGGACAACGGCTCCCAGAGCTCCGAGCCCGGCGGCGGCTGCCCATCCGCCTTCGGGCGCCCGGAGACCGACGTCGCTCCAAGCCAGCCCCCGGAGGGCGAGAGCGATCCACGCGATGCCCACGAGCGCGAGCTCCCAGAGGAGCAGGCGGACGGAAACGTCCACGAGGAGGAGGATGAGCGCTCCGGGCACGAGAACCAGGAGGAGGGCCGGGAGTGCGGGGTCCGCCATGCTCGTGTCGCGGGACTGGAGGGTCGGGGATCGTCCGTGCCGGGGCCGTCGCCGCCCGGGATCGGGCACGTCGAGCACCCTCCCCGGGCCCGGCTCCCGAGGGAGCCGAACGGCGCGCCAAGATTAGACTGATCGGTCTCAAACGTCCAGCCGCGGCGAGGCGCCACCACGCGGCGGCCCGAACCTTCCGTCGGCCCGCCGGTATCTGACTCCCGGTCGGTCGAGGTCAGGCGCGCCGCGTCGGTGCCGGGAGGAAGTTCGTGGAGAGAACGTGGAAGGATCGAATGGGGACGAGCTGGCTCGTGGAGGCCGAGCCCCTCGAACAGAGCGTGCGCCTCGGAGGAGCCGACGCGCTCCTGAGCTTCTCCGGGGAGGGGGCCGTGCCCCGGAGCATCGAGGTGGTGGGACCCCTCGCCCATGCCCTCTCCGAGGCCGACGATGCGACCCTGGAACACGCCCTGGACGCGGCCGGGGCGGCGACCGGCTTCCTCCTGGCGGCTCCCGACGGGACGCTGTGGTGGGTGCGGGGGCCGGAGGAGGAGCCCTTCGGCGCCGATTGGGCGGTGAAGTTCTCGGACGGGAGTCGGGAGCTGACCCACGATGGACCTCTGCCCGAGGAGCTGGACGCCCTCGGAGAGGACTACCTTCTCGAGCTCCTGGACGAGGTCCGGGGACGGCTCATGGATCCCATGGACATCTCCGGGGAGGAGTGACGTCGACGTCCGCCGCTCACCCCGTGTCGGAGAGGTTCTCGAAGAGGACCAGGAGGTGGTCGGGCTCTCCCTCGGCGTTCCGAATCAGGGACGTGGTGGTCCGGGCCCGGACGGGGGTGCCGTCGCCGGTGGTCCAGCGACGATCCCCCCTGTCCCTCTCCCTCTCCCCCGCGGCCACCGAGCCGAGCGCCTTCGCGAGGGCCGGCCGTTCCTCGGCGTACGCCAGATCCGCGAGGGCCCGGCCCTCCACCTTCCCGGCCGAGTAGCCGAAGCCCCGTCGGAACGCGGGGTTCACCTCCATGACGATCCCCTCGAGGTCGACCAGGGCGATCCCGATGGCGCCCTCCTCGTAGACGGCGTGGAAGCGCTCCCGCCCGCTCTCGGCGTCCCGGGCCCGGTGGGCGGCGGTCACGTCCTCGAGAGCGCCCTCCACGTAGGCCACCGACCCGTCCCGGTTCCGGTGGATCCGGGCCGTGTTCCGCACCCGCGCCTCCCGCCCGTCGGCCCGCTCGATCCAGCTCTCGAACCCCCGGGCCACGCCGTCGGTCTCCAGCAGCTCCCAGAAACGCTCGCGGTCCTCGGGATTGACGTAGAAGCTGGGAGCGTAGCGTCCGGCGAGCGCGTCCCGGTCGGGGTATCCGAGAATGCGGACCAAGGCCGGATTGGCGTCGATGAGCTCCCCGTCCGGCGAGCTCCGGTAGAGGCCGATGGGAAGGTGGTCGAAGATTCCCCGGTGCCGCGCTTCGCTCTCCCGGAGGGCCCGCTCCGCCCGGAAGCGCTCCAGGGCGTAGCGGATCGAGCGCTCCAGGAGCTCGGGGTCGATCCGGCCCTTCACCAGGTAGTCGGCGGCCCCGGCGCGCATCGCCTCCAGGTCCACCTCCCTGTTGCCGCGCCCGGTGAGCATGATGAGGGGAGCGTGGAGCGAGCGTCGCTCCGCCTCACGCAGGAGGTCCATCCCGGTCCGGTCCTCCAGGTAATAGTCGATCAGATAGACGTCGTGCTCGTCCTCCTCGAGAGCGTCGATCCCCTCCTCGTAGGTGGAGACCCACTCCAGGTCGATCTCCCGGGTCTCGATCTTCGAGATCATCGCCCGGGTCATCTCGAAGTCACCCTGGTCGTCGTCCACGAGCAGGACCTTGATCCGCTCGGCCTCCACACTTCCCCCTTCTGGAACGTTTCTTGACATGTAACCCTGTATCTGTGCCACGCGGTCGGGGGGCCGGCCAAAGGTGACACCGCGTCCACGGATCGGAAAGTCTCGGCCCGGCGGGGGGTAGATATCTCTATGGCAGGAACGTGGGCGATCCCATACTCTTGGGCCGCGCGCGGCGGGAAAGCGGTGCTGGGCCCACCGGGCCGGGACGAAGCGCGGACGGCAGCGAGGACAGGCACGCCGGCATGATCTTGGATCGGATGGACCAGGACCCCGGGGCACGCTTCCTCTTCGTGCTGGCCATGCTGGTGGTGGTGGTCTTCGGCCTGCGCATGGCCGCTCCGATCCTGCTGCCCTTCTCCCTGGCCCTCTTCCTGGCCGTCCTCAGCCTTCCGATCATGGTCTGGCTCCAGGAGCGCGGGCTTCCGGCGTCGGCGGCGATCGCGGCCACCGTGCTCGTGGACGTGGCGGTCTTCGGGGTGATCGTGCTCCTTGCGAGCCAGTCGGCGTCCGAGTTCCAGAGCCAGCTGCCCCGATACGCCGCCCGGCTCCAGCGCCTGGCGGCGGAGGGGGTGCGGTGGATCGAAGCCCGGGGAGTACCGGCGGGCAACTACATGCCCACGGAACTCCTGAACCCCTCGGCGGTGATGGATCTGGTGGGGGGAACGGTGGGCCGGGCCCTCGCCTTCGTCACCAACACCTTCCTCGTCTTCCTCATCATGATCTTCGTGCTGGGGGAGGCCACGGTCTTTCCGGCGAAGTTCCGGGCGATCCTCGGTCGGGAGAAGGGACATTCGACCCGGCTGATCCGGATCGTGCGGGAGGTGCAGGAATACCTCTTCATCAAGACGGTGATCAGCCTGGCGACCGGGATCCTCCTCGGCCTGTGGGCCTGGGCCATGGACCTGGACTTCCCGATCCTCCTGGGCCTGGTCGCCTTCGTGCTCAACTACGTGCCGACGATCGGTTCGGTGCTCGCCTCGGTCCCCGCTGTCCTCCTCTCCGTGGTCCTCCACGGCCTGGGCCACGCCTTCGTGGTGGCCCTGGGATATCTGGCGGTGAACACGGCGTTCGGAAACATCATCGAGCCCAGCTTCATGGGACGCCGCCTGGGCCTCTCCACCCTGGTCGTGATCCTCTCCCTGATCTTCTGGGGGTGGGTGTGGGGGCCGGTGGGGGCGCTCCTCGCCGTCCCGCTGACGATGGTCGTGAAGATCATGCTGGAGAACACGCCGGACCTGCGCTGGGTGGCGGTCCTCCTGGACAAGTCGCCGCCGGCCCGGGTCGCCTCCGAGGCTCCCGCGGAAGTGGAGGTGGACGACGTGGGCGGGGAGGCCGCGTAGGAGGTCCGGCTCAGCCGTTCCCGTTCTCGTCGCCGTAGAGGGCGAGGATGCTCCCCGCCAGCACCATCTTCACCTGCCGGGCGCTCATGTCGTGCTCGAGCTCGTACGTATCGTCCCTCGTCCGGTTCACCGCGCGAAGGGATCGACCCTCCTGGACCGACTTCCGCACGTCGGGGAGCTCCAGCTCGTCCCCCTGGTCGATCCGGGCGTGGTCGTCGGGGTCGGTGAAGACGAGGGGCAGGATCCCGAAGTTCACCAGGTTCTGGGAGTGGATCCGGGCGTAGCTCCTGGCCAGGACCGCCTTCACCCCCAGGTAGCGGGGCGCCAGGGCCGCGTGCTCCCGGCTCGACCCCTGGCCGTAGTTGGAGCCGCCGACGATGAAGTGTCCCCGGTCCCGGTGCTCCATGGCCCGGTCGTAGTAGCCCTCGTCGACCTGGTAGAAGGTGAACTGGCTGATCACCTCGATGTTGGAGCGGAAGGGCAGGACCTGGGTGCCCGCCGGGAGGATCTCGTCGGTGGAGATGTCGTCGCCCACCTTCATGAGGACCGGGCCCTCGAGGGTGTCGGGAAGGGGCTCGAGCTCGGGGACCGAGGTGATGTTGGGGCCCTTCACCAGCTCCACGTCGCTGCCGTCCTGGGGCGGCGGGACCAGCATCTCTTCGTTGACGACGATCGCCTCGGGCTCCCGGAAGGCGGGATAGGCGATCCCGAGCTCCTCCTGCAGCTCCCGGGGATCGGTGATGCGGCCGGTCAGGGCCGAAGCGGCCGCGGTCTCGGGGCTGCAGAGGAAGACCGCGTCCTCCTTCGTGCCCGAGCGGCCCGGGAAGTTCCGGGGCACGGTGCGCAGGCTGTTGCGTCCCGTGGCCGGGGCCTGGCCCATGCCGATGCAGCCGTTGCAGCCGGCCTGGTGGATCCGGGCCCCCGAGTGGATCAGCTTCGTCAGATAGCCTTCCTCGGTCAGGTTCTCCAGGATCTGCCGGGAGGTGGGGTTCACGTCGAAGGAGACCTCGGGGTGGACCTGCCGGCCGTCCACCATCAGGGCGGGGACGGCGAAGTCCCGGAAGCCGGGATTGGCCGAGGAGCCGATGTAGGCCTGATAGATCTCCCGGCCGGCCACCTCGCGGACGGGAACGACGTTGCCCGGGCTCGAGGGGAGGGCGATCAGCGGCTCCAGCTCCGAGAGGTCGATCTCGTCGTGGGCGTCGTAGCCGGCGCCCTCGTCGGCCACGAGCTCGCTCCAGGTCTCCTCGCGTCCCTGGCGCTTCAGGAAGCGGCGGACCTCGTCGTCGGAGGGGAAGACGGTGGTGGTGGCGCCGAGCTCGGTGCCCATGTTGGCGATGACGTGCCGGTCCATGGCCGAGAGGGACTCGAGGCCGGGCCCGTGGTACTCCACGACCCAGCCCACGTGGCCGTCCACGTCGTGGCGGCGCAGCATCTCCAGGATCACGTCCTTGGCGCTGACCCAGTCGGGCAGCTCGCCGGTGAGCTTCACGCCCCGCACCCTGGGCATCTCGAAGTAGAAGGGCTCGCCGAGCATGGCCAGGGCCACCTCCAGGCCGCCGGCGCCGATGGCCAGCATGCCGATCGCGCCGGCGGCGGGGGTGTGGCTGTCGGATCCGACCAGGGACTTCCCCGGAACGCCGAACCGCTCCTGATGGACCGGGTGGCTGACGCCGTTGCCCGCCCGGGAGTACCACACCCCGTAGCGCTCGCACGCGCTCTTCAGGAAGAGGTGGTCGTCGGGGTTCTTGTTGTCCTCCTGGATCAGGTTGTGGTCCACGTACTGGGCGCTCAGCTCGGTCTGCACCCGGTCCAGCCCCATCGCCTCCAGCTCGAGCATCACCAGGGTGCCGGTGGCGTCCTGGGTCAGGGTCTGGTCGATGCGGATCCCGATCTCGGCGCCGGGCTCCATCTCCCCCTCGAGGAGGTGATCGGAGATCAGCTTCTCGGTGACGTTCATGGCCATCGTCTCTCCCTGTCGGTCTCACGTCCCGCCGGGCCGCGTCCCCGTTCCCCCATCCTCTGCAGGCTGGCCCCACGTCGTCGAGGGTTGTTAGCTTTCTAACGTGGCCTATTCTCGTCCGGGGAAAGCGTTCCGAACCCGGAGGCGCCGCGCCTTCTCCCCCCCACCCGCTGTCACACGAACCCACGTTGCGGAAGTGCGATCGTCGTGAGCACGAGTCCCCTCTGGATCCTGTGTGGCCTGGCCATCGCGGCCGGGGCCGTCCTCGTCGTGGCCGCCGTCCGGGCCCTCACGGACCGGCGCTGGATGGGTGGGTCCCTGCAACTCCTGGTGGCGACGATCCTGGCGCTTCTGGGCGTCCTCTCCGGGCTCGTGGCGGTGGCCACCGTGGGCTACCAGGCCCTCACCCGGGAGGAGACCGCCGCGACGGTGGTGGTGACCCGGACCGGCCCCAGCGCCTTCGACGCCCGCATCACCTTTCCCGACGGCCGGTCCCGGACCTTCCCCCTCCGGGGAGACCAGCTCTATGTGGACGCCCACATCGTGAAGTGGCACCCCTGGGTCAACGTTCTGGGCGTCCACACGGGTTACGAGCTGGACCGGGTGGCGGGCCGCTACATCGACGTGGAGGACGAGCGCGCGGGGCCGCGGACTGTCTACGCCCTGGGGCGGGAGCGCACGGTGGACGCGTTCCGGGTGGCGGTCCGCTATCCCTGGCTCGAGCCCCTGGTGGACGCCGAGTACGGCTCGGCCTCGTTCGTGGCCGCCCGGGACAGCGCGGCCTACGTCCTCCGGATCTCCACCACGGGCCTCCTATTCCGGCCAACGGAGGGGACCTAGGGGGCGCTTCCGGGGGACCGGCGCGCCGCATCGTCGGGGAGCCCGCGGGCCCCTCCGGCGTATCCGAGAGGGACCGGGCGAGCCCCGGTCCGCCGACGAGCCCTGCGAACGCCGACCCCCGATCGCCATGCCCCGCGTCCCCTTCGACGAGCTTCCGGACAGCGCCCGGATCTGGATCTTCGCCGCCGACCGGCCCCTGGAGGGCTCCGAGGAGGAGCGACTCCTCGACGCGGTGGACGGCTTCCTGGACGGCTGGAACAGCCACGGGACCCCGCTCCGGGGCGCCCGGCGCTGGCGGGACGGCCGCTTCCTCATCGTGGGGGTGGACGAGGCGTCGGCCCCGCCGTCGGGGTGCTCGATCGACGCCCTGATCCGGGAGTTGAAGGAGAAGGAGCGGGAGATGGAGGTCTCCCTCCTCGATCACGCCCCCGTCCACTACCGGGACGGCGAGGAGGTGAGGCGCGTCTCCCGGGCCGCGTTCCGGGAGATGGCGGAGGGGGGCCGGGTCGATCCCGAGACCCGGGTCTTCGACACCTCGATCACCCGGATGGAGGCGCTCCGGGGGGGCGCCTTCGAGACCCCTGCCCGGGAGAGCTGGCACGGCCGGGCCTTCTTCGGCGAGAGCGCCCGGAGCTGAGCGCGGGGATCTCCCCCACGCAAAAACCGCCCGGAGCTCGGTGCCCCGGGCGGCTTCGATCCGGGCTACGGACCGGCGTGGTCCGGAGCCTGCGGCTACTCCGTCAGTCCGTGATGGGAACGACGTTCTCGGCCGCCGGCCCCTTGGGGCCGTCCACCAGGTCGAACTCGACCTTGTCGCCCTCGGACAGGCTCTTGAAGCCCTCCGCCTGGATGGCGGAGTAGTGGACGAAGGCGTCCTGCTCTCCCTCGTCCGGGGCGATGAACCCGAAGCCCTTGGCGTCGTTGAACCACTTCACCACGCCGGTGGTCCGCATAGCAACCGCTCCATCTGAACAATGGCGATACGGGGGCACGCTCCTCTCGGGCAGCCCCACTGCGTCGACGCGCTAGGCTACGGAGTCGAGCCGGGTCAGTCAAGCACCGTCTCCGGCTCCGGCTTCCGGTCCCGTCATCTCGATCGCCTGGGCCAGTCCGGCGCCCGGGGGCGTGAAGAACGGCTTCCACTTCTCGTCGGGGGAGGGGGCGGTGAGGAGGCTCACCGCGACGAGGAGGGTCATGGAGATCAGGACGCCCGGGATCACGATGTAGTCGCTGGAAGCGAAGTCGAACGCGGTGCCGCCCAGGGTGAGCGTGAAGTCGGCGCCCAGGCGGTCCAGGACCGCGATCCCCACCAGGGCCGCGAGGCCCCCGGCGATGCACGCCACCCCGCCCTGGGGGGTGACCCGCTTCCAGAGGAAGGCGGCCAGGAGGGCGGGCGTGAGGCTCGCGCCCACCAGGGAGTAGGCGTAGAGGGCCATGGCCAGCACGGTGTCGAACTGGGTGATGAGGAGGAGGGCCAGGACCCCGAAGGCGGCGATCGCCGTCCGCTGGACCGCGAGCATCCGAGCCTCGGTGGCGTCGGGGTTCACGAAGCGCTGGTAGATGTCCCGGGCCAGGTTCGTCGAGGGCACCAGGAGAAAGGTGTTGCCCGTGGAGAGGACGATCGCCACCGCCGCGGCCAGGAGCACCGTTCCGCCCAGGAGGGGCAGCCCGTGGCGCGCGATGTGGAGGATCACCGTCTCGGTGGCGGCCCGCCCCACCACCGTGGTCTCGGCGGCCAGGTCGGGGAACGCCGCCCGGCCCACGATCGCCAGGAGGGCCAGGGTCGTCTCGATGAACATGATCCCCAGGACCATGCCGACCACGGCCTTCCGCGCCGCGCTCTCGTCCCGGGCGGAGAAGAACTTCTGGTACATCCCGCTCTCGCCCAGGATCAGGAGGAAGGTCGGCATGGCCACCCCGAACACCCAGAGGACGTTGTGGCCCCCCAGCGCCGCGGTGTGCTCGGCGGGGAGCCCGTCCAGGACCGCCCCCACGCCGCCCACCTCGAAGACCAGGTAGGGAAGGGCGAAGAGGATGCCAAGGATGATGATCACGCCGTTGAAGACGTCCACGGTGACGATCGAGACCATCCCGGCCAGGGCCGTGAAGACCACGATCGCCGCCGCCGTGATGTACATCCCCATGTCGGGGGAGATCGCCCCGTCGGTGACGATGGAGAGGATCCAACCACCGCCCCGGAACTGGTAGGCCGCGATCGTCACGTAGGCGAGGATGATCGCCACCGTGCCCAGGACCCGGGCGGTGGCGTTGTAGCGCTGCTCCAGGAGGTCGGGGACCGTGTACTGGGCGATGCGGCGGACTCGGCCGGCGAGGAAGTAGGCCACCACCAGGCCCATCCACCCCCCGAAGCTGAACCAGAGCTCGGCGATCCCGGTGCGGTAGGCCAGCCCCGCGCCGCCGAAGAGGGAGCCCGAGCCGATCCAGGTGCAGACCAGGGTGCCCACCAGGAGCGCCACCGGGACGCTTCGCCCCGCCACCATGAAGTCGTCGTGGCTCTTCACCCCCCGGGAGCGCCAGAGGCTCACGCCCACCAGCACGACGGGGTAGAGGAGGACGATGGCGATCATGAGGTCCATGGCGGAGCTCCCCGTGGTGGGCGGGTCGGAGGGTCGCGGCGCGACCGGGCCAACTTAGAAGGAGGCCCCGATCCCGGGCCACCACACCGCCTGGGCGATCTCGAGCCAGAGCGCAAGGGCCCTCGACTCCCCGAAGGGCTCGTACCGGGCCCGGAACTCCGGGACGGTGGGCGTCCGGCCCCCGAAGTGGCGGTCCCGGAGGTAGGCGAGGACGCCGTCGTCGACCCGGATCCTCTCGGCGTGGCCATAGAGGAAGAAAGGATACCGGTATCCGCGGTGGGAGAGGACGGTGGGCGCCAGGCGGAAGGTTTCGGGGACCGGGAGGCGCCAGACGGCCCCGGGCCCGGGCATGCGGTCAGGGATCCCGGTGGCCCTCGGCGCCCCGGGGTCCGGCCTCGCCGGTGGCCGAGGGCGACGGGACGCCCGGGGGCGACGGGTCCCGGGCGTGGAGGTGGTGGGCGAGGAACCTCGCTCCCTCCTCGTCGGCCCAGAAGCGGGGGTCCCAGGGCGCACCCTCCACGAAGCCCACGTGTCCCCCCCGTTCCGTGATCGCCGGGACGAGCCGGGGGTTGGCGGCGATCTCCTCCTCCGGGAGGGCCTTTCGGGGCAGAAAGGGATCGTCCCGGCTCTGGAGGAGGAGGGTGGGCACGCGGACCCGGTCGAGGAAGCGGGCCGAGCTGGAGCGCCGATAGTAGTCGGCGGCGTCCTCGAAGCCGTGGAGGGGCGCGGTGACGGCGTCGTCGAAGGCCCACAGGGTGGGAGCCGCCAGGCCCGCGTCCACGTCGATGCGCTTCCGGAAGACGTCGGCCCGGGCCCGGACCTTCTGGCGGAGCATGCGCACGAAATAGTAGGTGTAGAACCGGCCCATGAGCCCCTCCTCCAGCCCCCGGGATCCGGCCGCCAGGTCGAAGGGCACCGAGATCGCCACGGCCGCCCGCACCCGGGGCGGCTCCCGGTCCGCCTCCTCCCCGAGGAACTTGAGGAGGACGTTGCCACCCAGGGAGAAGCCCAGGACGCCCACGGAGCGGTCGGGAAAGCGCTCCCGGAGCCGGTCGAGGACGAAGCGGAGGTCGCCGGTCTCGCCGGAGTGGTAGAAGCGGGGCGCCCGGTTCGGCTCGCCGCTGCAGCCCCGGAAGTTCATGCCCACGGGCCGGACCCCCCGCTCCAGGAGGGCCTCGTAGGCCATGAGGGCGTAGCGCCGGCGGCTCGAGCCCTCCAGGCCGTGGAGCACCAGGCCCAGGGGCGCGCCCTCGGCCGGGTCGGGGCCCAGGTCCAGGTCGAGGAAGTCGCCGTCGGGGGTGTCGAGGCGCACCCGGATCAGCTCGGGGGTGGCGTAGGGCCGGAGCAGCTTGCCGGCCAGGGTGTGGGCGTGGGGGCCCGGGAGCCACGACGACGGCCGGAAGGGTCGGGGACGGAAGGGCTGAGGAGCCGCAACGTCGCCGGCCCCGGGGGTCGGATCGGACATGGCCGGGAAGGTAACGGGGCCGGTGAGGGCCTTCCACCGGGCGTCTGGTGATTCGGCGATCCTCCGATCATCTTGTCGTGCCTCCGCACCCAGCCAGGCCGGGGCGGCCCTTCGGCCGGGGCGGCGCCCAACCGACTACGAGGGCCCCCCACGCCATGAGCTCCCGACCCCCGATCCCTCCGGCCCTGGCCCTGGTGGCCGCCGTGGTGGCGATCAGCTGGTCGGCCCCGCTGAGCGGGGCGGTCCTCCTCTCACCGGGGGTGCCCGTGACCGGGTACCCGGCCGGCGACTGGCTGATCTTCCTCGTCCTGGCGGCGGGGCCCATGATGCTGGGCCACACCGGCGTGAACTACGCCCTCCGCTACATGCCGGCGTACGTGGCCGACCTCCCGATCCTGATCGAGCCCGTGGGGGCGACGCTGATCGCCTGGGCGCTGCCCGGAATCCGGGAAGTGCCGCCGCTCCGGACCCTGGCGGGCGGGGTGGTGGTGCTCGTGGGGATCGCCCTGGCCACGGGGGGCGGCGGCGCCGACCGGCCCGAAGGTGAAACCCGCGCCGGGCCGCAGCCGTAGGGCCGGGGGAACCGAGGGGGCGGGCGGGAAGCCGGGAAGGAGGGCCGACCCGGCGGCGCCCCCGTCGCGCGGACGTCCCAAGGAGGCCGTGACCCCATGGAGCCCCTCTCCCTCTTCGCGCTGCTCGCCTTCGTGGCCGGGCCCCCCGCCGCCGACCCGCCCGACCCGGACCGGATCTACGGACGCGTCACGACGGCGGCCGGACAGGTCCGTGAAGGCTACATCCGCTGGGACGACAACGAGGGGAGCTGGACCGACGTCCTCCACGGCTCCAAGGAGCTGCCCCTGGAGTACCTCCGGGACGCCGAGCGGGCGGAGCTGGCGGAGCGGGACGACGACGACCGGATCGAGATCCTGGGGCTGCGCATCTCGTGGGCCGACGACGACGGATTCCCGGATCGGGCGGCGTCCGGGATCCGCTTCGGCCACCTGCGGAGCCTCCGGGTCCTGGACGACGACGTCGCCCTCCTGACCCTGAAATCGGGTCAGGAGATCGAGCTCAGGGGCGGCTCCAGCGACGTGGGGAGCGGGAACCGGGGGATCACGGTCACCGACCGCCACGGAGACACGGTGGAGCTCCGCTGGCGGGACCTGGACCGGATCGACTTCCGGGCTCCACCCGGGGACGACCTTCCGCCGGGCGTGGGGCGCCGCCTCCACGGCACCCTGGAGACCCGGGACGCGGGCCGCTACACGGGCTACGTGGCCTGGGACGCCGACGAGATCCTCACCACCGACGTCCTGGACGGGGACGAGGACGGCCGGGACCGGGAGATCCCCTTCGGCGAGATCGCAGCGATCGAGCGGGACGGTCCGTCCGGGGCCCGGGTCGTGCTCCGGAGCGGGGAGGAGGTCCGCCTGACCGGCTCCAACGACGTGGATGGGAGCAACCGGGGGATCTCGGTCGCGGATCCCGCCCTGGGCCAGGTGACCGTGGGTTGGGACGAGTTCGAGAGCCTGACCTTCAGCGAGCCGGAGCGCTCTCTCGGCTACGACGCCTTCGACGGCGGCGCTCCCCTCCACGGCACCGTCGTGGACGAGGAGGAAACCGCGTGGAGCGGCCGGGTCCGCTGGGACAACGACGAGTCCCACTCCTGGGAGCTCCTGAACGGCGACTACCGGGGCGCGGAGTTCGAGGTGGAGCTCTCCACGGTTTCGTGGATCCGGCGGCGCTCGTCCCGGGTCGCCGAGGTCTTCCTCCGGGACGGCCGGGTCCTGGAGCTGGAGGGCTCCAACGACGTGGACCGGAGGAACAAGGGGATCTTCGTCATCCCCGAGGGCGGCGGGGCGGTGGCGGTTCCGTGGGAGGAGTTCCGGGAGCTCCGCCTCAGGCGAGACTGAGGACGGGGAGGATCGCCCGGGCCGCCCTCACTCCGGCGGCGAGAGGAGGTCCTCCTCCTCCGAGGTCTGCCGGTCCTCCTCGATCTGCTCGTCGAGGGAGGTGTCCACGCTCACGTCCGGAGCCCGGGGTGGGGCCCCCTCCTCCCCGGCGGCCGGGGGCGCTTCGGGGCCGATCTCGGCGGGGGGAACCGGGGCTCCGGCCCTCCGGAGGACCACGCCGTACTCGGGCGAGGGGAGGGTGACCCCGGCGTCCTCGATCGCCCCCTTCACCCGGCGGACCGCCTCACCCCGGACCCGGAGGAACTCGTGGCGCCGCTGGTCCACCCATCCGAAGAAGCGCAGGGTAACCCACGAATCCCCCAGCTCTTCCACGAGGCCGTAGGCGGGCGGATCGTCCATCACCCCCTCCATCCGCTCCAGGGCCTCTTCGCCGGCGGAGATCGCCTGGAGGAGGTCGTCGTCGGGACCCACCGCGACCGCGAGCTCGAAGCGGCGCCGGGGGTTCCGTGTGTAGTTCACCAGCGTCCCCTTCACGATCTGTCCGTTGGGGATGCGGACGTGGTTCCCGGCGAGGGTCATGAGGATCGTCTCCCGGGCGGTCAGGCGGACGACGCGCCGCTCGTGGCCGGCCACGTCGACCATGTCGTCGGGATCGAAGGGCCGACGCAGGCTGAGGAAGATCCCGGCCAGGTGGTTCTCCACGATCTCCTTGAAGGCGAAGCCCAGGGCGAGGCCGAAGACGCCGGCGGCGCCCAGGACCGCCCCCACCAGGGCGGTGGCCTCGAGGATCTCCAGGGCCACGAGGATCCCGACGAGGACGAACGCCGCCCGGATCCCCTGGCGGAAGAGATTGCGGACGAAAGGGTTCCGGAACGCCCGCAGGTGAGGCCCCTCCCAGCCCGCGGCCAGGCTTCCCAGGAGCGCCGCGCCCACCACGGCGAAGAGGGACACGACGAGGAGGGGAACGTAGGCCAGGAAGGCGAAGACCTGCTCCCGGATGCGCTCGAAGGTGGGCTCGAGGCGCTGGCGCAGGTCCGTGACCACCCGGAGCTCGTCCTCGACCCAGACCACGTCCTCGATCCCCCGGGCGAGCTCCACGGCCCGCTCCCGGGCCTCCATGGAGAACGCCCGTCCCCGGAGCCAGACGATCCCGGCCTCGGCGGCCACCTCCACCGCCCGGAGGGACTCGATCCGGTCGAAGATCGCCTGGAGCTGGGCCCGGATCTCGGCGTCCCGGTCGGCCTGGGGGGTGGGAACGGGCTCGGCCTGGGAAGTGGTATCGGGCTCGGCCTCGACGGTGTCGGCGGCCGGGGGCTCCTGAGCGGCCCCCTCGGCGACGAGTCCCCCGGCGAGGAGGAGGGCGCCGGCGAGCAAGAGGGCGGCGGGCGGGATCGGGGGACGGGCGCGGTGGATCATCGCCCCCGAGGTTACCTCGACGGGCCGGAAACCGCACGTCCCGGGGGGGCCCGTAGGCTCCTGTTCGGGGTACGGGACCGGGCTCGACGGCCGGGATCCCCGGCCTCTCTTCGTCGCGCGCCACGCTCCGAGAGAATGCCGACTTCTTCGAACGCACGCAGGGCAGCGCTCCTCGCCGCCGCGCTCCTCCTCGGGGTCTCCCCGGCGCCCGCCCAGGAGAGGGGCGAGGCCCCGGCGGGGGGAGCAGCAGACGCCGCCGGCCCCCGGGACGCCTTCCTGGACCCCTCCGCCCGAGCGCTTCTGGAGCGGGCCCGGGCCCGCTGGAGCGACCTGGACGAGGGGATCCTGAGCTACGAGGCGGAGGTGCGCAGGCGGATCGGGGTCGCGCTGCGTACGCCCCTGAAGGACCGCACGCTCTACCGGGCCGAGTCCGCCGCCCGGGTCTACTGGAGCGCCGACGGCGGCACCGTGATCCAGGCCCTGGGCGCCCGCTCGGCCGACCCCACCGGAGAGCGCCCGCCGGGCGAGCTGGACGGGCTCACGGACGAGGTGTTCGATCCCGGGGGAGACCGCATCTACTTCGGGATGGGGGGGGACGAGGACGACGACGACGGGGAGATCTGGATCGAGCACCCCCTGGCCCCGGGCTCCGAGGCCCACTACCGCTACCGCTCCGGCGACACCTTGACCGTGACCCTCCCCGACGGCCGCCGTCTCCGGGCCGCGGAGCTCCAGATCGTGCCCCGGGAGCGCTCGGTCCACCTCCTGAGCGGCTCGCTCTGGGTGGAGCCCGGCGACGGGTCCCTGGTCCGGGCCCTCTACCGCCTCTCCAAGACCGTGGACGTGGAGGCCGACACCGACGCCTTCGAGGAGGACCCGGATCTGGACCGGATCCCGGGGATCTTCCGCCCCCTGGAGTTCGAGATCTCGCTGGTGACGGTGGAGTACTCGCTCTGGGACTTCCGCCACTGGCTGCCCCGCTACATGCGGATCGAGGGCCTGGCCCGGGCCGGGATCGTGAGCGCCCCGGGCTCGATCGAGGTGAGCTACCGGATCCTCGACGTGGAGGGGGCCGGCGTCGAGGAGGAGGGGGCTCCGGCCGGGGACGTCGAGCGGGTGGCCGACGCCTGGCTCCGGAGCGACCGGTACGGGGCCTACGAGGAGCTCCCGGGGGAGCGGGAAGGGCGGCGCATCCACCTCCTGGTTCCCGTGGACCGGGAGCGGCTCCACGATCCGGACGTGGTGCCTCCGCCGATCTGGGACGACGCCCCCGGCTTCGCGGGGACCGGGGAGGTGGAAGACCTCTACCGACTCCTCGCCGACGTGCCCGCCCCGCCGCCGTCCGCCCGGGAGCTCCGGCCTCGCCTCCTCTGGGGTCCGGACCGCCCCGACCTGGTCCGCTACAACCGGGTCGAGGGGCTGAGCCTGGGCGCCCGGATCGAGATGGGGGTCCCGAGCCCGGTGGGCCCCCTGGCCCTGGGGGCGACGGGGCGCCTGGGGATCCCGGCGTGGGTGCCCTCGGCCCGCCTGGACCTGGGGTGGTCCTCGCCCGTGCGCTCGGTGGATCTCGCCCTCTACCGCCGGGTGGCCGACGTGGACGAGCGGGCCCGGAGCCTCGGGCCCGGAAACTCGGCCACGGCCCTCCTCTTCGGCCGGGACGACGGCGAGTACTTCCGGGCCACCGGCGCCTCCGTCTCCCTGGGACCCCCGCCCCCCGCCCGGCCCGGGTACGAGCTCGAGCTCTCGGCGGAGCGCCACGACGCCCTGGAGGCCGATGTGGAGTTCGCCCTCTCCCACGCGGTCTCGGGCGGCGACGGATCGCCCTTCCGCTCCAACCTCCACGCCCGGGAGGGCTGGGAGTACGGGGCGGCGGTGAGCCTGCGGCCGTGGTGGGGGACGGACCCCCGGGGAGCCCAGGGGGGCGTCGAGCTCCTCCTCCAGGGAGCGGCCGGCGACTTCGAGTATTTCCGGTCGCGGCTCGTGGCCCGGAGCGCGTTCCCGCTCCCCGGCGGCCTGCGGGCGGCCCTGGAGGCGGCCGGAGGCACCTCGGTAGGCGAGCCCCCGGTCCAGCGCCACTGGTTCCTCGGGGGCGCCCGGACGCTCCGGGGGTACCGGGGCTCCGCCGCCGTGGGCCCCTCCTTCCTCCGGGGCCGGGCCGAGCTGGCCCGGAGCTTCGGGGTGATGACGGTGGCCGCCTTCTCCGACGCCGGGTGGGCGGGGGAGCGGGACGCCGTGGACCTGGACGACGGCCTCGTCTCGGTCGGGGGCGGCGTCTCGGCCCTGGACGGGCTGATCCGGCTCGACCTGGCCCGGGCCCTCCGTGAGCCCGTGGGCTGGCGGCTCGAGCTCTACGTGGACGCCGTCCTCTGAGATCGGAGCGGGGCGCCTGGACGCGTCCCGGCCCCTGGGCCACCTTGAGGGCCGCCATGAGACGCAGCCTCCGACCGGTCCTCCCCGGCCCCCTGGCCGTCCTCGCCGCCGCGGCGGTCGGGTGCGGCCCTCCCCCCGACGACCTCCCCCTGGGGGAGGGGGTGTCCCGGCGGCTGGCCCGGGTCCGCACGGCGACCCTCTCCGAGCTGCGCTACGCGTATCGTCTCCGGATCCCGGCCGAGCGGACGTCGCCGGTGACGGGCGAGGTGGAGATCCTCTTCCGCAGGGCCGATCCCGAGGGACGCCCCGTGGTGGTGGACTTCAAGGACCCGGCGGATCGCGTACGGGAGGTGCGGGTGAACGGGGAGGCTGTGGAGCCCGCCTTCCGACACGACCACTTCGTCCTGCCGGCGGACGCGTTCGGCCCCCCGGGGACGTTGGAGGGAGCGGGGGAGGAGGCCCGGCTCCAGGTGGCGTTCGCCGCCGGCGACGAGGCCCTGAACCGGACCGACGACTTCCTCTACGCCCTCTTCGTCCCCGACCGGGCGCACTTCTCGCTGCCCCTCTTCGACCAGCCGGACCTGAAGGGGCGGGTCGCGTTCACCCTGGAGGTGCCGGCCGGGTGGACGGCGACGGCCAACGGAAGGCTGCAGGAGGCGGTGCGCGTGGATTCCGCGGGGGCGGGCGGCGCGGGTCCCGCGGAGGCGGCGGGCGCAAGCTCGGTCGAGGCGGTGAGGGCGGACCCGGTGTCGGGGGAGGCGTCGCGGACCCTGTACCGCTTCGCCGAGAGCGAGCCGATCCCCACCTACCTCTTCGCCTTCGCGGCGGGGGATTTCGAGGAGGAGCGGGCGGAGCGGGCCGGCCGCGGCCTCACCTTCCACCACCGGGAGCCGGACCGGGCGAAGGTGGAGCGCAACCTGGAGGCGATCTTCGACCTCCACGGCACGGCACTGGAGTGGCTCGAGGGCTACACGGGGATCGCCTACCCCTTCGGGTCGTTCGGCTTCGTTGCGGTGCCGTCGTTCCAGTACGGGGGCATGGAGCACCCCGGGGCGGTCTACTACCGGGCCGACGGCCTCTTACTGGAGGAGTCGGCGAGCCAGCGGGACTTCCTGGGCCGGGCCAGCGTCATCGCCCACGAGACCGCCCACATGTGGTTCGGCGACCTGGTGACCATGGAGTGGTTCGACGACGTCTGGATGAAGGAGGTCTTCGCCAACTTCATGGCGGCCAAGATCGTCCATCCCTCCTTTCCCGAGATCGACCACGACCTCCGCTTCGTCCTGAACCACCACCCGTCGGCGTACCGGGTCGACCGGACGCCGGGGGCGAACCCGATCCGGCAGGAGCTGGAGAACCTGAGCGAGGCCGGCACCCTCTACGGCGCGATCATCTACCAGAAGGCTCCGGTGGTGATGCGGCAGCTCGAGCTCCTGGTGGGCGAGGAGACCTTCCGGGACGGGCTCCGGGAGTATCTGGAGGCCCACGCCTACGGAAACGCGACCTGGCCCGACCTGATCGAGATCCTGGACCGTCGGAGCCCCCGGGACCTGGCGGCGTGGAGCCGGGTGTGGGTGGAGGAGCCGGGCCGGCCCGAGGTCTCGGTGGAGGTGCGGGGGACGGCCGAGGGGACCGTGGGCAGCCTCCGGGTCGTCCAGGCCGACCCCCGGGGGAGGGGCCGGATCTGGCCCCAGGCCCTCGACGTGGTCCTCGGCTACGGAACCGACTCGACGGTGGCGGTCCCGGCCCGGCTGCTGGGTAGCGAGGCCGAGGTGGACGGGGCCGCCGGCCTGGGGGTGCCGGACTACGCGCTGGCCGGAGGGCGGGGCCTGGGCTACGGACGGATGCGGCTGGACCCGGCCAGCCTCTCCTACCTCACCTCCCGCCTCGTGGCCGTGGAGGATCCCATGGTCCGGGGCGTGGGGTGGATCACCCTCTGGGACGCGGTCCTGGTGGGGGAGGCGGATCCCGGCCCCTTCCTGGACCTGGCGGCGCGAGGAGCCGCCGCCGAGCCCGTGGAGCTCGTCCTCCAGCGGTCCCTGGACTATCTGGAGACGGCGTGGTGGCGCCTGATCACCCCGGAGGAGCGGGGCCGGCGGACGGCGGCGGTGGAGGAGGCCCTCTGGAGCCGGCTCATGGCCGACGGTCCCCGGACCGTGAAGGCCTCCCTCTTCGAGACGTACCGGGCCGTGGCGCTGAGCGAGGAGGGCGTGGCGCGCCTCCGGCGGATCTGGGCCGGAGAAGAGGAGGTGCCGGGCCTCCCCCTGGCGGAGCGGGACCGGACCGCCCTGGCCCGGGAGCTGGCGCTCCGGGAGGTGGCGGGTTGGCGGGGGATCCTGGACGCCCAGGAGGCGGCGATCGAGAACCCGGACCGGAGGGCCCGCTTCGCCTTCGTCCGCCCCTCCCTCTCCGACGACCCCGCCCGGCGGGAGGCGTTCTTCGAGAGCCTCCGGCGCCCCGGGAACCGGGAGCGGGAGCCGTGGGTCGTGGAGGGCCTCTCCAACCTCCACCACCCCCTGCGGGCGGAGCACGCCCGGGCGCTGATCCGGCCCGGCCTGGAGATGCTCCCCGAGATCCAGCGGACGGGGGACATCTTCTTTCCGGGCCGCTGGCTCGACGCCACCCTGGGGGGACACGGGAGCCCGGAGGCCGCCCGGACCGTCCGGGAGTTCCTGCGCGCCCACCCCGACCTCGCGGCCCGGCTCCGGGGAAAGGTCCTCCAGTCGGCCGATCTCCTCTTCCGGGCGGCCGGCATCGTCCACGGCGCGGACGTGGAGCTGCCCGAGCTTTGACCACCGCCGCCGGCCGGCGAGCCTCGCCGCGGCCGGGTCCCTCCGCAACGTGACCCGGACGATTCCGTGATCTCCGTCTCCCCGGGGCTGCGCTGGATGGCGGCGGCGGCCCTGGCCTTCGCCGTCATGACCGTTCTGGTGAAGGTAGCGGGCCAGACCCTCCCCACCATGGAGATCGTCCTGGCCCGGGCCGTGGTGACCCTGATCTTGAGCTGGGCCGCCCTCCACGCCCGGGGGCGGGAGCTGTGGGGCAGCGAGCGCGGGATCCTCGTGGCCCGGGGTGTGCTGGGCTTCATCGCCCTCTCCTGCTTCTACTTCGCCGTGATCCGCCTCCCCCTGGCCGAGGCCACGGTGATCCACTACACGAACCCGGTCCTCACCGCCCTGGCGGCGGCGCTCCTCATCTCCGAGAGCCTCCGGGCGGTGGAGGTGGTTCTGGCCCTGACCAGCCTGGGGGGTGTGGCGCTGGTGGCCCGGCCCCCCTTCCTCTTCGGGGGGGAGGTCGCCGCCCTCGATGCCCTGGGCGTGGCCGCGGCCGTGACCGGGGCGGTCTTCAGCGCCCTGGCCTACGTGGCGGTGCGCCGGGCCAGCCGGACGAACGGGACGATGGTGATCGTCTTCTACTTCGCCCTCTTCTCCACCGTGGGCGCCGTGCCCTTCGCGGTGCCGGTGTGGGAGTGGCCCACGGCGTGGGAGTGGCTCGTCCTCGTCGCGGTGGGCGTGGTGACCCAGCTGGGACAGGTCGCCATCACCAAGGGGCTGGAGCTGGAGCGGGCGGGGCGGGCCATGAACGTGGCCTATCTGCAGATCGTCTTCGCCGGCGTACTGGGCGCCCTCTTCTTCGGGGAGATCCCCAACCGGTGGAGTGTGGCCGGGGGGCTGGTTATCGTGGGGAGCACCTTCCTGCTCACCCGGACCCGGGGATCGCCGGGGGAGGCCCCGACCCGGTCCACCGCCAGCAGCCGAGGAGATCCACGATGAAGGCACGGACGACGCTCGCCGGGCTCGCCGCCCTCGCCCTCTTCCTCGTCCCCGGTCCGGGGGCGGGACAGGACCTGGTCCTGGAGAATGCCCACGTGGTGGACGTGGAGAGGGGGGAGGTGGCGAGGAGCCGGACCGTGGTGATCCGGGACGGACGGATCGAGGAGATCGCGTCCGGCTCGGTCCAGGCGCCCCCGGGAGCCGAGCGCCTCGACCTGGGCGGCCGCTACGTGGCCCCGGGGCTCATGGACGCCCACGTCCATATCGGCTCCGAGGATCAGGCCCGGCGGGCCCTGGAGTCCGGGATCACCACCGCCCGGAGCGCCGGGGTCGGCCACTACGTGGACGTGGGGCTCGCCGCCCTCATCGCCGAGGGGCACGCCGACGGACCCGAGCTACTCGCCACGGGCTACCACGTGCGGCCCGGGCAGTTCGAGGCCTACTGGCTCGACAACCCCGAAATGGCCCGGTTCAAGGACGGGGGGTTGGAGACCGCGGAGGGGCTCCGGGCCCTGACCCGGACGAACCTCGATCGGGGGGTGCGCTGGATCAAGGCCGCCTCCACCGAGCGGGCCGGGCTCCCCCACACCGATCCCCGCAAGCAGGTGCTGGACCGGGCCCAGATGACGGCGATCGTGGAGACCGCGGCGGCGGAGGGCGTGCCGGTCATGACCCACGCCCACGGCGACGACGGGGCGCGGGCCGCCGTGGCCGCCGGCGCTCGGAGCATCGAGCACGGCACCTACATGAGCCGCGAGACCCTCCGCATGATGGTGGAGCGGGGGACCTTCTACGTGCCCACGATCGCCATCGTGAACGACCTGGTGGAGCCCGGCGGGGACTACTCGGACGCCCACCTCCAGATCCGAGGACGGCACATGCTGCCCCGGCTGCGGGAGACCGCCCGCGCGGCCCACGGGATGGGGGTCCGGCTCGTGGCCTCCACCGACACCGGCTACGGACCCGAGAGCGTGACCCGGGTGAGCCACGAGCTGATCGAGTTCGTGGACCAGGTGGGGATGTCGCCCCTGGAGGCCCTGGCGGCGGCCACCACGGCGGCGGCCGAGCTCTTCGGGATCGAGGACCGGACCGGGCGCGTGGCCGAGGGGATGGAGGCCGACCTCATCGTCGTGGAGCACGACCCCCTGGAGGAGATCGAAACCGTCCAGGACGTGCTCCTCGTGGTCTCCGACGGCCGGATCGCCGCCCGAAAGGGGGACTGGTAGACAAGGACGCTCTCCGGGAGGAGATCTGGTCCCTCCTGGAGGAGGCTGACGCCGCCCGCTTTCCCGGAGCCCGCGGGCGGATCCCGAACTTCGCCGGCGCCGCCGCGGCGGCCGACCGGCTGCGGACCCTGGACGCCTGGACCGGGGCCGCGACCGTGAAGGCCAACCCCGACTCGCCCCAGTGGCCGGTGCGCCAGCGGGCCCTGGAGGACGGGAAGACGGTGTTCATGGCCGTGCCCCGGCTCCGGGATCCGAACCCCTTCTTCCTCCTCTATCCGGACGGGCTGTCGGAGTCGCCCCGGAAGGCGTCGTCGATCAAGGGTGCGACCCGGAACGCCCGCAGGGTCCCGGTGGAGGAGCTGGAGCCCGTGGACCTGGTGGTCACGGGCTGCGTGGCCGTGAGCCGGGACGGTGCCCGTCTGGGGAAGGGCGGGGGCTTCAGCGACCTGGAGTGGGCCGTGGCGATCGAGGCCGGGCTCGTCACCCCGGACACTCCCGTGGTCACCACCGTCCATCCCCTCCAGGTCGTCGAGGAGGGCCGGATCCCCATGACCCCCCACGACATCCCCGTGGACTTCGTGGTCACCGCCGGCGAGGTCTTCGACTGTCGGGGCGGCCCCCACCCCCGGCCCCGGGGGATCCTCTGGGACCGCCTCCCCGCGGAGAAGATCGAGGCGATCCCGCTCCTGGCGCGTCTCCGGGAGGAGAGAGCCGGGAAAAAGTGACGCCGGGGGGCTCCCGTGGCGGCGGGCCCGGCCCGCCGTCTCCGCCCGCTCTCCCCTGGATCCGCGGCCCCGAAGACACGCCGCTCTCCTCGCCATCCGCGACCCTCCCGTCGCCCCGGCGATCTCCCGCAGTTTGTGAAAAACGACACAAAGTAAACGACCTTCTCAACAGCAATCCCGTGTAATCAAATAACTTAACGAGGAAGGTGTTGACGCATCCTGCACGGTCGTTTACGCTGTTAACCATGAGCATTCAGCGAGAGCAGATTCTGGCGTGCGCCTGCGACCTCTACCTGAAGGGAGGTCTCGAGGGTGTCTCGATGCGGCGCCTCGCCCGGGAGGTGGGGGTCACGGCGCCGGCGATCTATCGCCACTTCGAGGGGAAGGAGGACGTGCTCCTCGGGGTGGTGGGCGAGGCGTACAAGACCCTGGCCCAGTACCTCCACCGGGCCCTGAGCGGCGCGACCCCGACGGAGCGGTTCCGCATGGCGGGGGAGGCCTACCTGGACTTCGCCCTGGAGCATCCCCGCTACTACGAGATGATCCACGCGCCCGTGGCCGCTCTCGGGGTGGAGGAGATGCCCGACGAGCTCCAGGCCCGGGCGTGCGCGATCGGGCAGTTCTGGCACGACCGGCTCCGGGAGACGATGGACGAGGGGCTGATCCGCCAGGGCGACCCCGAGGAGATCGGGGTCACGATGTGGGCCCACGCCCACGGGCTGATCTCCCTCTACCTGCGGGGGATGATGCGGGGGGTGGACGAGGACACCTTCCGGAAACTCTACCGGGTGTCTTCCCGTCGTGTCATGGGCGGGATCGGAGTGGAGGGATGGGAGGGAATCGTGCAGGCCGAGGAGGAGAGATCGCAGGAGCCGGCCGGAGCCGATTCGGGAGTGGGGGCGTGATGCGTGACATCGATGCGAGGAGAGCGATGAACAGAGTTCACCGGGTCGTCGCGATCCTCGCCTCGGCCCTCTGGGCGCTTCCGGGGAGCGGCGCGGCCCAGGAGGCCGAGGGGGCGGCCGAGCCCGCCCGGACGGTCCTGACCCTGGGGGACGCGATCGACACGGCCCTGGATCGGAACCGGGGCATCCGGACCGCGCGCTACGCGGTGGAGAACGCCCGGGAGCGGGTGGACGAGTCGTGGAGCGAGCTCTACCCCTCGGTGGACTTCTCGGCGAGCTACACCCGGAACATCTCGCCCCAGGTCTCGTTCCTCCCCGCCCGGATCTTCGATCCCAGCGCCCCCGAGGGCGAGTTCATCAGCGTCCAGTTCGGCGCCGACAACTCCTGGCAGAGCGACATCACGGCCAGCCAGACCCTCTTCGACCCCCGCGCGTTCGTGGGCGTCGGGGCGGCCGGGGAGTTCGAGGACCTCCGGGTGGAGGAGCTGCGGGGGGAGACCCACCAGACGGTCACCCGGGTGCGCACCGCCTACTTCGACCTGCTCCTGGCGCAGGAGGATCTGCGCCTCACCGAGCGGTCGGTGGAGCGGGTGAGGGAGTCCCTGGAGGAGACCCGGGCGATGAACCGGGCCGGCCTGGCGTCGGACTACGACGTCCTGCGCCTGGAGGTGGAGCTGGCGAACCTGGAGCCCAACCTGAGGCGGGCCCGGAACCGGATCGCAAGCGCCCGGCGGACCCTGGCGCTGGAGCTGGACACGGACGACCCCGAGGGGCTCCGGGTGGCGGGCTCCCTCTCCGAGCTCGACCTGGAGGACCCGGCGGCCAACTCGTCGGCGAACCGGCAGCTCCTGACCCTCATGGGCGCGGACCCGTCGGCCCTGGACGTGGACACGCTGCTGGAGAGCGCCTTCGGGCGGCGCTCGGAGCTGCGGCAGCTCCAAGCCACCGAGTCGCTGCGCCGGGCCGAGCTGCGGGTGGAGCAGGTCCAGTACCTCCCCGAGGTCTCCCTCTTCGGAGCGTACAACATCCAGGCCCAGCAGAACGGCGCCCTCGACTTCTTCGGATCGGGGCAGACACGAGCCACCTCGAAGCTCGTGGGAGTGGAGGTGACCGTGCCCCTCTTCACGGGCCTGAACCGGAGCGCGCTGATCGGACAGCGGAAGGCCACGGTCCGCCAGGCCGAGATCGAGACGCGGCTGGCCCGGGACCGGACCCGGACCGAGATCCTGGACCTCATCGACGAGATCGAGGAGGCCCGACTCCGGGCCGACGCCCAGGCCCAGGCGGTCCGTCAGGCCCGGAGGGGATACGAGATCGCCAGCGCCGAGTACCGGGAGGGGATCGCCGGGAGGCTGCAGCTCACCGACGCCGAGGTGGCGCTCCGGGAGAGCGAGTTCAACTACGCCCAGGCGGTCTACGACTATCTGACGGCCCGGACCCGCCTGGACCAGGCGGTGGGACAGGTTCCCCGGGTGGACCCCCCGGTGCCGGGCGCGCTGCGGTGAGGACGCCGGGCGAAGGGACGACGACGATGACGACGATCGACGACGAGGGCGGGGGTCGGGGCCCGACCTTGTCGGGCACCCCCGCCGAGACGAGAGGAAGCGAGCGCACCATGACCATAGATCGACGCAGAGCATCGGGTGTCCTGCTCCTGGCGGCCGCGGCTCCCCTTCTCGCGGGCTGCGGAGGCGACGCCGAGGCGGGCGGGGCCCCCGAGGCCCAGGCCGAGGAGTCCTACAGCCGGGTGATCAACGTGGAGGTCCGGCCGGTGGAGGCCACCTCATTCACCGAGCGGATCCGCCTCACCGGCACCGTGCACGCGAACCAGGACGTGGAGGTTGCCGCGGAAGAGAGCGGCCGGATCGAGGAGATCCTGGTGGAGAAGGGGAACCCGGTCCGGTCCGGCCAGCCGATCCTGCGGATCGACGGCGCGCTGCTGCGGGCCGAGGTGGAGCAGGCCCGGGCCCGGGCCCGCATGGCGCAGGACATCTGGGAGCGCCGCCGGGCGCTCTGGGAGAACGAGGGCGTCGGCACCGAGCAGGCGTACGTGGAGGCCCGCTACGCCGCCGAGGAGGCCGCCGCCAACCTGGAGCGGCTGGAGGAGCGGCTCGCCCGGACCACGATCCGCGCGCCCTTCGGGGGGATTCTCGACGAGCGCAGGGTCGAGGTGGGCTCCATGGTCTCCCCGGGCACCCCGGTGGCCCGGGTCGTGGACCTGGACCCGGTGAAGATCGTGGGCGGCGTGCCCGAGCGATACGCCCCCGACGTGGAGACGGGCACCGCGGCGAGGGTGTCGTTCGACGTGCTGGGCGGCGAGGTCTTCGAGGGCGAGCTGACCTACGTGGGCGCCACCGTGAACCCCGACAACCGGACGTTCGGGGTGGAGTTCACCCTCCCCAACCCCGACGGGCTGGTGAAGCCCCAGATGGTGGCGAACATCGCCCTGGTGCGCCGGGTCCTTCCCGAGGTGGTGGTGGTGCCCCAGGAGTCCCTGGTGCGGACCGAGGACGGCTTCCGGGCGTTCGTCGTGGAGGCCGCCGGCGAGGAGATGGTGGTGCGGGCCCGGAACGTGGAGTCCGGACCCTCCCAGGCGAACGAGGTCGTGATCCACGAGGGCCTCGAGGCCGGCGAGCGCCTCGTCGTGGTGGGCCAGCAGATGGTGGCCGACGGCGACCGGGTGCGGATCGTCGGGTCGGGAGAGGGCAGCCCATGAGCGGCGGCGGCCGGGACGACCAGGGCCTCACGCCGATGGCGCGCCACGTGGGCAGCGGCGGGCCCCCGGACGACCCCTCGCTCCTGGACCGGTTCAAGGAGTTTTGGGCCACCTCCTTCGCCGTGGAGCACCGCACGGCGATCGTGGTGCTCTTCGCCCTGATCACCCTGGGCGGGGTCGTGGCCTACCGGGCGATCCCCAAGGAGTCGTTCCCCGAGATCGAGATCCCCATGGTGGCGGTGAGCACCGTCTATCCGGGGGTGTCGCCGGCGGACATCGAAACCCTGATCACCCGGCCCCTGGAGGAGGAGCTCAACACGATCTCGGACCTGACCGAGCTCACCTCCACCTCGGTGGAGGGCTACTCGAACGTGGTGGCCGAGTTCGAGACCTCGGTGAACCTGGACGAGGCCCTGGCGAGCGTCCGGGAGAAGGTGGACCTGGCCAAGCCCGAGCTGCCCGAGGACGCCGAGGACCCGCTGATCATCGAGTTCAACACCGAAGAGGTTCCCATCATGCAGGTGAACCTCTCGGGCGAGTACGGCCTGGTGCGGCTGAAGGAGATCGGCGAGGAGCTCCAGGAGCGCCTGGAGCAGATCCCCTCGATCCTCCGGGTGGACCTCCGGGGCGGGCTGGAGCGGGAGGTCCAGGTCGACGTGGACCTGGGCAAGCTCCAGTTCTACGGCCTCGATCTGGGCGACCTGGTCGAGGCGATCCGGGAGGAGAACGTCAACATCCCCGGCGGCTCCATCGACGTGGGGACCCTCAAGTACCTGGTCCGGGTGGACGGGGAGTTCGAGGATCCCCGGATCATCGAGGACCTGGTGGTGGCCACGGTGGACGGCCGGCCGGTCTACGTGCGGGACGTGGCGTCGGTGGACTTCGGCTTCGCCGAGCGGGAGAGCTTCGCCCGCCTCGACGGAAACCCGGTGGTGACCCTGGACGTGGTCAAGCGCTCCGGGGAGAACATCATCGAGACCGCCGAGGAGGTGCGCGGGGTCGTCGCCGGGATGCAGTCCCTCTTCCCGCCGACGACCCAGGTGGAGATCACCTCGGACCAGTCCGAGGACATCCGGGAGATGGTGAGCTCCCTGGAGAACAACATCATCTCCGGGCTGATCCTCATCGTCGCGGTGCTCCTCTTCTTCCTGGGGCTCCGCACCTCGGTCTTCGTGGCGATCTCGATCCCCACCTCGATGTTCCTGAGCTTCCTGGTCCTGGGGATCGTCGGGGTCTCGATGAACATGGTGGTGCTCTTCAGCCTCATCCTCGCCCTGGGGATGCTGGTGGACAACGCCATCGTGGTGGTGGAGAACATCTACCGCTACGTGGAGGAGGGCTGGGACCGCACCCTGGCGGCGAAGAAGGCCACGGGCGAGGTGGCGATGCCGGTGATCGCGGCGACGCTCACGACCCTGGCCGCCTTCGCGCCGATGATGTTCTGGCCGGGGATGGTGGGCGAGTTCATGAAGTACCTGCCCATGACCCTGATCATCACCCTCTCCAGCTCCCTCTTCATGGCGCTGGTGATCATCCCGACGCTGTGCGCCATGTTCCTGCAGGTCGAGGGCGGGACGGGCCCGGCGATGACGCCGGCGGCCCGGTGGTCGGTGATCGGGACCGTGGCCCTCTTCCTCCTGGGCGTGGCGTCGTCGAACTGGCTCACCGCGGTGCTCTTCGTGGGCACGGCGGTGCTGCTCTGGGCGACGCACACCTTCGTCATGGACCGCGTCGGCGTGTGGTTCATGAACCGGGGACTCCCCGAGATCCTGGGGCGCTACGAGACCGGGCTGCGCTGGTCGCTGAGCCACCGCTTCGCGGTCCTGGGGATCGCCGGCGCGGTGCTGGTGGGCACCTTCTTCGTCTTCGGCCGCTTCAACAACGGCGTGGTCTTCTTCCCCGAGGACTTCCCCCCCGCCCAGGTCTGGGTGGACGTGGAGGCGCCGGTGGGCACCCGGGCCGAGTTCACCGACGACGTGGTGCGGCGGATCGAGGAAGAGGTGAACCGCTTCGGGGGCGTAGAGCGGGACGCCAAGTCCGTCGTCGCCACCGTGGGTGGGAGCGGCGGAGGCGGCAACTTCATGGGCGGCGGTCCCTCGGGCCCCGACCAGGGCCGGGTGACGATCTCCTTCGTGGACTTCCAGGACCGCTGGCAGGACTCCCGGAAGACCCTGGAGCAGATGCAGGGCGCGGTGGGGACGGAGATCGCCGGGGCCGAGATCAGCGTGGAGAAGCAGCAGGAGGGCCCACCCACGGGTCCGCCGGTCAACATCGAGCTGGTGGGCGAGGAGCCCGAGCGGCTCCAGGCCCTGTCGGACTCGATCCTCAAGATCCTCCAGAACGCCCCGGTCTTCCAGAAGCTGGTGGGGCTCGAGAGCGACCTGGATCAGGCCCGTCCCGAGCTTGCGGTGCGGGTGGATCGGGAGAAGGCGGCGCTCCACGATCTCTCGACCTTCGAGGTCGGCCAGATGATCCGCACGGCGATCCAGGGCACCGAGGCGGCCAAGTACCGGACCGGCAACGACGAGTACGACATCGTGGTGCGCCTGGCCCGGCCCTTCCGGAGCGAGCTCAGCGCCCTGGAGGAGCTCACCGTGGTGGCCGAGGGCGGCCGCCAGATCCCCCTGAACTCGGTGGCGAGGTGGGAGGTGGGCGAGGGCTACGGCACGATCCGGCGGAAGGACATGGACCGGATGGCCACGATCAGCTCGGACGTGCGGGCCGGCTACAACTCCAACGCGGTCCTCGCCGAGGTCCGGTCCGCCCTGTCGGGTTTCCGCGACGGCCTGCCCCCGGGCTACACGGTGCGCTACACCGGCCAGCAGGAGGATCAGAACGAGAGCCAGGATTTCCTCTCCCTGGCGTTCCTGGCCGCCCTGGCCCTGATCGCCATGATCCTGATCAGCCAGTTCAACTCCCTGGCGAAGCCGTTCATCATCCTGAGCTCGGTGGTCATGTCCACCGTGGGCGCGCTCCTGGCGCTCCTGATCTTTCGCATGCCCTTCGGCATCATCATGAGCGGCGTGGGGGTGATCAGCCTGGCAGGGATCGTGGTGAACAACGCGATCGTGCTGATCGACTACATCGACATCCTCCGGAACCGGGACGGGATGGACCGGAGGGAGGCCCTGGTCCAGGGCGGCAAGACCCGGTTCCGCCCCGTGGTGCTCACCGCGATCACCACGGCGCTGGGCCTGGTACCCCTGGCGATCGGGCTGAACTTCGACTTCTTCGGGCTCTACGGGAGCCTGACGCCCGAGCTCTTCTGGGGCGGCGAGCAGGCGGCGTGGTGGGGGCCCATGGCCGTGGCGGTCATCGTGGGGATCCTCTTCGCCACGGTCCTGACCCTGATCCTGGTCCCCGTCATGTACTCCGTGGTGGACGACGTGGCCGCGTTCTTCGGCCGCCACTTCGTGGCCGCGGAGGCGGAGGAGGCCGGGGCGGGCGAGGGAGCGGCGCCCGAGGGCGCGCCGGAGGAAGGGGACGGCCGGCCCGGCGAGGCGCCCGAGCCCCAGCGCCCCGAGCGGGAGCCGGCGCCGGCGTACCGGCTGAGGCACACCTGATCGGGGGCCGCTGAGCCGGGCCCGGGGCCCGGATCCGGGACGCCGCCCACACGGCGCGCGGCCCCGGGTCCGGGCCTTTTCATTTCCGCGGGCCGTCCCCTATCTTGCCCGGCCACCGTGGACCGGAACTCCGAGGAGAGCGAGGCGATGATGCGATCGGGCGAGGGCGCGTGGGTCCGGACCTCCAGGCTTCCCGCGGCCGTCGGGGCCGCGGCGGCGCTCCTTTTGGCCGGAGCGAGCCCCGCCCCGGGCCAGAGCTGCACGGGGACCGAGGACGGGCAGTGGCGCTACTGGGGCGGGGACACCTGCAGCAGCCGCTTCTCGCCCCTGGACCAGATCGACGCCTCCAACTTCGAGGACCTCACGGTGGCGTGGACCTGGCGGGGGGACAACTTCGGGCCCCGCCCCGACCCCCTGCTCCGGGCCACGCCCACCTACGTGAACGGGATCCTCTACACCGTGGCCGGCGAGCGGCGCACCGCCGCGGCGATCGACCCGGCCACGGGCGAGACCCTCTGGATCTTCCGGGAGCCCCACACCGAGCGCTGGGAGCGCTCGATGCGGAAGGACTACGGGAAGGGGGTCGCCTACGCCGACGTGAACGGCCGGGGGATGATCTACCTGGTGACCCCGGGCTTCTTCCTCTGGGGCCTCGACGCCGAGACCGGCCGGCCCGTGGAGAGCTGGGGCACGGGGGTGGACCTGCCCGGCTTCCCGAAGCACGGCGGCGTGGTGGACCTCATGGGCGACCTCCACGAGGGGGAGTACGAGGTCTGCTGCGGCTATCCCACCGAGTACAAGGTGATCACGAACTCCTCGGCGCCGATCGTGGCCAACGGGGTGATCGTGGTGGGCAACTCCCACGAGCAGGGCTACTACCAGTACCACAAGGAGAACGTCCCGGGCGACATCCTCGCCTACGACGCGGCCACCGGCGAGCACCTCTGGAAGTTCGACATCGTCCCCGAGGAGGGGCAGTTCGGCCTCGACTCCTGGGAGAACGACGCCTGGCGCTACACCGGCAACGCCTCGTCGTGGGCGCCCATGTCCGCCGACCCCGAGCTGGGCCTCGTCTACGTGGTGACCGACGGGATCACGGTGGACTACTGGAAGGGCTACGCCCCCGGCGACAACCTCTTCTCCACCTCGATCGTGGCCCTGGAC
>JABAHQ010002039.1_pt1 | contig 40881 bp, 42 predicted proteins | sample 7062091 | NCBI WGS metagenome assembly JABAHQ01 (sample SAMN14534359, study PRJNA622989) | marine sediment metagenome | biome: marine biome [ENVO:00000428]; feature: marine pelagic biome [ENVO:01000023]; material: deep marine sediment [ENVO:00002113] | place: India: Gulf of Kutch | collected... | reverse complement strand
CTCTCCAGGGCGCGCACTCCCGCGTACAGCACCGCCAGCACGGCCAGCTGCAGGGCCAACCCCGGCAGCCAGCCCAGCCCGCTCACCAGCGAGACCTCGCCGAGGCTCGGCAGCGCGCCCCACCAATGAAGATGAGCCGTGGCCGCAAGGCTGCCGATCACGAAGAACGCCAGCGTGATGAGCATGCGGACCTGGCCGCCGCCGACCGTGAACAGCGTCCCGGAGCCGCAGCCCCCGCCGAGCTGCATGCCCACCCCGAACAGGAAGGCCCCGACCGCGACCGAGACGCTCGCCGGCGCGACTGCCCCCGCCGCGCCGAGCCCCGAAAACAGACCCCCCAGCACCGGGAAGAACAGGATCGAGGTCAGAGCGAGCAGCAGCAGCTGAGCCCGCACGCCGGCGCCGCGGCGCTCGCGCACGAGCAGGCGCCATCCGGAAGTGAAGCCGAAGGCGGCATGCAGCAGCACCACCCCGAGGCCGATCCCGATCAGGAACAACAGCGCCTGGCGCGCACCGATGTCGAGAAACAGGAAGCCCGTCACGAGGGCCACGCCTGCGACGGTCGGCGCGACGATGGAAGGATCGGGATGCGGAATGGACGCGGCGGCATTCACTGCGGCGCGGCTCGAATCTGCATGAGAGAGAGTCAATAACACGACGTTACGCCACGGACAACGGCGCGTTCAAGGGGTGTGCCAAACGCCGGCCTTTCGGCGATCGACGTTCGACCACGATACCTGCGTGAGTAACCGCGCATTCCCATCAGGTAGTCAGAATGTCGACGCCGTGATGCCGCCCGCCCGCGCACCGGCCATGCACGACGCGAGACCCCGACACCGCAACGTCTCATCGTTGACGGTCGTCGCTCGCGAACGGGACGCACGCCGCGATGGAGTCCGGCACGTTCAAAACACCCGTTCTTGCATGGTTGAACACCCTGTCGATCCTGTGGGATCGTAAACGCGCAGCGGGCGCACCGTTCTGACGAGCAGTGGAAGAGGCCTCCTGCACGTGCTCGAGACTCGAGCACCCGCCGGCACGGAAGCCGGGCTCACCGTGGAGACACGAACGATCATGGACTCGACCACGCGCGATGATCTGCTCGCACGGCTCGCCGAGCTCGCATCGCACCTGGACGCCGCCGCACATTCCGCACAACGCATCGAGCATACCCTGCGCGGAGAAGCGGCATGTTACGCAGCCACCATCTCAACCGCCACGCACGATCTCCAGCGTCGCGTGCGCGTGCTTCGTGCATTGATCGCAAAGGGGCCGATTCGGCGCAGCGAAGCCGCGGCAGGCGCCGACGAGATCGATGCTCGGAGCCGCTCGACGCGTTGAGGACACACCGACCTTCGAAGGACACGTGCCAACGCCTGCACCGAACACGGAGCCATCCCCATGGAGCACCGATTCTACAGCCGGCCCCCGGTGACCCTGCCGGTCGTCATATATCACTGGGGAATCCCCGTCGACACCGGTCGCACCCGCGACCTGAGCATCGAAGGCGCACAGATCGAGGGCGTGGGGGTGGCCTTCTCACCGAACACGCCCTTGACGCTGGAGCTCCGGCTGGACGTGGGCGGCCGTCGTAAGACGTACGTCGCCGCGGTCGTGAGATATCAGCACGGCGACCGGATCGGGCTGCTCTTCAGCGAGCCCACGCGCGAGCAGACGGAGGCCATCCGTCAGGCCATCCAGGACACGCCGCCCGCCGGGCGGGCGAACAGAACGGCGGGTGCGTGATCCGCCGCGTCACTCGCCCAGGACGCGCACGCGGTCACCGAGGACGTCCTGCACGTAGAGCATCTGGATCAGGACGATCACGGCCACGGTCAACGGCGTCGCCAGCAGCAGGCCCATCAGGCCGAACAGCACGCCCATCATCACCTGAGCGGTCAACAGCACGGCGGGCGGCAACGCCACCACCCGCTCCTGCGTGATCGGGGTGATCAGATTGCCCTCGATGAACTGCACGACGGCGTAGACGGCAACGACGTAGAGGGCCATCAACGGGCCCTGCACCAGCCCGATGAGCACCGCCGGCAGCGCCGAGACGATGGGACCGATGTAGGGCACGAACGAGAACAAGCCCGCGATGAGCCCCAGGGCGAGCACCAGGGGCATGCCGATGAGCCACAACCCCAGGCTCGTCAGCACGCCCACCGCGGCCATCGACACCGCGCGTCCCACCAGCCACCAGCGTAACGCGTGTCCGAGCGCCTCGAGGATCTGCGCCCCCCGCTCGCGCGCCGGCCGCGGCAGCAGGTGCAGCAGCCCGCCGGTGTAGTGGCCCGGCTCGGCGGCGAGATAGACGCCGATCAACACGATGAGGGTCAGGTTGGTCAGCACCCCGAGCGTGGTGGAGAACACCCCGGAGATCCGCCCCAGGATGTCGCCCGGCGCCGGCACCACCAGCTCCGGGCCCGGGGCCGCCTCGAGGAGCAGGCGCCCCCAGCGCGTGTCCATGAGCAACGCCCGGATGCGGGCGAGGTCCTCGGGGATGCGCTCGGCGAGCGCCGCGACCTGCCCGGTGACCGCGGGCCCTCCGAGCCAGAGGCCGGCGACGACGAGCGCCGACAGGGCCACCACGACCCCGCCCAGCGACACGGGGCGCGGCAGCCGGGCCCAGCGCGCGAGGAAGCGCGCCAGCGCGTCGAGGAACACCGCGAAGAGGATGCCGCCGAAGACCACCAGCAGCACCTGGGAGACGTACCAACCGAGCAGGACCAGCAGGACGAGAAAGCCGATGCTGACCGCGGCCAGCACCGTGTAGCGCAGAACCTTCCGGGTTTCCGGCGCCCGCTCGGTCACACCCCGCTCCTTCGACACGTCGTCCGCCGGCCCGCACGACCGGCCCCGGGCCGACCGTCAGGCCCGACCGAGATCAGCCGGCCGCATCAGGCACCCTCCAGCTGGAAGCGCGTGATGACCTCCTCGAGCTGCCCGTCGGGATCCGCGGAGCGCAGCACGCAGCCGCGCGGGCTTGGACTGCGCGCGAGCACCCGGCGCCGCCGGGTGAGGAGCACCCGACCGCTCTGCGCTGCCGAGACGTACAGCGCCCGACGCCCGGACGCCTCCACCGCGTCCAGCCCGCGCCGGCGCAGTCGCTCGACGAGCGGGGCGAGGCCCGCCTCGGCCACGAAGCGCAGGTCGCGCAGCGGGCGTGCCGGCAGGCGCGCCAGCGCGCCCACGTCGAAAGACTCGAACACCGGATAGACGGCGACGCGCTGGCCCGGCGCCAGCGGATGATCGGCCGCCACCGACTCGCCGTCGACCAGGATCAGGTCGACCTCCGCGAGCGGCACGCCCAGCGCGTGGAGCAACGCGGCGACCGGGGCGCCGTGCGCCGCCGGCGCCTCGAACGCGCGCCGACGGCGCTCCGGCGGCAGGTGCTCGTTGAGCTCCTCGTAGCAGCGAACGGTGACGCTCATCACACGCGGGCGTGCGGGCCGGCGGACGCCAACGCCCGGCTCAGGCGTTGCCGACATTGCGATCGTTCGGCGAGTGATAGTACTCGCTCTCCTCCGCCGAGCGCCGGGTCTCGGCGAGGAGCTCGCGCAGACGCAGCTCGGCCGCGGCGACCTCGGCACAGGTCTCGCAGGTCGGGTCACCGCAGGGCTGGCGGGAATACAGCCAATAGTGGACCGCGCCGGCGAGCAGCCCGGAGGCGATGTCCCAGGGATCGGCCTCGGGGTGCTCGTCCGCCAACCGATTGGCCAAGGCCACGACGCGGCCGGCGACCTCGTCGAAAAGCCACTCATTGGAACCGTCCGATGCCATGTCCACCTCGCCGAGACCCGCGATCGATGCTCGCGATTATATCGCGCCCGCCCGGCCGACGGGCATCGCCCCTGCGCGCCGCGTTGCGCTGTATCAACGGCGTGGCGCCCGGCGTGGCGACCGCGGTCGCGAGCGCCGTCGTGGAACGGGGTGCCCACCCCGCCGCCGTGGTCAGTGACGGACGGCCGGGGTCTCGATGGGCAGGCCGTTGCCGCGCGCCGTGACGTAGACCTCCAAGTCGATGTACTCCTCGGAGCCAGGCGGGTACGGCCGCGCGCGCAGGGTGGCGTAGCAGTTGCGGAACTTCCGGTGGAGGCTCGACACCTCCCCCGTGGTGAGTCGATAGATCGGGAAACCGTTCACTTGCCCCTGAGTGAGCGTCTGGTCGCGCAGCCGCTGGCCGTAGTAGACATCGTGACAATGGTGGCATGCCATCTGGAGCTGACCGATGCGCGCATGGTAGAGCTCGCGTCCGGCCTCGTAATGCGCACGCATCGGTCCGCTGACATCGACGTCGACCGGCTCACCTCGCGCCAGATACCGGACGTAGGTCTCGAGCCTCACCAGCTCGTCGGCGTCGTAGCGCAGTGGGAACTCGTCGAGGTGCTCCACGCGACACATGTCGATTCTCTGCTGCAAGGTCAACGGCGCCCCCCGCGCCTCGTCGTAACGCGGGTACCGCGCGATCTCCTGCGGATCGAGCCGCGCACCGTTCTCACCGTGACAGCTCGCACAGGACCGGCCATTGTAGCCCGGCTCGTGGAACAGGGCACGACCTTGCTCGACCGTCAGCATGCCCGGGTTGGCGAGCTCGTCGTCCTGCATGCGCTGCACCGCCGGCGAGAGGAATCGATAGCCCGAGACGGGCTCGTCCCAGCCCTGCGCCCCACCGAGCACGAGCGCCCCCGCCACCATACCGGTGATCCCGCCCGCCCGCCGCCGCAGGGCACCCGTTCGCGCCCGCGCCCTCATCGAAGCGTCATCAGGTAAGCCACGATATCCTCGATCTCCTGCGCCGTGAGCAACGTCTCGTCACGTCCGGGCAGCACCCGGTTGAAGTGCCGGGGATGTCTGTAGAAGCCCGGCATGATCGTCGCGGGATTGACGAGCTTCTCGTCGACGACGCGCAACCGGAGCTCGCCCTCCGTGAGGCGCGCGGCGACGTGCGTGAGCGGCGGGCCGACGTCGCCGTAGGGCGCGGCCTCCGGGATCGGCATGGCATGACAGGCCAGGCAGTTGCCCTTGTCCTTGCGCACGGCGAGGGCGCGGCCGCGCCGGGGATCCCCGCTCAGGCCGCCGAGCGGCTCGGCGATCGCCCCGCCGCCGGCCTCCCACTCGACATAGGCCTGATCGGCCCCCGCCCCGGCCGGAAACGCGCCCAGCGCTCCCGTCGTCAGCCAGGCCGCCAGTAACGGGCCGAGACCCGCCCGCGCCGCTCGCCGCATCCGTCTCATACGCCGCTTGTGACCCATCCGCGCTCCGAGCGCCGGCGCGATGCTCGCGCGCACGGCCGGCGCGGGCATTGATCTCGATCAGCCGCCCGACCGGGCTCGAGGTTCCCCGCCGCGCGCGCGCAGGTGCTCGAGCAGCGCCGGGGATGGATAGCCGTCGGCGGGCAGGCCCGCCGAGGCCTGATACGCCCGCACCGCCGCGCGCGTGCCCGGCCCGGGCACCCCGTCGGTCGCGCCGGGCTCGAATCCCCGCGCGGCCAGTCGGCGCTGAAGCTCCATGACCTGCTCGCGCGACAGCGCCCGGTCGTCCACGTCACGGCCGGTGCGCAGCGGCGGCGCTCCGATCAACCGGTCGGCGAGGTGCCCCACGGCCACCGCGTAGTGGATCGAGCGGTTCCAGTCGAGGATGACCTCGAAGTTGTCGTAGACCAGGAACGCCGGCCCCTCGTGTCCCTGCGGCAACACGATCGCCCCCTCCATGTCGGACCGCGGCAGCGCGCCGCCGTCGGCGCGGCGCACGCCCATCGCCGACCAGGCGGCGAGCGGACGCGTCACCTCGAGGCGCGCGAGCGACCAGTCGAAACCCGCGGGCACCCGCACCTCACGGCCCCAACGCTCCCCCTCGCGCCAGCCGAGGTCGCTCAGGAACTTCGCCCCGGAGGCGAACACGTCGGGCAACGCCCGCCACACGTCGCGCCGCCCGTCGCCGTCGGCGTCCACCGCGTGGCGCAGGAACGTGGTGGGCAGGAACTGCAGGTGCCCCATGGCCCCGGCCCAGGAGCCCCGCATCTGCGCGGGTGCGGAGTAGCCGCGCTCGACGATCCGCAGCGCGGCCAGGAGCTGCGCGCGGAAGAACGCGCTGCGCCGCTCGTCGTAGGCCAGCGTGGCGAGCGCCCCGAANNGAGGTAGCGCGCCGGCACGCCGTAGCGGCGCCGCACGCGCTCGAGCAGCGTCCGGTGGCGACGCAGCAGCCGTCGCCCCCGCTCGACGCGCCGCGGCGTGACGCGTGCGTCGAGGTAGCTCCAGAAGGTCTTGGTGAGCTCCGGTTGGCGCCGGTCGAGCTCGACGACCCGGTCGATGACCCGCGCATCGGCCAGCGCCCGCTCGAGCGTCCGCGGCGAGATCCCTTGTCCGGCCGCCTCCCGCCGCAACGCCTCGAGCCACACCTGGAAGGACTCCTCGCGGGCCGGCGCCGGCCCGGGCATCGCCCCGAGCAGCGCGAGGACGAGGAGCAGGCCGGCCGGCGGGAGCGCGGCTCGAGATCGGGACATCACGTCGCGTACGAAGCGGGCTCGGCCGGTGGCGGACGACCCCACATTGGAGCGGGGGGGGCGCGCCGTCAACGCCTCTCGCACGGTGGCCGCGTGACCCAGATCAAGTGGACGGCCGGCGCACCTATATTAGAGTCGTGCTGAATCGAGCCTCTTTGAATGGCCGTCACCGTGGCCGGAGACGACCCCACCGAAGCCGCCGTCCGCGACGCCTTGCGCGAGGTCCTCGACCCCGAGCTCGGGGTCAACGTCCTGGACCTCGGCCTCGTCTACGGCGTCGAGGTCGTCGGCGGGGAGGTGCGCATCGCCTTGACGATGACCTCCCCGGCCTGCCCGCTCGGGGAGCTGCTCGTCGACGAGACTCGGGCCGCGGTGCTCGAGCGCGTGCCTGCCGCGCAGCGCGTGGAGGTCGAGATCGTCTGGGATCCGCCCTGGGCGCCCGAGATGATGTCGGAGCGCGCCCGCCGCGAGCTCGGCTGGGCGCAGGAATGAGTCGAGGGGCGCCGTCGGGAGGGGGCCTGCGGCGCGCGTGGCGATTACCAATGCTCGGGGTCGGCTTCGCCGCACTGCTCGCGGGGCTCGGCGCGGGGCTGGTGCGCCTCGGGTGGACCTTGCCGCCGCCGTTCCCGGGCCTGGCGCCGGTGCACGGCCCGTTGATGGTGTCCGGCTTCTTCGGCACGGTGATCGGCCTCGAGCGGGCCGTGGCGCTCGCCCGCCACTGGGCCTACCTCGCCCCGGCCGCCACCGCGCTCGGCACAGTGGTCCTCCTGGGAGGCGCGCCGTTCACCGGCGCGCTGCTCATCCTGGCGGGGAGCGCGGTCCTCGCCCTGAGCGGCGTCGCGGTGCTGCGCCGCCAACCGGCCGTGTTCACCGCGGCGCTGGCCGCGGGCGCTGCGAGCTGGCTGGTGGGCAACCTCGCCTGGGTCGGCGGGCGGCCGTTCACCGAGGTCGTGCCCTGGTGGATCGGGTTCCTCGCGCTCACCATCGCCGGCGAGCGGCTGGAGCTCAGCCGGTTCCACCCCACGACCGCCGTGGCCCGCCACGGCTTCGCGGTCATCGTCCTGGCCCTGGCGATCACCATGCTCGCCACGGCGGCGGCGCCGCGCACGGGCGGCATGGCGTTCGCCGCCAGCCTGCTGGCGCTCAGCCTGTGGCTCGCGCGCCACGACATCGCCCGGCGCACCGTCCGGCAGCGCGGGTTGCCGCGCTACATCGCCTCCTGCCTGCTCTTGGGCTACCTCTGGCTGGCGGTCGCCGGCCTGATCGGTCTGGGGGCGGGCGGCCTCCTCGCGCCGGAGGCCTACGACGCCGTGCTGCACGCGGTGTTTCTCGGCTTCGTGTTCTCGATGGTCTTCGGCCACGCCCCGATCATCCTGCCCGCGGTGACCGGCCTGGCGGTGCCTTACCGCCCGGTGTTCTACCTGCATCTGCTCGTGCTGCACCTCTCCCTCGGCCTGCGCGTGCTCGGCGACCTGGCCGGCGTCGAGGCCCTGCGCCAGGCCGGCGGCGGCCTCAACGGGCTGGCGCTTGTTCTGTTCCTGGCCGACACGGCCGCCGCCCTGGCGCTTGGGCGGGCGCGCGCTCCCGCCGCCCGGCGCTGAAGCGTCCGGCGCTCGCGCCGCACTTCTCGTAAGTGCCGTTTGCTGTTACACTTTTCTTATTCCCGTCATCGCGCTTGCGCTCCGCCGCGAGGTGCCGGGGCTTTTCTTCTCTGCACACCCGAGGAATCCCCATGCAAGTCGACAAGCACAAAGTCGTCACCATCGACTACACGCTGACCGACAACGAGGGTAACGTGCTCGATCAGTCCCGCAACGGCGAGTTCGCTTACCTGCACGGGGCCGACAATATCATCCCCGGCCTCGAGACGGCCCTCGACGGCAAGGAGACCGGCGAGGAGGTCAATGTCGCCGTGCCGCCCGGCGAGGCGTATGGGGAGTACAACGACGCCCTCAAGCAAGTCGTCTCCAAGGAAATGTTCCCCTCCCAGAACGACGTCGAGCCGGGACGCCAGTTCCATGCGCAGACGCCCGAGGGGAACCCGATGATCATCACGGTCACGGACGTGAGCGGCGATGACGTCACGATCGACGCCAACCACCCGCTGGCCGGTCGGACCCTGAACTTCGAGGTCAAGGTCGTCGACGTGCGTGAGCCCTCGCACGAAGAGCTCGAGCACGGCCATGTCCACGGCCCCGGGGGACACGAGCACGATTAGCCCGGCGTCCCGCCGGCCCCATTGAACGCCGCGCCCCGCGCAACCACCTTATAAACGCGAGGACGCCCGCGACGGCGCAGCGGCAGGATTGCCGCCTGCGCCGCCGGCCGTGCGCATTCTCCGACGCCGACCGCAGCAGGCGCGAGGCCGCCCATGGCCACACGCACGCATGGCGCACGCGACGAGGTGTTCGTATTCGGCTCGGATCTCGCCGGGCGTCACAACACCGGCGCGGCGCTCGCCGCGCTCCGCGACCACGGCGCCGTCTACGGTCGCGCCGTCGGCCTGCAGGGGCGCAGCTACGCGATCCCGGTGCGCGATGAGCGCGGCGCGCTCCTGCCCCTGTCAGTCATCGCCCGCTACGCCCAGGCGTTTCTGCGCTTTGCGACCACCCACCGGGAGCTGCGCTTTCGGGTCACGCGCATCGGCTGCGGACCCGGGGCCTATGCCGACGACGAGATCGCGCCGCTCTTCGCCCAGGCCCCGGCGCACTGCCACCTGCCCCCGGAGTGGCGGCGCTACCTGGACAAGGGCAAGGGCCGGCGTCGGGCCGGCGGCGGCTGAGCGGGCGCGCGGGGCGGAGAAGCGCAGAGGGCGCCCCGTCTGCGCAACGGCTCTCCGGGTGGGGCGTCAGCGCTCGAAGTGCGGCTCCATGACCATCTCGGGGAAGAACGTCTTGTCCGGCTCCTTCGCGGCGAGCTCGGCGGCACGCTGCTCCGCCTCCGCGTAGGTCATCTCCTCGTCGAAGTGGCCCCGCTCGAAGCGATACTTGTGTCTCCAGCCGATCCGATAGCCCGTATCATCCGGGCGCCGCAGCAGTGAATGAGCCTTGGGCTTGTAGTGGCCTGCCATCTTAAGCCTCCGCGTCTCAAGGCACTGAAGAGCTCGAGCCTGATGGAGTTTACGAAGTCCGCCGAACGCGGCCCTATATCCCAAATGGATTATGGGCGGGGGTCGGCCGGCTCAGGGTGCGCCGCGCCCGCGGCCGTGGATGTGACCGGGCCGGCGAGCGGCGCCGACACCGGCCCCGCCTCAGCCCTCCTCCGCGGAGACCGCCGCGACCAGAGCGAGCTCGCTCGACCTCACGGAGCCGGCGTCGAATTTCTTCGCCGCCGCCGCCATGCGGGTGAGCGCGGCGCTCATGCTCATCGGCGGCGCCGTCTCACCCTTTTTCCTGCGGTGGAAGCGCACCGGATTGATGCGGGCCACCACGTATTGGCGCATGTAGGGCGACTTGAACCCGCGGGTCTTGAGCTTGTCGACGATCTTCTTCACCTGCGCGTCGATCCCCTCGAGACGCGCGGCCCAGTCCTCGCGCTGCCGCAGGCTGACGGGCAGCGTGCGGTCGCTGAACCGATCGACCTTCTTGAGGAACGGGCTGTAGGCCCCGCCGCCGAAACGCTTGTTCTCCTCGTAGATGATGCCCAGCGTCAGCAGCTCGGGCGCCTCGAACTCCGCGGCGAAGTCGGTCTCCTTCGAGCGCGGCCTGAGCTCGGCGAGGTCGCGCGCCATGCGGATCACCTCGAGGCTGCGGTCGCGCAGATTGTGCGCCTTCTCGGTGTTCAGCGCCAGGATGCGGTAGGCGAGATCCTCGTCCGGCGACAGCAGCGCCGTGATCTGACGCAGCCCCAGGAGCTTGGCCGCTTGCAGGCGGTGCCGTCCGTTCGGCGTCCACAGCTCGCCCTCGTCACCGCGCACCACGATCACCGGATCGAGGAACGAGCCGCTCTCCTCGATCTTGTGGGCCAGGCGCTTGACGTGCGTGGGTGAGAGGTCGCGCTGGAAAGGCGTGGGTTGCAGCGCCTTGACGGGCAACGAGGCCACGAGGATGGCGCGCCCCGAGAACGGCTCGTGGTAGGCGCCGATCGCCGCGCCACCGACGGCCTCGACCTCCTCGACGAGCGGCGCGACCTCGCGCGCATCCAAGTCGAGCGCGATCTCGCCGGGCTTCAGCCCGCGGGCCTCCTTGCGGGGCGTGAGGCGCTTGGCCGAGGCCGCCTTCTTCTTGCGGCCCGCCTTCGCCCGCGTCTTCTTCTTGGTCGCCTTCTTCTTCGCCGCCATACGAGGGAGTCTAACAGAGCGGGAGCAGATGGCCCCTCATCCGCTGTTGAATCCCTCCCACTCGGCGCCGCGGCTCGTCCCATCATCGCCGACGCCGAGGTGGGCATAGGCGGGGATCGTCTGAATGCGCCGGTCCTCGACCGGCCCGCCCACGGTGAAGTGATAGAGGCTCTGCCAGCGATGATCGGTGATGCCGAGCGCCTCGTGCATCACATCGTCGAAGAAGCAGCCGATCCCGGTCGCGCGCAGCCCGGCGGCCTCGGCCTCCAGATAGAGCGCTTGGCCGACCAGCCCCGTCTCCCAGTGCAGACGCCGGTAGAACCACGGGCCGTGCGTCTCGAGGACCGGCTGGAGCTCGGCGAGCATGCCCAGCGCGAAGCAGCCGGTCGCGGCGATGTCCTGCTGATAACAGGCGATCAGTCCGGCCGCGTTGCGCGCGTCGGCGACCCCCAGGCAATACAAATCCAATCCCCGGGGACAGCCGTCGGGGCGTTGCCACACGAAGGTCTCCCGGGTCGCCGTGCGCAGCGACCCGCCCTGGGCCGGATCGCGCAGCAGGCAGTAGAGGCCCGGATCGAGCCCCGCCACACGATGCACGAAGATCGCCAGCGCCACGCGTGCCGGCCACGGCCATGCGCGCAGGGGACAGGCGTCGGGCAGCGTGCGCGCCAGCATCTGGTAGAAGGCATCACGGCCCACCGACGTCACGCCGTCCATCGCCACCGCGCTGCGGCGCCGGCGGATGAGCCCCGGCGCCGGGACGTCGCGGCGCGGGAGCACCGACATCGATCCTTCGCGGATGACATGCCGCGCGGGAAATGCGCCGTCACCGCGACGGGCCGTGGCCTCGATCACCTCGTCGATGACCGGCCAGGCGCGATGCGCCGGGCTCAGCGTATTCGGCGTGCCCGCGGGCGGCGACGCCGCCATGCGTTGCGCGAGCCCGGCGTCGATCCGGGGCATCGCGACATCGTCCTCCGGGCGATCGGCCGGATGCACCAGCATCAGCGTGTCGGCGTGCTCGGCCTCGGGTCCTTGCTGCCGGTCGACGCCGAGCAGCCGGTCCAGGCTCGCGTCGGCCGTGCCCTCCACCAGCCTCGCGCGCCAGCCGAGCAGCGCCGCGGCAAAGCTGAGCGCCCCGATCGCGTGACCGACGTCGTGATGGCAGTAACGGAACGCCCGCTCGCCGTACTTCCACGACTCGCGCCAATAGATCGAGGTGAGCCCGACCAGGAATGCGCCGGACGGCACAGACGCCTCGAGCGCCGACCAATCGTCGGGTGCGAGCACGCGCCTGCGCTCGAGCGCATGGTAGAGCGGCGCGTAATGGTAGAGGGCGGGCGCTTCCCCCACCCCGTCGATCGCCCCGGCGATCAGATAGCCTTCGGTCGGGTGCAGGTCGCCGCTCGAGGGATTCACCCGCAGCGACCAGCGCACCGTGCCGGACGCCTGCTTCCACGCCGACAGGGCCAGGCTGTAGTAAAAGAAACGCGAGACGGCGTCACGGTCGAGACGCGTGGGCGCGACAGGCGGCGCACCGTCGCAGACGAACAGATCATCGTAGGCCGGCTGCGGCTCGACGCCCGGGTGGGCCAGGTCGATGCGCGGCGCGCCTTCGTAGAGGCGAAACGGATTGGGCTGCGTGCGCCACTCCATGCGCCCCGGACCCGCCGCGAAACGGTTGGGGCGGTGCTTCGTCCGCTCGTGGTAACGGCGCACGGCCCCCGGCGCCGCCTCGGGATGCTCGCCCATGATTCGCTCCGGCGCCGCGCGCCGCTCGGGAATTCGGCTTTATCAGCGAACAGGATGAACGCAAAGGGCGCGAAGACGCAAAGGACGCAAAGAATTGCTTGTGTTTTCGAGGCTTCGGTTGGGTCGATCTGTTCGCTGACGGAGCCGCGATCCCCGACCGGAAACCCGCGGGCGGGGAGCGCCCCTTCGCGGGTCTCGATTTCCAAGGGGTCCTCCCGGACGAACGCAATCCTTGGCTTGGGTCCGTCGCGTTCATCCGCTCCGTCGATGGCACCGAAACCCCGGGCGTGCAACGCAGTCCGTGCATGTCCGCCCGCAAGCGCCGTCTCGCCTGCAACAATCCGTCCTTCGCGTCCTCTGCGCCTTTGCGCCCTTTGCGTCGATTGTCACCGCCGAGAAGGACGGCGCCGGACGGCTCGGGCCGCGCGCCGCGGCCTTGCGCTGGGTCAAGAATTCGCCTCCCCGCTCTCGACAGCCAGCGGGCCTGTAATAGGATAGGGATTGAGCCCACAGCGGGCGCCGTGGGCGTCCGCGCCTACGCGAGGAGCCGCCGATGGCCGAGGAAAGCAAGCCGTCCACTCGTGGCAAGCGCTCGGAGGGTCCCGCCAAGGCCGGGTACCCGCCCGCCGAGTCGACACGGCCGCAGCCCGGCCAGCACGGCGAGCCGTCGGAGGGGCCGCGCAAGGCCGGCCATCCGGCCGAGCCCCGCCCGGGTCCCGGCGGCGCCGGAGCGGGCGCCGCCGCGCGCCGCGGGGCGCAGGAGGGCGCCGAGGCCGCCGGCCGCCTGGCTCCGGAAGCGGGCAATCTCGTGACCCGCGCGGTCTACGGGGGCTGCTACGTGGCCTCGTTTGGTGTCGTGTTCGGCGCCTTGGTGGCCAGCCGACTGGTGCCGGGCAGGCACGCCGCCGCCGGCGGCCTGGAGGACGGGGCGCGCGCTGCGTGGGAGATGCTCCAGCCCGGCGAGTCCCGCCCCGACGGCCGGACCGGCTCCGTCTGAGCGCCGCGCCGGCGTCGAGCACGACCAGGCCACCACCGTTCCCGCGGTGGGGCGGAGGGAGACATACATCGTGACGCGCTCCGTGCCCGACGACCTGCTGGCGGAGATCTCCGCCGCTTACGAGCGCGACCCGCGCATCAACGTGCACCGGTGGCCGATCTCGGTCTGGGCCGAGGGCGGCCGCGTGGCGCTGGACGGGCGCGTGGAGGACATCGCCGCCAAGCGTGCGGCGGTGAACACGGCTCGGCGCTTGACCGAGGACCGGTGGCCCGTGCTCGATCTGTTACGCGTCGACGGCGAGCCCATCGAGGACCTGGCCCTGCGCGATCGTGTCGCCGATGCGCTGATGGGCGAGCCCGTGTTCCGGGAGCACACGTTGACCGTCGAGGCCCACGACCGCGTCGACACCCTGCACGACGCGGGCGCCAGCCTGCACGCCATCCACGCCCGTATCCACGAGGGCACCGTCGCGCTGGCCGGACGGGTGGGCAGTCTTACCCACTGGCGCCTCGCCGAGGTCCTGATGTGGTGGATCGCCGGCTGCCAACGGGTCGACAACCGCCTGGAGGTCGTCCCGCCCGAGGAGGACAACGACAACGAGCTCACCGATGCCGTGCGCATGGCGCTCGAGAAGGACCCGCTCGTGCACGCCGATCAGTTCCGCGTCGGGACGGCGGGCGGCGTCATCGAGCTCGACGGCTCGGTGCCCAGCGAGGAGGAGCGCCGGCTCGCCGTCCGTGACGCCTGGTGCGTGCCCGGCGTCTGGGACGTGGTCGAGCGCGTCGAGGTACGCGCGGCCCGGCCGGGCGCGCGCTGAGCGATGGGACCCGGGCGCGATGATCGTTGCCGCGCACCCGCCGATCTTCCTGCCCTGGCCGGGCCTGTTCTACAAGGCGCTGCGGGCCGATGCCCTGGTGCTGCTCGATGACACGCAGCTCCCGCAGGGGCGGAGCTGGCTGACGCGCAATCGTCTGAAGTCCGATCAGGGCGAGGTGTGGCTGCGCGTGCCGGTCCACAAGAAAGGTCGCGGCAAGCAGATCATCCGCGACGTCGAAATCTGCCACGATACGGGCTGGCGCAAGAAGCACCTGGAGAGCGTCCGCCACTTTTATCTGCATGCGCCTTACCTCGACGATCATTTCACCGACCTTCAGTCGGCCTACGCTCGCGCGCCACGTCGCCTGCTCGACCTGAACCTTGACCTGCTGCGGCTGCTGCAGCGGGGCCTGGGACTCGACGACCGCACGGTGCTGCAATCCGACCTCAGGGCCGCGGGCCGGGGGACCGACCTCATCATCTCGGTGTGCAAGGCCCTGGGCGCCGGTGTTTACTTGACCCTGCCGCCGGCGGAGAAGTACCTCGATGCCGTCGCGCTGGAAGCGGCGGGCGTGCGCGTGGACTCGGCGCCGTTCGAGCCGCCCGTCTATCCGCAGCTTTGGGGGACGTTTCGCTACAACCTTTCGGCGCTCGACCTGCTGTTGATTTGCGGACCCCGGGCGCGTGGGATCATCGAGGCGGCGGGGTGAGCGACGGAGCGCGCCGCGCGCGGGCGCATCACTCGCATCGCTCGCCCCGTGGGGGCCAGGCACACCGACACCGATAATCGAAGCGGAATCGCGCGAACGACATGTCGATCGTTGAGAGCTGGAACGTGGTGGTCACCGTGCGTGGCGAGGCCTACAACGAGGCGCGGCGCTTCCTGCGTGACCTCGGCCAGGTCGGCGTCACCGACTACTATAACGTCCTGGTCATGCGCGTCGACGACGTCGATGCCTTCCTCGAGTCGATGCGCGAATGGTGGGCGATCCATCTCGATCTCCCCATGTGGCTGAGCCACGTCATCCCGCTGACCACGACCTTCGAGTTCCAATCGGTGGAGGCGTTCGAGGCGGCGGCCGCGGAGGCGCTGCGGCAATGGGTCCCTCGGCTCGCCGGCAAGCGTTTTCACGTGCGCGGGCACCGGCGCGGCTTTCGTCACCGCATCTCCGAGCGCCGCGAGGAGCGCCTGCTCGGCGAGTCGCTGCTCGAGGCCCTGCGGGCCGCGGGCACCCCGGGGGCGATCGCGTTCGACGACCCCGACGCCATCATCGCGGTCGAGACCGTCGGCCCGCGCGGCGGGGCCTCGCTGTGGACGCGCGAGCAGCTCGCACGCTATCCCTTCCTCAATCTCGACTGAGGCACCGCACGCCGGCCCGGCGCGCGCCCGCCGAACCCCGACCGTCGCGAGACGGCGGGGATCGGTCCGGCTTCTCGATCGGCTCGAGCACCGCATCGACATGACCCGGGACCCTCACGCCGCGGAGGCGGTCAATCCATGGTGAGCACCAGCTTGCCCGTCGTGCGCCCGGACTCCAGATCGCGGTGCGCGCGGGTGACCTCGTGCATCGGATAGGTCGTGGTCGCGAGCGGCCGGATGCGCCCCTGCGCGGCCCAGCCGAGGAGCTCGGCCATCGCCTGGCGCATGAGGTCGGTGCGATCCCCGAGCAGGCTCAGATTGAAGGCGAGGACGCTGCGGTTCTCGCCGGTCAGCCGCAGGGGGTCGAACCGCGGCGTGCGCAGCCGGCCCCAGAGCAGCCGCAGCGGATTCGGCGTGCCGCGCCCCTTGCTGAGCATCGAATGGAACCCGTAGACCACGAGCCTGCCGCCCGGCGCGAGGTGGTGGTAGCTCGCCTTCAAGGTCGTCGCGCCGTTGGCGTCGAGCACCACGCCGTAGCCCCGCGGCGCGAGCCGCTGCGCCTCGCGCCACAGGGCCTGGCGCGACTTGTCGATCACCGCCTCGGCGCCGAGCGCGCGCGCGGCCTCGACCTTGTGCGTGGCGCCGACGACGCCGACCACGCGGCAGCCGGCCAGGCGGGCGAGCTGGACCAGCGCGCCTCCGACGCCCCCTGCCGCCGAGTGCACGAGCACCGAGGTGCCGGCACGGGGATGCGCCAGCTCGAAGAGCGCATACCACGCGGTGAGAAACGCGGCGGGAAAGCCCGCCGCCTGCGCCGGGGTCCAGCCCTCGGGGATCGGAAACGCCCATTCGCCCCGCACGGCCACCCGCGTGGCGTAGCCGCCGAACAGGGTGAGCGCGAGCACCGTCTCGCCGAGGCGGTGCCCCTCGACCCCCACGCCCGTCGCCGCGACCGTCCCGGCGATCTCGAAGCCGGGTGTGACCGGATAGCCGACGAGCCGTCTCGCCGAGGCATAGAGCCCCATGCGGGTGATGCAGTCGGCGAAGTTCACGCCGGCGGCGCGCACGTCGACGAGCACCTCGCCCGCGCCGGGCCGGGGATCGGGGTGGTCCTCCAGGCACAGCCGCGCATAGCCCCCGGGACGATGGACGACGATCTTGCGCACGGCGACACGGTCGGGCGGCTGCATCACGAAAGGAGACGGCGCGCGCGCCGCGGGCTCAGCGATCGCGCTCGTCCCCCTCGCCGTCTCCGTCCCCGAAGAGCGCGCGCAGCTGATCGAGCGGATCGTTTGCATCGCCCGCCGCCCGCCCCTGCTCGTCCTCCCCGAACAGCGCCTCGAGTCGCGACTGCGCCGCGCGCCGGCCCTGGTCGTCCTGCGGGGAGTAGGCGTCGGGACGCGGCTTGAAATACTGGCAGAAGTTGGCGGTCTCCTTCTCCAGCGGCGGCTCCGCGAAGTCGTGATCGCACCGGCCGAGGATCCCCGGGTTGTAGAGTCGGCACAGCCGGCATACGTGGAGATCCGCGCCGCAGGCGTGACACTGGGTCAGGCGCCGGATGGGGCGATCCATGTCGCGGACGTGCTCCCCGCAACGCCAGCACACGAGCCTGGCCATAGGGCCCTCGCCGCTCGGTGACCTTATATTAAAGTCAAGCTAGCAGCGCCCCGCGGCCCCGGCAACCGATCCCGCTTGATCGCGCCCCGACCCTCCGCGAACATGACGGGCATGGATGCCCCCGCCTGTCCCGCCGAGCTCGTCGCCTTCGCCCACCGGCTCGCCGACGACGCCGCCGCCGTCCACCGCCGCTATTTCCGCCGGCCGGTGCCCGTGGAGGTCAAGCCCGACGGCAGCCCGGTGACGGCCGCCGACCGCGAGGCCGAGCAGGCGGTGCACGAGCTGGTGGCCCGCCACCACCCCGACCACGGCGTGGTCGGCGAGGAGCTCGAGCCGCGCAATCCCGACGCCGAGCACGTGTGGATCGTCGACCCCCTCGACGGCACCAAGCTGTTCCTGATGGGTCGCCCGCTGTTCGGTGTGCTCCTCGCGCTCGCCCACCGCGGCCGATTCGTCCTCGGACTGCTCGACCAGCCGGTCCTCGGCGAGCGGTGGCTGGGCGCCGACGGTCACGGATCCACGTTCAACGGCCGTGCGGTGCGCACGCGCGCCTGCGCGAGCCTGGCCGACGCCACAATGTGCCGGCAGGGCGTGGGCGACAATTCCCTCGGGCGCGACGCCGCCCTCGACCGCGTGGCGGAGCGCGTGCGATGGGTTCAGTGGGGCGTGACGCCCTACGATTACGGCCAGATCGCCTTGGGCTTCGTCGATCTGATCGTCGCCGCAGGTCCCCAGCTCCACGACCTCGCCCCCATCGACCCGGTGATCCGCAACGCCGGCGGCGCGGCGAGCGACTGGAGCGGCGCGTCGCTCACTCCGGCCTCGGGGCCGTTCGTGATCGCGGCCGGTGATCCGCGGCTGATCGATCAGGTCCTGCCGCTGCTCGAGGCCTGACGCCGGCGCGACGACGGCGTTCCCGTCGGAACGCCCCGGTGCGCGAAACGCGCTGCATGAGCACGGGTCGAATGTCGAGGCGCGCCTCGAGACGAACCGCGGTCGGGCACTCTCGAGAAATGGCCGGGGGCACCCTGGGCGAGTGCACTATGCAACCTGCAATATCCACCGAAAATCAGCCAAGGCGCCGCAAGGCGTCCCTATCACATTGGTTCTATCCGCGTTTTCCCGTTGGTACGAACGTTGCTACCCTGGTGCGCCAGCCAACGATCCCAGGGCGAGCGGCGCGATGAGCGCGATTCGCAGAACCACTTCGAAGGGCGCATTGGCGCTCGCGGCCTTGTGCCTGCTCGGCGCGACCGCCGCCCCCGCCGCGCCCGAGTACAGTCGCTTGGAGGTCGATCACGACCAGGTCCGGCGCTGGAACCGCTTCGCCGATGCGCTCCACGCGCTGCACCGGTATCGCGTCGAGCGCCGCGCCGTCGAGACCGCCGAGTCCACGGGCGGATACGCGGACGACCCGGAATTCTATCGTGAGGTACGGTACCGCGACGCGGAGACCGGGCGGCTGCTGTCGCGCATCCAGTGGGAGCGCGCACGGCCGGAGCGCGTCCACATGATCGAGGTGCGCATCTACGACGATCGCGGCCGCCTGACGCGCGACTACCTGGCCGCCTACCTCCCCCGCCACCGCAACGCCCCGGTGCAGACGTTGATCAATTTTCACGGCTACGACGACGAGCTGCATGGTTTTCGTCAGTTCGACGCCTCGGGCCGCCGGATCTACGAGCAGTGCCGCGGCGAGCACTTCGGCGAGGAGGTCTTCATATCGCTCGAGGAGCACGAGCTGCCGCCCTACGCCACGCCCGGCACCGGCGCGCTGGGCTCGCCGGCCTACGTGGCTTGCTTCGAAGACGTGCCCCTCGCGCCGGGGCGGCGCCTCGACCCGCTGTCGGAGCTGCCCCGCGCCGCCGACCTGCGCGTCGCCGAGGCGGACGGCGCCGGGCCGGCGACCACCGACGACGCCGAGCGGCGACTCGCCCGCGCCGAGCGCGCGCTGCAATCGCGCCCGGAGGACGCCGGCCTCTATTTGCGACGGGGACGCGCGCGGCTGAACCTGCGCGAGCTCGAGGGCGCCATCGAGGACTTCACGCGCGCCATCGCGCTGGACGACACGCTCGACGACGCCTATCTCTGGCGTGGCATGGCCCGCGGCCGCGCCGGTGAGCTCGACTCGGCCGTCGCGGATCTCACCGTGTATCTGCGCAGCAACCCGAAGGACTCGCACGGCTTCACCAAGCGGGGCGTGCGTCACCTGTGGCAGGGCGATCTGCGCAGCGCCGAGATGGACTTTCGGCGCGCGATCGCGCTCGATCCCGGCAACGCGGAGGCCCACGACGATCTCGGGGTGATCCTCGCCAACCGCCGGGAGTACGACCGGGCGCACGAGCAGTTCACCACCGTGGTCGAGCTCGATCCCGGCTACCAGAAGGGCTGGCACAACCTCGCCATGGTGCACTACCTCACAGGGCGGCACGAGCGGGCGCTCCACGCGGTCAACGAGTCGCTGCGCCTGGCCCCGAACGACGGCGACGGCCTCAGGCTCAAGGGTCAGATCCTGCTGGCGACCGGCCGCGAGCAGGAGGCGCTGGCGCTGTTCGAGCGTGCCGACTTCGCGCCCGGCCATAAGCACTGGACGGAGCGTTTCCCGGCGCAGTAGCCGCCGCGGGCGGCATCGCCGTCACCGCCGGCGCACGCCCGCCCGGCCGCCGCGTATCCCATCTTTGACGCCGTTCACGGCAGGCCGCGGCGGGCCGGCCTACCTTTCACCGCGTTGCGGACTCAAGGTAAGGAGGGCAGCCGATGCGCGGACGTTCGTCACCGCCGGGAGCGGCGAGTCTGGGGTGTCGGGGAACGGGCCCCGCGGATCCTTTCGCGACGCCCGGTGGGTCGGGACGGTGAGCTTCGAGCGTCGGTCCCATCCGCGTTACGCGCTCACCCTGCCGGTGATCGTGTTCCACGAGGGGATCCCGGTGGACATCGGCTGGACGCAGGACGTCAGCGAGGGCGGGATGCGGATCGCCGAGGTGGCGCTGGACCTCGAGCGCAATACGCGAGTCACGCTCTGGATCGACTCCCGGCATCGGGGCGTGCGCTGCCACGTCCCGGCGATCGTGCGCCACACCTTCGATGAGGGCGTCGGGGTGTGGTTCGTGGAGCCGGACCGCACGCATCTCAACGGGTTACGCGCGGTGTTGCCCGACTAGACGGGGCTGCGCGCCCGGGCCGCGCGGGTCAGATCCCGAGCTGCCGCCTGATGGCGGACACGACCTCTTCGCTCGACGAGGTGGGGCAGCTCAGCAGCTTGCCCTCCCGCTCGTAGAAGCCGACCAGCGGCGCGGTCTTCTCCTCGTAGGTGTCGAGACGCGCCTTGATCGCCTCCTCGGTCTCGTCCGCGCGCTGAATCACCTCGCTGCCGCACTTGTCGCACACCCCTTCCTGCTTGGGCGGCTTGGTCTTGACGTTGTAGATCTCCTGGCAGTCGGGATTCGAGCAGGTGCGCCGAGTGGTCAGCCGATCGAGGATCACCTCGCGCGGCACGTCGATGTTGACCGCCGCGTCGAGCGCGATGCCGAGCTTCTCGAGCAAGCGCTCGAGCGCCTCGGCCTGGGGAATGGTGCGAGGAAAGCCGTCCAGCAGGAAGCCCTGCCGGGCGTCGGGCTCCTGCAGGCGCTTCTCCATCATGCTCAGGATCAGCTCGTCCGGCACCAGATCACCGGCGTCCATGTAGGCCTGGGCCTGGCGGCCGAGATCGGTGCCGGCGCGCACCTCGCCGCGCAGAATGTCGCCGGTGGAGATCTGCACCGAGCCGTCCAGATTGGTCAGCATCTTGGCCACGGTGCCCTTGCCCGCGCCGGGCGCGCCGAGAAGAATCAACCTCATCGCTCGATTTCCCCCTTGGATCCGTCGTATCGGTCCGGTGAACGCTCGGCGGCGGGGCGCCGCCCCGCCGCCGAGCGCACGGCCGGGCATTGTGCCTTTTTTCCGCCGCTCCGACCAGTGCGCGGATCCGCCGGTCCGTCGGAGCCGGCGCTGCACGTTGGAGGCTAATCGAGTATCCTGTTGTTTCATCAGCCGATCGGGACGACGAGGAAGAGACGATGAGCTCCGAGCAGCAGCAGCAGCCCGACCTGTCGATGGACCCCAAGGCGCTCTATCGCGAGGAGGTCTTCACCGACCGCCGCGCAGGCACCATCACCCGGCTCACCCCCGTCCAGGGCGATGGCACCGACGACCCGAGCCGCAGCGTGGTCTACGTGGGTCAGACCCAGCTCATGACCCCGGTGGGCACCCTGCCGATCTCCTTCGAGCTCCCGGCCGCCTCGCTCGACGAGGCCGCCCGGCAATTCGCCGAGGCGGCCCGGCAGGCGGCCGAGCGCACCATGGAGGAGCTCAAGGAGCTGCGCCGCGAGCAGGCCTCGCGCATCGTCACGCCCGAGGGGGGGCAGGGCGTCGGCGGCGGTCAGGGCGGCTTCCCGGGCGGCGGAGGCGGCGGCATCCGGATGCCTTAGCCTTAGCCGCGTCCGCCCGGGGAAACAATGTCGAGCTGGTGGAGCAGGGCCGGGGACGAGAGTACGGCGGCGTGGGCGGCACCGGCGGGCATGGGGTCGTCGCCGTCGTGTTCCCCGGCGGACGCTTCAGCGCCGGCAGCGAGCCCCTGCCCCGGGACGGGGCGAGCGCCCACCGGGTCATCGCTCGGCACGGCGGCGCCGTGCGGGATTTCCTCGACGCGCAGGCGAGCGCGCCTTGCTACGGCGAGCCCGCCAAGACCACCTGGCGCTACGACGCCGGCACGGGGCGCCTTCGTCGAGGCCCCGCGGATCTGCGCGGCCAGCGTGCGGGATTCCGCCCTCGGCCGGGTCGCGTTCACCGGCGAGGCCAGGGAGAGGCTGCTCGCGCCGATCGACGCGGCACCGGCCGGCAAGCACCCCGAGGCGGTCTCGGCCCTGCTGCCAGAGACGCCGGTCTACGGCATGTGCTGCCATGGTGAGCTGGGGCCCGGGGCCCGCTCGGCTTCGACGCCCCGGCGCGGCCCGCCTGGACCGAGCACAGCATGACCAGCGTCGTCGCCCTGCACGCGACCGGGGCCGCCGCCTAGCGACCGGCGATCTCGTCGAGCTCCCCAGTCTGCGTGCCCAACCGAGGAGGACCCCTCATGGCATCGAAGAAGACGATCGCTGTCGTGGGCGCCACCGGCGCGCAGGGCGGCGGATTGGCCCGCGCCGTCCTGACGGACCCGGACGGTCCCTTTCACGTGCGCGCCCTGACACGGAACCCCGTCTCGGACAAGGCCGCCGAGCTCGCCGGGCTCGGGGCGGAGGTCGTCGAGGCGGACCTCGACGACCCCGGGAGCCTGAGGCGAGCGTTCGAAGGCGCCTACGGCGCCTACTGCGTCACCAACTTCTGGGAGCATTTCTCGCCGGAGAAGGAGCTGGCCCAGGCGACCCACATGGCCGAGGCGGCCAAGGATACGGGTCTGGAGCACGTCATCTGGTCGACTCTCGAAGACACCCGGCGGTGGGTGCCCCTCGGCGACGACCGGATGCCCACGCTGATGGAGAAATACAAGGTGCCGCATTTCGACGCCAAGGGGGAAGCCGACCGGGCGTTCACCGACCGGGGCGCGCCGACGACGTTTCTGTTGACGTCGTTCTACTGGGACAATCTCATCCACTTCGGCATGGGCCCGAGGCGAGACCCGGACGGCGTGCTCGCCATCACGATGCCGATGGGCGACAAGAAGCTCCCCGGCATCGCCGCGGAGGACATCGGCAAGTGCGCCTATGGCATCTTCAGGCGGGGGCGCGACTACACAGGCAAGACCGTCGGCATCGCGGGCGGCCACCTGAGCGGCGCAGAGATGGCGGCTGCGCTGAGCGCGGCCCTTGGCGAGAGGGTGCGCTACGACGCCGTGCCGGCGGAGGTCTACCGCGGTCTCGGCTTTCCCGGCGCGGATGACCTGGGTAACATGTTCCAGTTCAAGCGCGACTTCAACGCCTATTACTGCGGCGCGCGCGACCTCGATGAGTCCCGGGCGCTCAACCCCTCGCTGCAGACGTTCGAGGAGTGGCTGGCCCGTAACAAAGAGCGCATTCCGCTCGAGTAAGGCGGAGCCCGGCTTCCGTTGCGGCCGATCGTGCGCAGACGGAGCCGGCGGCCGGGCTTCATCGACGGGCGAGAGCTCGCCGTGAGCACCGTCCCGGGAGGCGCACCCGCCATCCCGGCGCAGACGGAGGCCCGATCGCCATGAGCGCACGCCACATCATCCAGCTCATCGAGGCGCGCGCGGTCACCGAAGGGGCCGGCGTGCGGGTGCGCCGCACGCTCGGCACATCCGCGCGGCGCCATCTCGACCCCTTTCTGATGCTCGATCACTTCTCGAGCGAGCACCCCGAGGACTACATCGCCGGCTTTCCCGATCACCCCCACCGCGGGTTCGTCACGTTGACCTACATGCTCGACGGTCACATGCAGCACCGTGACAGCATGGGCAACCAAGGCGATCTGCGCGCCGGCGGCGCGCAATGGATGAAGGCGGGGAGCGGGGTCATCCACTCCGAGATGCCGAAGCAGACCGCCGGGCGGATGCGCGGCTTCCAGCTGTGGATCAACCTGCCCGCCCGCGAGAAGATGAGCGATCCGGCCTATCAGGAGATCGCCCCCGAGGCCGTCCCTCGGATCGAGGACGCGGGCGTGACCGTCGGGCTGCTGAGCGGCAAGCACCGGGGGCGGCGCGGCCCGATCGAGGACCCGCACACCGATCTGCGGTACCTCGACGTGGGGCTCGAGCCGGACCGCCGCTTCGAGCATGCGCTCGACCCGGCCGCCAGCGCCTTCGCCTACGTCCTCGAGGGCGGGGCCCGGATCACCGGCCGGGAGGTGCCCGGCCACCACTTGGCGGTGCTTGGCGAGGGCGATCGCGTCGAGGTCACGTCCGGGCCCGCCGGGGCACGGCTCATCCTGGTCGCCGGCCGTCCCCTCGGCGAGCCGATCGTGCAGTACGGTCCCTTCGTGATGAGCAGCCGGGCGGAGATCGAGCAGGCGCTCGCGGACTACCGGGACGGGCGGCTGGTGCGCGATCCACCGAGGATCGACCGCGCTTGAGGCCGGGACGCACGGGGGGCTCGACGGTATCGCCCCGACGGGCGCGCACGCGTCACGATCACCCGCTCAGGCGGAGGCGCGGACCACCGCGGGCATCGGCTCGGTGAAGGCGGCTTTGATCGCGTCGTCGACGTGCTCGAGCCATACGAACTCGAGCTGCTCGCGCGCCGCCTCGGGGATCTCCTCCCGGTCCTTCCGGTTGCGCGCGGGCAACAGCACGCGCGTGATCCCGGCACGGGCGGCGGCCACGGCCTTCTCCTTGACGCCGCCCACCGGCAGGACCAGCCCGCGCAGGCTGATCTCGCCGGTCATGGCGGTGTCGCTGCGGACCTGCTTGCCCGTGAGCAGCGAGACCAGCGCGACGAACATGGCGACGCCGGCGCTCGGGCCGTCCTTCGGGATGGCGCCCGCCGGGACGTGAACGTGGACGTCGCTCTTCTCGAACACGGCGGGCTCGATGCCGAGCTGCGCGGCGCCGCCCTTGAGGAGTGTGAGCGCCGCCTGCGCGCTCTCCTTCATGACGTCGCCGAGCTGGCCGGTGAGGATCAGCTTGCCGCCGCCCGACACGCGGTTGGCCTCCACGAACAGGATGTCGCCCCCGGTCGGCGTCCAGGCGAGACCGGTCGCCACGCCGGGGACGCTCACGCGCATCGCGACCTCGCTCTCGTAGCGTCGCGGCCCGAGGATGTCGTGCAGGTCGTCCGTCCCCACCTCCATGGACGTCGCCGACCCTTCGGCGACGCGCATGGCGACGTGGCGGCACACGGCGCCGATCTCGCGCTCCAGGTTGCGGCAGCCGGCCTCGCGCGTGTAATCGCGCACCAGGCTGCGCAGAGCGGCCTCGGTGATCGCGCACTGCTCGGGGGTCAGGCCATTGGCCTGGAGCTGGCGCGCGACGAGGTAGCGCTTGGCGATCTCGACCTTCTCGTCCTCGGTGTAGCCGGGCAGCGCGATGACCTCCATCCGGTCGAGCAGGGCCCTGGGGATCGTGTCGGTGACGTTCGCGGTGGTGATGAACATCACGTGCGACAGATCGAACGGCACCCCGAGGTAGTGGTCCCGGAAGCTCGCGTTCTGCTCGGGATCGAGCACCTCGAGCAGGGCCGCCGACGGATCGCCGCGGAAGTCCGCGCCCAGCTTGTCGACCTCGTCGAGCATGAACACGGGGTTGCGGGTGCCCGCCTTGCGGATGCCCTGGATGACGTTGCCGGGCATCGCCCCGACGTAGGTGCGACGGTGACCGCGGATCTCCGATTCGTCGTGCAACCCGCCGAGCGCCTGACGCACGAACTGGCGCCCGGTGGCGCGGGCGATGCTCTGGCCGAGCGAGGTCTTGCCCACCCCCGGCGGGCCCACCAGGCACAGGATCGGGCTGCGTCCCGTCGGGTGGAGCTTGCGCACGGCCAGGTACTCGAGGATCCGGCGCTTGACCTTGTCCAGCCCGTAGTGGTCCTCGTCGAGGATGCGACGCGCCTCCTCGATCTCGATCGACTCCTCGCCGAGCATCGACCAGGGCAGCGACGTCATCCAGTCGAGGTAGGTCCGGATCATCGAGTACTCGTGCGCCCCTTCCGGCAGCCGCTCCAGGCGCTTGAGCTCGCGCCGGGCCTGCTCCTCGGCCTCCTCGGGCATCGTGGCCTCGTCGATGGCCTTGGTGAGCTCCTCGACCTCGGCCTGACGCGGCTCTTCCTCGCCCAGCTCGCGCTGAATGGTCTTCATCTGCTCGCGCAGCAGGTACTCGCGCTGGCGCTGATCGACCGTTTCCTTGGTCTGCTGCTCGATCTCCTGCATGAGCCGCAGCACGGCGAGGCGGTGGGCGAGCAGGTCGGCCACCTTCGTGACGCGCTCGCTCACGTCGAAGGTCTCGAGCGCGTCTTGCTTCTCGGCGGGCTTGAGATCCATGAAGCTCGCGATCAGGTCGGCGAGCGCGCTCGACGAGGTCATCTGCTGCACCGTCGAGCCGAGCTCACCCGGCGCCTGCGGCATCAGCTCCAGCGCCTCGATCGCCTCGCGGCGCAGGTGCTCGGTGCGCGCCTCGAGATCGGCGGTCATCTCGTCCGGCGTCTCGACCTCCTCGATGCGCGCCACCAGGAACGGATAGCCCTCGACGAACTCCTTGATCCGGAATCGGCTCTCGCCCTGGCAGATGACGTGGTGCGAGCCGTCCGAGGCGGTGACGTAGCGCAGCACGCTCGCCTTGGTGCCCACGCGGTAGAGATCCGAGCCGGTCGGCATGTCGGTGGAGGGGTCGCGCTGCTGCACGACGCCGAGCGGGCGCTGCCCCTTGGCCGCCTCCTGCGCGGCCCTGATGGAGCGCTGACGGCCGATGGTCAGCGGGAGCACGACGCTCGGGAACAGCACCGCGCTGCGCACGGGCAGCACGATGATCCCGTCCTCGGGCAGCTCGAACTCGGGCTGCGCGCTCACGCTCTGCTGTCGCTCGATCTCACTCACGGTCACGCCACGCTCAGAAAACCTTGCGAAGTCGAATCACCAGGCATCCCTCCGCGAGCTCCTGGCCGCCCGGCTCGTAGCGCCCCGGCGGCAGCTCCAGCCGGCGCTCGAAGCGCCCGTGCGGGATCTCCAGCCGGTGCACCGCCGCGCCGCGCAGTCCCCGCGGCAGGCGTCGCTCGCCGACCACGATCAGCGTGCCCGACTCGATGCGGGCGCTGAGCGTCTCGGACGACACGCCCGGCAGCGCCACGATGATCCACACATCGTGCGGCGTCTCGAGCACGTCGACCGGCGGCTGCCAGCCCTGGCCGGCGCCGGGCTCGAAGAACCGCCGTTGCAGGCGCTCGGCGCGCTGCAGCAGCTCGCACGCCTCCGCCCACATCCAGCCCGTGGGGTCGTTGCGGTAGGGCATCGCCGTGGATACCGAATGCCTATTCCCTGTATGCGGCCTTCCACGCGCCGAATCAAGCGCCCGGGCTCGGCGCGGCCGCCCCGTGAGCGGCGTCCCGGCGGCCGCGATCGGCGGGCGCCTTATTCGCCCCCGCCCTTCACCGGCTCGCGCATGCGCTTGCGCTCGCTGCGCCGGCGCTTCTCCTCGAGACGCTTGCGCTTCGCCGCCGGCGAGGCTTTCTTCTTCCGCCGCGGCTTCGGCTTCACCGCAGCCTTGCGGATGAGCGCCACCAATCGGTCGATGGCATCCTGGCGGTTGCGCTCCTGGCTGCGATAGCGTCTGGCCGTGATCACCACCGTCCCCTCCTTGGTCGCGCGCTTCCCGGCGAGCTTCAGCAACCGTGCCCGCACGTCCTCCGGCAGCGAGGGCGAACGGGCGGCGTCGAAGCGCAACTGGGCGGCCGTCGCCGCCTTGTTCACGTTCTGGCCGCCCGGGCCGGAGGCGAGGACGAACCGCACCTCCAGCTCGTCCTCGCCGAGCGTGATGTCCCGCGTGGCTCGAATCATCCTCACCCAGCCCTCGACATGCCGGGCTCAGCCCGACACGCCCCTAAGGAGCGGGGTTCCGGCCGCGACCGACCCCGTGCTCCCGGGCGCGGTGCCATTATCCTCGCACCGGGCCGCCCCGACACCCGGTCCGATCCGGGCGACCGCCCCGGCGGGGTCCGGCCGGGGCTTCGAGCACGCGCTCGATCCGGCCGCCGGCGCCCTCGGCTGCCTCTTCGAGGACGGGGCCCGGATCGCCGGCCGGGGGGTGCCGGGCCGCCATGCGGCGGTGCCCGGCGAGGGCGATCGTGTCGAGGTCATGGCCGGGCCGGCGGCCCTCGGCCGAGCCGCTCGCCCAGCACGGCCCTCCGTGACGAGCGGCCGGGCGGAGATCGAGCAGGGGCTCGAGGACTACTGCCGGGACGGGGACCGGTCCGAGGCAAGACCTGCCTCCGGCAGACCCGGCCCGGAGGCTCCGCCCTCGCCTTCGCCGCCCCGCTCGATTACACTAAGGCGGATTGCTCGTCTCCCAGGTCACTTCCAGAGGTCGCTCGGCCGCGCGCCTGCTCCCGGATTGTCCTGCACGACCTGCAATCGTATTCCGGTCCATTCAGACGTGCAGGTGATGTCGATGGCGACAGGCACGGTCAAGTGGTTCAACGAATCCAAGGGCTACGGGTTCATCGCCCCCTCCGACGGCAGCGCGGACGTCTTCGTGCACTTCTCCGCGATCCAGGACGAGGGCTTCAAGACGCTGCGGGAAGGACAGACCGTCACCTTCGAGGTCGAAGCCGGCGAGAAAGGCCCGCGGGCGGTGAACGTCGCGCCTCAGGACTGAGGCCGACGCGCGGCGCCCGCTCGCCGCAATACCGGGTGGCGCCCACCGCCACCCGCGCAGACGGGATGCACGATCATCGCCCCGCGTGGATCTCGCTCAGGCTCGGGGTCGCCTGCCGTTGTCCAGAGCGCGCACGCATCGAGCTACTGCAGGGGCGCGGAGCAGCAGCCATGAATGACGCCGCCGCCAACAAGGCCGCGTTCGCCGACGGACCGCAGAACCAATACCGCCTCACGTCGATCGAGCCGGCCGACCCGCCGCCCGGCACCGGGCAGACGTGGTACGCCTACGTGCTCGAGAATAACGACTGCACGATCAAGGGACAGCGCCGCGGCACCCGCGCGGAGGTGACCGAGCACGCACGCGAGTTCGCCGAGGAGCTCAATGCACGCGCCGGGCGCGGCTACCGGCCCGCATGGTCGGCGCAGCGCAAGGGCGGGACGCGATAGCCCACAACCACCTGCCCTCGGGCGCGATCGCCCGATCTCCCGCACCACGACACGACCCGCGCCGTGCACCCGCGCCGCGCGGGCGGCTCAGAGCCTCGGCTTCCTCGTCTCGATCGGCGGCACCGTCGCCTCGAACGCCTTGAACTCGTCGAGATCGATGCGGCCGTCGTGATTCTCTTCCGCCATCTCGTGGTAATACTGGATGTAATGGCGTTCCTGGATCTCGTACCAGCTCAGGCGCCCGTTGCCGTCCGTACCGAGCGCGTGGAATCGCGCCTCGCTGTCCTGATCCGCCAGGACGAGGGATCCTGCGCCGGCGCACGCCGCACCGCGAGGCCTCGCCGCGAGGCGATCGGCGCGGCTACGATACGAGCTTGGCGAGGAAAAGGAATACCGCGACGAGCAAGAACGTCACCAGCTCAACCCATCCTAGGCCGCTCATCCCTGATCGCTCCTTGCGTGGCGAGTGAGGTCGGCGCCATTATCGACAGCGCCCGCGGGGTGCTGTGTGACGCCGTTCACAGCTTCCCAGATCGATGGAGCGCCGGATGCGTCAGAGTATCGACATCAATTCGCAAGTTACGCCCAATACCTGGGCGCGCTATGCAGAATGCTCGGCTAAGCGGGCATTTCCTATATATATAGATATATCCTATCTCTCGGCCCCGTGGCCCACCGGCCGGCGACCCTGCGAGCCTTCCCCTTCGTGCGGCAGCGGGCGCGGCAGGAAGCCCCCGGTCGCCTGCAGCGGGGTCGGATCACCCGGTGCGCTCACCCAGGCGGCGAGCGCATGGCGCCGCGCCCCGTGCGTCTCGGGCTCGGGCAGGCGCATCCGCCAGCGACGCTCGCGCCCCGACGCCTGCCGGCGCGCCAGCACCACGAAGTCGTGGCGCGCCTCGCGCCCCGCGTTCTCGCCGGCCTCGATGCGGGTGGTGAGCCCCATCCCCAGCACGACGAGATTCAAGCGCAACCCCGACGGCAGCGGCGCCACCGGTGTCAGCTCGGCGCGCACCTCCCGGCCCGTCACCACGACCTCGAGCCGGCCGACGGCCGCGGGGCGCACGCCCGGCTCGCCCCGCAAGAATCCCGGCCGCCGCATCCGGCCGTTGACGATGAAGGCGGGCGTGTAGATCGTGCTCGCCTCGCGCAGGCGCGCGTAGCGCTTCTGCCGCGCGTCGTGCGCGGGTTGCGCGAGACGGTCGGTCCAGCCGAGGTGATTCCAATAGGTGACGTGAAAGGCGAGCGGCACGTAGCGCATCCACAGGCCCCGGCGCTCGAGGTAACCGCTCAGATAACGCTCCGCCGGCGGGCAGCTGCTGCAGCCCTCGGAGGTGAAGAGCTCGATTACGGTGGTGCGCTGCACGCCGCTCGCGAAACGCAGCGCCTCGGGCGGAGCGCCCTGCGCCATCGACGACACGAGACCGAGCACGCAGGCGAGCCACGCCGGGATACTCGGGACGATCGGTCGGGACCGGGCGCCGCCCTCGCCCATGTCAGCGCCGCGGGTCCTCGCGCTCGGCGCAGGCCAGGCAGAGCAGCGCGGAGGGGTCGGCGTCGAGGCGCCCGGCGGCGATGTCCTCGCCGCAGCGCACGCAGCAGCCGAACTCGCCCGCGGCCATGCGCTCCAAGGCGGCGTCGATACGCCTGAGCTCGTCCGAGGCGCGCTGCCTCGTGGCCCGGGCCATCGCCTGCTGCTGCAGCGCGTCCATCCGCGACAGCCGCCCGGTGCGCTGCTGATCGAGCTCCACGGTCTCGCCGGCGCTCTCGCGCACGCCGGCGTGGGCCGAGAGCTCGGCGCGCCGGGCGAGCAGCCGCGACTTGAGGCGGTCGAGGTCGAGGTCGTCGCGCATGACCCGAGCATAGCGCGCCGCGGAGCCCGACGCCTAGCGCGGCGGTGAGTTCAGGGCGCCCTGTGGGCGCCACGCTTCCAAGGACCCGGCTACGACCGGCCGCGCCCGCCGCCGGCGAGATAGGCGAGCCCCTGCGCGTCGAAGCGCACCGGGTCGATGCCGAAGGTCTCGATCGCGGCGTTCGATTCGCAAGTGTTGCCCTCCATCAGCATAGTGATCTCGTCGCGGGTGATGGGGAAGGATTCGAAACGCTCGAACACCGCGGCCGCCGCCTTCACCGCCCACGCCGGCGCCGGCAGCGCCAGCTTGCCGGAGCGCCCCGCCGCCCGCGCGATGATGCGGAGAATCTCGCGCCACTCGAGCGCGTCGGGCCCGCACAGCGCGTAGACCTGCCGGACCGTCTCGGGCATCTGCAGCGATTCGGTGAACACCGTCGCCACGTCGCGCGCGTGGATCGGCGCCAGCCGGAAACGTCCCGCCCCGAACGGCAGCACCCCGGCGTGGAACAGCGGCGCCGGCATCGGCATACGGATCACATCCTCGTAGAGACGGGAGGCGAACTCCATGCGCCCGCGCGGGTCGCCGAAGATGACCGACGGCCGGAAGACGGTCCAGTCGAGAGCCGTCGCGCGCAGGTGCTCCTCGGCCTGGTGCTTGGTCGTCTGGTAGGGCGTGCCGGAGGGCTTGACGCCGTTGGCGCTCATCAGCAGGTAACGCCGCGCCCCCAGCTCCTCGGCGAGCGCCATGGTGCGCCGAGCGCCCTCGACCTGAAGCGCCCGGTAGGTCACGCCGCGCCTGGGCTGCTCGCGCAGGATGCCGATGTTGTAGATGGCCGCGTCGCAGCCGGTGAGGACCTCGGTCACCGCCTCCGGGTCATCGATCTCGCCCGAGACCGCGCGGCAGCGCTCGGCCCGGCGCAGCCTGCGCTCGCTGCCCGAGCGCACCAGCACCGCCGGCTCGTGCCCGTGCTCGACGAGCGCGTCGAGCAGATAGCCGCCCACGAAGCCCGTTCCACCGAACACCGCGACCTTCACGGCGCCCTCCCGGCGGTGTCCTCGAGGCACACGCCCTGTTCACAGTCTCGGCCCGTCCGGCCGGCGGATCAAGAAAAAATGAAGTCAGACTTTTTTCGGTTGACCGGGCGAGGGCGGCGTCACCCCGCGTCCGCCGAAGCTCCGCCCGCCCCCCGGACCCAGAACTCGTGCTCCTTGTCGAGGAACTCGTCGTGGGGGAGGTAGTGCGAGCCGTCGCACGAGAAGGTGAGCCCGACGATGCCGTTGAATACGTTCAACGACCCGGAGCGCAGATACAGCATCTCGTCCATCACGCGCAGCTGCGCGAGAGCGTCGAGGATCGGGCGGATCTGATCGGCCGGGACCACCGCCTCCGCGGGATAGGGGCGGCGGGGATAGGCGAGACAGATGTCCGGGTCGATCAGAGATTCGAGATCGAGCATGCGATAGCGGTACGGATCGTCCATCAGCCAGATGATGGCCCGGCTGCTCGAGAAGTGCACGATCACGTGATACACGCCGTGGTCGAGCATCAGCTCCTCGAGGACGCCGGTCACGGTGTCCATGTGTCGGTCCAGCCCGCTCTCGGCGCGCGTCTGATGAAACACGGTCCCGCGGATCGAGGGATCACCCTTGATCTGGCGCCAATAACGCGGCTCCTCGTAGAGCTCCCGGGTGAGCGGCAAGTTGCGCAGATCGAAATCCGCTCCCACGTAACCCAGCAGCTCGCCGCCCGCGCCTCGCACGATCTGGATCGCGGTCAGCGAGGGCCGCTCCTTGCGCAGGCTGATATAGGCATCCGACAGGATGAACTCGCGCGCGGGGTCCACCTCGCGCATGTACGGCCGGTCCGAGCGGTCGCGGCCGAAATCCTGCTCGACGAGCCCGTCGTGGCTCACGTTGTCCGTGATCTGCACGGCCTGCGCGTCGAGGGCGTAGAGGAACTCGCAGTAGGGCAGCTCCTCGAGCACCCTGCTGAGCGCGGCGTCCATCGCCTGCCGCTCAGCCCACACCGCCGCGCAGCCCTCGGCCGCACGGCGCAAAGGGTCCCGGAGCCGCGCGGCGAGCGCCTCGCGCTGGCGGGCGATGCTCTCCTGGAGCGTGTCTCTCGGTGGCTGCATCGTTCGTATCGTTTCGTGTGTCGTATGAGTCGCCCGTCGCGCCGGCGTCCCGGCGGCGCTATATTCTGACACACCACCGTGCCCGATCAATCGACGATGCGCTGGCGCGCGACAGGTGGGCGCGGGCGCCTGCCACGCGCCGTCCGACCGGGGCGCATGGACGAAGCCAGGCGCCGAGGCGCACCCTCGAGGACAGTCCGGGTCGGGGAGGTTTCGCATCCATGACGACCCGCCGGTGCGGGACGCTCCTCGCGCTGCTCATCCTGCTGGCGCCCTGCGTCGCCGATGCCGTTCACCGCTATACGGTGCACCTGGGCGAAGACCCGACACGGCCGCAGGTCCACGCCTGCTTCGACACGCCGGGCCCCGACGCGCTGGTGGCGCACGACCGGCGCGCCGTCGGTTACGCCGGGCCGATGCGTGCCGCCGGCGGTGAACGGAGCGTCGCGCTGCGCCCGCGCAACGGACGTGTCGAGCTCACGAGGCTCGGCGATCCGGGCTGCCTCGACTACGCGGTCGACCTCGAAGGCGCCGTGGCCGGCGGGCCGCACGCCGCCGTGCAGCGAACCGCCGGCGCCCTGGTGCTCTCGCCGCATCTGTGGCTGTGGTATCCCTACGCCGGCGGGCGGCGTCAGCCCCTGGAGCTCGTCTTCGAGACGCCGCCGGGGACCGAGGTCTCCGGGCCGTGGCCGCTCGAGGCGCGCGCCGGGAATCGGACGGTCTACCGGCTGGGCGCGCGCCCCTACGAGTGGGACGCGCGCATGGCGATGGGCCGCCTCCAGGTGCACGCGCTCGAGGTGGCCGGCGCCTCTCTGCGGCTCGCCATCCTCGCGGGCGAGCCGCCCGTCGATCGCCGGGCGATCATCGATTGGATCACCGAGGGCGCGCGGGCGCTCGCCACGGTGTACGGCCGCTTCCCGGTACGGCGCGCGCACGTGATGGTGGTGCCCCTCGGGCGCGGCGGGGAGCCCGTGCCCTGGGGCGAGGTCAGGCGGGGCGGCGGCGAGGCCGTGAATCTGTTCATCGACCAGCGCCAGCCGCCGGAGGCGTTCCGCGCCGACTGGACGCTCGCCCACGAGCTCGCGCATCTGCTCCATCCCAACGTCGACCACGACGCCCCCTGGCTCTACGAGGGGCTGGCGAGCTACTACCAGAACGTCATCCGGGCGCGCGCCGGGATGCTCGTCCCCGAGCGCGCGTGGGCGAAGCTGCACGCGGGGTTTCAGCGCGGCCGCCAACAGACCCCGTCCGACGCCTCGCTCGCGCAGATCGCCGAGAACATGCAGCGCAATCGTAATTACATGCGCGTGTACTGGAGCGGGGCGGCGATGTTCCTGCTCGCCGACGCGCGCCTGCGCGAGCGCAGCCACGGCCGGCGATCACTCGACGCGGTGCTCGGTCGGCTCGCGCGCTGCTGTCTGCCCTCGCAGCGGCGCTGGGACGCCCACGAGCTGCTCGAGACCCTCGACCGCCTCTCAAGCACCGACACCTTCACCGCAATCGGCGACCGCTATGTCCGCTCGCACACCTTCCCCGCGCTCGACCGCGTGTACCGGCGTCTTGGCATCATGCCCGTCGGCGACGGTGTCCGTCTGAACGACGGCGCGCCGGACGCCGAGCTTCGCCGCGCGATCATGCGCCGGCGCTGATGCACGTTACCGCGCACCACGCCCCCACCTGAACCGCCGTCACGCGGCGCGCCACGCCCGGCGCGGCGACGACGCTCGTGTATGGCGCACGTGCGCTCAAGCCGGCGCGCGAGCGGCCGATATACCGCATGTCGAGCCTGCAACGCTTCTATACGAACCGCTCGTCCACGCCGCGGCCGCTCGTACGCTTATCAAGCCACGATGCGCCATAGCGCCGGCACGCACGACACGATGCGCGTTCTGAGAAGCGATTAACGCCGAACGCGCCTACGCATCGATTGACATCACGCGCGTAAATGCATTCGCGCCGGCGAACGAACGCCGCGGACCCCGACACGCGTATGTTTTGCGAGGCGCTTAACACGGCTGCCGAGCGCGGGTTAATTGACTTTTTCGCGCCCGCACGAGCGCCGACGTCAAAAGCGCAACCCCTTCACAGAACCGGCAATTTCCTCTGGCCGCGCCGCCGGGCGGTCGCTAGGGTTCCATCCACAACCGCGACGGCGCCGCCCGGGATGCATCAGGCGCGCCCGCCGTCCGACAACAACAACGGAGACGGGGAAGTGCGGACCGCAGGATCGCGATCCCACGGGGGAGGGAGCACGACGAATACGCAGCTCCGGCACGACTGACGAAAGGATGCATCGTGGCAAGACCCCGTATCTCCCTGGCTACCCGCCGACGGCCCGTGCACGCGCTCGTGCTTGCGCTGCTCGCATCGCTCGCGGTCGGCGGCTGCAAGTCCGAGGCGCAAGACGACACGTCCACCGACTCACCTCCGCCGACATCGTCGACGGTCTCGTTATCGGCCAGCCCGGCCGCCGTCGAGTACGGCGCCGACACTACTCTGTCGTGGTCCGGCGACGGCGTGCGCGACTGCCAGGCGAGCGGCGACTGGTCCGGCCCCCGCGCGCCGAACGGCTCGACGGCCGTGGGCCCGCTGACGGCGGACTCGCGTTTCGTGCTGACCTGCTCGGGGTCCGACGGCACCGTCGAGGACACGGCAACCGTGAGCGTCGCCGACCCCGCCGCGCCGAGCGTGTCGCTGGCCGCCGATCCGACGAGCGTCGTGCTCGGCGACAGCACGGACCTGCAATGGTCGGCCGCCGACGCCGACTCGTGCGAGGCATCGGGCGGCTGGTCGGGCGCGCGCTCCACGTCGGGCACCGAGACCGTCGGACCGCTCGACACCGACCGGACATTCACGCTGAGCTGCACGGGCCCCGGCGGAACGGGCAGCGCGTCGGTGCGCGTGACCGTCTACGACCCTACGCCCGCGCCGAGCATCTCCCTCGCCGCGAGCCCGAGCACCGTCGCCGCCGGCGGCACGTCGACGCTGACCTGGGATACCACCGACGCGGGCAGCTGCGAGGCCTCCGGCGCCTGGAGCGGGACCCGCGCCCTATCGGGCAGCGCCGAGGTCGGGCCGCTCGACGCCACCGCCACCTTCACGCTGAGCTGCGACGGCGCCGGCGGGAGCGCGAGCGAGTCGGTGACGGTCGCCGTCTCGGCGCCGTCGCCCACCGTCTCGCTGAGCGCCGATCCGGCGCTGGTCGGGCCGGACCAGACGCTCACGCTGCAGTGGTCGTCAACCGACGCCGACGAGTGCATCGCCTCCGGCGCCTGGTCCGGCACGCGCGCGACCTCGGGCACCGAGACGGTGGGGCCGCTGAGCGCCGATCGCACCTTCACCCTGGAATGTCGGGGCGCGGGCGGCAGCGCCAGTGATTCGGTCACCGTCGCGTTCGACGAGCCGCCGACCGTGTCGGTGAGCGCCACGCCCGAACTCATCCACCCCGGGGAGACGACGACCCTCACGTGGTCGAGCAGCAACGCGGAGAGCTGCGAGGCCTCCGGCGCATGGACCGGCACCAAGGCCGTCGACGGATCGGAGGAGATCGGCTCGCTGTCGGAGAGCGCGACGTTAACGCTGACCTGTCGCAACGTCACCGATACCGCCACCACGATCGCCTCGGCCGAGGTCGGCGTCTACGGCGAGGCCACGGTGGCCTGGGACCCGCCCGCGACCTACACGGACGGCACGCCGATCACCGACCTGGCGGGTTACAACGTCTACACGGGGACCAGCGCGAGCGACCTGACCAAGATCGGCACGGTCGACGCCTCGCAGGAGACCTACACCGTCACCGATCTGCTCCCGGGCGCCACGCATTACTTCGCGGTGACTGCGTTCGACGGCGCGGACATGGAGAGCGGCTATTCGGAGATCGTGAGCAAAACGATACCGTAGCAAGGACGACTGCTCATAGGGCGCACCGTGCACGCCGCCTCGCGTCTCGGGGGCCCTCTCACGTCCGGCGGCCACAGGCCGCCCTATGACGGCGCGCGCGACGTGCCGATCGGCAGCGTGATCACGATGCGTCCCCCATCTCGCGCGCCAGCCGCCGCACCATCCCGGCGAGCAGCACCACGCCGCCGACGAGCACCGCCCACAGCGCCCAACGCTTCCACGGCAGCGGCGCGGCGGGCGGCCGGGTGCGCTCGATGCCGCCGAGCGTGACGCGCCGGTCGACCTCGACGCGACCCACGAGCCGCTCGCGATCCGCCCGGTCGATGTCGCGCAGCAGCGCGTCCACCGGCTGTCCCGCCGGACCGGCGTCCCGGTTGCCGTAGGCGATGACATAGGGCGCGGCGCCGCGCGCGACGAAGGTGACGTCGTGCGGCACGATCCGCAGCTCGAGCTCGGGCGCGATATCGCCGCTCTCACCTTCCATCGACTGCGCCTCGAGCCGCCAGTAGCGGTCGGTCGTCGGCGTGATGTCGACCGCATCGCTCGTGACGACCCCCTCGCCCCGCGCCAACCGGAAGAACACGCCGCGGTGACGTGTCCGCCAGGCCGCGCCGGGCTCCGGCCGCGAGGCCAGCCGGCCCTCGACCACGACGTTGCCCGCGTGGAAGCTCACCCGTGCGCGGTCCACGGTCCAGCGGCCGCCGGCGTCGAACGCGAAGCCGGCCGGCATCTCGTCGAGCCGCCGGCCGCTCACGGCATGCCAGCTCCGCGCGGGCTCCGCCCTGGGCGCCGGAAAGCGGGCGGTGACGCCGGTCAGCCGCACCTCGCGCAGCGTCTTCGGCCAGTGAAGCCTCAGGTACCTCGCGTCGTGGTGCGGCAGCTCGATCTCACGTTGGGTCAGCGCGTGAGGGCCCGAGCGCAGGTCGGCCACGGTCGCCCGAGGCATGAGCGTCCGCCATTCGGCCAGATCGTCGCTCGCATCGATGCGGATCTCGGTCACGAAGCCCTCGGCCCCCCCGCGCACCCAGTCGAGCGTGAGCCGCTCGGGCGGCTGCTCGAGCTGACTGGCGTCGACGAGATACGCCCCGACCCGTTCCGTCTCGCCGGCGGAGGGCTCGCCGGTGACGCTGACGATCGTGCCGGCGTCGTCGGTCTCGACACGCACCCCGCGGCCCGAGGTATCGGCGCCCGGCGCCACGTGCACGGGAAAGAACGCCAGGGCCGCGGGCGACGGCGGCTCGCCGGTCTCGGGCGCGCGGCGCTGCACGGCGAACGGCACGGGCTCACCCGCGCCGTTGAAGACGCGAATGTCGCCGAGGTCGGGGCGGGTGACGGTGCGATAGACGTGGGGCGGCAGCTCGACCCGCCACAAGGCGCGCTCGCCGCGGGGGTCGATCTCGAGGCCGTAGGCGAACTCCGTGGCGAGGGGCGCCGCAGCGAAGGCCTCGGCGCAGGCCAGCACACCTATTAGAAGCGCCGCCGGCGTTCTCATGCCTGCGCGCCCTCGCGGCCGGTGCGCGGCGGCAGCGGAGAGAGGTAGCCGATGATGAGGATCAGCGCGCCCACCACCAGGAACGAGACGATGCGCGCCACCGTGCCCACGCCGGCGAGGTCGACCGCGAAGAGCTTGAGCACGACCGCGCCGATCAGCGCCGCGCCGGCGATCCACATCTCGCGCCGGGCGAGGCGCGTGGCGAGCACCGTGATCGTGAGCGCCGCCACGGTCCAGGTGATCGACAGCGCGGTCTGAAAGCGCTCCGCCGCCCACAGCCATCCGGCGTCGAAAGGCACGTCGCCGTAGAAGTGCGTCGCGCGCGCGACGATGCCGTTCAACACGACGAACGCGACGGCCGCCCACGCGTACCAGCGCGGCCGCGGCGCGATCGGCAGCGGCGCGGTGCCCGACCAGCGCAGGGCGATGGCGAGCGCGAAAAGCTGCACGAGCTCGAGCGGATTGAGCACCGTGACATAGGGCAGCGGATCGGGGCGACCGGCCTGCAGGCTGGCGTGCAGGCACCACAGCCCGAGGAACGCGACCAGCGGGGCGAGGCCGGCGCCGAGATATTGCGTGCGGAAGCGTGCGAGCGGCCAGGCGAGCCGGTGGACGAGCGCCGGCACCGCGACGACGAACAGCGCCGGGATCACCCCCCAAGCGACGTAGCCCCAGGTCGTCGCCTCGGGCAGCGCGCGATCGAGCCACCACCACCCCTCCCAGGCGATCAGCGCCACCGCGAGCCAGAGCCCGCCGAGGTGACCGGCGTGCACCACGGGCCGGGCCCATTCGTTCTCGAAACGCCACAGCAGCGCATACATCGCGGCGAATGCGGCGATCCAAGCGATCAGACCCCAGCGCTCGAGCGGGTGCGCGATGAGCGGCGTCTCGAGCATGCCGAGCGCGATGAGCGCCATCACCGGCAGCAGCCCGAGCGGCGGCCAGGTCATGTGGTCCCAGGCCAGGCGCCGCCGCAGCCATCCCGCCGCCGCCATGCTCGCGGCGACGAGCACCAGCGCCGCGTGCAGCCGGTCGGCCGGCGCCGCATGCTCGACGATCTCGCGCAGCCCCGCGCCGAGCCACCAGGCCAGACCCCATCCGAAGACGCCGACGGCGGCGTCGCGGTCGAGCGGGAACAGCCGCGCGCGATGGCGGTGCAGGTAGAACGCCGAGAACAGCCCGGCCACGCTCACCATCGCGGCGCCCAGGAATGCGCTGTTCAGCACCGGCACGTCCGCCGCCGGCGCGCCGATATCTTTCAAAAAGACCATGCCCGCGCCCACTTGCACCGCGAGCCCGAAGGCGCGCGCTAGCGCGCGCCGCTGGCGCACGCCGACCCATACCAGCGCAGCGCCCTCGAGCGCCCAGGCGGCGCTCGTGAAACGCCCGTCGACCGCGAACGGGATCGCGAGCGTGCCGAAAGCGACGGCGAGCGCGAGGAACGCCTCGACGAGCATGCGCAGCGGCGCGCCCGCCGCGCGCCACAGCCCCGTGGCGAGCACCGCATAGAAGAGGCCGGCGCCGAGCGCGCTCCAGGCGAGCCCGTATTCGAGCTCGCGCACCAGCGCCGCCTGCAGCGCCGCGGCGATGAGCGGCACGCCGAACACGAGCGTGCCGTCGACATAGCCCTTGAGCTCGATCGGCCCGCGGCGCGCGTACAGGATGGGCACCGCGACGTAGAACACGAAGAACGCGATCAGGAACGGCTCGGTGCTCGCGAAATGCTCGGGCCGGTAGAAGCGCCAGCCCCACAGCGCGCCGATCACGAACGTGAACGCGAAGCCGACCAGATTGAGCTCGCGCCAGGGGCGGAACCAGGCGATGCCGAGGACGCCGGCGTCGAGCGCCAGATAATAGCTGAACAGCGTGACGTGGCTGCCGCCGCTCGAGACCAGCACCGGCGCGAGGAAGCCGCCCACCGCGGCCAGCACCGCGAGGCTGCGCGCATCCTGCAGCACGGCCAGCGCGGCGGCGAGCAGCACCAGCACGACCATCAGCGCCATGCCGGGCGCGGGCGCGAGCAGATCGTACATGACGATGGCGGCGAACACCGTCAGATAGACGATGCCCGCGCCGCCGCCCTGCAGCGCCAGCGCGTAGGCCCTGCGCTCGGCGCGCAAGCGCCAGCCGATGACGAGCAGCAGCAGCCCGCCGAGCGCCGCGCCGGCGAGCCGTAGCTCGATCGGCACGAGCCCGCGCTCGACGGCGAACTTGAGCAGGAACGCCACCCCGAAGAACAGCACCAGCACGCCGAGGCGCGCGAACGTGTTGCCGCCGAGCAGCCACGCGCGGACCCGCGCGACGAGGTCCGGCGCCGCCCGGGCTGGCGGGGGCGGCGCGGCCGCGGCCGGGGCCCCCGATACGGGCGCGGGCCCGGCCGGGGTCCCGGTCGGAGGCTCGGGAGACGGCTCGGGCGGCGACGGCGCCGCCGGGGACGGGTCGT
>JABAHQ010000723.1_pt1 | contig 40882 bp, 42 predicted proteins | sample 7062091 | NCBI WGS metagenome assembly JABAHQ01 (sample SAMN14534359, study PRJNA622989) | marine sediment metagenome | biome: marine biome [ENVO:00000428]; feature: marine pelagic biome [ENVO:01000023]; material: deep marine sediment [ENVO:00002113] | place: India: Gulf of Kutch | collected... | reverse complement strand
CTGTTTTTATCATCTTTCCAATAGTAGATCTCTCCATCTCTAATTCTCCGTTTCAAATGTAAAAAGACCGTGTTTTCATAAAGTCTTCCAATATCCCTACTAAATCTGAATCCAGTTACATTTCTCAACCCATTATCAACACAGTAAATTTTCTTGGGATTTACCTGTTGTTTTTTTAGAGAGTACGAGAAAATTGGCACTGGAAAAATATAATACGCTCGTTCCATTTCTCTTACATAACTTGAAATGGTGTCCGTAGATACGTTGAGTTGATGCGCTATGTTATTATAGTTGAGGAGGTTTGAAAGATTCGCCAAGAGAAAGTTCTTTAGTTTCTCTATTTTGTCGACTTTTTGTATTCCTGACCGTTGTACGACATCCCGATAAAGGATCGTATCAGAATAGAATCTCAGAAGCTCTTTTTTCATCTCTTCTCTTTGCTCTAGCACTACTTCTGGAAACGCTCCAAACTCAAGATACCTTCTAAGATAGTATTTAATGTCGCGTTTTTTGGCTAGGGCGTCAATTTTCGTTTCTACTTTTAACTCCTTCGATCTTAAGAATTCTCCAAAGCTAAACGGGAAAATGCTGAAATAAGCAGATCTACCTGCGAGTGAAGCACTGATCTTATTCTTTAATATCCTGGATCCCGACAGGCACACTTTAATGTTTTCGTGTAAATCATAAATTCGTTTGACAGTTTTATCCCAGTCTTTCGCGTTTTGCACTTCATCTAAAAAGAGGAAGCGTCTCCCTTTGGGATTAAAGAGTTCGGTATGTTTTTCAATAGCACCTTCTATAATCGGTTCTTCAACCCGCTCATCATCACATTTAACAAAGAGAATATTTTCAGGAGTACTCTCATCTAAGAGGTTTTTTATGATAATGTACATCAGCGTAGTTTTCCCACTCCTTCTCGCTCCAGTTAACGCTATAACCTCCCTTCTCCCAATCCATTTCTTAATACGTTCTAAGATATTTCTGTCCACAAACTCTAACTCGAATTCTTCTTCCCACCATGGATTCCATTCCACCAGTACATCTTCTCTCATAGTGTTACATTATCAGCGTCTTTTCTTTTTAAATCTTTCGATTCTATTCGAATGATTTATGAGAAGTATTCAAATAGATTCGAATGATTGAAATACCCCGGGTTCATAAGACAATCAAAAGGTTGAACGGCCAAAGGAGAGTGAGTAGTGAAAAATATGAGGCTTCGTATTCTGTTTTGTTCTTTTCAATAGACAGTACTTCTTCCTAAGAGAATGCGGGAAGACTTCTTTATGTTGCTTGAGGCTGGAAGTAGCATTTTTCAAAGCCTTCCATGTAGGTTTATTTTCTCGTTCCTTATGGAGACAAGAAAACTGCAAGTCGTATCATTACTCCGTCTTCGAACGATGTTTCCGAAGTTGAAAGTTCCTGCAACTTCCTACCAGATCGTTTCGATGATGTCTGATTTCTGTATTTCTTTGTCTTTCGTCACGAGTTTGGCTTTTACCAGTTTCGACGTGGCAACAATGATCCTATCGTGGAGTTCGTTCAGCTCAATCTCAGGAACCATTTTCAAGACTTGCTCGCCCAGCGGATGAATAAGAAACGTGGGATATTCGTCAATTTTATTGAACATCTCCCATATCCTCTCTCTTTTCTTTGTTTTCTCGAAGACATAAATGATCTCAGCAAGGGCGATCGCGGGAAAGCACATCGTCCCTTCTTCCCTTTCAACCTGCCTGAAGGCTTTATCAGCGTCAGTTGGAAGACTCCCTCTTAAGTAGTAAGCAATCGCATGGGCGTCAGCGACGTAAGCTTTATTGTTCATGAGTTCCCACCTTAAAGAGGGACCGTTTAGCAGCTTCGATGAGCGCATCTAGGTCTTTATTCCTCCATTGTTCCCTCATCATCCCTCGGAGGCCGTCCCATGGAGCCTCTAGCCGTGGTTTGATGATGATCGCATCTTTCCCGGCAATGACTTTTACCTTTGACCCCTTTCGGATATGATATTTCTCTCGTACCGGCTTAGGGATGACCATTTGGCCTTTACTTGAGATGGTGGCCTCATACACTTTCCTTTCAACTTCCATCTTTTTCACTTACTTTAACTTAGAACTTCTTACATAAAAATCTTACATCCCTCCCTGAAAACCTCCATCAAGGTTTTAAAGAGGTTAACGGTATACCTCTTACAAACCTCCATCCTGCCTTAATAGATCAAGTAAGGGAAAAGAGGTCACGCAAGCCTAAGAAACTTCAGCTTGACTGGGCTGGATCGTTAAGCGAGTACCGAGATAAGTATACTACGTTAGAATTACAGAAAAAAGCTTTAGAGTGGCGTGGTAACTAATGTACCTCGTGGATACCAATATATGGCTTGAACTCCTCCTTGAACAGTATAGGCAAAAGAACGTTCATAGCTTTCTGAAAATCATTCCCTTCAACCGTCTTTACCTCACGAAGGTTGGAAGGAGCGCGGGGATCCGATGATCCCACCCAGCCTGTGGGATCAAATGATTACTTCAACACCCTTGCTTCGTAGTTCATCAAGCTTCGCATCCCTCTTGGGAACCATCGTCCCGACGAGGTCAACAAGTTCTAAGTGGGGTAAATCCTTCAACGGAGCTACATCGCTCACATACGTGTATCTCAAACCTAGATATCGAAGTTGTTTTAATTCCCGTAAGGGAGAAATGTCTGAGACGCTTGTTCCGCCAAGATGTAACTCTTGAAGGTTTGTCAGAGGCGTTAAGGGGGAGAGGTCATCCACTGCTGTGTATCGCAGGTGGAGTTTTTTAAGGTGCGTAAGCGGCGTGAGAAGTTTTAAGTCATGGAGTGAAGCGTTAGCAAGGTTAAGCCTAACGACTTGGTGGCCTTCAATAATGAATTCGGGAACCTCATTTATTTGTTCTTCAATTTTCCATAACGCATAAGCCTCTTGCTTTGAAATTTGCTCTCCTCTATAAGTTACAAGTTCCATTCTTCTCATTTGCATTGAAACTTATGGGTAAAAGAGGTCTTATTGTATTTAAGCTAGTAGTATTCTTCTTAAAAATCAACGTTTTTGAATCCACTGAAAGTTCCCTCCTTCTTGAACGGTAAGAAAGGATCACCCACAGCAGCGGGGGCCCCAGGAAGTCATTGTTATTCGCATTTCATCGCTTGATGCTTAGTTTTCTTCACTTTTCTCCACTCTACCTCTCCAAAAACCAACACCCCATCATTTAAAAGGAGGTAAATGGTTAAGAAAAGGGGAGTCGGTTCCTATTACACGTAAATAGGGATCTAACGCGTAATTTTGTGGGGACGACCGTGTTACAGAAAAAGATTGAAAAACAGATTGTGACCGCTCAGAAAAACGAAATCACGGAACAACACATCTATAAGAAACTCTCTCGTTCAATCAAGGATCCTCATAACAAGGAGGTGTTACAAAACATCGCCATTGAGGAGAAAGAACATTACGAGTTCTGGAAGCAATTCACTCAAAAGGACGTAAAACCGAGTAAATGGAAGGTCTTCTTCTACGTCTTAATTTCAAAAATATTCGGAATCACTTTTGGCATAAAACTCATGGAACGGGGAGAGGAGGACGCCCAAGTAACGTATGAAAAAATTTCAGAATCAATACCAGAAGCTAAAGAGATTGTGGAAGAAGAAGACGAACATGAAGATGAACTCATAGCGATGATCAATGAAGAACGTCTTAACTATATCGGATCCATCATTCGAGGCTTGAATGATGCCCTTGTTGAACTGACGGGTGCACTTACTGGTCTTACTTTTGTCCTAAAAAATACCATCTTAATTGGGACTACAGGTCTAATTACGGGGATTGCTGCCTCTCTCTCGATGGCTGGTTCTGAGTACTTATCGCATAAATCTGAAGAACGCACTCAACGTCCTGGAAAAGCCGCGTTTTACACTGGATTCGCGTACATCGTGACAGTCGCTTTCCTGATATTTCCTTACTTATGGCTCATGAACGTATATTTCGCCCTCATCTTTATGATTGTGAATGCTATTGTTGTGATTTTCATCATCACGTTCTATATTTCCGTAGCCCAAGATCTATCATTTAAGGCTAGATTTGGAGAGATGAGTATGATTAGCCTTGGAATAGCTGCATTGACCTTCGTTATAGGGTTCCTTATAAGAACCTACTTTGGTGTAGAGCTATAAACTAGAAAGATTGTGGATTCGGTGGTACAATCCCTATTGTTCATCCAAGTTCGCCAGAATTTGTTGTTACATAATTGCTGCTACTCCAAGGATCCATAAGGTAAGGAATCACAAAAGGTTTAATTTCCAAAAGAGACGAGAAGAGAGATAAATTTAGCACGAGAAGACGGTCGTTGGAACAGCACTTTCTACTATAGTGATCACTCAATCTGTAGGAGAGAGATAACGCCCATAAGAGGAAGAGAAACTAAATAAGAGATGCACGCTTTGCCCACTCGAAGATCACATTAGTCAGCTTTCTAAAACTTTCATCGATGTTCCAGTTTTCTAACGCAGAGGTTTCAATGCATGGCACCTCAAATCCAGCATATTCTGAGAGAATCTTTGCGTACTTCTTGCCACTGGATCTTGGAACATTATCATATTCTGTGCCTCGTAAGTCACTCTTGTTAGCAACCAACACGAATGGATATGATCCCCCCGCTTTCTGCCAAAACTCGTTGATCCAATTTGGTAAATTGTAATAGGTCTCCGGTCGGGAGATGTCAAAAACAAGGAGGGCTGCCTTCGCTCCTTTGTAAAACATTTTCCGAACGTTATTAAACGTAGCTTGCCCACTAAGATCCCATATCATCCAATGGATCGTGAACGAGTCCAACTCTAGACCATAAATGCGTTTTTGCATGTAGAAATCGGCCCCAATCGTACGAATGTATTCTTTTCTGTACCCTTCCCGTAAGTACCGCTTTGCAATACTAGTTTTGCCCACGGCACCATCGCCAATAATGACCATTTTAATATGAACGCTTTGGGGATCTCCCATCTTTCTCACTTTTTCCATTGAATCAAAACCTTCACTGATATAAAAAGTAACGGCATATGTTCCGTCTAGCGGTTTCTAATTAAAAACCGAGATACTTTTAAACGTAGGATGCACGCAACTCACTTCGTTACTTCGAGGAGAGTACGACTCAAAGAGTGCAGTCAAGGTTTACCTTATCTCACTGGCTAAGAAGCCGTCCTTCAGGGAGGGGGTCACCGAGCCTTCAGAAACTGTACTAGTTCTTTGTACGAACGAGTATTAAGGAGGTGTTTAGGTTCAAGCCAAGCCCTGCGAGCGACGCCCACTCCATATTTCATGTAATCAAGATGTGTAAGACCATGTGCATCCGTCCCAAGAGAGAGCATAACATCACTTTGCATGGCATTCCTCGCATATTCTGAATCAAGGTCGAATCGTCTAGGGAACGCATTTATCTCAAGCGCAACGTTATAAGTCTTAGCAACGGTACATAGTTCAGAGAAGTTGACTTCATACGGCTCTCGCACTCCAATTTTCCTACCCGTAGGATGGGCGAAGATATCAATGAGCCCAGTACTGAAGGCATCCTTAATCCGCTGAGTTTGCTCCTTACCATTAAGTTTAAAATTGGAATGAATCGCCCCTATCACAAGGTCAACACTCTCTAAAGCCTCTGTATCCATCTCCAACGAACCATCTTTACGGATATCCACTTCTACACCGTTCAAGATGGTAATGCCTATCGCTTTTTGTGCGTTTTCTATCTCCGTAAGTCGCTGATCAAGGTCATCCATGCTCATGCCTTCAACCACGGCGATGCCTTCTGAGTGATCCGTTAGCGCGATATACTCATATCCTTTCTGCTTTGCCTCCCTTGCCATTTCTTCAATAGAATGATGCCCATCGCTCCAGTCGGAATGAGTTTGCAGGTCTCCCTTGATGTCTTCTAAGGTAATGAGATCGGGAAGGGCGTTCTTCTTTGCAGCTTTGAGTTCTCCTCTATCTTCTCGTAATTCGGGGGGGATCCAAGAGAGACTTAACGCTTTGTAGACGTCCTCTTCTGTCTTTCCTGCGATCTTGTTCTTCGTATCCCGTTCGAATAACCCGTATTCGTTCAGTTTATAATCTCGTTCATTGGCAATTTTTCGTAACGCAATGTTGTGAGCCTTCGATCCCGTGAAATAAACTACTGCTGCGCCGTAACTTTCTGCATCTACAACACGTAAGTCAATCCTGACTCCGTTCTCCAGACGAATGCTTGTCTTTGTTTCGCCTCTTACCAGTACCTCGTCGACGTCTGCATACCTCACAAACGTATCCATTATCTTTGAAGACACCCCTGTTGACACCATGTCGATGTCTCCAATTGTCTCTTTCCATCTTCTAAGGCTCCCCGCGATTGCTATGTGACCAGTATGTGGGGAGAGGTACTCTTTCAGATCCTTGGCAATGGGCATCATTTCACTGATGAGGCGTCGGCCAGAAACCTCCTTTAGCATACGTATACCCTTGAGAATTTGCTGTTCTGTTTTCTTTCCGAATCCTTTTACCTTGCGAATATCTCCCGCTTCTGCTTTTGCTTTTAGAGCACCTAAATCCGAAATACCTAGTTCTTCGTATAGTTTCTTTGCGCTTTTCGGTCCAAGGCCAGGCACGCCCATCACATCCCGAAGCCGCTCTGGGACGTCGTTCCGAAGTTGTTCGAGGTATCCTAAAGAACCAGTTTCTATGATTTCATGAATCTTTGCAGCTAGCGACTTTCCTACTCCCTCAATGTCAGTGAGGCGATCTGTCTCATAGTAGTTCTTTATAGTTTCTTCTTTCATCGCTTCGATGTTCCTAGCAGCTCTCCGATAGGCTCGAGGTTTATACTCAACACCCTTAAGTTCCAACAAGTCGGCGATCTCATTAAAGATATTCGCAATATCCTTGTTTAACATGGTCAAACCATCCATGAATAAACGGGACGTACCCTCAATGTACTGAATGAAGATATTGACTTTTAAACTTCCATTGTTTTGACGATTGAATAGGTACACTGAGTCTCTGTACTGCCTCAATAGGAAAGAAAATGGATAAAAATGAAGTAGCTTTCTTTGTTACTGTAGATTCTCTTGTAAGACGCCCGCATAGTTGGTAAAGGATCGTCAACGCCACGGTGCGGACTTTGGATCGATTAATCGTTCTCCTCGCTCAAGATTCGAAATCGTTTGCATATCTTCTGAACTGAGTGAAAAGTCGAACACGTCGATGTTCTCCTCTTGGTGTCGTGGACTAGACGATCTTGGGATCGCCATCACATTCTCCTGCTGGATGTGCCAGCGAAGGGTTACTTGGAACGGCGTCTTCCCGTACTTCTTCCCGAGTTTCTTTAACGTCTCATTGGCTCCTACTTTTCCTCGAGCTAACGGACTGTAAGCAGTGAGAAGGAGGCTATGCATTTGACAATACGTTAGGATTTTTTCTTGCGAAAGAAACGGATGGTATTCTACCTGGTTGCAGAGTATGGATGCTTTTGAAACCTTACGAGCTTTATCCATTAATGGTACTGTGAAATTGCTCACACCAATATGTTTGATTCTCCCCTCCTCTTTCAACTTATTCATGGCGTTCAAGGTCTCTTTTAAGGGGACGTTCTCATTAGGCCAATGAATGAGAAGGAGATCTACGTAATCCATCTTAAGCTTTCGTAAGCTCTCATCGAACGAGTCTATGACATCGTCGTAACTAAGGTTTCTACCTCTAATTTTAGTCGTGATGAATAGGTCCTCTCTATCCACATTCACTTCCGAGACCGCACTCCCCACGATATCTTCATTGTTATACGATTGTGCTGTGTCTATAAGGCGGTAACCACTATTTAACGCGTTTTTCATCGCTTTTTTTCCTTGTTTTCCTTTAATTCCCGCAGTGCCAAAACCAAGAACGGGAACTTTTGCCCCTAGTAAGGTTATATATTCCATCTTTCTCCCACTTATTTTTCCAATTTAGTGAATAAAAATATTTCCTCCACACTTGTCTCTTAGGTGAAATAGAGAGAATACTCCTGGTTTCTTTCCTAACGAACTGTCACCATCATTATGACCAGGTATTGATAAACCGGAACCACTTCACTTATAAAAAAATTATATAGTTAATCTCAAAGTTTTCAAAAATCTCTCAAAAAATACGATGCTTAATCGTGAGAAGGGTGTGCATTTCTTATAGAAGGTTACGAATCACAAAAAAGGATTTATTTAACTGGAAAGTCGTTGCAAGCATTGTGTTTTGGTTAATTAACATATTTCTTCAAATTCTTTTGCAAATGCCACTAAGCTTGCTACCCAAGCTAATCCCGTTCTTTCTGAGCAATCTTTCTGGTAGAGTCATTACGAATGCACATACTGGCGGTAACATGGTGTTCTCTGGGTTTATTTTTGTGATCGGATTCTCAAAGATAGAAAACTTTGAAAACACACTGAATACACTACATTCATGGGCGCAAAAGAGCGCCCAAGCAAAAAAGAAAGAAGATGTTTATACTTATACGCTCGATGCGTTAGAGAGCATTGTTACCTTTGATAATGCATTCCTTGGAGTGAAGAAGAGAAACTCGTTGCAAGTTGTGCAAACGAGGGGATATACATTACCTAAAAAGTATCAACGAGTGTCGTTAGATGGGAAGGACATCCCGATTAAGGCGGTAAGTAACGGAGAAACAATGTTGGTCACAGACATAAAGAAACACCCTTCTACTCGTCAACTTGCTCCTGAAATCACATCTATGATGGCCGTTCCTCTCAAGCTGCATAACGAGGTTATTGGGGTATTAACTATCGGAAAAGTTGAAGAAAATGGCTTTGATCAGTACGATGCATTGTTGATGGAGACACTCGCCTCTCTTTTCGCAGTTATGATCAAAAAACTGCAAATTGACGAACAGTTAGAGAAGGTCAAGGTTCAACATGAAGAGTTACAGACCACTCTCCAAAAATTGAGTGAGTTACGTAAACGTTTTATTTCAAGGACAACTCAGGAGTTAGGGAATCCTCTTTCGTCTATTAAGACGAAGATCGAATCGTTACTACAAGGTTATCATGGACCGATCACTGAGGAGCAAGGAGACCAGTTTAACGACATCGTAGAAAGTGTGGATCTTTTGTCCCAAATGGTGCAGGATTTCCGCCGTATCTCGAAGATCCTAACGTTTGGCATTGAACTTGAGAAGAAAAAGTGTCGTCTCGCAGACACCATTGAGGTAGCGTTAGGAAGGTATGAAACCGCGTTAATGGATGAGGACATTCTTGTCATAAAACACATCGAGAAGCCTTTGCACGTACGTTGTGACGAAAGACAAATCCTCAAAGTACTTCGAAACCTCATTGAAAACGCGATTGATTACACAGAGGATACCATATGGATTAGAGGGTGGACGAAGGAGGGGATGGTGTGGATATCTATCGAGGATAATGGCCTGGGAATCCCAGAGAAACATCATAAAAAGATTTTTGATCCATTTTACGTGATTAGAGGGGAGAAGTACCAAATGACACGGCGATACGAGGGCACCGGTCTTGGATTGGCTGTCTGTAAGCAGATTATTGAAGCCCATAACGGGAACATTCACATCGACTCCGAACCTAGTGAAGGAACTAGTTTTAAAATAAGCATACCAAAACAAAGCAAAGAAGAAACTCCAGCATGTTAAGAGCTACTTCCCCAGAGATCGCCTTGTAAGCGATTTATCAGTAAATAAAGGAAATAACGCCGTTCTATGTAGCAATTGAATAAGTTACGGCACTTGAAGATTTCCAAACGCTGTCAAAATCACTTCTGGAAGGGCGGGATGGATGTGCATACCATTTGCAAGGGAACGGATGCCCGCATCATTTGCCATCGCGTTAATTACCTCTTGGATCAGAATAGGCGCATACGGCCCAATGATGTGGAACCCCAAAATGTCACCGCTATTCCGCTCGACAATTGCCTTGGCAAATGCTTTTTCTTCCACCATTGCCTCCCCCTTTGCAACTTCTGAATAGTTTGCTTTTCCTACCAAGATCTTGTGATCTTCTCTTGCCTCTCGCTCTGTTAACCCAACAGAGGCAATCTGCGGGTGAGTAAACACAGCATGGGGGACCGCGGTGTGGTCCATTTCTGCTTTGTGATCATGGACGCTGTTATGCCACGCTACTTCGACTTCTTCGTTCGCCACATGCTTGAACATGTACTTCCCAATGATATCTCCTGCAGCCCAAATGTTCTCTTTACTCGTCTCTAAGTAGTTATTCACCTTAATAAATCCTCTATCATCCGTTTCAACGCCTGTATTTTCTACTTTAAGTAGATCGGCATTCGATTTACGACCTGTGGCTAACATAATCTTTTCTGCCTTGTACGCTCTTTGTTCACCTGTTTTCAGGTATTGGCCGATCACGTTGTATCCTTCGTCCTCTCTCCGCATCTCGACGACTTCGGTATTCGTATGAAGTTCCATTCGTTTTCCCATTTCCTCCTTCAGTAGCTCTGAGATTTCAGGTTCTTCATCTGGAACCAGATACTCATTCCTCTGGAGAATGGTGACATGAGTCCCCATACTAGCGAAGAAGTGCCCGTACTCAGCAGCGATGTATCCTCCTCCCACTATGATGAGATTTTTCGGTCGTTTCTTTAGTTCCAGCACTGTTTCATTCGTCAAATACTCGACCTCATCGATCCCTTGGATAGGGGGGATCAAGGGGCGCGCACCTGCTACAATGAAAATCTTCTCACCCGTGATTTTTTCTTCCGATCCTTTGATCTTCAAAGTGTAATCATCCACAAAGTACCCTGTTGCGTCGTAAAAATCGAAGTTAGGCGGGGCAGAACGGATTCCTCTTCGTATGTGATCTACACCGTCTTGTACGATCCTGCGCATCCTCTCCATAATGGACGAGAAATTAATGTCCTTCACTTCCGCATCTATGCCCAGCTTCTTCGCTTCTCGTATTTTCGCTATTCTATCGGCAGGAAAGATGAGGATTTTTGAAGGAATACAGCCAACATTAAGGCATGTGCCACCTAATGGGCCTTTATCTATTAAAGCGACTCGTAGACCTTGCTGTAAGGCACGATTTGCGATTGACATACCAGATCCCGAGCCAACCACTATCACATCATATTCTTTCATAGTTATCCGTCTCTTCCACTTCTGTTACTTTTCAAGAAATCACTACTTAAGAGGACAACAAGTTCAGGGAGGGAGGATAAAAAACGCACCAAGGGAGCTCTAAAAGTAGCATTATGAGAAAAATCATTACCCATTGGGAAGGGGTAGCGTCACACAATTGGCTCGTAACTCACCTTTTTCTCCGCTTAGTGGTATGCTGAACCCTCCTCGTAGTAGATATGTCTACACTGGGACCTCCAACGTGGAATGGATATTATATACGGACAAACTTTATTGAGATACCTCTTGCACCTTAAAATAACTTCTGGAGGATAGAAGTGAACCAACTAGAAAATGAAGACCTTAAAGAGTATACCTTCCTCTCAGACGTGAAATTCTCTCCCAACGGAGCACACCTGTGCTTTAACGTCCACGAACCGAATCTCAAAGAGAACGAGTATTCTTCAAATTTATGGATTTACAGCCTAAAGGAAGAAGAGCTATATCAGTTAACGAACAGCGGAAAAGATCAAGGCTTTCTCTGGTTAAATGACGAGGAAATTCTATTTATGTCTGGTAGACGGATGGGAGTAGAGGAAGAGGAAGAAGAGAAGAAAGAGGAGGAGGAAACGAAACTTTTCCGAATTAACATCCATGGTGGAGAGGCTGTTCATGTTGATACCATCAACAAAAAAGTTACAGAAATGAAACTCACTGATTCTACGCTCATTCTTTCAATAAAAGAGAAAATCGGAGAGAATAACGTCAAGGAAGAATCTGAGGGGGAAGGTAAGGAAGAAAAGCAGCTTGAGGAAGGAAAAGACTTCCACGTGCTTGACGAAATCCCCTACTGGCAAAATGGGGAAGGGTTCACTAACAAAAAGCGGACGCATGTGTATTCCTACTCGTTAGATGAAAAAAAGCTGAAAAAGCTGGTAGGTGGTCCTAAAAATGTCGTAGCATTCGATGTCAAGGGGGAAGAACTATGCCTCAACGTGGTCGAGTACACGGACAAAATGGAGATCGTGAACTACCTGTACTTATACAGAATGGACACTGAGGAGCTAAAGCAACTCACAGAAGAGAACCTCGAGATCGGGCAAACGAAATTTCTTGGTGACGATATCCTCTTTGAAGCCACAGACAAGAAAGCAATGGGTATCAACACAAACCAGGAGATCTACCTCTATGATAGGGAGGAAGACCACTATGAACAGAAGACGGAGATGGATCGAACCACCAGAAATTCATTACTGACGGATATACGGTACGGAGGGGGAAAGACAGCGGCGATAGAAGGGGGAAAATATTACTTTCTCACGACTGAACGGTATAACGTGTATTTGAACCAATTCTCAGTGGAGAAGGGGGTAGAACGGGTCATCGAAAAAGCTGGCAGCATTGATGTCTTCGATGTGCATGAGGGAAAAGTCGCTTACGTCGGCCTAAGAGAGAACAGACCACAGGAATTGTATCTCTATACCGAGAGGGAATCCCAAATCTCTGCCTTCAATGAGGTGAAGAGGACTCTCTCGCAACCTGAACACTTCCAGGTTGAGACTCAAGGTAAAACCATCGATGCGTGGATACTGAAGCCTACAGAGTTTGAAGAGGGGAAGCAGTACCCGACGATCCTAGAAGTGCATGGTGGTCCCAAAACGGTGTATGGAGAAGTGCATTTTAACGAGTTCCAACTTCTTGCCAGTCACGGGTACGCAGTTGTTTTTTGCAATCCGCTAGGAAGTGCAGGAAAAGGCAATGACTTTGCAAAGATCCTTGGAAAGTATGGCAAGGAAGACTATGAAGATTTGATGACCGTTCTTGATGAGGCAGTAGCACGCTTCGAATTCATCGATGAAGAGAGGCTGGGAGTGACGGGTGGGAGCTATGGTGGCTTCATGACCAATTGGATAATAGGGCATACGAATAGATTTAAAGCCGCGGTTTCCCATCGAAGCATCTCCAATTGGATTTCCAAGTTTGGAACTACGGACATCGGATACTTTTTCGTAGAAGATCAATTTGAAGCAACCCCTTGGAATGATTTCGAGATGTTGTGGGATCGGTCTCCGATGAAATACGCGAATAACGTGACGACCCCCACGTTGTTCATCCATTCAAGAGAGGATTACCGCTGTTGGGAAGCAGAAGCATTTCAAATGTTTACTAGTCTCAAGTATCACGGGGTTGAAAGTAAGTTAGTTTTGTTTGAAGGAGAAACCCATAACCTTTCGAGGACGGGACGGCCGAAGCAGAGAATGAAGCGAATGGAGGAAATGTTGACTTGGTTTGATAGGCACCTGCAATAAGGTGAAACCTTCTTTCTCTTTTTATTTCTCATAAACAAGCACGTACGCGAGCAAGATCGTTACTGTTCTCCTTCGAGGAATGCAAAACGTAAAAATGCCATGTGTCTGTCTTGAGACGTAGGGAAAGAAGGTTATGAAGGCTTCTTTAATCCATGGACAGTCTTAACGCTTCAATCCACATAAAAAGAGCTACCAAGAGGAGAGCTACACCAACTCCAATACTTGAAAGGTAACTTAGGATTGACACCCAGGGAAACACTATACCATGTTCGGCGTAGAAAGATAAAAAACGCCATAAAGCATAAATAGTCGTAATTATGTGAAGCAAGCCAATGACCCCTGTGAACAAACTCATTATCTTCAAAATTTCTGGGCTAATCGCTTCCCTTGGATCTGAGAATATTCGCTCGGATAAAGATTTTTTCTTTTTTTCTGGCATATTACTACCTCACGGTTACCTTCTATCTATACAAGCTACTTTTAAAAGCCTTAGTAAATCCCCCCAGAAACGGTCGAGGTCCCTGCTTTGGTTGAAGATCCACCTATGAGCGGTTTAAAAAGACCAATTCTACAGAACATAGTGGGGGTATACTTGGCAGAATATCCTATTAACGATGAATGGGTTATAGAAAGAGTTTCTCAAGAAAGCTCCAGCTTTAAAAAGTGGCTTGATACCCTGCTTAAAGATACGAAAGCGATGAAGGCGGAGATGGAAGAAGCGAAGGCTGAACTTGACGAAGAGCTAGGCGTTATGACGGATAAAATTGAGAAAATCAAGGCATCCAGAGACTTACCCTCACTGAAAGACATGGATACGATAATGAACCTTGCCATGGATAAAGTGAAAGAAAAGACCTCAAAATTAGGCTCTTTAGGGAATATCTTACCGGATTCGGAGCTAAACTTGCAGAAAGAATTTCTGATGATGTCCACACAGCGTTGAAGCAGTCACTTGAGGGAAAATTTGATTTTGAACTTGAGTTCATTACGGTGAAAAGGAGATCTCTTTCTTCCACTCTTTATGACGTAGCTAAAGAGCGGGGAATTGACAAAGAGGGCATCTTGTATTTAATCCGAACGCTTCCCGATCTCGAGAGTTTCCTCTACTCTACCAGCGTCAGAAAATATTACCGCGATCATACTGAGCATCAACTTCGAGTAGCAGTCCTTGGTGATTTCCTGCTTGAACAAGACTTTGGTGCAGGCTCCCTCCTTAGTATAATCTCGGATTTAACTGAATTAGGTAAACCCCGTCTCAAAGAGAAAATTTGGTGGGTCACTGGGTTGCTGCACGATATGGGTATCCCCTAGAAAAGATGACCGCTGCCGTTAACTGGTCCTTAGTTAATCAAATTTTGAAAAGTTATCCGTACTTACCGTTAGAGATCCTCCCCTTGGAAGTAATGCTATCTTCAAAGGGGAAACATAGTGATGAGTACTTAGCAATCCTCGAAGAATCCCTCTCAAAAGAGGCAAAAAAGCTTATCAGGCAGGGGGCAAGTGCTTACAAAAAAACTCTCCCCGTACCTGAGCCAAAAACCTTTCTTGGAGGCGAAAATGGTCACACGGAGTATGAGTATACGAGCCCGATTCAACTTGACCACGGCGTAGTGGGAGCGTTAAATCTTTTGCGAAGTCTTGGTACACCCGAAGAAATTAGAGAACGTAGCGAGGACTTTATGGGGTATATCAAAGCAGCGAGAGCTATCGCATTGCATAATTTTAAAAAGGACTTAAAGGATTTCTCTTTTGATGCCCATCCTTTGAGCTTCTTTTTGGCTTTGATCGATGAGATGCAAGAAGGGGGGCGTCCGATACCCCTCCAAGTGCGAGATAGTTACTTTACCGTAGACTTGAAAAAGATCTCCCTTCTGGATGAGATCCGATTAATCCTGGATGAACGAGAGTGGATGATGCAATATCGCAACATGGAGGCCAAGAGACTAAGTAAATTTAACTTTCAACGGTTTACAAACGCAAAAGAGGTTGGTTTTGGCCGGTTACATCGCGGTAATCTCTTCCCGCAAAACGATGTGATCCTCCAAGACCTCAAAGCCGTCCCGAAGTCTACTCCAAAGGTCAAACAACAGAAGATGATGGAAGAAACCATTGATGAAGTAAGAATTGTCATATGACAAGGAGCTACGACTGTCCAATAAGTTAAGAGGACGAGAGTTCTGGAATCTCATGGAGGAAATGTTGGAACTCGATTGTTCTCCCTTCTGGATCTTCTGCGAAGAAATGGTATATTTGATACTTTTCATTCACTTTTGGTTCTCCTAGGGCATACTCTTTCGTATTTTCGTACATGTGATCCACTTCCTCCTTGCTTCTGTAGAAAAAAGTTATGATCCCACAAGTATCCTTCTTTTTCCGTTTACAGAAGCCTAAAAGCATATTCCCATGGCTTAGTATGATGCAGTCTCCTTGATCTAACCATACTTTTGCGCCAACCTTAGATAGGTAGAAATTTTGAATCGTCTCTAACTTCTTGGTGCCTAAAAACACTATTCCTGACATCAATACACGCTCCATAAGAGCTTATCCTGATCAACTTTCGCTCTCAGATACTATGATCGGATACTCGCTTTTAAACCCTAGGTCCCAAAGTACGCGCCCTTAACCTTGTCTGTGTTCTACCCTTACTTGCTCCAAAGATATTCTATTACCCTTCCCGCTGGTAATACTTTTCACTCATACCTACTGAAACAAGATCCTGAAGGTGGACAGGGACCACAAAAGGTAGTATAAAAGGCTGTAAAGATCATAGAAGTTATCAGAGTATGAACAGGTGAAGAAGAGATGAACGAAAAAGTAGACATAGTCATCAAATGCGGTAGGCTTATTGATGGGACAGGTGCTGAACCGGTAGAGGATGGCGTAATTGTGATACAAGGAACAAAAATTGCAAAAGTAGGAACAGTAAATGAACTAAAGCTTCCCCAGGATGCGACGTTCATTGATGCTTCGGATAAAACGGTAATGCCTGGTCTTATAGACTCTCATTTGCATCTTTACGGCATGGTAACAGATGATTTTCTGAAAGAAATGTACGTGAGGGATGAAGAAGTGGGGATAGTCAAGACGGTATTTGATGTGCAAGACCTTTTGAAAGCGGGCTTTACTACCGTGAAAGATTGCGGAAGTAAGGGGGGATTATATGTAAAAAAAGCTCTACAAGAACCTTGGGCTAGTGCGAGAATGCAAGCACCACGAATTATTACTGCCGGTTACGTCACGCTCTCCCAAACGTTTGGACATGCTGACGCACATTTCTTTCCCCTAGAGTATGCAAAAAAGGAAAACCCAGGGATATGCGACGGAGTGCCCGAGTGTATTCAGAAGGCACGGTTGGCCCTTCGTGAAGGGGCAGACTTCATAAAAATCATGGCCAGTGGAGGAGTACTCTCGCAACGAGATCGCCCAGAACACACGCAGTTTACCCTCAACGAACTCAAAGCGATCGTCCGAGAAGCCGAAAAGGTAGGAACGTTCGTCACTGCACACTGTCAAGGAACAGAAGCGATAAAGCTGTCCATTAAAGCTGGTGTAAAGACAATTGACCATGCCTTCTACCCTGATGAGGAAGGTTTAACGCTGGCAAAGGCTAACAACGTGATCTTCGTGCCCACTCTCTCCATTTCCCACCAGATTAACACGGGAGGGATAGAAGCAGGATACCCCGAGTGGGGAGTGAGGAAGTCAAGAGAATCATGGGAGGAAGTTTGCAAGAACATTGAGAGAGCACATAAGGCTGGTGTACCTATTGCTGCTGCAACCGACTTTTGTGGCTCTGAACTTTTGAAACATGGAACGAATGCCATGGAGCTTGAATTACTCGTAAAAGAGTGTGGATTTACTCCCATGGATGCCATTGTGTCAGCAACACAAAACGGGGCAAAAGCTTGTGGGCTAGAACACCAGATCGGCACCCTAGAAGCAGACAAACTAGCCGATTTACTCATCGTGGACGGAGACCCTCTGCAAGACATTTCCATACTGCAAGATCATGCTAAGATCAAAGGGGTCATGAAAGAGGGTGTGATGGAGGTAAACAGAGGACTGTGATTTTCTTAGTAAGGTTCTCTCGTATCCCTCATCGAAGCGGTAGGATGCCAAAAAGGGACGCAATACCATCACAAGAGAACGATACGCTTAGGAGGATTATCAAGTGGTGAGAAAAAATTTTTAAATCGAATAAACTTTTTTAGGATCGAAATGTCTTGGAAAGATCCCTGGAAGTTGGCGGAACGAATCCGCAAGGAGGTTGAACGATCTCTAGAAGAAGCCTTTAAGGGCGTACCAACATCCTATGAAGGGACCGAAGGTGCTTTACGCCCCTACTCAGATGTCATAGATACGCCAGAGGCCATCATCGTAAAAATTGATGCTCCTGGGTTTAAAAAAGAAGATTTCAATGTGAGTCTCTCTGAGGAGATGCTTGAGATCTCCGCTGAAAGAGAAGAACGAAAAGAAGCGGAAGAAGAAACTTTTGTGCGACGAGAGCGACGATACGGTAAGTTGAAGAGAAAAATGAGTCTACCAGCGAAGGTGAAGGCAGATGAGGCAAAAGCGGAATACAAAAAGGGGGTTCTTACCATACGACTGCCTAAGAAAGAGCCAGAGAAAAAGAAGAAAAAAGTGACAGTAACGGTAACGTAATTCTATTTTTTACATTTCTTTTCTTTACTGCCCTTTGAGTCTTAACAACCGATGACATCGTATTCAAAGAGTACCGAAAAGTTCAAAAGGTTACCTCTAAACAGGAGTTTTCTCACTAAATGAAGTAATATTTGCAAAAAGGTATTATTTACACTTAACGCCTAAGGAACTACTTACTTTACCGAGCTCACAGTTACTTGGAATTCCGTGGTGTGAACGATACATTTAATGTTGTTACTTATCGAAAGTGCGTATTCGCCTTTTGTTCCAGAGGTAAACTTCCACGAATACTCTATCCCTTGCTCAAACCACTGGTATCCCGACACCTCGATATCTCTTCCCTCTCCTTCCACGTATGTCCTCCAACGTGTCATCGCAGGATCATCCACTCGATCGGGGGTGATGTCTGCTATGCGTGTTAGAGTGAGTTTATACTGGGTGTGATTCTCTAAATGGATTAAAATAGTGCTATCATCCTTCATAGTACTTTTAAAGATAATAGTTCCGTCTGATCCACATAGAAACCATAACGACCCTCCCACTAACATTCCTAAAAGATCAAAACCCCCATCAGGATTCCAACTCCCTTTTTTATAATGTTACAAGGAGTTCATGAGGATTCCCGTACCTTTGGTCTAGACGAATCCTCATGGTTTACGAAGAAGGAAAAACAAAAAGTGTGGTAGTAAAGCTTGTGTGTGAGTTTTAGATAGAACTCGAGAACTCTTTGAAAAAGATCCCCATTACGAGCAAACAGAGATAGCAAAAAAGTTCGATGTCCCTCTCGAAGACTTGAAAGCCATCGTAGAGCGGATCCCCTCACCTAGTTAGAAGATCCGCGACATTGGTATTGGAAGCCAAAACTGAGCAAATTGAAAGAAAAGAACGAATTTCTTACTACAGAGGCATCATGTTACACAATTGAGGATACATGAAGAGAAGTAACTATCCCTTACGTTGACGCGAAGAAATTCCTGTAAGACCTCGATTGTAAATAGCTTCCCATAGACGAATGGAGAATACAAATAAAGAGAGAAGGAGGTACCCAGGAAAGTGTTAGATCGAATGCGAAAAATGCCATGTAATACGATACAGGTTGTGAAGGTACTTTTAGACAACAAAAAAGAGTTCCTGCAAAGAAAGTAACCTCGGTTTGCAGTGGTTACGTCCTCATCTACTTAAGGCAAGTTGGGCTTTTGAAGGAAGACACCACCAAGGAAGAGAAAATGTTCGTGCTCAAATTAGATGCGTTCCTTCACAGACAGTTCGAGGTAACTATAGATCAAGAACTTTTAAACGCTAGCTCTTACAGATTGTATGAAGAACTTCAAATGCTTCCACCTTGTCTCGTTGACTCTATTATGAAGTTTTTCGTTCTTCTGATCGGAGTCTAATCTTCCATCTCCATGGTGAAGTAAGTGGGGTACCTAGTGGAGGATCAGCCCCAATGGTTGACAGGATCGCTTTTTAGGTTAGGATCTTCCAGTATCTATCATTCCTTCAATCTTAAAGCGATATCGTTTGGAGTTCTGTCATTTCGTTTCAGCTGGGATTTTAATAACGTTCTCAGCGTGGATCCTTTTTTATTAGGGACATCCTTAATGAGGTAAGGAAAAATAGTTTTTCTTACCATTGGAGCGGGTTCCAATGAAACTAAAAATCAACGATTCTACGTTGGAAGTGATCCAAGGAGATATTACTGAGCAAAATACTGAAGCTATAGTGAATGCCGCAAACAATCAATTAGCCCCTGGAGGAGGTGTAGCTGGTGCTATTCATCGAGCAGCAGGACCTGAACTTTGGGAGAAATGTAAAAAGTTGGGAGGCTGTGAGACGGGCGAAGCGAAGATCACTCACGGCTATAACTTACCAGCTTCCCATGTAATCCACACAGTCGGACCCGTATATAGTGGCGCTCCCGAAGATCCGAAGTTACTCACTTCCTGTTACCGTGAAAGTCTGAAACTTGCTGAAAAAAACCATATTGAAAGCATTTCGTTTCCAGCTATAAGTACTGGAGCCTTTGGATACCCTATGGAGGAAGCTGCACGGGTAGCACTTCGCACCATCATGAACTTCTTAAAACAATCGGAGGTCTCCTTGGTCCGTCTCGTCCTCTACGATTCGAAGGCTTTAAAAATACACGAAACCGTGCTGAAGAAAATGAAACACAACCCTAATGAACCGTAATAGTGAGATTTGTGGGGATGGTAGAATGAAGAAGAAAGAAATACATGACGTGTTCCTCTTTACGTCACCTAACCAGAAATCTTTGGAAAGACTACCAGAGATTGAAGATGTGATAGAAGATCAGGGATTAAACCTTATTGGAAAGGCGGAAGTGTTCCGAGATGAGGAAGCGGAATTTGACAAAAGTAATGAAGCGGACCTTATAGTCTCCCTAGGGGGGGATGGGACCATCCTTAGAATAAGCAAGGTGATTGATAATCTACCAGTTCTTGGAGTCAATACAGGACAAATTGGATTTTTGACAGAAGTTCAACCAGAAGAATTTGAAGATGCCATCAAAAAGATAATAGAGGGAGATTTTCGGACAGAGGAAACCCGAAGGCTTGGTGCGTCAGTTACCTATCCTACTGGGGAAGAGGAAACCCTCCCCACAGCACTCAATGAACATCTCCTTACCTCAAAGCGACAGGGAAAGATCCTCCACCTACAACTTGCACTCAACGGTATCCCTATCGCAAAGTGGCGGGGAGATGGAGCCATCTTAGCTTCTGCTCTGGGATCTACCGCATATTCGTTGTCAGAAGGAGGATCAGTGTTACTCCCCACCATGGATGCGTTCATCTTCACCCCTTTGGTTCCTCTCTGGAGGAAAATGCGTCCTGTTGTGCTTTCTGAGGCAGAACGAATAAAGATTACCCTTCTTGAGAGGGGCTGGGATGGAATCGTGGTTTCAGACGGTTCTGTTGAGCATTCTCTTCCAAAGGGATCGAGCATCTCAGTATGGCTCTCTACTCGGACAAATACGTTTCTCCGAATAAAACATCAATTTTACGGGTTGACTAAGCTTTTCACGTTTATCTAACCATGCTTTTTCAAGGGACGTTTATGAATCCTGATGAGAAACAACTTACATTGAAAGATATAGGAGAGTGGGGAACCATTGATCGTCTTCTACCCCTGCTAGAAAAGAATGTGCTGGCTACAAACGATGATGCCGTCGCTGTGAAGGTAAAGCAAGACCTCTATGTGGTTTGTAACACCGACATTTTGGTCTGGGACACCGATGTCCCTACTGGCATGACCCCCGCACAAGCAGGAAGAAAAGTTGTTACGATGACGATTTCAGATATTGTGGCTAAAGGTGGGGGACCCGATTTTTTCCTCTCGGCTTGTCTGTTCCCTCCCGAAACACCTGTTACAGAGTTCATGAACATGTCAAACGGGATCAAAGAAGCGTGTAACAAGTATAGCGTTCGCTTTCTCGGAGGTGACTTAGGAGAAGGTGGAAAAAGCGTCACCGGAGTAGGTGTTGGGTGGAGCAAGAGGCCAATACCCCGTTCTGGCGCCCAACCTGGAGACTTACTTTGGGCCACTGGAGAATTTGGCAACACAGGGGCATCCTTTCATCACCTCTTCTCAAGTGGCGAGCCAATTTCCCAGATGGAAACGATACTCAAATCAGTGTATGAACCGCACATAGAGCCAAATTGGCATAAAGTCATTGAACAAGTAGCTACAGCTTCAATCGATAGTAGTGACGGTCTATCCATTTCGTTACATGAAATCGCGAAGGAAAGTCACGTCAGGCTAGACGTAGAATCCTTACCCTCCACTGATGCTTCGGAGCGATACGCTAAAGCGAATAATTTGGATCTACGTGATCTCGTGCTTTTTAGTGGGGAGGAATTCAAAATCATCTTTACTTCAGCGCTCTCCAAGCAAAAAATCATCTCCTTGTTCCAACAAGAGAAGTTACCAACCCCCCTCTTGCTAGGAAAAGTTAAAAAAGGGGATGGAGTCTCCGTTAAGGGAAAAGACATCCCTCGAAAAGGTTGGGAACATTTTAAGAGTTAAAATGAGGAAAAGAATTCTACTTATTGATGCTTCAATTCTTATGCTCCCTGTGGGAGGGAAACGGAAGCGAATTAATCTTGATCGTCTGAGAAAGGTAACCGAAGGTATGGAACTTGGCGTGATAGATCTGACAGTTGAGGAATTACGAACGATACAACGAAAAAATAAAGGAAAAAAGGGTCGTGCTGCCGATTTGGCCCTTGAACTTATTGAAAAAATGGAGATCCAAAAACTTCCGATAGACCGAGAGACTCTTACAAAGACTAACAAAAAGAGAGAAATTCGAGACTTTTACGATCGTGCGTTACTCATTGCTGCAGAGAAGTATAATGCGGCTGTTGCTACCGCAGATTTGGCACTCAAAAAAAAATTAAGGGCCCATGGGATCCCGGTAGTGTTCCTCCGAGGGGGGAAAAAGTTTTCCATCGAGGGAGCTTAGAATTCTTGTACCCGTAAAGTGTAATGCTCTGGAGTGAGAAGCAAGTAATCCTTTCCTACCCCTAAGATATTACCTCTTCTTTTCTTTGTAAAAGATAAAAGTTCTTCTACGAGGCTCTTTGTCGTTCCTAAACCATTTTTCTTAAATCCCTGTAGCCCGATTAATGTGGGGATCCCTTTCTTAAACTCATCCAAAGCCTCTTTCAGATCTTCCTTAGAACTTACAGAGAGTGCTATTATCTCCTTATTCTCCCTTTGAAACTCTTCCGTTTCTTTCTCTTTATTTTCTTTTTCATTCTCCTCTTCTTTTTTTCTTGAGAAAAACCCAAACAACTTTTCAACCTCCACAAGGTAGCGAGTAGATACAACTCCAGAAGTGAAGTACGAACTTGGGATATTAAACAAGGGTAACATATGGGTTACATTCTTCGTTGAAAGTTCGTTAGGTTCGTGAGAGGGATAAACTTATTTCCCTTTTACCGAGAAGGAACGAAAATTCCGTACTTTAAACTCCATACAAGTTCCTCCTTGATAAGGCTGAGTTACTTCTGACACACAATCTTGCATCGATCGAGAGGATGATCATAAAGAAGGGGAAGAACGATCTAACATTAGGTCATTACTGTTCGTACGTGTATTTCGAATGTGAAGATATCTAACGTTACTCTCCTTCTCATTTCTACCTCCGTTTATCTACAAAATAAGCTCAGACTGTTATTCAACTTTATTTTCAACAAAATAAATGATGGAGAGTTAATCAATATCAGTGTATCCCGGTGATCAAACATATCAAGCGAATGTTACACTTTTCTTGCAATCTTTTGGAAACATGAAAAAAAGAGAGAAGTAATTGCTAGCTAGCTAAGCCAGTGGAAGGAGACTCGGCAGAAGAGAGATGCTCTTGATACTTATTACATTCTCGACGGAGCTTTCTAAGAATATCCTCTACTTTTTCATCCACTCCTTTTGGAATCGGTTCATCTGTTTCTCGGAGAAAATTTCTAAAAGACAAACGGAGAGATTCGACTTTTATTGCACGAAGAAGGGGTGATTCTGGTTTTGAGTTCAGAACTCTTTGAATTCGTTTAATTTTTTGTTTTATCCCCTCATTGCTCCATAATTCCTCCTTCTGTTGTCTTTCGACTATGGGTTTCTCTTCCTCCTTTTTTTGAGGTACTTCGGGTGGTCTAGCAGACTTAGATGATGCTTCAAGTACCTGTTCCTGAATTTCATTTACCCGAGAGGTTAAAACTTTGATTTCCTGGTTAATTTTTCGTATCGCCTTCTCGAATTTAACATCCATTTCGTTAGCTTTGTCGGTTAAGATGCTAAGTTCACGGGAGACCTCTTTTGGAGGAATATCCCGCAGCGGTTTTTCTTTTTTCTCTAGGATATCAATTATCCGTCCTGCTTCTTTCAAGCTTTTTTCCTTCGGAAGCACAAACGTTTGTTCAAACAAACCTTTGATCCTATCTAAGCCCTTACTAAGCTCAGAGAGAACTTTTCTTTCAACTTCCTTCTTTTTTGCAACTTCAGGTTCCTCTGCAACTTCAGGTTCCTCCTTAAAAACTGTTTCCATCTCTTCAGGTTCTTCCTCGCGTTTTTTGATCTCATCGATCAAAGCGCTTGCTCTTCTGGTTAGCTCACTGATCAGATCCTTGGTTTTTTCTTTCCCCATTTCTTGAAGTTTTCTTTGTAACGCTCTTGCTTCTGCTTTCTCTTTTTCGTTTCCTTTCTGATCAGCTAGTTGATTTAGCTTATCTAATGCTTTCTTTAAACGTTCAACGACTGTATCGAATTCATCAAGTTCTTCTTCCGTGTTGTCTTCCTTTTCCCTCATTGTCATCGGAGAAACCATTGGAAAGTAAGAAAATGACTATATAGGAGGGAAGCTTTTCAATTATTTAAGTTCGAAAGGTGCTTTTTATGCTTCCTCCATTACATCTCGATCCATTCCCTTATTTAATTTCCCTTTGTTAGCTAGAAAGAAACATTCACCTTTAAAACGGTTTCGGACTTTACTTCACAGCCTAGCTAATACTTTTGAAGGAATTTAGAGTAGAACAATTAAAAAATGTACTTGGAAAAAGAATGAACTCGTTACTAGACGCCGTTGATAAGCTAGAGAAACTTAGGGGAAAGGATGTCAAAGTCCTAAAGAAGATTGAGAAACGTCTAGAACGCTATGAAGTTGTACCAGTGGATCTCCTTGCGAGAGAGTTGGGGATCAAACCTAAAGATGTCGATAAGTACACCGAACCTCTTATAAACCTCGGAATTGTGGAAGAAAGAAATCCTGGGTATCGTGGGCTTACCATCAATACGATTGGTCGGGATCTGTTAGCCTTATACGATCTTGGTTTGAAAGGGAAGATAACTAAAATCGGCCCTCAGCTTGATGTAGGGAAAGAAGGCGACATCTATGTAGCATATTTGGATGATGAGCCACGTATTCTAAAATTTTACAGGATGGAGAGAAAAACTTTCAGGAGAATAGAAGAGAGTCGTTCGCAGACATTGAGAAAAAGGGGAAAGAAATGGTTTGTGGCTTCGTGGAGATCCGCCCGAAGAGAACTCAAAGCTCTTAAAATACTTTGGAATGACGGTGTTAGGGTCCCCCAACCGATTGGACGGAGTCGTCACGTCATTGAGATGGGTTACTTCGATGGTACTGAACTGGTTAAAGCCAAGCTTGTCGAACCGAAAGAGATCTTCTCGGATATCATTGTAGAAGTAGTAAAGATGGTTGACGCGGGAATCGTACATGCTGAACTCTCAGCCTATAATATACTCGTAAACACAGAAGGAGAAGTGTGTCTTATTGACTTCCCCCAGTACATATCCGCTGACGATCCAAGAGCGTCAGAGATGCTTAGGAAAGACTTTGACCGGATAATTTACCACTTCGCGCATAAATACTCCCTTTCCGAATCTGAACTCTATCTCGTCATAGAGAGAATCTTAGAAGAGAAAGAAATTATTCCCTCAGAGGAAGACTCAAAATGAACCTGTCATAGACCCCGTGTTTTTTACTGTGGACCCTCGTAGTGAAGAGCAGAACGTTATGCCCGTCCCACTCAACTAGCTGTTACACCATTTTTAGGAGGTACATGTCTACTAGTTGCACGAGGATGGGTGAAAGTGGAATGTTATGATTAGTTAATTTTTCCACTGCCAAACGAACGTATCCTTCCGCCCGCTTCGTGTTTCCTTCAGTAAGCTGACTGCCTGCTCGCATAATCATGGAAATTAACTTACTTCTTTCACTTTCTGGGAGGGACACAGTATACACGTATTGCAGGAGATAATTTATTACTACACTAGGCATCTTCTTAATTAGCTTATCGAGAAGATTTCGCACCTTACTATCAATTTCCAGTCGATCCCTCCTCCGTTCTGAAAGAATTAGTTCGTCAACAGTGTCGCTTACCGTCCTATCTAACGAAATTTTTTCTAGGAAGTCTATGTTATCCTGGGAAAGTTCAAAAGTGTGTTGGATTTTACCTTTCGCTCGTATTTTTCCAACAGTTTCATTTAGAATCTCTTGAGGGAAGTCTTGAGGGAAGTAATTCAATGCAGTCAATATGGAAACGCCAATACTTATTAACGAGGAACTTAGGGAGAGTTCATCCAGTTCACCTAAAATGTTGAGAGTTTCATGGTAGGCTTTCACGCCTTCCTCAAAAAAGCCATTTATAGAGAGTATATTGGCAATTTTGTTGAAAATGAAAAGCCGATTGGCTGAACCTAGGCCTCCTGTTCTATTTTTGAGTTTACGAAGCATGTTAAACCCTTTTTGGGAGTCACCGCGACTCAATAGAAAGGAGATTAAGTCAATTAAGATACTGACATATGGTCGCTTGCTCACATTCTTGAAGAGTTCATGTGAAAGATCTTGGACGAGTTCAGAGGCCTTATTGTGATTACCGTGTTGATGATAGACTTCGAAAACTTTCTCTTTCGTCTTAGTAGCATCGATTCCTGTTCCAACATTTTCGAGAGCTTTGGCACATAGCTCTTCTCTTACCTCTTTGTTCCCAGTATGATTGGCTCTCGCTGCGTAGAAGAGGTTCTTTTTCTCATTAGGTAACGAGGTAAGAACGTTCTTGATGAGTTCTGATTTTTCAGGCTCTCGCTCGGCAATAATCATGCTGGCTTCTATTTTTTTGGGTTCATAGACGATCTCATCAAAAACGTCAGGAATTATGGTCTTCATGTCTGCCTTGTAAAGTATAGGAAGGATTTCACAAAAGGCGATAGACTTATCGGAACGATCTGGGATTTCATGTGCATAATTAAGAGCTTTGTTTAGGAGAGTCAAGCTTCGCTCCTCGTTAAATGGTAACAAACCCTCTGCAGCCAAAGCAAGACCCACAGCTCTATCGTAATTCCATTCACTTAGCTCTTCAATTAAATTTTCCACCTCCTCGGCGATGTTCATAGCTGTCTTCTGATAAAACGGGGCGATGAGACGAACGGTTGCGCCGTACAATGTCGGATCGCTTTGCTTTTCAGAAAGATCCTTAAAAAGCTCTTTAAAAAGAGTAGATAAGCCGAACCAGTTTATCTCGCTGAGTTCCCTGTTGGTTTCGAGGATAATAGTCTTAAGATTCCCGGGATTACTAATATGGTTGAAAATATCTACTAAAAAGTTCAATATTTCCTTATGAGCCGCATATTCTCCTTCCATTTTTGCGTCTCCCTTTCAAGTATGGCCTATTATCAATTCAAAAGAGGAGAGGACCTAGTCCTATCATCAAATTTAACATTTTTTAAATAACGGTCTCTCCATAAAATCTCCTTTGCAGTAGACATCGGCCTCTCATGAGGTTCAACCAAACAAGAAACGAGGAAAAAGACAGATTGGGGTATACCATGTACATAAGGAGAAAAAAGAGGCATTAGTCCTTCTTTTTAACGTATAACATGAAGATAACCACAGCAAGAACCACCAGAACCAAGACAACTTCTTCGATGAATCCCGGTCCTCCAATGAGACTAGTATTTACGGTAAAATGAATGACGTCACTCGCCGTATTCCCGACGCGATCCACGGCCTTTACCTCCACCGTATGCTCTCCGTTACTCAAATCGGTAAACTTATGGCTAGTCTCACGTGCAACGGGGATCCACGTGTTATTATCCAGTCTGACCTCATAGTGATGTATGCCGCTGCCAGTATCGTATCCTTCCCATTCTACTGTCACGTCACTGGTGTTGAACACTGTATCTGGGCTTGGTGCGGTGATCGTAATAGTAGGACGAGTCGTATCGAAGCTAAAGACTTCTTCGTAATCCGTTTCTCCATCATCATCAGAATCCTCATCAGTAGGGTCAAACCCATGCTCTTCCTCAAAGAGACTAGGTAAACCATCATCGTCAGCATCAAATACCTCTCCAGTAGCATCCCAATCAACTTCTAACACGTCTTTAAACCATCTAGCTATCCCTGGGGAATCAACTAACGCCCCAGTCTCCCGATTGTTATCAATTGAATAATCTGACCAATTCACGGATCCCACAAAGACGAGGCGATCGTCGATAATGACTCCCTTATTGTGAATGAAAAGAGGGAAGCCAGAGGTCGAATTGGCGGGAAGCACATAGATTCCTCGAGATTCTAATTCTACTTTGCTTTCATTATAATATGACTCCATGTCTTCTTCGAGCATAACCATGACCGTGACATTTCTTTCCACCGCGTCTTCTAATGCGAAAACGAGTTGATTTACCTTGTTAGATGAATACGCACCCCAAGAGAGATACATCAACTGCAGCAAGATATAGTGATCAGCCGCGTAGATAGACTCGTTTAGACATTCAAACGAATTATTCGGAGAAAAAATAGGAGTGAAAAGAACATCTGTTCGAGAGGTAGTAGTAAAGATCGGGGAGTAACTAACAAGTTCATCTAAGTCTGGCTTCTCACCAGTGCCATCTAGCGTTGGATTGTATGGGGTGGCATGGTATCTGATCTCATTCTCTACCGCCCATACGTACTGCTCACAGGCGTCGGCCCCGTGAATGATGCATCCCCACTGGCGGGAAAAGGTATCATAGTCAGTGGCTTCTCCGCCTAAATTGGCGGGAATACTCCCTGGATCCATGTTTGCCGACATGACAATGGCAGTACTGTTGTCTATTACCACTAGTTTCGCATGTAAATAGCGATATTCCCGCTCTAAATACACGTGTACATCATAATCTAGAGAAAGGTTGTAAAATTTATACGCATAGTAACGATTGTAGGTATCTTTTTCTCCAGCGCTATTTCTCCAGCCAGTATCGTTTTCTAATACGATAGTAAGCGATACGCCACGGTGAATTGCTGCTTCCAAAGCAGCATAAAGTTCTGGGTGGTAAAATTCATACATAAGAATATAGATCGAGTCTTCAGCGTTTTGGATTTCCGATGTTATCGCATGGAAAGACGAGTCAGGTGAGACAAACCCGGTAATGTTATCAGCAGTAGCCTCTGTGAGAGAGGTTGTCGGTAGGTCAGGCGAGGTTCCCCAAGTTGATCCCTTTCCCTCTTTAGATTCGAGAGAACGAGTTCGTTCAAGAACAGTTGAGGGAAGATGGAGGCTTGACCCTCTAGTTAGTATTGAATAGGGCTTAGCAGGAATGAAAAGGTTTAACGTCATCCCTACAAGTATGAAAGTTAAACACGTACCTAAAAGTTTACGCCTCATCCGCATTTCTCTGCCTTTTTTCTACACTTTATTCGAAGGTAGCAAAATGATATTTAAAATCCATAGCGGCGGAGGACAATCATCTGAACGTACGAGGCCTCTACAGAAGCGACAGGAAACCGTGAGGTAGTTCTCAGCTTCAACTAGCTATGTTGGTCGTTTTACCGTGAATCCAACCTTTTGTAACGCCGTCAAGTACGCTCTGATACTATTTTCACTGATACCCAGCTTCTCACTAATTTCTACGGATGTGATGGTTTCACAAACCAACGTATCAAATCGTTCTCTCTTTAAGGCGGAGCGGAGCATCCCCACATAGCCCATGCTTATGTTATACTTCATCGCGATTTCTCTCTCTGGCATAGTGAGAAGGAACGACCTCTTGAATTCTAGAAGATCACGTTTTGACCAACTCTTTTGGGAGCTTTTTGGCTTGTAAAAAGTGCAAAAATTTGCTCGCGTCACATCTAAGTTTCGCATGTTTAAATTCCCGCAATAATAAGTTGATTCAGCTTGTGGAGCTTTGATACCTAGTAAGTCTGCCTCTGGGAAACTATACACACAATCTTTACAAGATGCCATTTTTGAGCTACACCTAAGGGGGATAGTATCCCTTAGTTGGGAGGGTCCATTTCATTTTTAACTTTTTGCGTTTAGACATTAAACATGCACTCTGGGAATAACATTTTTTCTACCTCACTCCGTTATAGACTGAGTTAGAAATATTAAGAGTTCATCTATCGAGAACATCACTCAATCTCGCTCACCTAGAGGAAGACCCGACAGAGGAGTTCTTCCTACCCTTTTTAATGTTAATTCCCTTTCCTCAAATGGGAACAACAATGTCTATAGATCTACCAAAAACCAGAGAGGAACTTGCAAGTCGAATTGACCACACGAACCTGTCTCCCGATGCAAAAAGAGAAGCTATAGACAAAACAATAAGAGACGCGAAAGCTCACCGATTTAGATCTATTTGCATCCCTCCTTTCTGGGTTCCGTACGCAAAAAGATCCCTTAAAACCATAAAAATTCCCATTGACACGGTGATAGGCTTTCCTCTGGGATTCACCTCCACGGAAGCCAAAATGTTCGAAACGAAATGGGTCCTAGACCACGGTGCAGACGAGATCGATATGGTCATGAACCTCTCTGCCTTTAAAAGTGGTGCTGTTGCGAAGGTTAAAGAGGAAATCGCACGCATAGTGAATCATGTGTCTCCTAAAGTTACCAAAGTGATCATAGAAACCCCCTACCTGAACCCAAAAGAAATCAAACGTGTCTCAAAACTTGTTGTAGACGCTGGTGCCATGTTCGTGAAGAGCTGTACAGGTTTTGGTCCCCGAGGGGTAACCGAGAAAGATGTCCAACTCATGCGAGAAGCCATAGGTAAAAGAGGAAAGATAAAGGCGGCGGGAGGAATAGGAGACGCCAAAAAAGCACTCAAAATGATGCGGGCAGGAGCAAATGTAATCGGCGCGAGTCGTGGCGTCGAAATCATGGAAACGTTTAAANNTTTAAACCGCAAGGGGACAAGATCTCAAAATGAGTCTCCCCAGATATGATCCATGAGAATCACAGAAGTCGTATAAGGTTAATGAATGCGTGAAGACTTTTCTTTTGGGAAGGTTTTTTGTGCAACATAACCCAGACTGTGAGGAGAAAAAGTCAAGTGTAACTTCACTCCTCTCCAAAATTGAAATCATTGAGAGAAGCGTAGACAGCCAGCTTTTCCTCCTTGGCCATCTTTGGGTACCGCAGTGTAGGCTAAGGAACGTACCAGCTTACTTTTTGAAAGAACACGCCTCTTATGAGCGGAATGTTTATAAATAGTCATCATAGTTATATATAAACTGTTCTAAGGAAGGATCTCCCTTGAAGATACCCCAACTGAAAATCATCGTCCCACTCCTCATTCTTGGGAGCCTACTTGGCTGGATCGTTGTAGCCACATACTTTCCCGGCGATTCAACACCAATGAGTGTTACCAGAAACGGGGTCACGGCCGGCCTTACCAAAATTGTGTATAGAAACGGTGAAGACGTTACTTTTTGGGTGGAAAACAATCGAAATGGCACGATCTACTTCATGGTGATGCCTCCCTGGGAAATAGAGCAAAAAGTGTGTGGTGAATGGAAGCACGTATATCCATCCGCTGTTGCAAATAGCGTAGTAGAGATACCCCCCGGAAGGGACAAAACATGGATATGGCATCAACAAACGGACTACTGGTGGAGTTCTCCTGGGGACTATCGCGTAATTCTTCCTGTTCATCTCTCGTTTGAAGGAGACCCAGAGGTGTTTTATCTTCCCTTTAAAATTCGTGGGTGGATCGGAATTCGTGCGTACTGATCTTACCTCGTTCAATAAGTTTCATCCCATCAACATAGAGCGTAGGCTCGCGTAGAGGCCACGATATCACACATTTTCCAGTTTTGCTACCTATTGCGATAGACACGGTACTACGGCAAAGCTCATCAAAGAGGTACCCGCGCTTCATTTCTGGATTTAACCCTATGCCCACCCTGTTCAACACTGGTTGCTCGGTACAAACACGGTCTACGACCTTATGAAGGGGTTTTACATTCCGCTCTGCCGTCACAGAAGTTACCATTCCATCCTCAAGTTGCAATCGTGCTTGTTTTATGGTTTTTCCTAGCCTATGAAGTGTATCCGCAGTGAAAACACCTTCTCCGCTTTTTTCTTGAGGAAACAGTTCAAGGAGGCCGCCTGGAAGGTTTGTTAAAAGATTCCCATCAGCAACATCTCTTTTGCTTACTACACCATCATCTAGACGGAGATCTTCGCCGACCCGAAATTTGAGATCCGTGTGATCTGTTACCACACGAACGTTCTCACCGCTCGATATCTGTTGCATCAGGTGTTCACCTGTTCTCTTCAATGCACTATAATCTACAAGTAAGGCGTTTTCCATGATGTTCTTCCACTTCGAATACGAAAAGCGATAGTGTTCCGCTCTTTTTCTGGTGACTTTCCCCAGATGCACATTTAGCTGCCTTACGTTTCTCCGCTCGTACGTTTTTCCGATTTCTCCTCCAGCTTTTGCAAAGGCAGAATAACGATCATCTGAGGCCCTTTCTAAGATAGTAGGATCAGCTGGGCCAGAAATCTTAATATATCCGTCTATGGTATCTGCGATAGCAAGTTCATGGGTGGGTGTTTGTGCAAGCGTTTCGACGGGAATCTCTGTTACTATTCTTTCGAAAAGATCATCGGTGAGAAGGGTAATTAGTGGTACCGCACCGCGCGTATAACATTCGATCGCCATGTTACTGGCCAGATTAACGGTATATCCCCAAGAACTTATATGAATTCGCTCTCCCGCTCTCACTTGCATGCAAGCGTTAATAATTCGCTTGGCAATTTTTTGTGATACGGTATTGATCCTTCCGTCTGTACTCATTGGCAACCAACGTAAACTCTTAGAGAATTCTTGTTAAAAGCACCCCTTTTATGCCATGTCAACATCCTGTAGATTGTCTCATGACCTGCAAGCAGACGAGCATTCAGAAAGATGCCCATGTGGTAGTGTGATACCATTTAAGAAAGGAAACTTCTAAGAGGCTATAATTTATAAGGAAACATCGAGGTTATATATCCAACCTTTTTAGTGGAGAGCCTTCCTTGAAGTTACTTCAACTAAAAACCATCGTGCCACTCCTCGTGGTTGGAAGCCTGCTTGGCTGGATCTTAGTAACTTCCCTCCCTCCCAGAAATTCGACACCTACGACAATTACCAAAAACGGGATCACAGTCGGAATCGAGAAAACACGGTATACGAAGGTCGAAAATATCACTTTCTGGGTAGAGAACAATCGAAATAATAAGATCTTCCTCCGTTCCCCTTGCCCCTGGCACATAGAGCATAAAAAAGACGACAAATGGGAAGTATCATATTATCCTGGGTGTGCAGCATTGACAGTGGTCGTATATCTTCCCCCCGGAGGAACCAAGACATGGACATGGGATCAACACAGATACCCAGGGAGAATCGATCCAGGAGACTATCGTGTAGTTCTTTATGTAGCTAGAGAGAGGTTCTATCTTCCCTTTGAGATCGTGTGGAGTGAATCATCCTATTGAAAGTAAGAAGCTTCTGTTTTGTATATCGTGTGTTGCCCACTGGACCCTTTGACGCCTGCTTTTCAATCCATGTCATTACCATTTAGCATTTTTTTATCTTTAACTTCAGTCATCGCAATCGTCCCCCCAATTAAAGTATATCCGTCCCTTTACACTCCCTTCGATTTTGTTGAGATCTTCATTGAATTTTTAAGGGAGTGCCTCCAGTTATAATGGAATGCCCTCTAGGAGAAAGGGGTCCAACAACGAATGTTTAAGAATGTAAAGGTACCCCCCCGTTAGGAGTGATTAACTCGGGATCCTATTCTAGGCTGAATCGACCCAAGAAAGGTATTAAGATGACCATTAAGCTGTGGCAAAAAGGTGAAAAGAGTTCCCACGAGACGCGAGTTGTTACAATCAAGGACGTCGTACAAGAAAATGCATCCGTGACAACCTTTCTCTTTGAGGATACCTTGTGTGTACGCGCGACTCCAGGACAATTTGTTATGATCTGGCTTCCTAGCGTGGATGAAATCCCACTCTCTCTTTCGAAGATCGGAAAAAATGCAGCTGTAACTGTCAAAGACGTTGGAGAAGCTACAAAAGCATTCTGTAAGAAAGAGAAAGGAGATAAAATAGGCATACGTGGACCCTTTGGGAGGGGATTTTCCCCCGTTGATGGGTCCTCCGTGATAGTAGCGGGAGGAACCGGTCTTTGTGCAATAAGACCACTCGTATACGAACAGATGAAGAGAGGAGACGTGACGCTCCTTCTCGGTGCAAAAGCACAGGAAGACCTCTTTTTTATGGATGAATTGCGTAGAATACTTTCTAAAACGGATGCTCTAAGAGTTACCACCGAAGATGGAAGCCTAGGGACGAAAGGAGTGGTAACGGATCTTCTAGCGGAATACCTGACAGCCGATGTTAAGATGGTGTATACATGTGGCCCTGAACGGATGATGCGTAAAGTTTATGAAATTACAGAGAGACACGAGGTCCCACTTCAAGCCAGCTTAGAACGAGTAATCCGATGCGGTATTGGATTGTGTGGAAGCTGTAGTTTTGGTCCATACTTAGTATGTAGAGATGGCCCAGTTTTCCATTCGAAACATTTACGAGAAGTTCAGGCCTTCGGCTACGTAAAACGTGATTTCACGGGAAAAAAAGTAGAAATCTAAGTTTCTGCTTCTACTTCAGACTTTTTCTTCTCCAGAACTCGTCCCAGATCCAGAGCATCCCGCTTAAGGGATGTCATCGAACCATCCCTCCCCGTTCGCTTTCATTCTCAGAGTCAGGAGATATCCTCTCTGGCTCTTCCCACCATGATTCAGCAAACCTATACACGCCGTCCTCTGCTGTAAAGTACCTCTCTCCCCTAAAATAAATGGTGAGGTCTTTCATCCCGCTCAAGGCCGTGAGGTCACCCTCAGAAAGGTTTTTAGCGGAGATCCAAAGTTTCTCGAGGTTTTTGAGGTTCTTCAGGGACGACAGACTCGACGTACTCTCACAAGAAAGATGAATCCGCGTAAGTTTTTGAAGGTAACGCAAAGGCGACAAATCCAAGGTTTTTGCCCTAGAAATTTTAAGCTCCCGCAGGTTCTCTAAGCGTCCAATCGGTTCAACATTTGAGATCTTCGGCCTTCCCAAGTACACATACTCGAGGTTTTTCAAATGCTTTACAGGTGATAGATCTGCCTCAGAAATATCCCCGTGAGTACGTAGCCTCCGCAGGTTTTTAAGCCCCCTAAAGAAGCTCAAGTCCTGATCCCTCCTCGTAAAATAGATCGTGAGTTCCCGCAGGTTGTGCAAGTTCTCAAGCGGCGAGAAGTCCTCCGCTGGACAATGTAAATGGAGCTTCTCAAGTTTGCCCAGCTCCTTCAAGGGAATTAAGTTCCTCGTATCTATAACCAACTTAAGATCTACAAGCTCTTTTAACCCCTGAAGCGGACTTATATCCTCTGTATGCCCATAAAGAGTGAATTTCTTCAACTTCTTCAGGTGGCGCAGCGGGGAGATGTCACTCACGTTCATGTCCCCTATTATTAGCTCTTCCAGTCCCGTCAAATGCTTTAGCACACCTAGGTGCTCCTGCAGTCCTGAAGCCCTGCTGAGGTTTAGCCTCCACACCCCCCCTCCTTTACCCTGGCAAAGGACAGCACGTGGTCTATATTAAGAGAGAGGGGATTCGTTTTTTTCAGTTCCTTTAACGCCTCGTACTCCTCCTTTCGGATTGGAAATTTCGCTGTCCCCCGTTTTATCACTACCATTTCATCGTTCATCTTACTCACTGTTTCACTCACCATAAAAAAGGGAAAAATGGTTTAAAGTTTGCGTGAGTCAAAAGCAGACTCACATGATGGTACTCATGACCCCCCGCATGGCAAAGTTGGCGAGGACGGAGCCGATCATATAAACCGCAAAACCACCGACACCCCCGCTCGCCACGATCCCGCCTATCAAGGTAGCGATCACCTGGTAGATCGCGTGGAGGATCCAGTTCAAGGGCTTGGGCAAAGCGCCCGTCGTGTACTTCATGAATCCAAGCCTCCCCGATCTCACGAGCGCCATCGGGTCCTTTAGGCTTATCTCCTTGAGGTACTCTCTTCAGTCATTCTCAGAGTCGGGGGCTACCCTCTCTGGTCTTGACCAGGGGGACTCCGCAAACCTGTAAACGCCGTCTTCTTCCGTGAAGTAATCTTTTCCCCTAAAGTGAATTTTGAGGTCTTCCATCCCGCTCAAGGCCGTGAGATCCTCCTCAGAAAGGTTCCTAGCAAAGATCCAGAGCTTCCCGAGGTTCTTTAGGTGCTTCAGTGAAGATAGACCCGACACATTCTCACAAGAAAGATGAATACGTTTAAGCTTCTGAAGGTGGCCCAAAGGCGACAAATCCAAGGTTCCCGCACCAGAAATTTCAAGCTCCCGAAGGTTCTCTAAGCGTCCAATCGGCTCAACGTTTGAGATCTTCGGCCCGCCCAAGAACACATACTCGAGATTTTTCAAATGCTTCATGGGCGTCAAGTCCGCCCTGGAAATATCTCCAAATGTATCTAGCCTCCGCAGGTTTTTAAGCCCCCTAAAGAAGCTCAAGTCCTGATCCCGCCTCGTACAATAGATCGTGAGCTCCTTCAGGTTGTGCAAGCTCTCAAGCGGCGAGAAGTCCTCCGCTGGACATTTTAAATGGAGCTTCTTAAGTTTGCTCAACCCCTTCAAGGGGGTCAAGTCTCTCGTATCTATAACCAACTTAAGATCTACAAGCTCTTTTAGCCCCTGAAGCGGACTTATATCCTCTGTAGCCCCATAGAGAATGAGTTTCCTCAGCTTCTTCAGGTGACGCAGCGGGGAGATGTCACTCATGCTCATGTCCCCCATTTTCAACTCTTCCAGTTCCGTCAGATGCTTTAGCACACCTAGGTGCTCCTGCAGTCCTGAAGCATCGAGGAGGTATAGCCTCCGCACCCTCCCCTTCTTCACAGTGGCAAAGTCCAACACGTGGTCTATAGAAAGGGGAGATAGCGGGCTCGTTTTTTTCAGCTCCTTGAGAGCCTCGTACTCCTCATTTCGGATCGGGATTTCTCTTGGTTTCTTTGTGCCCAACTTTAAGATTACCATCTTATCGTTCATTTCACTTACCATAAAAAAGGGAAAAAATGGTTAAAAGTTTGCGTGGGTGTCAAAAGCTGACTCACATGATGACGCTCATAACACCCCGCATGGCGAAGTTGGCGAGGATGGAGCCGATCATGTAGACGGCGAACCCACCGATGCCCCCGCTCGCCACGATCCCGCCTATCAAGGTAGCGACCACCTGATAGAGTGCGTGGAGGATCCAGTTCCAAGGCTGAACCAGCGCATCCGTCGTGTACTTCATGAAGCCGAGCCTCCCCGGTATCACGAGCGCCATCGGGTCTGTCATGCCGAACATCGCCCCGAAGAACCCGAGTATGAATGGTAAGAGGAACAGTTCGGCGTAGTCCACCAGGCCAGTCGGATCATTTTCTTTAGTTATTCGATCCTTCGCATCCTGGAAGTCGTCGAACTCGTCCCAGATCCAGAGCATCCCGCTTAAGGAGACGAAGAAGGGAATGTTACCGAACATGCCCTTCCCGTTCATGGTAGCGTACGCCCCGATCCCGGTCAACCCAGTGAAGATGGCGGCCCCGCCCTTCCCTAGGCTTATCTCCTTGAGGTACTTGTGGGAAATAAGGACGAGCATTAGCGGGAAGAGGACAGCTGAGATGGCTGTCCAAGCGACCGTTGGGAACTTGAACCAGAGGAACCCGAGCAGGGGCGAGTTCTCCCGTAATGCGTCTCCCAAGTCCTTGTCCCCGTCCCCTTTGAGTGCCTCCTTTAATCCATTTGCGTCGGTCGTGAACCTGACGACCAGCGTCCCGATCACCATGCCGATGAAGCTCATCAGCCCGACGATGAAGCCCGTGTAAAAGTTCTGGACGATGTTGTTAACGTACCCCCCAACCTTTCCTTTCTTGAGCTTTTTCACCGCCTTGTTAGTGAAAGAGTTCTGTAGTAATGTTTTGCACCTCATGTTTGACATGATGAAGGTGATGATTTTGTGTATTAGGAGACCTATTAATCCAAGCGGTGTGAATACCATAAAGGTTCTTGCGATCCCTCTCTTCCGATCTTGGGGCGTTTCTGCCGCGAGCCTTTTTGCCATTTCCTTTTGTATCGCCTCTTCAAGATGCCCGCACATCTCTTCCGCAGCACGTTCGGGGAACCCATTCCTCATTAATCCTACCTTTATTTGCTCTTTCGCATCGACTGTGAGGACTGGACGTTCCTTCCCGTCTGTCGTTAGTTCCGTTACAATTTGGCCTTTTTTATTTCTCTTGACTGCGGACGCAAGACGTAAGGCAGTATCTTTTATCCCATCTACGATGTTCTTGCACTTTTCCTTGCTCAGCTTGGTTTTCAGCTCATTCAACTCTCCGTCATTACCTTCTGGGTCTTTTGTCTCTATCAGCCTCTTCAACTGTTCTATTGTGTTCACGTCCTTATCCGATGAAGCCGTTTTCTCCTCAAAGAGCATAGATAGGGAATTCTCTTCCATCACAGTCAGGGCAAGCTCCTTTATGTCCTTAACGCTTTTACTTTCTGCAATCTCCTCCATCTTCTCATCGCTCACAAAGTGGGAGAGGGTTTGCATACCGCCCGTGCACCAAGTGAAGCTCTCCTCAACGGTTATACCGTTATTCTCCTTCTCCGCTATCATCCCGAGGGCTCTCATCCTCAAGGCCATTGCGAGAAGTTCTACCTGTCTGCTTAGCCCCATCACTCCGAATCTCCCGTTCTTTATGAGGAACGTCCTACTCACAATCAGTCTCTTGAGTCTCTCTTTGATCCCTTCTTTGGTTTCCTCGGCTACCTTGTCTCCAACCGCTTTCTTTACGTCCTCAAATATCTTTCCGTTCTTAATGTAGTTGAGGAGCTTCTCCACTTTTTTCTTCCTGAACACTGGAATGACTCTTTTCTTGTTTATGATCCCGTGCCTTACAGTATAAAAGAGCCCTTTCACTTCTGAGAAAGTTATCTTGATTGTGTCTATACCAATTTCCTCTTTTATCCGCTCTAACCTTTGTACGATGTGACCACAGGAGTACTTTTGCCATTGATTATTAAGATGGTCAAGTTCATCTAGTAACTCATCGTACGAGTAGTCAAGCAGATTCGTATCCCAATATCTTCTCTTTTTTGCTTCTACGTTTTTTACCTCTTCGAGGGCGTCTATGCAGAGGATGGCAGCCATTGACGTTTTTTTATAGGCATCTTGGGAATATGCAAGTCTTGCGAAAGCTTTTGAGAGTTCTTTCATGTTTTTTGCCTGGAAGACTCTTGCTGCGGAGATTTGAACCAGTGAGTGCACTCGTCCGTAGTTTTTAGCCAGTACTTCTCCGAAAAGTTGTCTCATTACACCGCCTATTCCTTGTGCCTCCTTTAGTTCCTTTCCCTCTATTCTTTTTTTGAACCTGGAGATCGCATCGCTTAATTCTTGGTCAATTCCTTTATCGGTTCTATTGGACAGTAAGTAAAGCAACTTCTTCCCTTCATTTTCAAGTCTTTCCGATTTTCATTCCCCCGCTTCTACGTCTTCCCCGAACCAGTATCCTGCGAAGCAATTCAGTTTCCTTTTTATGTACTTCTTCGTTCCTTCACCTTTCCTTCTCCTACCATAGTATCTACCCACCAGATGATGTCCAGACATTACTTTATGAATTGCCGCGTCTATACCTAATAGGTCGTCTACACTATCTCCCAATTTCCCCCATAACCCAGCTAAGTCGAGAAGGAGGCTTTTGATGAGGGATTCAGTAAGAAAGGAGTTTGAGTTGAAAAAAGAAGTTACCACCCCACCCAACTGTTCTTTCAGATCCTTACGTACGTTTTTGGCTGATGTCGTAGTCCCTCCACCAATAGTACTTAGGATTTGGCTCCACGCTGTTACCATTTGCCCCATGACGGGCGAACTTGGGATCGACATATAGCGTTCTTCGGTTATATTGATTGCTGTCCTGTAGAGTATGGAGAGTGCTTGAAGAGAGTTTGGAAGATCAACAAAGATCTTGGAGTATACTTCGTTTTGCTGGTTCGCTAACGCTTTCTTCGCCTTATCAACATAATTTTCGAAAAGACTTCCTCCTACCTGTAGATCCTTTTTTCGTATATCCTCTATCTTTTCTGCTGTACTATCGTCTATGTCCTCATCAGTCTCTATATCTTTCAACTCTTTGTACAAGAAGTTTTTAGTTTTTCTGATAACAATGTCTATATGTTTCATTAGCTCTAAAGCGTTCTTGAGGCATCTTTTATCATCTACGAGGTCGTCTATTTTACTGTTTGGATCTTTTATCTCTTTTTTCCAAGCATCTTCGATTTCGTCTCTCTTCTCTTTCACTAACTACTCTCCTATTCACCTATACGCTTCGTTACACGTCTTAAATACTACACAGAGGACCAGGGAATGTTACCGTACCTCTATCTGTTCAAAGAAGGCGTCGATATTTGAAATGAGGAGTGTAGAACTAAAAGATAGTGAAAGTAATGATCTGGATGAATTCGTTCCCCTCTGATAAACGGTGATTCATCTAGCCTACATTGAGAAACGGAGCACCCGAAAAGCTTGGAGAATCAGTATCATGCTAGAGACGATCGGGCACAGAAGGTCACAACAAGATAAAAAATAAAAAAATAAGAGAATACTCTCCCTCACACATCGGGGACGACTCTCCCCTCAGGGGAACACCCCAGGAGATCCAGGATCATTAGGATCTTTGGGATCCCAGCCATGATCCACCTCATAGCCATCTGATAGGCCATCATTGTCCGTGTCGCTATCGTACGGGTCTGTGTTATGCTGGTACTCCTCCAGATTAGTCAGGCCATCGCCGTCCGAGTCACCAGAAGCATCACCCGAATACGTGGGGTTAAAGCCGTGATCGACCTCCCACCCGTCCGGCATCCCATCGCCGTCCGTGTCTGCATCCGTGGGGTCGGTGCCCTCGACGACTTCTTCACCGTCAGTGAGGCCATC
>JABAHQ010005822.1_pt2 | contig 41023 bp, 46 predicted proteins | sample 7062091 | NCBI WGS metagenome assembly JABAHQ01 (sample SAMN14534359, study PRJNA622989) | marine sediment metagenome | biome: marine biome [ENVO:00000428]; feature: marine pelagic biome [ENVO:01000023]; material: deep marine sediment [ENVO:00002113] | place: India: Gulf of Kutch | collected... | reverse complement strand
TGGGCAGATGTGCAGGTGGCACCTGGATATCTATCAAAAACAGCAAAAGAGCTTGGGGCAAGGAAGTTTCCAGAGATACAGTTGTGGGATGCTCCTGATGAGTGGACGATGGATAACGTTCTCATGATTTTGGAAAAGTCGGATCCCAACATAGTACTTATCAATCTAGCGTTCTTGGATCCAGCTCAGCATGCGTTTGGCCATGGCTCCATGGAGTCTTGGGCTACGCTTTCATGGGCTGATTATCAGGTTGGTAGGCTTCTGCAATACTTGACAGATACTGGAAAGCTTAAGAGCACTTTGATTGTTTTGACCGCGGATCACGGACAGAGCAATGAATGGAAAAGCATCGATATTAAGAAAGTGCTTAGGAGCAATGGAATAAGAAGCGAGGTAGCCGCCGATGGGTCATTCGCACACATATTCCTGAAGGATGAAACGGATCTTGAAGAAGCTGTAGAGGTTCTAAGAGACTTTGAGGCTATTGATGGACTCTGGTACTGTGACAGCCTAGATGATATCCACATACGGACACCTTACACAGGGGATATCGTTATTTCGTTGAGACCGCCCTACGAAGCCTTTTCTTATGTTCCTGGACCGCATGTGGGAACCCATGGGGGTCTAAAGCAAAGGTTTGTTCCTCTGGTTTTCTTCGGCCCCAATATTAAGAGGGGGGTAATTATGAGAAACGCATCATTGACGGATGTAGTTCCAACCATATGCGAGATAACGGATTATCCATTGCCCCGAGATTCCCAGGGCGTAGTTCTTCCGGTAATCGATCGTTCACAAGAAACTGCTCCTTGGGTTTCCTACCATCTTAAGACTTATCAACATCACACCCTAAGCTACATACCCTTAATATTCCTGATACTATCGATATCGGTTCTCGCCCCCACCCTTCTAATCCAGAAAAACTACGGCTACCTGTGGGTGGATATTTCATCTCATACACTATCCGGTATTGCGCCTTACTTGTTATTGACGACTGGTGCTATCATGGCCATGACATCCTCCCTTCTCTCATATGTCGTAAATCTGTACTCTGTTCCAGGAATCCAACCTGATGCTTTCCTAGTTTCCATGGATTTCAGCATTTTGGGTTCCTTCATAATCTCAATAACGCTATCCCTCACCGTTATTTGGTTTGCCCCATTGGGCATTCAAGCACTGCTCCAGAAAATTAGAAGAAAAGGATTAACGATCAGGACCTTCCCCTTATCCATAATAGTCCTCACATCTTCCCATTTGATCTTCACCACAATCAACATCATAACTCGTATACCCTACAGCATCTCATTTGAGACATTCATAATATTCACCTTTGGTGGGCTTGGACTCTCATATCTCTTGAGGATATCTCTGATCAAGAAATACGTCCAAGTCAACACCAGAAGAACTCTCTTGTTGACAACAATATTCGGACTTCTGAACGGGGTTTTCTGGTTCTATTTACTCATGTTCTTACTGTTCCCAAACTATCTTTATCAAATGGGAATAGTATCCGTCATATGAGGCGTGTTTTCTGAATCACTTGCGTACCTCTCCATACATAGATCAAGTGAGGTGTCTCCAGTAAACTTCTTTTCGGTTTGTCTGAGGCAAGATGTGCGCTCGAGTTGACGTTTGGCTCCTCTGTCAACAGCAACTCTGAACCGGTTGAGGTGTCCAGGATGGCTAAGCGTGCAATCTGCGGGGGTCCTACGTAAGGGATTCGAAGGAGTTAGTGTCCATGCACAAATGGTGCTGGAAGAGGCTTCGATTCTAATCCATGCATGCATAGGCTGTCGCCCCTGGCCATCAGGGAGATGCTGAGGACACGGGAGTAGTATCGTTGACAATGCACCCCTCAGGGCCCTGCAACTTGAAGGGTAAGCATCTTAGAATGCTTTGGAGTCAAAGATTTTATTTCATATGCGCTGACGCAACATTTCTATTCACCAAAACTTTTTATCCCCTCATTAGCTCAGTGTGGTTGAGCGCGTGCCGAATGTCTGAAGCTGTTGGAATAGTGGAAAAGAAGCGTGTACCCTCAGGGGCGGTTATGCTCCAGGGCCTCCCAGATGTAGGTCTCGTGGGTTTAATCGCAACATCTTACATAATCTCTGAACTCGACTTGGACGAGATAGCCTATGTCGATTCTGACTTACTTCCGCCAATAGTTGTTCTACATCGTGGACTCCCCCACGCACCGCTCCGAATCTATGGAAACAAGGATCTGTTGGCAGCGATCTCTGAGGTGCCCGTTCCTGTAGAGGCTCTCCATCCAGTGATGCGGAAACTCGTGGACTGGGCAGAATCCAAAAGTGTGAAGAGAATGGTGTCGATTGGGGGACTGCCGGTGCAGAATAGGCAGGATATTAAGGAGCCTAAGGTTTTTGGGGCGGGCTCGAGTGAAGACTCGCTCGAGCTACTACGCGAAAAGGGTCTTGAGATACTGAATGAGGGCTTCATGGTCGGTCCTCAAGCACTCATTATGCGGTACTGCACCCAAAGAAAGCTTGCAGCCATAGCACTTCTGGCCCAATCCTTCTATAACTACCCCGACCCTGAGGCTTCGGCCACCGCAATCAAGAAGTTTGCTGATATTACCGATCATAAAATAGATGTCTCAGCCCTTCTTGAGGAGGGGGAGGAGATTCGGCTCAGAGCTAGGGATATTATGAGGAGAACTCAGCGTGAACTGAATGAGATGAAGAAGTCGCAGGAGTATGACCTCCCACTTTATGTCTAGGAGGAGAGAGGTGAATGTATAGAGAAAGAAGGAAACGTTCTATCTTTGAGATAATGAACGAGTATATGGAGGACTTTGATGCTCTGGCAGATAAGATACTTGGGACCATAACAGAGCGCCCCAGCTGGGATATTCAATCCTGCTGTCTCAAACCTCTCCAAAACATCTTTATTACAGCCGATGAGGTGGTGGTTACTGCTGATCTTCCTTATGCAGAGCCGGAAACGGTGGAGGTGGAGGCGGTTGGTGAGAGCCTCATCGAGATCTCAGCCAATATGAAGCGCAGAGTAAGGTTCGACGACTTTGGCATCACTCACCGAAAAGGTGAATTCTCTTCATTCCGCTCTCGAGCTCGCATCCCCGTGCCCGTCGAGACCGATCGGATGAAAATAAGATTTAAGCGTGGGATTCTGGAAGTTCATCTGCCCAGAAAGAAGGGGTACAAGATCAAAGTCAAGTAGAAGAAGCATGCATGCCCAGCAGCTCTTATTCATAAGATGCCTCATCAGCCGCACGCGCCATTAAGCTTGAGAAAAGTATAATTGTTCTATATACCTATGCATGCATGCTCTACAGTGATTCGAATAGTCAGAGAACGTAGTCACGTCCATCTCGAGCTGATTAGTTTGAGCGGAATTGAGGAAAAGTCTTTTGATGACTTAATGAAAGAGGTAGTCACTCCTGGGTTATGCACTCTTTGCGGCACGTGTGTTGCTGTTTGTCCGTATAACGCGCTGATTCCTCGAGGAGAGAGCTTCAAACGCTTGGAACTTGATGAGCTGGAGGTTACACCTGAAATCTATGAATCAATTGAAGATTTGTGCGAGCGATGTGGTTTTTGCTATCGTAATTGCCCAGAGGTAATGTTTAGTCTTGAAAAAGCCGAGGAAGATGCGTTTGGCACTGTGGCAAAGGACGAACTTGGCCACTTTCTAAAAGCGTATAGGGCTCAAGCTACAGACAAGAAGATTCTTAAGCAAGCTCAATGTGGGGGCGTAGCCACAGCCCTATTGAAGTATTCGCTTGAAAGCAAGAATATTGACGCCACAGTAGCCGTAGCATCAACAGAAGATCCAGCCTGGAAACCCAAACCCATGGTTCTAACGGATCCCAAAAAATTATGGAAAACTCAAAGAACAAAGTATACCCCAGCTGCAACGGTTATTGGTGTCAGCTCTGCACTATACGAATGGGGTCGCTCCAAGCTAGTAGTTGTAGCAACTCCCTGTCAAGTGCGTGGGATATGGACTACACGAACCAGCCCGAAAGGATATAGCAAGATATTCCGCTCAATAGAACTGATAATCGGGCTTTTCTGCTACGGCACCTACCTATACAATGACCTCTTCAAAGAATTTCTAGACAAAAAGTACGGCATCCCCGTTACAAGCATTAGTAAGATCGGTCTTGACACAGAAAAATTACGAGTATATGTAAAGAACAAACTCAAACTGGAGGTCCATAGGAGACAATTACACAAATATCTCCGAAACTCATGTAGAGACTGCCGTGACTTCACAAACAGACTTGCAGATGTTTCCCTTGGGGGAATAGGGACCCCAGAAAAATGGACAACCGTGTTGATAAGAACTGAAAGAGGAAGAGAAACATTCGAAGAGGCTGTAGAAAAAGGGTACATTGAAGCAAAAAGCCTTTCAACCCGGGCTTTGGAAAAGATAAGAGATTTTGCCAGACTGAAACTTGAAAGAGGGGCAGATTGAGCACGCATGTACTTTTTGTTGCTGACTGCTCTACACCTGGAAGGGGACATAATATGGGTGTGAGCTTGGAGAGAAAGATTGGGCTCTTGGGTTTGACAGCCTCGGGTGTTGGTATGATTCTTGGCGCCGGAATCTATGCTCTGATAGGGAATGCAGCTGGGGTAGCCGGCAATCCTGTATGGGTATCTTTCATACTGGGAGCTTTCATAAGCTCCTTCACGGGTCTCAGCTACGCGGAGTTATCCAGTATGATTCCTAGAGCTGCAGCTGAAGTCTCCTATGCCCAAGAGGTCTTCAAGGGAGAGATGGCTCCCTTTCTGGTAGGTTGGATCATAGTTTTCACTGAAACCGTTTCGACGGCTACCGTTGCACTAGGGTTTAGTGGCTACTTCAGAAGCCTCTTCGGAACTCCTATAGATCTGATCTCCATAATTCTAATAGTTCTGTTATCTCTCCTGAATTTCGTTGGAATAGAGGAGAGTTCAAAACTGAACATAGTCTTTACATTAATAGAGGCTGCAGGTTTGTTGATGATTATCCTTCTCAGCGTACCTTATTTGGGAAGAGTAGACTATCTTGAGGCTTCCCAAGGTTTTCAAGGCATATTGAAAGCTAGCACGCTGATATTCTTTGCTTATCTAGGTTTTCAGGATATCGTTAATCTTGCCGAAGAATCGAAGAGCCCTGAAAAGGACATACCCAGAGCATTAATCTTGTCAGTCGTCATAACTGCAGTATTCTATGTTCTGGTTGCAGTTGCAACTGTCAGTCTTTTGGACTGGCAGGAACTAGGAACGTCAACCAGTCCATTGGCTGATGCTGCTTCGAAAGCCCTAGGGCAAAGCGCTTTCCTGGTAATGTCTGGAATAGCTTTGTTTGCAACCTGCAATACAGTCTTGATCCTCTTGATAGTGACTTCCAGAATGATCTATGGCATGGCTAAAGCTGGCTACTTGCCAGGCCAGTTTTCAAGGATTTCAGAAAGGGGAAGCCCGTGGATTGCAGCTATCATTGCTATGATCTTATCCTGTATGTTTGTTCTTATAGGTAGCATAGAATTTGTTGCAGAAGTCACAAACTTGGGAACCTTTATTACATTCGCCTCTGTGAACCTTTCAGCCATCTTATTGAGGCTCAGAAAGCCAGATTGGGAAAGACCATTCAAAACCCCAATTTCTATTGGCAGAATGCCCCTGATTCCGCTTCTAGGATTGCTATCATGCACCATAATGGTAACCCAGTTCCGCATACACGCGATTCTCCTCAGTTTCCTCATTATTGCCGTAGGATTGATAGCTCAAAGAGTTTTGGCCAGATTAAAAGATGTATAACGAGAACCCCAATTCCTGTAGGACAAACATCACATAAATCGCAATCATGATGTAGGCCTCCCTTCTATCAAGCCTTCCTTTTGAGCTAATGATATACCACAGATACAATGCAGACAGTAGCACGAAGAACACAAGGCTACCTGCAGCGGTCACATTCACTTCAGAGAAAGCTATGAGAGAAGAGGCCCCCAACACTAGAGTTAGGTTAGTAATGCAACTTCCGATTAAGTTTCCGAGAGCCATGTTAACCAGGCCGCCTCTAAGAGCTTGAATTGTGGTGGTGAGTTCTGGTAGCGAAGTTCCCAATACAACAATTGTTGCTCCAATTACAGATGGGGGTAGACCAAAGGATAAGGCAATTCCTATGCTGCTGTCAACAGTAAACTTAGAGATTACCATCACTAATGCCATGCTTGTGACGAATTTCAACATAACGGTCATCTTGTCCTTTCTATTGAGGGGGTCCAAAGGTTTGGTTTCCGAAGATCCTTTTGACAAGGTAAAACTGAAGTATATGAAAAGGATCAGTAACACTATGCCTAACACAAGGCTCAAGCTTCCTCTTTGAACAACGAACAACGGTATAGTAGATGAAAGAAAAAGAAATTGAACCAACTCCTTCTGAGACCTCTCTTCGATCAACGCTCTGGTTTTGCCTATTATGAGTGCAGAACCAAGAATGATCGTTAGATTAGCTACATTTGAACCCAGTAGGTTGCCAAAAGATAAGCCTCCTTCTCCAATTAGCGACGCAATAATCGAAACCGACAGCTCTGGTAGGGAAGTGGAAACAGAAAGTAGGATGAAGCCTGCAGCCATCTCTGACAAGCCGAAGATCTTGGACAGCACGGTTGTGTACCGGATTACCCAGTCACCGACCAATGCTAGAAGGAGAAGGGAGCCGAGAAGAATCAGTATGTCCATTGCTATCATACATTTACTCTCCGGCGATGCTTATGCGTGCACGATATCTACCTTGCATAATATGAGTATTTGTCCAGAAAACTCTAATAAGAATAAGCTTGACCCCATGCGCATATGCATGCATTCACTGTGGATGGTCTTCGAAGGCTTGAGGGCGGGCTCTCCTCAGGCTTTCCACTAGAATTGATGGTAATCTCCTTGAGGTACGATCATGACGACCCACCGCAACCAGGGTCCTCTCTGCTGTAGCTACCTCAAAAGGTTCTGCTTCCCTACTGTTCTTATTGTAGAAGGTGTGATAGAGAGTGAGTGATGTTGTTCCCACTTTCTTGACTACAGTCTCTACATCCATAAACCCCCCAGGCTTAACTGGTCTAGGATAATCGAAACTGGAACCTCGTAGAACGAAGCATATGTGGTATGCATTGAAGAAGTGGATGGGGTCGAAATTCAGACTCTCAAACAAGCCAGCTTCCGCCTCTTGACAGAAAAGATCGTATACTTCAGGACGTATGAACCCATAGTGATCTATGTAGCCAGGCAGTATCCTTATGTTCTTTGCCTCGTATGACATGAGAATCCAAATAATAATATGCAGTTAAAGAATAAAAACCTAGAAGATTACAATCCTTGACTAGGCTTTTATATCCGCGTCCGGGATGTTTGGGGGTTAGATTAAGGGTTGAGCCATCAGATAAGAATTTGGTCCAGAGGCTCTGCTATTATTCTGGTTTTTCCGAGAGCCCCTCCTCCAGTAGGTCTCTGACTGCCACGTGGACCGCGGCGCTACGGCCAGAATTCTCGTTTAGCATGGCGGATGGCACCTCATAATGGTCTGCTCCAATATGCGTGTATGCAGTGGCATTCTGTTCATAAGCGCTAGGAGTATAACCATTCCATGGAAAGTTTCTTCTGTTTGAGCGATACCCATCCCGTCTTCTGGTCGTAGAGGTTGTATATTAGTAATACATTTTCGTCTATGAATGTCACGCTGGGGTGGGAATAGGTGTATTCTTCCCCTGTTTCTATGTCTTTGAGATTCCTCCAGTCTTCCCCTTCATTCGTGGAGATGGCGGAGGTTAATGGCCTGCGCTTTTCTCGGTTATTGTTCCATATTATTGGCAGGTCTCCTGTTCTTGGTATTCTTCTGATGATTGTCGGAGAATCGGGTGCCAAGAGGTCCGTGGAGTCCACATTTGTCCAGGTGACTCCTTGATCGTTTGAGCTTGCTTGGTAAACTCTGCCCAGTTGGTTGCGTATAGTCATCAGGATCTTCCCGTTTTCCAATTCGACGAGGTGGGGATCCATCGCTCCCTCCTTGGGCAGATCTATCTCGGTCTCACTTCTTCGCCACGACCTACAATTGTCATCTGAATAGAGACAGGAGGCCGAATAGGATCTTTGTCTCCGATCTTGACGGCAGAAAGGGATCAAGATCCTTCCGGTGGAGAGCTGAATTACGCTGGCATTCGCCATATCATAGATTTGGTCCTCCTTTGTGACTTGCTTCGGCTTTTCCCAGCTCTTTCCGTCATCTTGACTCTTCTTGAGAGAAGGAACACATTCATCTCTATGTGTCTTATGGAGGAAGAAGAGGGCGATCTCGCCTGATCTCAGCCGAATAAGGCTTGGAGTGGTGACGTTTATGCCTTCATCCTTTTCGTGGAGGGGAAAGCGTTTTCCCCAAGTTCTCCCCTCATCTTCAGATAATTTCGCTGATATTCTGGCGGGAGATGTGACTTTAGCTTCGGCGCCGTAGAAATAGGTGTAGGCCAGCAATAGGCGTCCATCTCTTAGTCTTAGAACTGAGCCCTCAGAGTTTCCAGGAGCGACTTCCGAAGCTGGGCAGACAACTAGTTCATGAGTTTCCTGTTGCAAGTTTCTTCACCACAAATATGTTGGTAAGCTTTAAAAAATGTTTGAGTGCTACATTTTCGTCAGAATGCATGTGTCGCTTGAAAAGCTATTTTATGCTTTCTAGAAATTCTCGTCTCATAAATCCGGGAATGGGGGGCAATATTTTTTCTTCCTCAAGTCTCTTTTTTATGCGCTCCGTGATCTGGGATTTGATGAATTCTTCGTTTTCGGGGTCATTTATCCAGAACAACGTCTCTATCTCTGTGGTCCATTCTTTACTCTGTACTACGAACCTTATTTCTCGTCTCCTCTTTTCGTCAACTACAACGTTGGGGTGTCCTCTGAGAACAGCTATGATGGCATTTTTGGCCTTTTCAGTGTCAAAGATGTAGTCGACGTCGGAAGTTATCGATGCTACAGTCTCTTTCTTTCCGCCAGTAAGGTTAACTATTTTCTCTTTTAACAACGTCGAATTTGGGATGATAATTTCGTTTCTGTCATATGTTTTCAAGGTAGTGGTCCTTAAGCTTATGTCGGTCACCACACCCTTCAGATCCCCAACTCTTATCACATCACCGATTCGGTAAGTCTTTCCCGAAACTATCAGCAGCCCAGAGATCCAGTTCTCAATTATGTCCTTCAGTGCAAAACCAATCACCAGTGCTCCCACACCTAAACCAGCCACCAATCCTGTCACGTCAACATTGAACATCCACAAAATCAGAATAGCTGCTACGGAATAAACGATCAGCTGGAAGACTCTTCGAACCTGGACCAGGCGCCCCTTCTGGACCTTGATTCTCCTTTCAGCAACCGCCAGAAATCGGCCAAAAATCCTTACTAATGTGAAGCTAATTATGATCGTTATAACCACTTTAGCAATCAAATAAATAAGATCTAGATCTACCTGCAAATTTGTCATAAGCCGCCCATCCTATCACACTTGCTAGCCTTCAGAAGATAAGCGTTTTTTCCCGCACTTGCGAGAGTCTCAATCATCGTATACCTGTTATGCCTGAGAGAATTCTAGCTATTCCATTCAATAGAAAGGCTATGGATAGCATGAAGACTAGAGTCAGGAAACCGAATGCTGGAGATATAACAACCACCACGGACAAAACGATAGTCAATGCGCCTACCAATAGGAGTAAACCTCGAAACCACCCAGGAAAGGCCTTCACGAATCCAGCGATTACAACCCTTGCGATTCCGTTCAACATCAGGGCGAAGGAGAGCAAATATATCAACATTTGAGCAGCAAGCTGGGGATATAAAATAGCTACGATTGCCAGTATAACCGCTAATGCGCCCACTCCCACGTTGATTATCCGCAACCCATCTGGAAGATACTTGGCAAATATTCCGCCGAATATCCTCGCGATTCCAATAACCAGTAAACCGACCGAAAGTATTAAGATCAGCGTCAAAATCGCTAGCTCAGGATACGCCAGAACAACGACCGATAATATGATAGCAATCAAGCCGAAGACTGCGTCCAGAGCACGAAACCAGCCCGGAGCTCTCATTCTGCTCATACCAAATCTCCCGGAAAGTCCTCCTACCTAACGCGCTTTTAAAACTTGCTGCTCCAATTCTTACTCCTAGAGATTTTGCTTAGTCAAACAGCCATCCTACTATCTTCTGAGAAAAAACAGATAACACTCTCAATGCAAGGAAGAAGATCCATACCAGCACGAGTATTAAGACCATTCCACTGATGGCAGGATGGAAGTTTCCCAAAAATGGGAGATAGAGTAGGTAGAATGTTAGGCTGGAGACGATATAGAAAAGGTGCCGAAACATGATGACAGCATCTTCATAGTTCAGTCCCGTTCTCAGGCCGTATTTCCTGGCCGGAAAAATGGAGAAGGCATCAATCAGTCTCTTCAGTGTTGGAAGAGACTTCAAAACGGGTAGCGAGAAGGCGACAAAGAAGATCAAGGTGCAGACTGCCTCAGCTTGCCAAGTTATTGAACTAGCCAAGGGAATGAAAACTAGAACACCGAAGAGCCAAATTAGAAAAGCTGCCAAGAGATAGTGAATGCTCTGTGCACTGTAGGTCTTCCAGTTTTCTAGAAACTTTTCTATCTCTTCTTTAGATGGATCATTCACTTTACACAACCCTTCAACGAAGTTTCCACATAACAAAAAAAGGGCTGAGAGCTACTTTTCCTTCACTTGCTTCTCCAGTTCCTCAGCCCATCTTGATGTGTATCTGCCGATTACGGTGGCGATAGCTCTGGTGCTCCTCCACAAAGCAAAGATCGCCCAGATAACTATCAGTATCAGGATTATTGCCGGAATGGCCCCGTGAATTCTGCCTAGATAGTTTGCAAACAACAGATAAGCCAACGAGACCACAATCACATATATTATGCCATCCAGGGCGATTCTGTAGTTGTCGTAGATCTCTGTACTCACCTCGCCGCTTGCCCTTCCAAAGTGATAAGCCAAAACTCCCGCCATCCCCCCTGTCAGCCGGCGGATATCGATGAAAACCGTGAAGATTATGATGGCCAGAGCGATGACTATTATGAAGCTGATGATTGCGTGAACTGGATATCCGAAGAATACTTGTGTCATCCCCTCTGCGATCGGTACGAAAATCAGCTGTCCGGCAAGCCATATCAAAATTGCGGCGGCAATTGAAAGAAATACTCTGGCACCCACCTGTCTTATAGCCTTCGCAGATTCCAGATACATCTCTGTGCCGAAGTCTTCTACCTTCTTCTCTTTGGGCAGAGATCTCGGTCTTTCATCGGCAGGTTCTTCCTTCTTTGCACTCATAAACTTCACCTCCTAATTATATCTCTGGAATATACGCAGGCAGTATAGAGTGATCAGCTTAAGTAATTTTGAAGGTTCTCAGGTTTTCATTGTTAAAGTTTTGGAGCTCTGAGATATATTTTGAGTTGTCCCTTCTTCACCTTCAGACCTACTGTTTTGCCCGTGCTACCTATGGCAGAGACTGCAAGTAGGTTCCTTATTCCGCCCTTTCTCACGCCTAATACCATCTCAGCCGCGTCTTTGGTCAGTTCAACCTCAAGATGGGTGATCTTCCATTGTTCCGGGTCTACTACTACCTCTTTTACATCTCCCACCGTTAGGTCTTCACAGACCACTTTCTTATCCAGAATCTCATTGCTCTTAATTGCCATCTACACCACCGCATTTCCTTCCTAGCCAAATTCATAAAAAACTTCTGGTCCAAGACAGAATTCAAAGATGTCAGCGAGCTACTTCACCAAGTCAGCTGCAGATCCTCCCAAAGAAGCTGGCAGCGATACAAGTATAGTTCTCTTCAGGGCAACAGAAAAATCGATAATCCATGGTGCTTTGCCCAAGATGGTCAACAAAGTAGCCACGATACACAGGGTTACTATGTAGGTGCCGAAAATTCTCTTTACGAATTCTCTTTTCGGTATCTCTCCCCCGGGGGTTCTAACCCTCTGGTATCGGGTGTAATAGTTGAGTGTGACTAAACTTAGCAGAGAAAGGAAGACTAAGGACACGGTGCTTAATACAGAGAGTTGTGCACCTATAGGTTCCACACCTCCTCTGTGACCATGAAAGGAGTTGCTAGAAGCAGAGAACCTATGAAGACTTGGGCAATGTCCTTCTTCTTAAAGGTTGTCATTAGAGGTGAAACAGTTCTCGCAACAACATTACCGCCTTTTGACACAAAGATCCTCACCACTTTCAACTTATTGCCTACTCTCACAACCCTCTCTCTAACGCTAACAGCCCCCATGATTTCCTCGGAAGCCGAGGATGAGGCTTCAACGACAGATCTCTTCTCCTCTTCCTCTTTCATATCCGACCCAAGCAGGGTTCTATTATCAACTATATAAAAACTAATGCATTTCCACATTCAAAATGGAGAATAGAAAGTAGATAGCTCAATTAGGGAAGGAGGGATATACATAATCGAGATTCGGGTGCTCAAAAAAAGAGTTGGGGGTGTGGAAACTTCCGAGAACTCCCCTTATTTTTTCTTCGTCAGCTTGTTGATTTCAGCGGTTATCTTTTCCAGAAGTCGCCTTCGAACTTCTTTGCCGTAATGTAGCTTCCTGTGGCTGCGACGCTTCCCACAGCCACTCCGGGCAGACCTGATGCAGCGGCCGCCACATAGCCGGTTGCTCCGGAGATGGCCAGGTTCTTGGGCTTTGCGCACGCAGCTATGGTTTGGGAAGAGCCTCCAAGACCTTCGCGAGGGTTTTGTGCCAAGGTAAACGTTTGGTATGTTGGTGTCACGGAAAAGCATTATACATCCTAAGAGTTTGGATATTTCTGATATATCTGAGTATTCAGAAAAAGTTAAATAGTCTGCAGGCGTTGAATAACGGGAGAGAAATCTGTTATGAACTGTTGTAGGGAAGGTAAGAACTGTAACTTTCTTGAAAGTGTAGTGAGCGTAGATGAGCGCGGACAGTTAGTATTGCCCAAAGATCTTAGGGAGAAATGGGGTCTCAAAGGTGGTGACAAATTGGCCATATTGACGTGTGTGAAAGGAGGAGAAATCTGCTGTGCAGCGTTGGTCAAAGCAGATCTGCTGACAAAGAACTTCCAATTGAAACTTGACTGGACACATGATACTCAACCAGCGAAATGACGCTGAATAGGTGAAGCAGAATGGAAATGAAAGAGGAAGAAGTCAGGGAGTTCGTTAAGAAAAGGTATGGTGAAATAGCTAAAGGTGAAAAAAGCTGTTGCTCATCTTGCGGCAGCGAACCTAGCACAGCAGATGTGGCGTTGCAGACAGGCTACTCAAAAGAAGATCTGAAGAATCTTCCAGAAGATTCAATCATGGGGTTAGGCTGTGGAAATCCAGTCGCTCTGGCCAACTTAAAAGAAGGTGAAACAGTATTGGACCTAGGATCTGGGGGTGGAATCGACGTTTTCCTAGCAGCAAGAAGGGTCGGGGTAGAAGGAAAGGTTATAGGAGTCGATATGACAGAGGAAATGATTCAAAAAGCACGGAGCACAGCTTCGGAGCTTGGCTATGGAAATGTCGAGTTTCGACTCGGTGAAATAGAAGATCTACCTGTGGAAGACAACTCCATTGATGTCATCGTAAGCAATTGCGTGATTAATCTCTCCCCTGACAAAGAAAAAGTGTTTCGAGAAGCCTACAGAGCTTTAAAACCGGGTGGGAGACTCATGGTCTCCGACTTAGTTACCGAAGGAGAGTTGCCGGAAGAGATCAGAAAGAGCTTTGATGCTTGGGCCAGTTGCATTGCAGGTGCACTTGAGAAGAACCAATATCTCAGCACCATAAAAAATGCTGGGTTCCAAAATGTGAAAATTATCTCTGAAACAACCCACACAATTGATGTTTCCAAAGAATTAGAAGGAAGAATTACCAGCGTTCAGGTGGAAGCCTATAAGCATTAAGCGCACACCACGATTCCTTTTACCATCAGTTGACATAATATGCATGCGCTTACAACAAATGAAGTTGAGTGTATTTGCCCTTTCAAAAGATCATTCTCATACTTCTTAATCACTGTAGCGCGGGCATTAATCAGATTAGCGATTATAGTCAGTAGCAAACCAAACATTGACAAAGATAGATTATGCATGCTGTGGCGTAAGCTATTTGGAGAGTAGTAGAGAAATGAGGAATGACAAGCTTGCCGCACAGGTACTGACGTTGTCTGATCTTATAGACTACCAAGAAGGATCTGTAGTGAGCAGAACACTGGTTGATGAGAAAACAGGAACTGTAACCTTATTCGCCTTTGATGAAAGACAAGGACTGAGTGAACACACAACACCTTTTGATGCGCTCGTGTATCTTCTTGATGGTGAAGCGGAAGTCATAATCTCTGGAAAGGTCCATCTTTTGAAGAAGGGTGAAATTATCATCATGCCAGCTAATCAACCTCATGCGTTGAAGGCAGTGAAGAAATTCAAGATGATTCTGATAATGATAAGGTCTTGAAGATAACCTTAGACAATACATGGTTCAAATTCCCACGGCCTATTGTTATCCATTACAGGACTAGGGCAGATCTTAGCTGGGATATGGAATATGAGAAAACCAGACACTCCCCCGCAAAACTCAGCAATAAGCACTGGAAAGGAGGCAAGAGAAGAGGGACCCGCTACAATTTTGTAATGAGTACTGCCCGCCTTATCACACCTATACCCATCAGCAATCTCTAACCATCCTTACCATTTTCCTGAGGCAGCTCATGCCCGCCTTACGGTGAACTTTTATATTCACTAAATGAACACAATGTTAAGAGTCTGCCGCCAAAAGGATACTCTCAATCGTCTGCGAGGGAAGAAGGAACATGAACAGGGGCGAAAACCGAGCCGTGATGCGGGTTATAGGGAAGCTCGCAAAATTCAAAATCAGTGGAGTAGCAATTGGAAAACTGGAGCGATTGGCCGCCAAGATGGGGGTGGACGAGAAGGAGCTTTTCCAACTCTATGTAGAGACGAAGAACAAAAGCTCTCAGTCGAGGTTTGCATCCACCCCATATTCACAAAGGATACTGCTGTTGCCTCAGTGTCTGCGCGCCAAAGACTGCCCGGCTGAGCTGACGAAGTATGGCTATGAGTGTCAGCAGTGCGGTAGATGCAGGATAGAAGAGGTGATTGAGGAGGCTGAAAGGTTGGGATATAAGGATGTCTTCATCCTGCCAGGTGGCAGTATCGCAAAAAAGATTTTAGCCAAGGAGAAGCCAGACGCCTGCCTGGGAGTGGCATGTTTAAAAGAACTCATGCTTGGCAGTTTCATCTGTGAGAAATTTGGAGCTGCTGGACAAGGGGTAGCTCTGCTAAGAGATGGATGCGTGAACACTGAAGTGGACTGGAAGATACTAAACGACCGTATGCACCTGAATTCGGATATCACCTGATAGAGAGTGTCTTCGTTCAGAAGGGTCTGGTGACCAATCGGGTTATTTCTCTGGGAGAGAAAGTGGTCAGAGTGGCTGGAGAGAGGAAGGGCCCCAGTTTAGGTATAAGTCCTACAGCGTCGGTTCCCAGTTTACACTCTACGGCATGCTCCAGCAGAGCTAAAGGCTCCACCTTGACGACGTCGCGGTTATGCTTGGATCTCTCTATCGCTTTTTGGACCTCAGAGAATGTTGCTCCCAAGACGATCAACCGATCTAGAGAGGATCGTATCCACTCTGCGAAACGGTAGTATTGCTCTTCTGAGAGTTTGGCTGTGACATATCTACGTTCGGATTCAGGGTCGCTGAGGAGTTTCACCTCAAGCGGGAAATGTTCATGGAGACAGAAGAGCTCAGTCAGCCTCCTCAGCGGAATCTTCTTCCCATCCGCCAACTGAGCCTGTAATCTCCTCAGTCCAACCCGGGCATCAATGAGTCTAGGCGAGGAGATCCCCACATCCACGCAAAGACCTTCTTTACTCTGCTTGGAGAAGAGGATTCTTCCCTTCATGGTTGAGAATCTTTCCAGTCTGTAGACATAGACTGGAGCCAGTCCGATCCTTTCATCCAGAAAGTTCACTGCTGCCACTTCGTCTTCCCCCGAGATTTCTACTTGCAACCATCCGCGTCGGGTTCTACCCACGACCCTCGCATCAACTTTCAGGCCTTCACAGAGGGAGGTGAATAGGTCCTGGAAGATTGGGGGGGAGAAGGGGGGGTAGACCTTCTCAAGCAGGGTCACTACTGGCATCGCAATCTCCTATGAGAATTGAAAGGCTCCGGTGCAGTTCTCTCAATCTTCTTACAGAAGGGTGTTTCTCGCCTAGGTCTCTGGAGAGCTTTCTGATTGATCGCTGGATGGGCAGCTTATTTCTGCCTTCAACCAGTTTGTCCGCATAGGTGACCATCTTCTCCTCTAAGGTCTGTGGAATGTAGCTCTTAAGGGGCCATCCTAGCTTGTTAGCTTCTTGTAGGGATATGCCGCCCCCAGCATGCCGTTCAATAATGGAGATGACAGGTTGGGGCAGTCCATAGGATTTGGCGATCTCGACGCCCTGGATTACGTGATCCACAGTGTGGGTTCTTGAGCGTCCGATATCGTGGAGGAGAGCTCCGATTTTGACCAGGTTCGCATCGACGTTCAGTCCCTTCGCTTGGCATGCCTTCGCTATCTGTGTAGCAATAAGGGCCACGGTTTTGCAGTGTTCTATGACCTGGGGTGAGCATCCACTTTTGGAGAGAAGTTCTAGGGCCTCTTCTTGGGAGGGTAGCTGATCATTCACCTAATTCCTCTCTCAGCTTCGCGATCTTCTCTGTCAGAACGTGGATTATCTTTCCGTTCTCGTAGTGTTTTAACGGTTTGTTACAGGTTGGGCATCTGAAGACTATTTCCATAGCTTCCTCGAAGGGCACTCTTCTGCATCCTGGAGTGTTGCAGTAGTAGAAGTCGTGATCCTTCTCATATTGCAGCCTGGATTCTAGCTTTTCAAGGATATGACGCTTCTGGTTGGTGATAAAGCCTTCGAATTGGCCTGGTTGTAGTCGCCAGTGGAAGATGAACCAACCGGTCTCTTTATCTCTGGACCTCCTGAGACCTACGAGGGAACGGTCGTAGAGTTTGTAGAGGATCTTGCGCACTAGGTTAAGCCTTATCTCCGTTTTGTTGGCTATCTCGTCATCTGTGATCTCGCTGGCATTTCGGAGGATATCCAAGATTTGGACGGCCCCTTCCTCACCCAGGGCCTCAGCAACTTTTGTCATGGTGTCGTCGTCTACAAAGGAGACCATTGAAGCATCCTCGGGTCATACATTCTTTACAATAATAAATGTGCACTGGAGACTTAAATCTGTTCACCAACAACACCAAGATTCCATGACTTCTCCTCTGCAACTAGAAACGTTATGTACCCCGCCCAAAAGCGTGATATTGAATAACATCCCCTTGGAACATGTATAGCAGATATGATAGTGCAGAAAGTTTGGGTGCTCCGGCTCGGCCATAGGATAGAGCGAGACAAGAGAGCCACCATGCACGTGTTCCTAACAGCCAGAGCGCTCTCTGCTTCAGGGGTCCTCTATTCAGGGCAGAAGGACACCGCTTTAGAAAAGAGGGTCCGCGATGTTGTGGAAAGATGGGGTGGATCCTTCGAAGTCAGGTATCGGGAGAACTGGGGGCGAGTAATAAAGGACTGGAGACAGGATGGGACGGTTTGCCATCTGACGATGTACGGAATCAATATTGAGCAGGGCCTAGGCAAGATTCAGAAAGATAAACCTCTCCTAGTCATAGTCGGCTCCCAGAAGGTTCACAAGGAGGCCTTCAAACTAGCAGACTACAATATCGCTATAGGCAATCAACCCCACTCCGAGATAGCGGCACTTGCTATATTCCTAGACAGATTACATCAAAAGCGAGGACTCAAGAAGCAGTTTGAAGGCGGAAAGATGAAGATAATTCCCCAAGAGAGTGGAAAGAGAGTCGTGTCAAAATAACATACTATAGTCGACAAGAGCATGGCTAAACAGCTGCAGGATTACACTGGCTGCTATCAAAAAATAAGAGTCCTGATTGCGCCCAGGCGCACGAAGACGATTTATCATTCAAACCCATAGAATGCACTCAAACAAAGTAGAGATCAGCTGAACAGGAGACACAGAGGCACCAGAAAAGGTTATTTAATTTTTTAGACTATCTACTGCCGCTGGAGATAGCATTTTGTCCCCCCGCCGTACATCGAGCCTAAAGGTGCTGAAGGCAGTATCATCATCCCTCCGACTGAAGATTCTAAACCTCCTGTTCGAGAAGGGAGCCCTCTCCTACACAGAGATAATGAACGCCCTACGACTCAACCCCACCAGAGACGCTGGCAGATTCGCCTACCATCTCAAGCTACTCCTGAAGGCAGGACTCATCGACACCGATAAAGGAACCAGAAAATACGTCATGACGGACCTCGGAAGAATGATGATCGACACCACTGAAGACATTGAGCAACAATTTCTTAAGGGGAGGAAGATGGTGGTTCGAACCTCCCGCTTGGCAATGGAAGAATTCGACAGAACTAAGATCGTCGACTCCTTAGTCAGGGAAGCGGAGGTACCCGTGGACCTGGCCCAGAAGATCGCTAGAGAAGCAGAGGGCCGCCTCTCCGAATTCAAGACAAATTACCTCACGGCCCCGCTCATAAGGGAGTTCGTGAATGCGATTCTAGTGGAGAAGGGACTTGAAGAGTACCGACATAAACTAACCCGACTTGGGCTTCCAGTTCATGATGTCACACAGCTGATAAGTTCCATGGAAGAGAAATCTCTGGGAGTAGAGGCCGTCCACAGAGCAGCAGGAGACCGGGTGATAGAGGAATATAGCCTTCTCAGCGTGCTCCCGAGAGACATTGCAGACGCTCACCTGTCAGGAAAACTCCACGTGAACCACCTCGGCTGTTGGATCCTGAAACTGAGCGGGTTTATGCACGACCTCCGTTTCTTCCTGCAACACGGCATGAATTTCGGAGGTGTAGATTCCATGACGCCATCATATCCGCCACCTAAGAGTTTCGCCTCGGTGCTTATGATGGCGTCCAATGTGCTGAAGATTGCCTCCACAGAGGTCTCGGAGGAGCAGGCCTTCGACTACTTTAACGTCTTCTTGGCACCTTTCGCCCACGGCCTCTCACAGGTAGAGGTCCGAGAACATTTACGCGCCTTCATCTTGAATCTGAATCAGTCACCGTCGAGTACAGGGCTTCCCACCTCGACTTCACTGGGCCTCGAATTCACGATCCCCGACTTTCTGAAAGAAAGAGACGCTGTTGGTCCCCGGGGAATCAAGACCGGCTGCTACTCAGATTTCGCTGAGGATAGCCGACTCATCGCCGCCGCCCTCTTGGATATAACATCCGAGGATCATGAGCACAAACCAATCCTTAATCCAAGCCTAATCGTGAAGATTCGTCCCCAAGTTCTCAGAAGCAAGGAATGCTATCATCTGTTGCATAAGTCTCACAGACTTGCGGCCGAGAGGGGACTTCCTTACTTCGCAAACCTCTGTCCAGAGGACGAGAGGCAGACCTCCTACGCCGCCTGCGGATCTCGATTGGGCACCGACTGGAGGGAGGATTGGGAGTTAGATACCTTACGAACCGGGGTACTCGATAACGTGACAATGAATCTTCCACGGGCATCCTACGAAGCAGACGGAAACAGATCCGCCCTCTTTGAGATCATGAATGAACAGGTGAAGATGGCCTTCCACGCCCTAGAGATAAAGTATCAAACAATCAGGCAACGTCTGAGACGAGGGCTACTTCCATTCCTTTCACAGAGCTCTGCAGGCAACAGCTATTTTAGACTTCAAAACTCCTCTCGCCTAGTCAGTCTGCTAGGACTAAACGAGATGGTTCAGTCCTTTCTTGATAAGAACCTTCACGAAGACAGGGAGGGAACTGCCTTCGCCGAACAGGTGGTGAAACATCTTTCTAAAAGCGTTCGTCGATATTCCCGAAAACCTGAAAAGCGAGGCGGACTCTCTATTCTGCCAAGCACCAATGCAGCAAGAAGACTCGCAGAGCTCGACGTCGAAGAGTGCGGTTGGTCCAAAGTCCGAGCTCAAGGCCCACGTAGGCAACCCTTCTATACCGATATGGTGGCCGTGCCCCTGACCACCGAGATTTCTTGGAGAGATCGCCTCAGCATCGAGGAAAAGTTTCACCGTTTGACATCTGGGGGACACCTTGCACTCCTACAATTGGGCGACTCAGAGTGTGATCCGGACCGGCTTCTCTCAGCTACCGAAGAGATCGTTGGAAGTCACAGAGTTGGACTCTACACATTTAACAGGCACCTGGCCTATTGCGCCCAATGTCAAAGACTCTTCTATGGACTACCGGAAAAGTGTCCGAGCTGCGGATCGGTTAATATGCTGGTTTGCTTCAGCCGTGTCTCAGCCAAATATAAATCTTCAACCTTCTGGACCCCCCCTGAACGTTCAGCTCTTAAAAACCGAAGGGCGTACATGTTAAATTCTGATTAGCCTTTATACAACAATTTATACAAATTGATCTAAAAATCTAATATACCGTCCGCTACTACTGCTACGCGCTAACACGGCGATTCTACATGGGTTCTTCAGAACATGTTGGAGGCTCTTTGAAAGGGTCTCCTGAAGTAAAAAAGCTAGTACTTTACACCTCCGAAGGATGTACCAGATGCCCTATACTAAAGAAGTGGATGGAAGACAAGAGCGTGGAATTCCAAGAGAAAGACTTAGGCAACTCGGAGGTCATGGCAGATTTGATTATGAGAGACGTGTACATTATGTCCTCCCCAGCTCTTGAGGTGAAGGGAGAAGTCTACACAGAAGAGGAGATATTTGACACCAATGGGATAGCTGAAGATAGGCTGTACAAGATTTTGGACGGGGAGATAAATGGAAAGGAGTGAAAAGGCCGAACACTTCCAGCCCATGGTCAGAAGAAGCGACGGCTTCATCGTACCTTGGGATCGAAGGGCCATTGTCAGGCAACTTCTGACAGAGACAGAATTGGCCAAGGACTTCTATGGAGAGAGGCTGATAAGCCGAGAAGAGGCTGAAGAGATAGCTGGAAATGTGGAGAAGAAAGTCTTCGATCTGAGACTCAAATTTGTGAGTGGCCCGCTGGTAAGAGAGATCGTCAATAACCTCCTCCTTGACAAGTCGAAAGAAAATCCGGAGTACGCTGTCTACCGCAACCTACTGACTAGGGTGGGGGTGCCGCTGTTTGACGCTTACCTCATTGATGTGGGAAAAGGTTTCAAAGCCAAAGAGAACGCGAATCTCCAGCCCAACCCCGAAACCGCGCATAAGAGAAAGGCAGACTGGGTTTCTGGAGAAGAATACCTCCTACTGATGCCGCCCAAGTTAGCTGATGCACACCTGGCAGGCGACTTGCATATCCATGATTTGGAATATTTCGGAACTCGCCCCTTCTGCCAAGACTGGGATCTGCGCTACTTCTTCTATTATGGCCTGATGCCGGATGGAATCGGCACCAGAACCAGCATAGCCGGTCCAGCCAAGCATCCCGAGGTGGCCATACTTCACACCGCAAAGATCTTAGCCTCTGCCCAGACAAACTTTGCAGGTGGGGAGGGCTTCTACAACTTCTTAGTCTTTCTCGCGCCCTACATGAGAGGGTTAGATGCCAGAAAAGTTAGACAGCTCATGCAGATGCTGTTCTTTGAATACACCCAGGCCTACGTGGCCCGAGGTGGTCAGCTGGTCTTCAGCAACATACAGGTGCAACCTGGGGTTCCAGAGCTCTGGAGAGACGTTCCTATAGTTGCAAGGGGTCGTGTGGGACCAGAGGTCTACGGGAACTATGAGGATGAGGTTCGCCTCATGTTTAGATCCCTCTATGATGTGGCTCTGGAGGGCGACTATTGGGGGAAGCCCTTCAATTTCCCGAAGCTGGAGAATGCTATAAGCCCCGAATTCTTCAAACCAGAATACGATCCGTTATGGCTTGATGTACATGAAGTAGCAGCTAAGTTTGGAACGCCCTACTTCGACAATATGATGCCCGCTTACAGAGGTTACGGCAAGGGAGTCTCATGTTATCAATGTTGTGCCTACTGCTTTGTGGAAACTCCAGAGAGCAGCCCGGATTTCGATGATAAACTTCATTTTGTGGACGGAAAACACTTCACCATGGGAAGCTGGCAGGTTGTCAGTCTGAACCTCCCAAGGATAGCCTACAAAGCCAATGGAGACGACGAAAGGCTGTTTGAGGAAGCCCGGAGATTGATGGATTACGCTGTCGAAATATTCAAGGTGAAGAAGAAATGGATGGACAAGGTGATAAGCCACGATCGAATACCCTTCGCCACCCAGCAGCCCTTGGATCCAAGGACCCGTGAGAGGGGTACGCAAGCTGTAGATTTCGATGAGTTAGTGTTCACCATAGGGATCGTGGGCGGCAATGAAATGGCTCAGCAGCATACCGGTTACCAACTTCACGAACACCCGGAAGCGATCAAGATTCTGGTTAAGCTAATCCTTGAGATGCAAAGGTACAAGGAAGTGCTGGAAGAGAAAAGCGGCTTAAAGCTTGCCCTAGCCAGGACGCCCGCCGAGTCCACTGCCCAGACCTTCGCCACAGCAGACCTCCTGACAGATGACTACCGCAGCCAAGCTGAGAAACTGGTCAAGGGGGATCTAGAGAAAGCTAGATCTCTATTAGCTGATGAAAAGAAGGATATTCCAGTCTATTACAGTAACGGAACGCATGTTTATGTGGGAGCTAAAGTAGGGTTACTGGAACGGATAAACCTAGAACAGAAGTTCTTCCCGCTTCTTAATGGGGGGAATATGCTTCACGTGTGGCTTGGAGACAATTCTCCAGACCTAGAGGCTCTCTACAAGCTGACAAAGAGAATCTCCACCCAGAGCCAGGTAGGCTACTATGCCTACACCAGGGATTTGACGATCTGCAACGGCTGCGGGCGGGTAACGTCACCCATCAGAGAGCAGTGTCCCTACTGCGGCTCCTCACAGGTGGAGTGGTGGTCCCGAGTGACTGGCTACTATCAAGCAGTAAGTGGCTGGAACGAGAGTAAAAAGAAGGAACTCCGAGACAGATACAGAGTTGCAGTCTAGAGTCTGTTGGTGGCCTTATGAGGGCTTCATATGCGGGGAATTAATCTATAGCTCCTAGAATGAGCGCTAACAACCCCATTCTCATCACAATGCCGTTCCACACCTGTTGAAAATACCTCGCGTGTGGTGTCTCATCCACTTCGTCAGCGATCTCATCTACTCTTGGAAGCGGATGCATAATGGCCAGATCGTCCTTCGCTTCCTTTAATGTCTCAAGATCGATTCTGTAGGCACCTTTCACCTTCGCGTACTCAGCCAAGTCAGGAAAACGTTCCTTCTGAATCCGCGTCATATAAAGAACGTCAGTTTTAGGCAGCACCTGTTCAATGCTCTTCATCTCCAACACATCTATTTTCTTCTTGATGGTTTCCAGAACTTCTCTTCGCATACGGAGAGACTTAGGGGAAATTAGGTGCAATTGAACGTCATACAGTGACAATCCGTACGCTAGGGAATGGACTGTTCGGCCATATCGCAGATCGCCCACTAAGGTGATGCTCAGGCCGTCGATTTGTTTCTTCTCTCTTAGTATGGTGTATAAATCCAGGAGCGCCTGTGTTGGATGTTCCTCAGCCCCCGATCCACCGTTTATAACTGGTATGCGGGAGTATTCGCCGGCTAGTCTGGCTGCTCCCTCCAGTGGATGCCTTAACACTATCACATCCGCGTAGTTCTCGACCACGCGTATGGTATCGGCCAAGTTCTCCCCCTTCTTCACCGAAGCTATCTCTGCCTCCGCGAATCCTATGGCGTCTCCACCTAGTTTGTGCATGGCGGCCTCGAAGCTGAGTCTGGTTCTTGTGCTGGGTTCGAAGAACAGGGTAGCCAATATCTTTCCGCGGAGCATATCAGAGGGGTTCTTTGCGAGTGGCTCCATCGCCTCTGCTGTCTCCAAAATGTAGTCGATCTCCTTGCGCGTAAAATCCTTGATCGACACAATGTCTCTGCCAGTGAAATCATAGCCTTGCATCCTTCTCAAGAGCTCCTAGGTAATTCGGTTCTCTGGAAATCATTGTTGACGGGTGGGCAATTAAAAGCTTCGTCTATGAAATACAAGCTCCTTGAATTCGCAGTTCCATCCGCATTCGGATTCTACCATTTTGCTTGTATAGAATATGGTATTGAAGGGGTAAGGGGTGTTTACTCAAGGCCGCTTGGGCTACCTGGATGTCAGAATCAGAGGAATGTTGGAGGTTTGGGGAGTATGATATCTATTCGAATGAGGGGAGAGGTTCTTCAACTTTTGCGATCGTCATTATCAGGGCCGAGAAAGCGAAGAGGGACATCAGCACGCCCATTTTGGAGTATCCCAGATAACCAAGGAGGCTTCCCATGATTACCGGACCCGCTACTCCTCCAACACTAAAGAAAATGGTTATCAGTCCCATGAAGGACCCTTGACTTTCCTCCCCAGCGAGGTCTCCAACAAAAGCGGTGATCCCGCCTATCGCAAAACAATATCCAAGACTATGAAGAGTTCTGCCTAAACCGAGGATTATGAGGTGGTGTGACAGGGTATAGAAAATCGGAACACATCCTGAGAGCAAAAAGCCTAAGATCACAGTGATCCGTCGACCAAGCCTATCGGCAATCCATCCTGCAAAGAACATACCTACGATCATCAAGCCATTTCCATAGGCTGAGAAGGCTGCCAGAAACTCCTGGGAGTAGCCTAGCTCTTTCACAATGTAAATAGAGAGGAAGGACGCGAAGCCCACTATACAGATCACCCTCAAAGTCAGAGCTGAATAGAGGTAGATCAAACCTTTCTCATGTAGAATATGTTTCCCCCCCTTTGATGAAAGCATTCTTTCTTTAATCTGGCCCAGAATTTGATTCCACTGTGGCACAGCAAACTCCCTTATGTTTCCAGGAATAAGTAGGAGCGGAACTAGGGAGAAAGCAGTGAAAAGGGCGAAGAGCTGAAAAGCATATCTCAAGGTGGCATAGGCAACCAAATAGCCTGCTAGTATTAAACCAATGGTGCTCCCAAGGGATCTTGTTGAGTTGAACCAGCCCAATTTTTCACCCCGTTCCCGCTGTTCCACCTCTTCGGAAACCAAAGCTAAAATGGGGGAAGCATAAGCCGGGAATATCCATCCGACCAGTCCGTTCAAGAGGATTATTTGAGCTGGAGAACCCGCTATGGAGAGGAGAAGCAGGATAACCGGCAAACTGATGCAGCTGAAGGCGGGAAGGAGCTTTCTGTTACCCATAACATCGCTAAGACCACCCCATAGATAGCTTGCCAACAGAGAAGACACAAAATAGAGAGTGGAAAGCAAACCTACTTGGAAGTTGGTGGCACCCAAATCCTCAGCCAATACTGGTGTATAGACAAAGATCATAAAGAAAGGCAAGTTTGTGAGTAGCCCGCTAACGTAGACAGCAGCAAAAGTTCTTCTCACAATATCTACTTCCGTTTTCCTAGAGCTCTTTAGTAATCGCCTATTTAGACATTATCCGCCTGCCAGACTGGTCTTGTACAAGGTTCTTCTCAACATAGAGCCAATGGATTCAACCTACGAAAAGTTAGAGTCGAAACATGAGACGGAAAAAGTGTGGAGAGGCATCAGGCTTCAAGGAAATTCAAATAAACCCTTAACTCAATAACACACTTCAGATTCCGAGGTAGCGAAGCATGGCTAGAAAAACTCTGCGAGTGTCCAAGATTAAGGAAGGCACCGTCATTGATCATATAACTAATGGTCACGCTCTGGATGTGATAAAAATACTGGGGATCACAGGTCGCGGCGAGGGGGTAGTGACCGTCGCCATGAACGTTCCCAGTAAGAGACTAGGAATGAAAGACATGGTCAAAGTTGAGGGTAGAGAACTAAATCCAAAAGAGCTGGACAAGATCGCCCTGTTGGCTCCCCACGCCACCATAAACATCATCCGAAACTACAAGGTTGCGGAGAAGGAGCGAGTTAAGCTCCCAAAGACCATCCGAGGAACCGTCAGTTGTGCAAATCCAGCATGTATCTCAAACAGCAACGAGCCGGTGCAACCCACCTTCTACGTGGAGGAGGAGGACCCGCTGCGCTTGAGATGTCACTACTGCGGATATATAATGGAGAAACAAGATGTACTGAAACAATTCTAGCTCTAAGCCACTGGCGTTGTAGCAATTGAGATGTGAGTCTCTGTCACCATGGCTTATGCTTCTGACTCGAGAAGGAGTATGGCCTTGGCTAGGTCGCCTTCGGTCTCTTCTAGAGCCCTTTTTGCCTCTTCCATATCTTTGCCCGTCTGGTCTGCGACCAGTCGGATATCCTCCTCCGGAATCGTTACCTGCGCTTCAGGTTTTTCCAGCTCCTTCTCAGTAATCTTTTCACCAGTGACCTGAAAGATTTTTTGTCCCTTGAGATCTAGTACTGCAACATCTGGATTCTCTACCACCAACTCCTTTCTGCCTGTTCTAAGGATGACCTCTTCAACATCTGGCATAGGATTCATGCTCAGACCCATGCGCTGCATCATTCTCTTAGCCTGTCTAGGACTTATTCTACGCCTCAATCTTCTTTACCACCTAAGATAACCTGTATGCTCCCTTAACTCTCTTCCGCTAAACCCCTGCGTACCTTCACAGCCACCCCTCTCTCAAAGGCTTTCATCTCCCTTCCCGATAACAAAGCCTTTCCCACAGCTAGAACCTCGCCCTCTTCGTTTAAAACGATGACCTCTTCCTGAGGGCGAATCTCCTCATCAACATCCACCACATGCTTTGCGAAAACGCTCCTCCCCTTGATGATGAAGGGTGCAGCTTCTCTCTGAACTTTGACACACATTCTTGGAGGCTTTACACCATTCGTTATTCTTCTGGCGGCTTCAAGGCTTAGAGAGAATAGACCATCGGTGGGTCGAAGAGTCACTAGCCGCTTTCCATTTAAATACACATATCTTATTCTTCCGCTACCTTTTGAGCGAACTATCTTAACGTCCTCCGGAAAAAGAATCTGCCCAACGTCCTTCCCGAACTGATAATCTGCTACACTTCTGATCTTCGATAGATCAGGGGTCTGAATCATACAGTCACAGCCCAATTCGACAACTATAAAGAGTGGGGCGTGATAAAACAGTTTAGGGTAAAGACTTTGGCCACCTGTGAAGTCTGCGGATGTCAGATTAGAGATAAACCCTTCAAAGCTGTGATCGGGGGAGCCAAGATGATGGTGTGTCGAGGCTGCTCCAAACTTGGTTCCGTGTATTGGGAGGCTAAACCCAAACCCCAACGCAGTACCAGTAGACCCGTAAAGCCTGTCGTCAGGATCGTCAAAAGGAAGGCCTCTGCTCCCTCGCTGACAGGAGAATTGGAGCTTGTGGTGGATTTTGGTCAACGTGTCAGAAAGGCGAGGCTAGAAGCAGGGCTCACCCAGGAGGATTTGGGAAGAAAGATTAGGGAGAAAGTCTCTGTCTTGCGGAAAGTGGAGACTGGGAAAATGACTCCCGACAACATACTGGCGAAGAAGCTGGAACATGCACTCAACATAAAATTGTTGGTTCCACCTTCAGAACCCAAGGCTTCACCAAGGATTCTACCCAAACCTCACGGGGTTACTTTAGGAGAACTCGTTCACCTCAAGAAGGAAGAAGCGGAGGAAACTGAGAAACGAGAGCCATCATAGTCCAACGCAGACTACACTCCCAACCCTCTAGCTTAGATGAACTCCAGAACCTGGCCGAATCCGCAGGGTACAGAGTGGTGGATTCTGTTGAGCAGACAAGGAAGCCGGATCCACGGTATCAGATTGGGAGCGGCAAGGCCAAGGAGTTGGCTGAATTGGTTGCTGACAAGGACGTAGATCTAACCATATTTGACAACGAACTGAAGCCCATTCAGGCATATAATCTTGCCAAAGCCACTGGTGTGCAGGCTATAGACCGGTTCCAGCTGATTCTCCAAATCTTCGCCCAGAGAGCCTCGACATTGGAGGCCAAGCTTCAGATTCGGTTGGCAAGGTTGCAGTATGAGCTTCCCCGCGCGAAGGAAAAGGTCAGACTGGCAAGATTGAGTGAACAGCCAGGTTTCATGGGATTGGGAAAGTATGAGGTTGACCTCTACTACGAGGACATAAGGCGGCGAGCCCATAACGTACAGGAGAAGCTGAAGAAGAAGAGGAAGGAGAGGCGCCTCCGCAGGGTACACAGAAAGGAGTTGGGGTTCCCTTCAATCTCTTTGGCAGGTTACACAAATGCAGGAAAGAGTTCCCTCTTCAATGCTCTGGCAGAGGAGAGTGCTCCAGTGGATCCGAGCCTGTTCACCACCCTTTCTACCACAACCCGGATGGTCGACCTCTCTGGGAAGAGGGTTCTGTTAACGGACACTGTGGGTTTTATTGACCGTTTGCCCTTGACGCTCATAGAAGCCTTCCACTCCACTCTGGAGGAAACCATCTTCTCAGATCTGATCTTGCTGGTTGTGGATGCAAGCAAATCTGGCAAAGAGATCGAGAAGAAGGTCTCCTGTTGTCTTGACACCATCAGGAGGATAGGGGCTACGGGCATACCTATCATAACAGCTCTTAACAAGATCGATCTGCTCTCGGAGAGCGAGATAGAGTCCAAAACTGAACTGTTGGAGGATCTGGTGAATGATCAGGTGCCGATCTCTGCGCTATATAGATCAAATCTCGGTTGGCTAAAGCGGGAGATGGAAGAAAAACTCCAAAACTATGTTCAGGCATCCTTCTGTCTTCCAGTGACAGATGAGTCAATGTCCTTCTTGTCATGGCTTTTTGATAGTGCTGATGTGCAACGTGTTGAGTACAAGGGCGATAGTATGGAGATCGTCTTCCAAGCGGTGCCCTGGTTTGCAGATAAAATCAGGGGTCGTGTTGAGCAACTTCGCGGCGTTGCCAATGATTGATCTGATGAGACGGGTCATCATTGAGAAGCACCGTGCACGTCCGGTTCACTCCTTACGGATAAAGGTGCTGAGATGCAGCTGAAGCTCTAGAGGGTTCAAAGGGGCAAATAGACGGTATACAACGCATTGCCAAGAATCTGCATAGGCGGAATAATGCTTATGTGCGGCTTACTGCAAAAGGTGTCTGGGGGTTGTCGGCTAGCATGGCCTAGGCTCCGAGCCTCGGGCGCTTGGGACCCCGGTTCAAATCCGGGCAACCCCACCAGTCAGAGTAAGGCTCTCCACCAGATTGTCATCTTAGCGTTCCTATTAGCATAAGGCGTATCTTTGTTTCTTGGCGAGCAAGTTATATATGTCAAATCGATCTATCCGCCTAAGGCGATCAAGAATGACTGGAGAAGAGGAAATGTTAGATGAGGTCTACGAGAAACTGATGGAGAAAGTCAAGGCAATAACACTTCTTCAATCCACGGCATCTATAGTCCACTGGGATATGGAAACCAAGATGCCTCCTAGAGGAATTACCCTACGAAGTCAACAGCTGGCTCTACTAAGTAGGATGGGGCACAAGATGATCACAGACCCTCAGATTGGACGTCTGCTGGAAAAGATTGAGGGGCACCCAGACTACAAGAGTCTTGACGAGGTTCAAAGAAGAAATGTGTATCTGGTCAGGAAACACTACGATGAACAGACTAAACTGCCAGAGGAGTTGGTGGCCGAAACAGCAAGGCAACAAGCTGTTACTACTGACATTTGGAAGAAGGCAAAGGCTGTCAAGGACTACTCTATGTTCAAGCCAGAGCTCAAGAAACTCCTTGATCTACGAAAGAAAGCTGCCGACATCCTCATGAAGGTGAAGGAAACCGCCACACCCTATGATGCCCTCATCGACATATACGAACCAAAAATGACCGCCAAGAGAATCACCAAGATTTTTGATCAGCTGAAGAAAGGCTTGATCTCGGTGTTAGAGAAATGCCAAGCAGCACCCAGGCAACCCGAGGTCTCTATCCTCAAACGAAGAGTACCCATCAATGCCCAGCGGAAGATCTCCGAATCGCTGGCCAACTTCATGGAGTACGATATAGAGTCAGAAAAGGCTGGAGGTAGAATCGACGAAACTGAGCATCCCTTCACCACCGGCTACTATGATGACGTACGGATCACAACCCACTATCATCAGGATAACTTTGCATCCGCAGTATTCTCTGTGCTACATGAAGGGGGGCACGCTATGTATGACCAGAATCTGCCCCGCGAATGGATGTATCAGCCAGTAGGAGACAGTTGCTCGCTGGGATTCCACGAGTCGCAGTCAAGATTTGTAGAGAATATCGTAGGACGATCCCGGGAATTCTGGGTCTACTACCTTCCCAAACTGAAAGAGCTTACCGGTGATGCCTTATCCGACGTGGATCTGGAGCCGTTTGTGTTTGCCATCAATCGAGTCAAACCCTCCAAGATTCGTGTCGAGGCAGATGAGGTCACCTACTGTCTGCATATAATCATCCGGTTCGAAATCGAACGCGACCTGATGGCTGATAAGATCAGAGTGGAAGAACTGCCGGACATCTGGAACCAAAAGTACAAGAAATACTTGGGGGTCGATATCGAACATGACTCCGAAGGTGTGATGCAGGATACACATTGGGCCAGTGGTCTCATAGGATACTTCCCCACCTATGCCCTAGGCAACATCTACAGCGGACAGCTCCTGGACCAGATGAAGAAAGGTCTGCCCAACTGGAGGGGACAGATCTCAGATGGAAACTTCCACATCGTCAAGCAATGGCTGGTAGAGAAGGTCCATAGCTACGGAAACCTGTATGATCCCTCAGATCTCATCAAGAAAATCAGCGGTGAAAGAATCAACGTCAAACATTATCTCAACTACTTAAACGAGAAGTATTCAGAACTGTATGGATTTTAGCGTGACAGATAGCGAATCTGCAGCTAATACCACGACTAAATGGCGCACACAATCCAGAAACATCTAGGAAACACCTTAGGGCACATAATCCTCATCAACTATTGCCAAAATATCATTTCACAATTGAAAATGAAAGCTTCGGAAAAACATAAAAGAATACTACACAACTTTTCCTTTGGAAGTGGATAAAAATCAAAGTCCTATTTTTCATGTTTCTACTCACAGCGTATCTTATTCCTAGTGGCGGTCACGCTACTGGTGCAGTTATAATAACTATCCAAAGTGACGGAGATATTAATCCATCCACAGTGCCTATCATTCGTAATGGAAGCCTTTACAGGTTCACAAGTCAAGTTCGTGGAGTCCTATTCGTGGAGCGGGATAACATAGTGGTTGATGGTGGCAATTACACTCTTAAAGTAGCAACGGGATGTCCTGTTTCCAAGCGGGACGGCATATTTTTGGATGGAAAGGAGAATGTAACTATAGAGAATGTGAATGTTCGTTTTGCATGGTATGGCATCTCATTAGAGAACTGTGTGAACATTACGATTTCTGGATGTAGAGTCACTAAAAGTATACATGCCATTCGCGTACGTGATTCGGAGAAGATTAATGTAATCGACTGTGTTCTGGTGGAAAATTATCATCATGGACTCCAGCTCTACAATTCCACGGACACCTCTATACAGGGTAATATTATGGAGGATAATGGTGAGGATGCTGTGTTCCTAGAAGAGTCTTCAGATAACAGGATAGTCAATAACAGTATGGACAGGAACTTGGATGGAATAGTGCTAATTCATAGTATGGGTAATGAAGTGATACTTAACAACATATCTGGTAATGTTAATAGTGGCTTCTGGACCTACATGTCCTCTGAGAATCATATACAACATAACAACCTCATCGATAACGGGGAGCAGGCGCTTTCGATTGAATCATGGAACAGTTGGGGGAATAATTACTGGAGTGACTACCATGGAGTTGNNCCTTATGTCATCGACATGAACAACCAAGACCCCAATCCACGAATCAACGTTATTCCCGAATTTCCAGGAATCATCATATTCCCCCTTCTACTCTTGATTACATCACTTATCTGCCTATTGAGAAGATTCGTCTGATATCAGACCAATTATCATCAACAACCCGCTGAAGTCCATCAACCAAGCGACAACATATCAACTGTAGGTGTTTCTCCACCAGTCTCTGGTGCACTCAGCTCCCTTGGTGTTTGTTCTTCCCCCCGCTCCACACTAGGCGCATATTCAATCCACAACTCACCGTTGCACCCCCTGCTGGAACCCAGAGGTCACAGGCTCCAGTATGCTCTCCAGAATCCAACACCACCGTTTCTGTCTCAGTCATGCTACTTCCCCACCAGCTTCCACTGTCAATCACCACCCTACCATCCACCGTAACCTTGAAGCTCTTCATAAAATCGCTGGCAGTTCCCTGCATCTCTATCGTGGCCACTGACCTCTCCTACAGGGTGAAACTGGACCCTTTACTCACCGTTTCCTCGTAGCCACTGAACCGTTCATTCGTGAATATGCTGATTTTTTGCGTGGATAGGGCTAGGGGAATTATGTCGGTGGCTACCAGGGTTCCGAAGGCGAACATCAGTAATCCGAAGAGTACTATTGCCAAAATATCATTTCACAATTAAGACCGAGTTCTACATAGGAAAGAAAACGCTTGCATGTTCGTCATCCTGAAACTCGCTCTGCTGGAAGGCATGAAGCCAGATGCAGGCATAGGCGTTTCTCCGGGATATTTATCTTTAGATCGCCTTACCAAGGCTTTGATTAAAAAAAGGCACATACCCACATTCTCAAGACGCGAGGTTGACGTGGCACGCTCTTAAGTCTTCTCTTCTCTTTTGATTATTTCTCTTGCCACGATGACCCCCGAAGCCGATGCTTGGACCAGTCCCCGGGTCACCCCAGCTCCGTCGCCGATGGTGAATAGATTGCGAATCTTAGTCTCTAGGCTGTCACTAAGTTCCAGTCTTGAGGAGTAGAACTTTACCTCCACACCGTATAGCAGGGTGTGGTTAGAGTCCAGTCCAGGCGCGATCTCATCCATCGCCTCCAGCATCTCTCGGATGTCAGCCAGATAACGATAGGGCAACACAAAGCTGAGGTCCCCTGGCGTGGCGTTCTTCAATGTCGGAGACACTATGCTTCTAGCTATTCTCTCCTCTGTCGATCTTCGCCCGACCTTTAGGTCCCCTAGCCTCTGGATAATCACGCCTCCACTGAGAAGATTGGTGAGGCGTGCCAGGTACTTTCCATAGGCAATCGGTTCTCTGAAGGGTTCCGTGAAAGAAGTCGTCACTAGGATCGCAAAATTCGTGTTTCCGGTTTTCCTCTCCGCGTAGCTCTGACCGTTGACAGTCAACACGCCATTGTAAGACTCCGTTATGACTTCACCCTTGGGGGCCACGCAGAAGGTTCTAACTTTGTCGTCGAAGGACTTTGAGTAGTAGACGAACTTGGGTTCATACAGAGTCTCCGTCAGTTCTTCCATCACGGGTGCTTGAACCTCAACTCGGATGCCTACATCCACGGGGTTGTTCAGGGTCTTCAATCCCAGTGATTGGGCCTCACACTTCAACCATTCGGCTCCCCCTCTTCCGGGGGCCACAATAATAAACTTCCCGCTTATTTTCTCCCCGTTAGTGGTCTCCACACCTTGGATCTCACCCTTCTTCACGAGGAGCCCCTTCACTTCGGTCTTGGTTCGAATCTCAACTCTGTCACCCAGGTGGTCGCGCATCTCACGAAGTGTCTCGGCGCATCTTTCTGTACCCATGTGGCGCACCCGTTGAGGAACCAGCTTCAGACCAGCGAGAGATGCGGTGCGTTCGATCTCATCAATCTTGTCTGGATTAGTCCCGTAGACGTGTTTAGGAGCTCCGAACTTCAGGTAGAGGCGGTCCACATAGTGTATCAATTTAGCCAGTTTTTCTCTTGTACGATACTCACTCAACCATCCACCGACCTCAGTTGATAGAGTGAGCTTTCCATCGCTGAAGGCCCCCGCACCCCCCCATCCACATAAGAGAGTGCAAGGATCGCAATTTATGCATCCTAGGCCTCTGCTTGCTGGGCAACTACGTTTGTCCAGGTCAGGTCCTTTATCCAACATAAGCACCTTCAATTCGGTGTTTTTGGTCAGCTCCAGAGCTGAGAATATTCCAGCTGGGCCGGCTCCCACAATGATTACATCGAATTTCAACGATTATCTCCTGAAGACCCAAAGGTAAGTGTCGCAGGTATCATATATTTCTAGCGAACCCATCTGCCCTCTCTTAAGAAGCCTTCACAAGAGAGCTGAGAACTCTTCTCCACAGACTAACCATTACCTAAACGTTGAGAAAACTCTGAGATAAAGGAAAAGGTGGCTCCTGGGAAGTCTCAATCTTTTATTGCTTCCAGTATGCTCATCACATTCCACAGTCTCACCCTGGTGTAGGGTGGCATATTTGGATCCTGTAGAATGTCGTCTAGGAGAGATATGGCGTTGGACGCTCTCACGGCATGGCTGTATTGGGTGGTTTGAAGAGCGTCCATCGACTCTCTCGCCGCTCTTCTTATGTTCCGAGGGGTAGTGCTATCCTCAGAGACCTGTCCTAGAACGTTCATAGCTTGCTCTATCCTTTCCTCATACTCCTTCAGTTCCTCTTTCCTTACCATATAGAAAGCCTCTTTAACCGGTTAGCGGTATTCAAATTACATACTACTCACTAAAATTCTTTGTGAGGATTAAAGGTTGTCTTCAAAATCGGAAGATGTTAAGGGTATGGCGGATCTGCTTCGACGAGGTGCATCCTTGACGGAGCTCTCCTGTCCCGCATGCTCTTCCCCCTTATTTAGGATGCAGAGTGGAGAACTCTGGTGTGCACAGTGTAAGAAACGTGTGGTGGTGGTTAGGGAAGGAGCCACCCCTGCAGAGGAGACGGGCACCATCTCTCTCACCAAGTTAGAATCGACCCTTCTAACGAAGATAGGGGAGATAGAAGGCAAAATCAGGGATGAAAAGGATCCCAAGAGATTGGAGAGATGGGGAAGACTACTTTCTACGCTGCTAGAGAACCTTGAGAAAGTGCGAAGAACACAGAGAAGATAGAAGGTCAGCACACGGTGTCCCGACTGCTCGGTGGGTACGAATATCTTCCACAGATCACCCATAAAAAATGGAGGGTTCACTTGTAAGTCTCCAGCAAGAAAGTGCAATAAGAGATTTTGAACACTCTTCACAGGTTGAAGAGATCTATAGCTTCAAGGACATGCAAGCACTCTGAACGGGCTGAACCCGCTGAGTTAGATGGTCTACAAACGTCTCAGATCTCTAAGAACTCTAGAGCGACCGCTAAGATATCTTTTGACACCTCTTCTTTAGGTCTATCCCCATCAACCCTCATCAACAGTCCCTCCCCCATCAGCTTCTGGTAGATCTCCTGAACCTTCCGCTGAGTCTTCAGCGTCTCCATTACGGATTTTGGCCGTTTGATCCTTTTCACCACCATTTCTGGTGAAACATCAAGGTAGATCGCCAGATCCGGAGTTAGGGCATACCGATTGATCTCTCTAATCCAGTCCAGATCCAGTCCGGCAGCTCCTTGATAGGCCAAGGAGGAATACAGGTATCGGTCGCAGATAACAATCTGCTCTCGGTGTAGTGCAGGTCTGACCTCCCGTTCTACATGATCAACCCTATCAACTGCAAACAGTAGTGCCTCCACTACACCAGGCACCCGCTTCTTCCGCTCTAGAACGTAACATCTGATGAAATCTCCAATCGGTCCTGAGCTGGGTTCACTGGTATATACGGCATCGAAATCTCTACACTTTAGATTCTCAACAAGGCACCGAGAGTGGGTAGTCTTACCACTACCGTCTAAGCCCTCTATACAGATAAAGATCCCCCGTTTATCCAACGTCAATCCTCCAGTTTGTAATTCGATCTCCATGTCCTAGCGACACAGACCTCTAGCCTAGTCTTGTCTCTGCTATCGTGATCCAATGGGCTCTTCTCTTCTCGGTCTCCTTTATAGCTTCCTGTACGGATAGAATGTTCAAGCCCAGATTCTGGAATAGCCTCTTGACCTCCTCTTCTTCAAAGAAGTGGGTTTCTGAACCTCAATTTCCTGCCTTCTATCATCTCCATTGTTGAGAACGTTCCAGGCTCAATCTGCTCTCCTAATCCAAATCTCCAGTGTTTGGTTGAATGAAGGGTCACCAAAACTAGGCCTCTATCCGTTGCGATCCGCTTCACTTCCTTTAGAGCCTTTCTTATCCCTGATAAGGATTGGTTCTCAATCCCATAGCAACTGATGACGGCATCGAACCCACGATTTCTCAAGGAGAGCCTTAGAAAATCGATCTTGATAAACAGGCAGTTCTTTAAACCTGCTCTATCAGCCCTTCGCAAGGCAATTTCTAATGCTGTGGACGCAACGTCCACACCGACTGGGTAGAATCCTTGCTCAGCCAAAAAGATAGTATTCCTGCCCGCTCCGCAGCCTACATCTAAAACATTCTCGCATTTTCTATCGCTGAGGACAGGCACCAGATTGACTATGAAATCCTCGGGCTCCATAAGCCCAGCAGATCTAACACGCTCTGCCCTGTAGAGACTTTCGTACACATTCATAACCCAAAGCCACGCAACATTCTGTCAGATCAAACCTACTTATACTTCTCCATCCTGAGGCATTCACCGAGTGGGTATACTTACGCATATCAGGAACAAGTAAGCTAAATCGATCAGTTTAATAGCAATATTCTAAACTGAGATTGTGGGTTGAGGATGCAGAAGTACTGGGGTGAGATTAAGGACCCCGTTCATGGATATGTGTACATAACTGAAGTTGAGAAGGAGATCATTGACTCCTTCCCGGTTCAGAGGTTGCATCGATTGCGGCAGCTCGCAGGTGCAGAGTTCGTCTATCCTGGTGCTAACCACACCAGATTTGAGCACTCTCTAGGTGTTATGCACTTGGCAGGGCTCCTGGTAGAGAATCCCAACCTCTCAGATTACCTGTCTGAGCATGAGGTTCAACTGATCCGGATGGCAGCTCTGCTTCACGATGTGGGGCATGGGCCGTTCTCTCACATATTTGAGCACGTATTGACCAAGTTCCTCAACAAGACACACGAAGACATGACGGGGTGGGTGATCCGAAAATCTGAATTGGCAGATGTAATCCACAGCTTGGGATATGATCCTGAGGTGATAGCCAAACTTGCTGTGGGATCACTGCAGAAGGCTGGGAAAGCCTTTATGGATCAGGTCATCCGAAGCTCAGTTGATGTAGATAAGCTGGATTTCGTGGTCAGAGACACCTATCATACGGGCGCAGAATATGGATTCGTAGACATCTTTCGACTTATCCACATGCTGGATGTACTTGATGAGAACTTGGCTGTGGATCTGGGGGCGCTTGCCGCTCTGGAATCCTTCATCCTAGCTCGTATGGAGTCCTTCAAGAGTATATACTTCCACAGAGTCAGCCGAGCGGCGCAGATAATGATTGCGAGGGGCATGGAACACGCAAAGGATGAACTGGGGTTGACAGACTTCAAGTCACCAGAAGAATACCTAGCGCTCAATGACTATACTCTGTGGGGTATGCTCAAAGAGTGTGAGAAGTCGACCAAAATCATAGAAAACTTGGAGAAGCGTAGGCTGTTGAAAGTGGCCTATGACCAAACCTTCCATGTGAGGGACAAGACTATCTCCGGCATCTTCGGCAACGAAGAGATTAGAAATCAGATAAGAGACCAGATAGCCTCCAAGGCGGGAGTCGAATCGCCATCGGTTGTGATCGATGTGCCCACTCTTCCCTCTGTTCCTTATCGACACTCTGTCCTACTGGAGCCCATGGAGATACCCGTCTTTGAGAAAAGACGGGATGGGAAAAAAGTTCCTAGGCAGCTTACTAACATCTCAGGAATCTTCGGAGTACTCAAGGGGTTCATAAACATCCTTCGAGTCTATACCACTCAGGAGCATCGAGAAGAGGTAAGCTCCGCAGCTAGAGAACTGCTGGGCGAAACACCCTACTCTCTGGAGATCTCCTACTGAAAGTGAAGTTTGAAAATGAAGAGCTTAAAGGGACGGCCAATAGTCTCCGGACAGGAAAGAGGATTGGCCTTGGTCTCTCAGCAACCCATCAGTTTCCTGGGGGGCGTTGACCCCCACTCGGGAAAAGTCATTGAGAGAGATCACGATCTGAAGGGGAGATCCCTGAAAGGTAGAGTTCTATGCTTTCCACATGGCCATGGCTCTACGGTGGGCAGCTACGTGCTCTACTCCCTAGCCAAGAATGGCGTAGGGCCCAAAGCGATCCTCAATGAGAAGGCTGACCCGGTTGTAGTTGTAGGGGCTATAATCGCAGAGATCCCCATGATGGACAGGGTTGATATCGGTCAGATTGAGACCGATGACGAGGTTGAGGTTGACTGTGATGAGGGTACTGCGAAAGTGAGGAAGATATGAGATGTACTTGAATGTGGTCAGAAATCTAAGTTCTCTGCGTGACATAGATAGAGCTGGAGCATGGCAGGAGAAGTAGCAGGTGTACTTAACAAGTCAAGAAGAGAGTATTTATGAGGGTGAGTACGGCTGGGCCTATCAGGTGGCCATCAAGATTCTGGTTCGCCTGGGAGAACTCTTCGGAGCAACCCGTCTGATACCTATCAGGTCTGCCCATGTCTCTGGAGTCTCTTACAAGACTCTCGGAGAGGCTCCAATAGATTTCTTTGAGGCTCTGCTTGAAGCCGGGGCAAGAGCTAAAGTTCCTACCACCGCGAATCCCTCAAGCTTCGATCCAGAGTATTTAGCTTCTATGTTCCCTGATGAGCTTATGGAGGGGCAGTCGCGTATAATCGGGTTGTACAGGAATATGGGAATCAGCCCTACCCTAACCTGCACTCCCTATTACATACATAAGCCACAGTCGGAATGGCACTTAGCATGGGCAGAGTCCTCAGCTTCAATCTACGCCAACTCAGTCTTGAGAGCCTGGACCAACAGAGATGGGGCACCCAGCGCCTTGGCCGCCGCCCTGATAGGAAAGACCCCCAACTACGGCCTACATCAGCCCGAGAATCGTGAAGCAGAAGTCCTCATCAAGGTGAAGCCAGCTTTGAAGAACAAAGTCGAAGTAGGCGCCCTTGGAATCCACGTGGGGAAGCTGCTGAAAGATGAAGTTCCACTTCTCGAAGGTCTATATAATCCTACAGGGGACCAACTGAAGCAACTGGGCGCTGGATTGGCGACCAGTGGAATGACACCGATGTTCCATTACCAAGAGCAGAGAGAGAAGAGAAATCTTGAAACCATCACGGTAGAAAAAGAGGATATAGAAAATACGATCCAAAGCCTATCCACGACCTCCGAGCCTCCAGACCTAGCCTTCATCGGATGTCCCCACTGCTCGGCAACAGAGATCGAAGAGGTGGCACAGGCTTTAGAAGGCAAAAAGTTACAGAAGGAAACTGAGCTATGGGTATGCACCTCCTCATACGTCAAGAAGATGGCACAGAAGTACGTGGAGGTTATAGAGAACGCTGGAGGTCACGTGCTGTGCGACACTTGCGCCGTGGTCACATGGATAAAGAGGTTGGGATTCGGCACACTGATGACTAACTCCGCGAAGACAGCGTATTATGCACCTACCTTCAATGGGGTGGACGCAACCCTAGCCCCACTGGAAACGATGCTCAAACAGGTTACTTCCTGAGAACCTTCTCAACATGAGGTCATTCTAGGAAGATGTTTCATGACAGCCACCAAAAGTTGTGACCCCTTATCTCCGGGCGATAAATAGAGCGCGGCAAACAGTCACAACCAACAACAAGTCTTCTTTGGTCCTCTCTCCTGAGAGTTCTGTACAATATTTTGATAACCCTGGCTTCCTTTCGGTAGTCTCCCTTCTTCAGATAAATACGGTCATAGTGCTTTGCATAGACGCGGAAAGCATTTGCCAGCATAAGTTAAGAACCTAGCATCCAAGATCATGGTTTTATGCTTTTGGGCTTTTCCACTCGCGTCTAATATTCTTTATGATATTGGCCACCTTCTCACTCTGCGGTATTTCCGCCAGCTCAAATTTTTCACGAGCCTTGGTCAGTGGCCTCGTGGCATCCAGGCCCATTTTTGTCGTTGAACCTGTTTCTTGATTCCCCGAGGGATCGAGTGTCGATCCTCTTGCGCTCGGAATCACTGTCAAGTCTTCATCTGCTTGGAATCTGGTGGCTATCGCCCACTCCACTTCTTCACAGTCGAAGACGTTGATATCCCGGTCCACGACTATAGCATGTTTGAGACTGGGATGCGCTGCAAACGCTGCCATCAGAGCGTTTTTGGCATCTCCGTCCGTTTGTTTCTCGATAGATAGGACTGCATGGAGCCAACCGCATCCACCTTTGGAGAGATTTACCGCCTCCACGAGGGGTACAACTTTGGAGGCCGCCCTCCAGATCAGCGTCTCACGTGGAAGTCCCATCAACAATTTATGTTCCGCTCCAGAGGGCAACAATGCCTGGTAGAGGTAGTCTTGGCGATGCATCATGCCTGTCAATTCTATAATCGGCTGACTTCTCTGAGCGTCATAGGTTCCAGTAGCGTCAACGAGCGGACCCTCCATGACCTCTTTATGGGCAGATATCACGCCTTCCAATATTATTTCAGCATCTGCAGGAGCATAAGCGTCAACGGTTTCACATCTTATCAAGCGTAAATTGTTCTCCAATAATGCGTTTGCTATTCCAAACTCGCTCACGCCAAAGGGAACTGGTGAGGATGCGGCTAGGGCTACCGCCGGATGGAGGCCAAGTGCTATTGCAACCTCCAGATCTCTCTTCTCCTCCTTTGCCATCTCCCAAAGCTTATGTAGATTTCTGGGTACAAGTCTGATGGCCAACTGGTCTTCATCCAGAACTAGGAGGCGATGGGTGGAGACGTTCTCAACCTCTCCGTCAGGGGTTATTGCGGAAACTATAGCAGAGGTTATATAGGGCCCAGCGTCCCTCTCAAAGTGTTTCAAAACCGGAATCTTAGAAAGCTCCGGTTTCTCAAAAACTTCTTTCACTG